>WNGG01000403.1_pt1 | contig 45820 bp, 43 predicted proteins | sample 5400661 | NCBI WGS metagenome assembly WNGG01 (sample SAMN13153372, study PRJNA577476) | soil metagenome | isolation source: 100 cm soil or saprolite under Garry oak tree replicate 1 | place: USA:California | collected 2016-06-15 | reverse complement strand
CGATCGCCCTGGCCAGCCAGGCGACCAGGTAGATCTCGCTCATGTGCGGCGTGAATTCCGAGTCCTCCCAGCCCAGGCTCAGCGCGAGGTAGGCCTCGGCGGGGTTGTGGAAGCGGACGTCCTGGGCCCGGTACACGTAGCCGGCCAGCACGGTGCGCTGTCCGGTCAGGTACGGGCCGACCAGGCGCGGTGGCACGGCCTTCCACATCGGCGTGCCCGGTGCGATCGCGGTCCTCGCTGACGGCGCTGCCGCCCAGGCAGGTACTGAAGTCATACGGGGTGCCCTGGACCGGCTCCGGCGAGCCTGACGTGATGCCGCGATCGTCCATCGGCAGCCAGGAATCCGGCGGCAGGATCAGTTCGCACCCGTCCACCGTCGGCGTCCGGACGGTCAGGTACGGATGCGAGCCGGTGCCGTAGGGCGCGGTGTGGCTGCCGCGGTTGCGCGCGGTCACCGTCACGTGCAGCCTGGTTCCGGCCTCCAGCCGGTACTCGGCCTCGATCTCCACGCAGAACGGGTACCCCTGCTGGCCGTGCGGGGCGCTGCGGAGCAGTACCGAGCTGGTGTCCTGCCGGACGGCCGTCCACGCCATCCAGCGGGTGAGGCCGTGGATGGCGTTCACCCGGGCGGGCTCGGTGAGGCCCAGTTGGTATTCGGTGCCGCCGAAGACGTAGCGCCCGCCGTTGACCCGGTTCGGCCAGGGGGCCAGCAGCTGGCCCGCGGCAGCTCGTCGGCCTGGTGGCCTGCGAACACCGGCTGGCCGTGGAAGGCCAGCTCACGCAGCCCGGAGCCGAGCTCGGTCACCGTGGCGCGGTAATGGCCGCCTTCGATCTCGTACTGCACTCCGGTAAGCGGAATGATCACCTGGCTCAAGATACGGACAAAAGCAGCGCCGCGTGGCAGCCTGCCACCAGCCCTCAGGCGAGATCGACACCCTGGACCGAGGCGAGCAGCCGGTACGCGGCCGGCTCAAGCGGCTCCTGGCCCGCCATCCCGAGCAGCACGGCGGATACCTCGGCCGCGGCCTGGCCCCTGGCCGCGCAGTGCAGCAGCGATGCCGCCAGCGTGGTGGTCCGCTGCGCCGCGTCGCAGGTCACCGACGCGCTGAGCCAGTTCGCCAGCCAGACCGCCCGGGTCCCGCCGGAGATGGCACCGCCCAGCAGCCGCAGCGCGAGCAGCGCACCGCTGACCACGCTGTCACCGCTCGGTACCAGGCCCGGGCCGAGCCCCACCAAGTGCCTGGCCGCCTCCACGACGTCGGCCAGGTCGCCGCACGCGCAGCACGCCGCCAGTTGGCCGGGCCCGTCCTGGCCGAGCTGATCCGGGCCGTCGGCCTGGTCCGTCGGGCCGGGGGTGAACCTGAACCAGGCTGTGGCTCGGCTCCACGCGACCGGCCAGCCCGCCCTCGGCGCAGCCGCGGACTACTGCATGCGGGTCGTCCGCCCGCGTTGGCGAGGCCGCATGCGTATCGGCTGCCGCCTGAAGTCACCGGCCGGGTCGCAGGTCGGCTGGGTGAGCGTAACGACCGGCCCAGGGCGCGGGAAGATGGGCGGGCCAGTTCCCTGCGCTCAACACAAACGGGCGGCCCGGTTAATCTCACGGTGATAGATCACCATGAGATACCGGCGGACTGGTGCGGTCACGCCAGGCCCGGCGGTTAGGTGGCCATCGCCCGGAATCAGCAGGGGTTGTACCGCAATCGGTTCAGCGGCGGCGCGCAGGTCGTTGGGCATTACCGTGCGCCGCGCTGGCTCGGGTACGGTGCTCACCTATCGCGGACTCCGCGGAAGGCGAGTGCGGGTCCCGCGGTACGGTCGCGACGATCGTGGCAGTCTCCGGTTTTTGGTGGCCATCGTTACCACGGTCGCTGCTGCGACGGCCGGATGCGTGTGGCACGCTGCAGGAACGAGGTGGGCTCGGTTGAGTCGAGCTGTCAAGTGGACGGCCACGGTGGTGGCGGCGGTGGTGGTGTTCGGGGTTTGCCTGTGGTTGGCGATGGTGGTGAAGCTGCCATTCCTTCCAAAGACGGAACGAGATCGGTGGGTGGTCGCCGCAGCGTTCGCCACGGTGATGACCGGGCTCGTCACGGTCTGCGGCGGGTGGTGGGCCGGCCGGGAGAACCGGCCGGAGTCCGCCGATAGCGATACAGGCGGTGCGGGGCAGCAGATCACCGGATCTCCGGGCAGCATTCAAGCCGGTCCAGGCGCCCGGATGAAGATGAGGGACGTCACCATCGTGAATCCCACGCCGGTTCCGCCTGGCCGGGATGAGGCTGGGCACCCAAAAGCCTGACCGACCCCACGGCCGGCGTGGTGATGCCGTGGCCCGCGTCGCGGGTGGTGGCTGAGTGGGATGCGCTGCAGCTGGGGGTGCACCGGGCGATCACGGCTGATTCCGCTGCGGATCAGGCGTTGCCGGAACTCACCACGTACGTCAGGCGTGCCCATGACGATCGGTTGCAGGAGCTGCTCGCAACACCCGTACGGCCGGTCATGGTGGTGCTGGTGGGCGGTTCCTCGACCGGCAAAACCCGGGCAGCCTTCGAGGCAGTGCGCCAATGCCTGCCGGGCTGGTCGCTCCTTCGCCCAGTCGACGCCGCTGACCTTCTCGGCCAGCTGACCAGCGGCGCAGTGGGCCCGCACACCGTGCTGTGGCTCAATGAGACCCAGGTATTCCTGCGCGACCAGCCTCAGGCAGCGGCCGGGCTACGCCGGTTGCTCGCCGGCGGTGAGGCGGTGGCCGTGGTGGGCACGATGTGGCCGCGGTTCTGGAAGGAGTTCACCGCCGAACCAGCCAGCGGCCCGGACGTGCACTACCAAGCCCGGGAACTGTTGCTGCACGGCACGGTCAGGGTAGAGGTACCAGAGGTCTTCGCTGACGAGGATCTCGCCGAACTGTACCGGCACTCAAGGGCGGACGGGCGGCTGGAAACAGCTGCTGACGCAGCTCGCAGTGACGGGAAGGTGATACAGGTGCTCGCCGGCGGTCCGGCGCTCGTGCATCGCTACGAATATCCGGCTGACGCCGAAGCCCGCTACGGGGAAGCGCTAGTGACCGCTGCGATGGACATCCGCCGGCTAGGCCACGAGTTGCCTATCGGCAGGACGCTGCTGGACGAATGCGCGGTAGCCTTCTTGGATCCGGCCGACCGGGTCGACGCACCCGGCGGCTGGCTCGATATTGGTTTTGCTGATGCCACTATGCAGGTACACGGCATCGCCGCGCTCACCGCGCGCCGCGAGCAGGCCAGCGTCGGATCGGCTGACGGGTATGTGCTGCATGACTACCTTGATCAGTACGCTCGTACTGCGCGCTGCGGCGCTCTCGTACCCGCCGCGGTGTGGAATGCCCTGGCCGTGCGCAGCGCCGCTGGCGACCGCACCCGGCTTGCGTGGCAAGCCCAGCGGCGGGGCCTTTACCGCCTCGCCATCGCTCTGGCCACACCCGCGGCCGAGGCTGGCGACACCGCGGCGATGCAATTCCTGGCCTGGCGGCTCGACGAGGCCGGCCACACTGAGGACGCCGGGCGGTGGTGGCGTCGAGCCGTCGAAGCCGGCAACCCCACCGCCGTGCAGACCCTAGCCAAGCGGCTCGATGACGCCGGCCGTGGTGAGGAAGCCGAAGGCCTGCTGCGCCAGGCCGCTGACGCCGGCGACACTTCCGCGATTTTGGCTCTGGCCGCCCGCCTTGACCAGGCTGGCCACGATGAGAAAGCCGAACAGTGGCTGCGCCGTGCCGTGGACGCCGGCGACACCGTCGTGATGGAACGTCTCGCCGCGCGGTTCTACGAGGCTGGCCGTGGTGAGGAAGCCGAGCAGTGGTGGCGTCGGGCCGCCGATGCCGGCGACGCGATCGTGATGCAGATCCTCGCCGGACGGCTCGACGAGGCTGGCCGTGGTGAGGAAGCCGAGCAGTGGTGGCGCCGGGCCGCGGAGACCGGTGGTCACTTCGCTCGCTTCGTGATGATCCGTCTGGCTCAGCGCTGCGACGAAGCTGGCCGCGGTGAGGAGGCGGAGCAGTGGCTGCTGCGAGCCATCGAGGCTGGCGATACCTCCACGATGTGGGTCCTGGCCGCACGGCTGGAGCAGGCTGGCCGTGGTGAGGAAGCCGAAGGGTGGCGGCGCCGAGCCTTCGACGCCGGCGACTACTTCGCCGTGTTCGCCGCGATCGCGCAGATCGAGCAGGATGGCGGCGGCATTGAGGACTTCGACCGGCTGCTGCGCGGCCCCGCCGAGGCTGGCAACGACTTCGCCAGGATGAGCCTGGTGGAACGACTCGTCAAGGCCGGCCGAAGCGAGGAAGCCGAAAACCTGCTGCGCCCGGCCGCCGAGGCAGGCGATTTCGCCGCGTTGATGCGCCTGGTCGTAAGGCTCGACGAGGGCGGCCGAGGTGACGAGGCCGAGCAATGGCTGCGCCGGGCCCTCGAGCTCGGCTACGCCCAGGCGCCTCATGTCCTGGCTGATCGGCTCGACAAGACCGATCCAGCCCAGGCGGAGCGCCTGCGCCGCTTCGGCATCGAGCCGGGCGGCGTGACGGCAGCTCCCTGGTGAGGAGCAGCCTTGACTAACGTGCGCTCCGGCGGTTGTCCTACACCTACGCCTCGAGCGGCGAAGGATACAGGCGACCGACCCTTGCGAGCAGTCGAGCAGTGACACGCCCCGAAAGTCGGCACCCGGCATCCGGTCACTATGCGTTATCGCAAGCTATGGGCCGGTGGTCAGGCCGTGGAATCAACCGTGGAATCACAAGCCAGCGCGACCACGGGAAATGAGGGATCTCCGGGACCTCGGTCGGGACATCCGCGCAGGCAGGAGCTTCGGGACGCCGAGCCAGGCTACTTGTAAACGGCAGGCCAGCGGTTCGAACCCGCTCACCGGCTCCCATCCCTCCAGCCGATATCAGCCCTCTCACCTGCGCAATCCGCAGGAAGAGAAGGAACCTCATGGCGCAGGCAGCGGGCCCCGCGGCCCTGGCCGGGTGGTGATCGAGCTGGGCCGGCACGGCTCGACGCCGGTGCACACCGGTGGGAGCGCAGCACCGGGGGATCATGGCGCCCGGTCGAAGGGGACGACGGGAACCGGCCCTGGCGTCCGCGGTCGCGGCGGCCGCTCGGATCTCGCGTTCGGCTGGCCGCCGCGGGCCGGCTCGTCACCGGACAGCGTGGCGCGGGCGAGTGCCTCGGTGAACCGGGGCGCGGACCCGGCGCTGGCGAAGAGGGCCCGCTGGCGGTCGGCCCCGGTCCCCCGCTGGTCGAGTCGGCGCAGCAGCCCGGTTATGGTCTGGGCGTCGCCGCTGTCGCTGAGCGCGGGGTAGACATGATCCAGCAGGCGTGACCGCAGGCTGCGCGCATCGGCGGGCTGCCCGGTGAACGGGTCGACTCCTGTCCCGGCCAGCCCCCGCCGGGCCGCGGCGGCCAGGGCCGCGTTGACCCACCGGGTCGGCACCGCTGCCACTGGCGTCCCCCGGCGGGCCTCGGCCAGGGCGGTCGCGACCAGGGCGCGGGTCAGCCCGGCCAGCAGCACCGCGGTGCCGGTGTCGAGGCAGGCGTCGGCGACCCGGACCTCCACGGTGGGGTAGCGCGGAGACAGCCGCGCGAGGAAGTGGATGCCCTGCTCATCGACCGCCGCGCCCCGCGCGATGAGGCGGCGGACCGCCGTATCGTAGGCGGCGGCGTCCGGCCACGCCGCGGGCGGTACCGCCGTCGGCCAGCGTGACCAGGCCAGGTACCGCCAGCTCGCCCAGGCCGTGTCGCGGCCGCCCGCGATCGGTGAGTTGACGGTGATGGCGAGCAGCGAGGCAAGCCAGGGCCGCAGCCGCGCCAGCACCTGGACGCCGAGGTCGCGGGACGGAACCCCGACGTGCACGTGGCAGCCGCAGGTGCCCCCGGCCTCGGCCACCAGCTGACCGTAGTGCCGCGCCAGCTTCCGGTACCGGGGATGGTCCGTCATGGCGGCCAGCCCTGGCGCGCGGTACGGCGCGATCCCTGACGCCACCAGGCGGCAGCCCAGAGATGCCGCGGCGTCCGCGGTCAGCCGGCGGAGCCGGGCCAGCTCGCGGCCGAGGTCGTCCAGGCTGGTGCACACCCTGGTCGCGGTCTCCACCTGGAACCGCATAAGTTCCTGCTGCACCCCCGGCTCCCCGCCGAGCATCTTCACCAGATCCGGGCCGGCCAGCACAGCGGTACCGGCGGCCGGGTCCATGAGCATGAACTCCTCCTCCACGCCCAGCGTGATCCCGCCCGCCGCGCGCGCCGTCCCCGATGGCCCGCCGCCCACCGTGACCTCCGGTCCTGTCCCGTCCGGCTCGAGCGTCGCCGGCCACTCCGCCGGATTGACTGCCGCCGACCTCATCTGGCCTCCTACGCTGGGTCCGCCGGAGTCTGCCGCCGGGGTCCTTCCTGGCCGTTCTTGCCTGCCCCAGCGGCAGCGACCCGCCCGGGACCGCCATTTCGCAAGCTATATTTTGCAGTTCGCTTGGTTTAACAATCACCCGGCGGCGGGCCCCGGGGCAGGGCCAGATGTCCCGACGTCCGGGGGACGATCGGCCGCCACGTCCAGGCGCCCGGCCCATACCCTGTCACCGGGCCTTCGGCGGGAGCCTGCGCTGAAGGGCAGCAGCGGGGGGTGTCCCGGCGGATCTCGCCCACGCAACAGGAACTGCTGCTGGATGGCCGCGGCCACTGCTGTCTGCGCTGGCGGAAGATCACGGAGGCCGGTGCCAGGACCTTCGGCCACCGGACAGCGGCGACAACGGGCGAGGGGTGGTGGGTTGCCGGCCGCGTCGCAGCGTGCTTGAGTGGCATATGGCCTGCACGTTGCACGTGGCCTGGGATGACCGGCTGGCGCGCTATGACTTCGGATCCGGGCATCCGATGGCACCGGTTCGGGTGGAGATGACGATCGAGCTGGCCCGCGCGTTCGGCGTGTTCTCGGCGGCCGGGGTGTCGGTCGAGACGCCGGCGCCTGCCGCCGACGGGAACCTGGAGATGGTGCATCTGCAGCGGTACATCGCCGCGGTGCGGCAGGCGGGTGACCCGGAGCCGGATCCTGCGGTGCTCGACTTCGGCCTGGGCACCGAGGACAACCCGGTGTTCGCGGGCATGCACGACGCGTCGGCGCTGGTGGCGGGCGCGACCCTGGCCGCGGCGCGGAAGGTGTGGGCCGATGAGGCGTGTCACGGCGCGAGCATCGCCGGCGGCCTGCATCATGCGATGCGCGCCAGCGCGAGCGGGTTCTGCGTGTACAACGACCCGGCTATCGCGATCAGCTGGCTGCTCGCCGCCGGCGCGAGCCGGGTGGCCTACGTCGATATCGACGTGCACCACGGGGACGGGGTGCAGGCCGCCTTCTATGATGATCCGCGGGTGCTGACGATCAGCTTGCACGAGCACCCGGCGACGCTGTGGCCCGGCACCGGTTGGCCGTCGGAAACGGGCGGGCCGGGGGCGGAGGGATCGGCGGTCAACGTGGCGCTTCCGGCCGGGACCGGGGACGCCGGGTGGCTGCGTGCCTTCGACGCCGTGGTGCCGCCGGTGCTGCGCGCCTTCCGCCCTGACATCATGGTCAGCCAGCATGGCTGCGACACCCACCGGCTCGATCCGCTGGCCAACCTGCAGCTGTCGATCGACGCCCAGCGCGTCGCGCATGCCGCGATCCACCAGCTGGCCCATGAGGTGGCCGGCGGCCGCTGGGTGCTGACCGGGGGCGGTGGTTATGAGCTGCTTGAGGTCGTACCGCGGACCTGGACGCATCTGCTGGCCGAGGCAGCCGGATCCCCGATCGACCCGGGTGCGCGTGTCCCCGCCGCCTGGCGCGAGTACGCGTTCCGCCGGACCGGCCGGGAGGCTCCGCAGACCATGACGGACGGCACCGAGCCAGAATTCGCGCGGTTCGAATCCGGATACGACCTAGCCGATCCGGTCGATCAGGCCATCATGGCGACCCGGAAGGCTGTCTTTCCCGAGCACGGGCTGATGCCCGAGCACTAGCACTGGTGCCGGGCCGGGGCGGTAGGCCACCAATACGCCTAGCTGCGCCGATTCCCAGTCGATCCGATGCCTGGTCCGCGGGTACGAGCCTGTTCGTCCCGGGCCAACTCGCAATGTAATGTGCCATCGCCTTTGATCTGGCCACTCCGCTCTACGTGGTCGTGGCTGCTCGCTAACTTGACCGCGCCGCTGCTGGCGGCGCACCCGGGCAGGGCCGAAGGGCCCTGTCCGGGGAGTCCGCTCGGGCCGGCCACGCAGGCCGTCTGGGCTGCTCGCACGGGACCTTTGCCGGTACTTCTGTCCGGGTGACCTGCCTAAGATCGCGCGGATACGGTCCCGTCCAGCTTGCTGGGCTATCTGCGAAGGTCAGGTGTCAGGCCCGGTGAGCGACAAGATGTCCGGCGGTCCGGCGAGAAACCCGATCGGCGTGTTCGTCCTGGAGGACCAGGAGATCGTCCGCCGGGGCGTCCGCGTTCTCTTGGAGGCCGAGCCGGACATCCAGGTGATCGGCGAGGCCAGCACTGCATCCTCCGCACTGGCCCAGATTCCGGCGCTGCGCCCCGCCGTCGCCATACTCGATGTCCGGCTGCCTGATGGTGACGGGGTGTCGGTCTGCCGGGAGATCCGGTCGCGGGCGCCCGAGATAGCCTGCCTGATGCTCACCGCCTTCAGCGACGACGAGGCGCTGCTGAATTCGATCATGGCCGGAGCGGCCGGCTACGTCCTCAAGCAGATCCGCGGCTCCGATCTGGTCGGCGCGGTCCGCATGGTCGCCTCCGGTCAGTCGCTGCTGGATCCTCACGCGGCGAGCAAGGCGATGGCCAGGCTGCGGGACGAGGCAGACCGGCACGACCGGCTGGCCGGGCTGACCGCACGGGAGTGCAAGATCCTGGAGCTGATCGGGGACGGCCTGACCAACCGGCAGATCGGCGAGCGGCTGTCTGTTTCGGTGAAGACGGTGAAGAACTACGTGTCGATACTGTTCGTCAAGCTCGGCATGAAGCAACGCACCCAGGCGGCCGCCTACGCAGCCCGTACCTTCGATGGTCGCACGTTCGAATTGAGCCAGCACGTGAGGATCATCAACCGGAAGCCCCGTGAAGGCTGACGCAGGAATGGCGCATCCGGTGCCCAGCAGGCTCGGGCCTGTCGGATGCGGGCGTTGTGGTTTAGGTTCGGCTCATGACCTCTGAAGGACCGAGACCGCAGGGCCGGTGGGTGGGTAACACGCTGGCGGACTTCGAACGGGACCTGGCTGACAACCTGTGTTACCAGCGGGGCACGACGGCGGAGTCGGCAAGTGCCCAGGACGCCTACTGGACGCTAGCGGTAACCGTCCGGGACCGTCTGGCTGATCGCCGGGCCAGGACGGCCAGGGCGAACTATGAGGCCAACCCGAAGTTCGTCTATTACCTGTCGGCGGAGTACATGCTGGGGCGCCAGCTCCGGCAGAACACGCTGTACACCGGCACCGCCGGGCTGGCCCGCCAGGCTGGTGCCGCGTCCGGTTTCTCCGCCGGGGAGCTGGACGATCTCGACGTGGAGCCGGGGCTGGGGAACGGCGGCCTGGGCCGGCTGGCCGCCTGCCTGCTTGACTCCCTGGCCACCTTGGACGTGCCGGCGGTGGGCTACGGCATCCGGTATGAGTTCGGGATCTTCAAGCAGGCCTTCGAAGATGGCAACCAGGTCGAGCTTCCCGACGACTGGGCCTTCTACGGCAACCCGTGGGAGTTCCCCGCCCCTGACGACCTGCAGGTCATCGGGTTTTACGGGCACACCGAGGCGGTGGAGGAGGACCAGGGCGGGCTGCGTGCCCGCTGGGTGCCGGGGGAGATGGTGCGCGGCGAGCCCAGCCACATGCTGGTCCCGGGCTATGGCACCGAGACGGTCAACATCCTGCGGCTGTGGCGCGCCCGGGCCGGCCGGGAATCGTTCGACCTGGGCCTGTTCAACGCCGGCCGGTACGTGGAGGCCGTGGCGGCGCAGATGCGCTCGGAGAACCTCACCAAGGTGCTGTACCCCAGCGACAGCACCGAGGCCGGCCGGGAGCTACGGCTCAAGCAGCAGTATTTCCTGGTCTCTTGCTCGCTGCGGGACATCATCCGCCGGTTCCGGTTCCGCAACAGCGACTGGGAGGCCTTCCCCGACAAGGTCGTCATCCAGCTCAACGACACCCACCCGGTGCTGGCGATACCCGAGCTCATGCGCCTGCTCGTCGACGAGAACGGGGTGGACTGGGAGCAAGCCTGGTCGATCACCCGCCGCACCTTCGCCTACACCTGCCACACCCTGCTGCCCGAGGCCCTGGAGACCTGGCCGGTCCCGATGTTCGGGCGGCTGCTGCCCCGCCACCTGCAGATCATCTACGCCCTCAATCACTCCTTCCTGGGACAGGTACGCGCCCGGTATCCGGGTGACGAGGGGCGCATCGCCCGGATGTCACTGATCCAGGAGGGCCCCGAGCACCGGGTGCGGATGGCCAACCTGGCCGTCATCGGCAGCTTCGCCGTGAACGGCGTGGCCGAGCTGCAGTCACGCCTGCTGGCCGAGACGACATTGCGCGACTTCGCCGACCTGTGGCCGGAGAAATTCCTGAACGTGACTAACGGCGTCAGCCCGCGCCGGTTCCTCCGGCTGGCCAACCCCCGCCTGTCCGGCCTGATCACCGCCCGGCTGGGAGATGACCGGTGGCTGACCGACCTGGACCGGCTGGCCGGGCTCGAGGCCTTCGCCGACGACGCGGAATTCCGGGCGCAGTGGCGTGAGGCCAAGCGACAGAACAAGATCGACCTGGCCTTCCATGTCCTCGCCGTCACCAGCATCATCATCGATCCCGCCTCGCTGTTCGACGTCATGGCCAAGCGGCTGCACGAGTACAAGCGCCAGTTCCTCAAGCTGCTCCACGTCGTCACCCTCTACAACCGGATCAAGGCAGACCCGGCCGCCGCCGTCACGCCCTGCACGGTCATCTTCGGCGCCAAGGCTGCGCCCGGCTACCACGAGGCCAAGCGCATCATCAAGCTGATCAACTCGGTCGCGGCCGTGGTCAACGCCGACCCCGACGTCGCCGGCCGGATCAAGGTCGTGTTCATTCCCGACTACAACGTCTCGGTTTCCGAGCTCGTGGTGGCCGCCGGCAACGTCTCCGAGCAGATCTCGCTGGCCGGCAAGGAGGCCTCGGGCACCGGCAACATGAAACTGGCCCTGAACGGGGCGCTCACCGTCGGCACCCTCGACGGCGCCAACATCGAGATCCGCGACCGGGTCGGCGCCGGCAACTTCTTCCTGTTCGGCCTCACCGCCGACCAGGCCATCGCCCTCAGGCAAAGCGGCTACTCCCCCCGCGCCTGGTACCAAGGCGACGCCGAGCTCAAGGCCGCCATCGACGCCCTCACCTCAGGTGTCTTCTCCGGCGGGGACCGCGAGGCCTTCGCGCCGGTCATCTCCTCGATCCTGGACTGGGACGAGTACCTGGTCCTGGCCGACTACCGGTCCTACATCGACTGCCACGACCAGGCCGTCGGCCCGGCCTGGGCCGATGACGACCTGTGGAGCCGGATGTCGATCCTGAACACGGCGCGCTCGGGTTTCTTCTCCTCCGACCGCACCATCCGCGACTACAGCCGCGACATCTGGCACGCCGTACCCGTACCCCCGTACTCCGAGGCCGACCCTGAAGTTCCCCGCCCGAGTGCCTGAGCGGTGATCCGAGTAGAGCCAGACACTCCGAACCGGACGATCTGACGTCGCCGTTAGCACCGTTACCGGTATGTCCATGAGGCGGCTGCGGGCGAGCCTGGCGGGCGCCAGCATCGGTGAGACCGCAGATCAGCTCTCGCAGGTCCCGGGAACCGATGACGAGGACCGTGCCGATGCCGGGGCACAATCGGCGGCCGCCGCCAGTACCCTGACGGCGGCGGCGATGATCTGTTCGGGCGGGAGGGTGCCGTCCACGGTCAGCCCGGCCTCCTCCTCGCACAGTAGCTCCAGGTCCGCGAACTGGGAATCCACCAGGGAGGCGGGCATGAAATGAGTAGCGCGCCCGGCGACGCGCGCGGCGGCGGTCTCCCGGTCGACCGCCAGGTGCAGGAACCAGGCACGGGGGTCCGCCCGGCGCAGCACGTCCCGGTACGAGCGCTTGAGCGCGGAGCAGGACACGACCACGCAGCTGTCCCGCCGGATTCGGTCGGCGATGGCCTCCAGCCAGGGGCCGCGGTCCTGGTCGGTCAGCGCGATGCCCTTCTCCATCTTGCTGACGTTGCCGGCCGGATGGAACGAGTCGGCCTCGGCGTAAGGGACGCGAAGGCAGCCGGCGAGCAGCTGGCCGATGGTGGTCTTGCCGCAGCCGGCCACGCCCATGACGACAACCGGGCCGAGGGCGGCCGCCGAGGCCCGGGAGGACAGGATGGCCGACCAGATCACGTGCTGGAACCGCTCCCAGCCCGCGCTGCTGGCATCCATCGAGCCGGAGTCGAGCAGCGCGAGCGCATGGTCGAGCGCGATGCCGTCGGCCAGCGGCAGCGGGTCGGCGGCGATCTCGGCGAGGATGGCACGCGAGAACGTCTCGGCGGCCGCCGGAAGGCCCTGCTCAACGGCCGCGGCCAGGCCCCGGTGCAGCCACAGCGCCAGCGGTGCCGGACTGGGCGGGAAGCGCTTGGTTCCCCCGGCGCCGGAGCCGGGACCACGGTCGCCTTCCCACTCCCGGTGGATCCGGTAGCTGAGCGCCTGCCCGACCGGATCCTTCAGGGCGTAGAACATCTCGTTCTGGGACCCCTTCAGCAGGGCCTGGTGGAACCGCGCGTCCACGTCCTGGTAGTCCCTGCGGATGCGCTGCCCGGCCGGGTTATCCTCGCTGAACCTGCCGTCCTCCCCTAGCTCCTTCAGCTGCCGGCTCAAGAGGACCAGCTCCCGGCACACGGCGGCGGGGGCCCGCTGGGCCGCCAGGAACGCGGCCGGCGGCTCGATCGCCCGGCGCAGCTCGGTCAGGGAGCGCATCGTGGGCCTCGGCGTAACGTCCAGCCACTGTTTGATCACGTCCGGGTCGAACACGCCTTGTCGTCCTTCGGCTCGCTCGCCGGCCACGGCCAAGTGCTGGCCCAGATGGTCCTGGGTTTGAGCTCGGGCGGCTTCGGCCTGATGCTCGGCCTCGGCGAGTTGCTGGCGGAGTTCTTCGTTCTCCAGGCGGAGCCGCTCCACCTCTTCCGCTGCCGGACCGGCTTGCTGGTCTTGGACGGCAAGCCGGTCCCAGGCCTGCGCCCATCGGGGATCGGTCTCAAGGTCAATGCCGCACGCATCGACGAAGGTGAGCAGGAACGCCTTGCTCGGGAACTTCCGTCCGCGCAGCACGTCGCTGAGAGTGCTGCGCGTAAGCCTGACTCGCTCTAACCGGGTGCCAAGCAAGAGCCCGCTAGCGTGGAGGGTCTGCCGCTCAAGTGCCCGGTAGGCCGGTTCGCCGGCACAGAGGCGGACGCGCATGAGGCATGCCGCCAGGTCGCCGACGCTATCCGCCTTGCTGGGATCAAGATCATCCATGAGCTGCCCTGCACCTAGAGAAAGTCGTCCGCCACTGTCCGCTGCCGTCCGTAAACGGTACTACCGCCAGCCGTCCTGCGCAGAGAGTCGCCTGCCGTAGATGCCGGCTGTCCGCCGGGGGCGGAAAAATGGCAGGTGACGGCAGGAAACTGGTGATCGTCCTAGTGGACAGCGAGCCGGGATGGCTTGCTTGAGACAGCCACTGCAAAGGCGCGTGGCCACGCACGGCAGCGCCCGCGCAGAACCCGTCAGTTCCTGGCGCGGACGCCGCAGCGGCCCTCCAGCACTGAAGGGACCTGACTCCCAATGTCGTACAGCGTGAACCTGGCTGTCATCGTGACCGCCGCGGCGGTTACGATCCTGGCGGCGGTGTACCTGTGGTCGGAAGACGCCGCCCGCCGAGGCCGGGCCCGGGAACTGCTCAAGCTTCTGCTTCGCCGCTGAACCCTCCCGCGACCGGGCAATGTTCCCGGCGATACCAGGCCGGCGGCCCCGGAACATGAGCCAGCGCGTCGATGGCTGCGCCGATGCCCGCGAGTATCTCCTGCTGCCTGGCTGGCGGGATCTGGCTGTGACCGCCGAAGGTAGGCACCTGTTCCAGCCACTGGTCGCGGGTGTAGGGGCGGTCCCAGTCGAATCGCCAATGCTCCGGATCGCCGAACATGCCCGCCTCTCGTATCCCGTCGGCCGCCCTGGTGAACCCCGCCGAGTACACGTCGAGGATGGAACTCGCCCAGATATTTCCCGGCGAGCCAGGCATGACCTGGCGGTAGACCGCGGCGAAGGCTGCACCTACGTCGGGCGGAGGCTGGAACACGTTCCAGAACACGGCGAGCCGCCCGCCGGGGCGCAGTGCCCGCGCCGCCTTGGCCGCTCCCGCTACCGGGTCCACCCAGTGCCAGGCCTGTCCGGCGATGACCGCCTCGAATTCGCGGCCGGCGGGGTACCACGCTTCGAACTTCGCTATCTCGACCTCGATTCCTCTCTGCCGGGTCAGGTCGGCCATGCGCGCGTCGGGATCGACCCCGAGCACCCCCCATCCGGCCGCCTGGAACTGCCGGGCTGCGATGCCGGTACCGCAGCCAACATCGAGAACGCCGGGGCCGAGGCTGGCGGCGACGATGCGCTCCACCAGGGCGTCGGGATAGCTAGGGCGGGCCCGGTCGTAGCGTCCGGCGTCTGAGCCGAATGATTCCGCTACCTGCCGGTGCTGATGCGGCTCGTTCATTGATATAGCTCGCCCTCGCTGGCCTTCCGCTTGCGCGCGCGTATAACAACGATCGCCTCCGAATGTCCCCGTGGCTGCTCGTTTCGCGCTCGGCAAACTGGTCCGGGTTCCTAGGCGGCCTGGGTTCCTGGCTGGTCTGGCTGGCCGGGGCCGCCCGGTGAGCCCGGCGGCTGGGCAGGCAGCGTCGCGCTCCGCTGGATGGCCGCGAGGCTGTCACGGAGCGCCTGCCAGAGGTGGGCGAGGCTGGCGCTGGCGGGGAGGTCACCGCGAATGGTGCCGGGTGGCTCGGCTGTGTCGCCGAGCGCGTCGAGCGCAGCGCGGCCGAGGTCGAGGATCACCGGGTCGGTGGCCTCGATCGTGAGCTGGTTGCCGGTGATGCGGATCAGCATCTGGCGTCGGCCGGCCTCTTCTGGCTGTTCGTCGCTGGTGCCGGTGACGTCGGCGTTGCGGAGTGCCTCCCTGGCCTGGTCCAGGTCAACGCCGAGAGCGGCCAGTGCCCGCGCCGCGGCGGTATCGGGGTCGCCGAGGGCGGCGAGCAGCAGATGGTGCGAGCCGACCGGCTGTGAGCCGGCCAGGCGGGCGGCTTCGCCCAGGCTGGTGTCGGCGGCCGGCGTGGTGCGCAGCTCCGCCGGCTCGCCCGCCTCGGGCGCCTCGCCGGGGCCGGCCGCGGCGCCGCGGCGCAGCCAGCGGCGGACCCGGGTGGCCGGGGCCGGCGCCGTGGGCAGCAAGTCGAGCACGGCCATGCGGATCGGCGTGAGGTCGGCGGAGTGCTGCCTCAGGACCTGCGCGGCGGCGCCGTCACCTTCCCGTATCACTCCGAGCAGGATGTGCTCGGTGCCGATGTAGTCGTGGTGCAGTTGCAGGGCCTCGCGGAGCGCGAGCTCGAGGGTCTTCTTCGCGCGCGGGGTGAACGGGATATGCCCGCTGACCGTGCTGTTCCCAGTGCCGGCCATGGCCTTGACCTCTTCGCGGGTGCCCTCAAGCGACATCCCGAAGCTCTCGAGGGCACGGAACGCGACGCCGCCGGGCTCGCCGAGGAGCCCGAGCAGCACGTGCTCGGTGCCGATGTAGTTGTGGTTCAGTCGCCGGGCTTCTTCCTGGGCAAGCACGACGACGTGCCGGGCGTGGTTGGTGAATCGCTCAAACATGAGACCACCGTGCAGCATGCTGGGTACCTAGTCAATACCATGCTATTAATAGGGTAGGCTCGTGCGTTTCCCGGATAGGAGGGTCACGTAGTCATGGACTGGGAGGACCGGCTCGACGAATGGGAACTCGAACTCGAGCTGGCCGCCCAGCTCGAGGGCTCGGACTGGGTGACGCTGGAACGGGCGGCCGCCGACACTGGCGCCTCCCGTGCCGCCCTGCGCAGCTGGTACCGCACCGGGCAGATCCCGTCCCGGCTCGTCGGCGGGCCGCACGGGCCGCAGCGGCTGGTGCCGCTCGCGCTCGTCGCCGCACGCGCCCAGGCCTCCCCGCGACTGCGCCGCACCGCGCAGCGGCGGCTCGCCGATGAGGCTCAGCTTGAGATCCTCCGGCACCGGGTTGACCAGCTCGAGCTCCGGCTGGCCGCGCTCGAACGGCGCCGGCCATCAGATCCGTCCGCCTGAGACGCGGTCGCGGCGGCGATAGGCTGCCCCGGTGATATTCACCTCCATGCGCACCGCGCTGGCAGCCTGCGGAACCGCTGTGCTCATCGCGGCATTCTCCGTGACAGCCGCGGCGGCGCCCGCGTCCTCGGGGCACGGCCTGAAGAAAGTCCACGACCCTGGCCGGGTAACCGGGACACTCCACGGCCACTGCGCCTACCGGGACCACGGCCAGCTACCCGATCCGCGCTGCACGCCCGGCAGCATCGACCCGGCCGTCACGCAGGCCGATATCCGCTCGACCATCTGCAAGTCGGGGTACACCAGGAAGGTTCGGCCGCCGGAGGCCCAGACGGAGCGCTTCAAGTTCCGCGTGGCCTACCCGGCCTACGGTACGCCCCAGTCAGAGCGGACCGAGCTCGACCACCTCGTCCCGCTGGAACTAGGCGGCAGCAACGACGCCACCAACCTGTGGCCGGAGCACCCGCCGGTGCCGAACCCGAAGGACAAGGTTGAGAACGCCCTGAAGGCCGCCGTCTGCGCCGGGCGCGTCCGCCTCGCCGCAGCGCAGAACGCCATCGCGTCGGACTGGCTCACCGCCGAGAAGAAGCTGGGCATCGGCGGCGGCGCGGGAGCCGGAGGCCGGGCGTGGTGCACCGCCAGCGCGTCCTACAACACCGTGCAGGTGACCGTCGGCACCGCGTCGTGCTCCACGACCGCCTAGCTCGAAGCGGCGGCTCGCGGATGCCGTGCCGGGGCAAGGCCCCGGGGTGAGAAGATATCGGCGTCACACAGTCCCGTTCTTCCGGCTGCGGCTGGTACCTGTCCCGAGGGAGCGGTGATGGCCGATACGTGGCCCTACGTCGAGGCGGTTAGCCTGGCCAGCGTCAGTGAGTTCACCGTGACCGAGGACCATCTCAAGCTCCTGCGGCATGCCTATCTGTACTGGGAATACGGCGAGGGCTATGGCGCGCCCGCGATTGACCCGAAGAGGCCCTACGGCAACTCAGACGTCGAGCGGGACATCGCCGAGATCCTGGAGGCACCCGAGAGCGACTGGGAATTGGTGGACGGGGAAGTCCTCTATCCCACCCCCGAGGCCCAGGAGCGCTTCACCCGTCTGCACGTCGAGACGATGGTCGTACTCCACATCGCACTGGCCACCGGCGGGTTCCGGTCCGGTCACTACATACGCGACGACGTCATCGGCTGGATACGCGTCGAAGCGACCAGCGGCCATCACCCATAACCCGCCCCAAGGTGACCGGCCTGTCGGGCGCAGGTGGGTCATAGCTTCCGGCTGGTGAGAACCACCGTTCCCTGCAGAGCACCGTTGTTGCTCGGCGACTCGAGCCTGATCCCCATCGTCGGGAAGTCGTGGGGGTCTACCGCGCTGGTCATGGAGAAGGTCCCGCTCCCGCTATCCCCTACGAGGAACGTGCCAGCGGAGGCCACCCGGCGATGTCCCGGGCTTGCGTACCAGCATTCGTACCACCGCTTGTCCCCGAAGCTTCTGAGGTGCCGCACGGTCAAGATGATGTTCCAGCTGCCTGACGAAGCGTCGGGCCGGGCCGTGGCTGTGCCCGAAGCCGCCTGTCCTGTGGGCGAAACGAGCCTGAAGGTGACGGCCTGCGCGAGCCCGCCGTGGCTGAGGCCCGGCAGGACGACGAGAGCGGCGATGATGGCGGCTGCCGCTGCGCCTGCGATGGCGAGCAGGCCTGCTGCCGGACGCCACCTGGGGAAGCGGATGATCTTGGCCGGGCCGCCGGGCCGGTCGTCGGATACCGGCTCCGGCGGGCTGAGCGGAATCGGGACCGCCGGGGCAGATTCGGTCACGACGGCTGGGGGGAAGCCCCGGGAACCTGGTGAACCTGGGTAGCGGCTTGCTCGAAGGCGGCCGGCACCAGCACGCCCGCGATGGTGCGGACCTCGAGATCCGCTGGCAGCTCGACGGCCGGGGGGAGATGCTGGAGTATCTGGCCGAGCTGGCCGAACTCGGCTACGGCTGCCTCGCAGTGGGGGCAGGTCGTGAGGTGGCGCCGGAATTCCGCGGCCCGGGCGGGGGCCAGGGCGCCAAGCACCCAGTCCGCGGCGTCCGGATGAGCGAGATCGGCTCTCCCCTTAGGCGGCATTGAAACCACGCTCGCCCAGGGCGGTGCGCAATGCCCGCAGGCCGTTGAAGGTTCGTGACTTCACGGTGCCGATCGCCAGGCCCAGCCGTTCGGCGATCTCGGTCTGGGTAAGGCCCTCTTCCAGGGCCAGCCGCAAGACCTTGGCGTGCGGCGAGCTGAGCTTGTCGAGGGCTTCGCGGACCATGAGGGAATCGAGGATCTGGTCGGTCCTGTCAGGCAGCGGCGGCAACTGGGAATCGTCGACCGGGAGCAGCGGGCGAGACGACGGGCGCTTGCGGATGTCGGCGGCTGCCGAGCGCGCGATGACGAATAGGTATGCGCCGACGCTGCCCCGATCTGGCTCGTATCGCCCAGCGCTTCGCCAGAGCCGCGGAAAGGTCTCCTGCACCATGTCCTCGGCTAGTCCTTCGTCGCCGAGCATGTGGAACCCGAAGCGGTACAGGTTCTTTGCGTAGCGGCGGTTAGATGCTGGCGCCCAAAAAAGACATGGAAAACTAAGTCACGTTCTTTCTGGGGCCACATAGTCAAATTTATCTCGGCCGGCTGGGCCGAGCCATTGCGGACACTGTCCTGAAGCTGCCAATAAGGCCTTGAACTCCATGCGGGATCCGTTCCGGCACGCCTGCCGTGCCTTGTTCCCGACGCAGTTTGGCTGCTGTGTGACTTACCTACGACCGGGATGACGGAAACGGTTCAGTTCCGATGCGGCATTCGGGGTGAGACATGGGCGCGAGCCCGCGGTCGCCTTACTTTCCGAGGGAATGCCGCAGGGCGCTCGCCCGGGCCGCAGCACAAGGCCGAGGGCTGCATCCGGGCCATCACCGCCGCCAGCCTCCCGGCCGCGTCCGGTGAATTTACCGAACGGGCCGCGGCGTTGCGCCGATCCCGCCGGCCACCGCGTCCGCGCTCACGCCGGGCCGCTCAGATGTCGCTGCCATCCGCGCCTCCAGTCCCCGGCCCCGGCCCCGGCGCAGCAGCCTTGACCGCGTACCGCTGCTCGGCCTCGCGCACCTGGGGCAGCCCGATGAAATCCACGAACTCCGCGAACGCGGGCAACTCCTGCATCCCCGCGGCGGGCGTGCCCGCCCGGGCGATCTCCTGCAGTATCCGCCGCATGGCCCCGGTCGCTGCCAGCAACGTGCTGATGGGGAAGATAACGATCCGGTATCCCAGCTCCTTCACCCGGTCCAGGCTGATCGGCGGCGTCTTGCCCCCTTCCGCCCAGTTGAAAAGCAGCGGCACGCCGGGGAAGGCCCGCACCGCCTCCTCGGCTTCTGCCTCACTGGTCAAAGCCTCGATGAACAGCACGTCAGCCCCGGCCTCGCGGTACATCCGCGCGCGCTGAAGAGATCGCTCCAGGCCCTCCACGGCCCGCGCGTCAGTCCGGGCGATGATCACGAACTCGGGCTGCGCGCGGGCCTCGACCGCCGCCCGGACCTTCTCTGCCATCTCCTCCGCCGGGATGACCAGCTTGCCCTCCATGTGCCCGCACTTCTTCGGCGCCACCTGATCCTCGATGTGGATCCCGGCGACCCCGGCCGCCTCGTAGGCCCCGACGGTGCGGATCACGTTCAGAGGGTTGCCGTAGCCGGTGTCCGCGTCGGCGATGACCGGGACATCCACGCACGCCGCGATCCGTCCGGCGTTGCCGGCCATCTCGGTCATTGTCAGCAGGCCCACGTCCGGCGGCCGCCCGATGAGCGCCGCCGAGGTCCCGAACCCGGTCATGTACACCGCCGGGAACCCGGCCTCCTCCACCAGCCGGGCAGACAGCGGATCGAACGCCCCGGGCGCCACGATCATCTGGCCGGAATCCAGCAGAGCCCGCAGGCGGGCCGGCCCGCCCGGCCGCCGGGTAAGCCGGGCCGTCACCGGACGTCCCTCACTGCCCAGCCCCGCTGAGATCCGCCGATCCGGCCAGCGCCCCGGGTCGTGCGCCACGGCGGGCATTCACCCGGCCGGGCCCAGCGGCCGGCCCAGCGCGGGCGCCTAGGCAGCGCCGTCGCCGGGATCGATGCCGTGCTCGCGCAAGAAGGCCCGCAGCCTCTCCAGTTCGCTGTTCACCCGGTCCAGTTCCCTGGCCAGCGACGTGCGGCCAGCAGCGGTCCAGGTCTCCTCCTTCTCCCGGGCGGCCCGGGCGCCGAGGAGTTGCTTCTCCCGGTCGCGCGTGGCGGTGGCCGCCTCGAAATCCTGCCGGTCGATCGCGGCCTCCTTCTCCCGGCGTGCCTGCGCGATCTCCCGGTTGAGGTCGTCCAGGTCAGGACGCAGGCCCACCCAGCGCTCGAGCGCGGCCAGACGACGGTCCAGCGCGTCTATCCGGGGCCCCTCACCGGTTACGTCCTGGCCGTGGTCCCCAGGCAGCAGCTCGATCACCTGCCGGCGCACCCGGTCCTGGCCGGCGCCCAGCGCCACCAGCACCTGCGCGGCCACGCCATCGCTCTCTCCGATGAGGGCGAGCAGGAGGTGCTCGGTGCCCACGTAGTCGTGGCCGAGAGCGCCGGCTTCCCGCAACGCCTGCTCCAGCACGGTCTTCGCCCGCGGGGTGAACGGGATGTGCGCGATCGGCGCCTGCTGGCCCCGGCCGATGATCTCCTCCACCTGCTGCCGTACCGTGTCCAGCCCTATCCCCAGCGACCCCAGCGCCTCGGCCGCCGGGCCCTGGCCCTCATGGAGCAGGCCCAGCAGCAGGTGCTCGGTGCCGATCCAGTTGTGATCCAGCCTCCCGGCTTCTTGCTGCGCCAGGACCATGACCCGGCGTGCCTGGTCGGTCAACCGCTGGAACATGCTCCGCGCCTTCTCACCCTGGCGACGTTTCCCCGCCATCCACGATACGCGGCGGGCGACCGCGCTCTACGACCGGTGGCCCGGAGCCCGCTGGGGGTTCATGACACCGTTGCCTGAAAGGAAAAAAATTTCCGCTCAGGAAACGGTGCGGAGAAGGGCACATAGCCTGCGGGCGTAGTAACTACCTGATGGGTTTCCGCGGAAACCGCGGTTCCCTGCGCTGGCATTGCGCGGCATCCCGGAAGCACAGCATGGCAGCTGTGCCCGGTCGGCGGCATCTGCGCATCGCTCCGCGGTCAGCGAAGGCTGGCAGGATTATGACCGTGACCGCCGAGGAGTTCATGGACTTGATCGATCAGATGCGCCTTGCCGCCTTTGAGGAGGCAATGCTGTCTGAACTCCCAGCTGGTGCGATTGATGATCCAGGCGGGCTCAATGTCGTTCATGGTCCTTGGGCACCCGATCATTGTTCGACCGTCCTGATGTGCTGGTTCAACCTCGGGTGGGTAGCTCTCTATCTTCCAGGGATTCCTGCGGAGCGGGCCGTCCCGCCGGCCGAGTGGGAATCTCGGGCGAGCCCTGGGCCGCACAGAATGCTGGACGAACGCCACGCGCGTCCCGCCGCCGCCCTTACGTCCAGATCCCGACAGTCCGAGCCTTATGTCCGGATTTCTTCATACAATCTCCACACCTTCTCCACAGAGATACCGCAGCCGCGTGCCAGGATGGCGCTGCTCGACGTCTAGCGCGCGGCAGGACGTAGGGATGAAGGCTGGGGGAGGTCCGCATGCGGGGACGGCTGCCGTTTTGTCAGGACATCGCCGGGGCCGGCGGGTCAGCCGGCGTCCTGACGCGTTTCCTGCCCGTCGGGGCGGCAAGCCTGGAGATGCAGTCCTGGCTGTCTCCGCTCGTCCTGATCGCCATCGCCGGTGTCGGTGGCGGAATCCTGGCCGGCGGCGGGCCGGCCGGGATCGCCGGGGCCGGCGCCGTGGGCTTGCTGGTGACAGCCGGCGTGCTGTCGGTGGTGACACTGTCCGGGCGGATCAACGACCGGCGCGTGGTCGTGCCGGGCCTGGTCGGCGTGGGGCTATGCGGCGCGGGACTCGACTGGCTGGCCGACGGCCAGGGATACGTGGTCGGCTACATGGCGCTGGTGGGCCTGGCCCTGCGGACGTCACGACGGGTCGCGCTGCTCGCCGGGAGCCCGATCGTGGCCGCGGTGGCCGCCGAAGAGGCCTACGACTCCACCGTCCCGGCCGCCACCAGCCTGGCCGTCTTGTCCGCCTACGGCTTCCTCTTCGTGATCTCGGAGTTCGCGGCCGTCAGCCTGGGTGCGCGCCAGCAGGCCGAGGCGCTGCTGGCGCAGGAGGCGGCCGCGGGTGAGGCCAGGGAACGAGAGGCGGTGCTGGCTGAGCGGTCGCGGCTGGCCCGTGACCTGCACGACGTCCTGGCCCACAGCCTTTCCGTCCTGGCCGTGCAGCTGGAGGCCGCCCGGCTGACGGCCATCACCAGCGCCGCGGGCGCCCGGCTCGTCGGCCAGCTCGCGTACGCCCACAAGCTGACCTGCATCGGGGTGCTCGATGCCCGGCGCGCGCTGGCGATACTGCGCCAGGACGACCCGCCCGGGCCGGACAGCCTCCCGGGCCTGGTCTGCGAGACCGGCGCCGCGCTGGGCATCCCCATCGCGCTGGAGATCGACGGCGTCCCTGGCACGCTGGATTCCGAGGCCGGGCTGATGGTGTACCGCGTCGTGCAGGAGGCCCTGACGAACGTGGCCAAGCACGCGGGGCGGGGAGCCCGGGTCACCGTGCGGCTTGCCTGGGCATCCGGCGGCGTGGAGGTGTCGGTCGTGGATCGCGGCGGAGATGGCGTCGATGCCGGCCTGCCGTCGGGCGGCTTCGGCTTGACCAGCATGGCCGAGCGAGCCGCGCTGAAGGGCGGCCGGCTGCGCGCGGGTCACTCCGACGGCGGTTTCGCGGTCCGCCTGTGGCTGCCCGCCCGCCTGCCCGCGCCGAGGCGGACGTCATGAGGGCGGCAGTTCCGGACGGGGTGCCGGGAATTCCCTGCGCCAGCGGGCCCGCCGGGACCGTCCGGGTGCTGGTGGCGGATGACCAGAAGGTGGTCCGCGACGGCCTGAGCCTGCTGCTTGGCCTGCTGCCCGGGATCGAGGTGATCGGCACGGCGATCGACGGGACCGACGCGGTGCGCCAGGCGGTGACCGCCGGGCCCGACGTCGTCCTGATGGACCTCAACATGCCGAACTGCGACGGGATCGAGGCCACCCGCCGGATCGTCGGCCAGCAGTCGTACATCCGTGTCGTGGTGCTGACCGCGTTCTCGGACGACGACTCGGTCTTTGCCGCCCTGCAGGCGGGGGCCCGCGGCTTCCTCACCAAGAACGCCAGCGCCGGCGAGATTCTCCAGGCGATATCGGCGGTCTGCGCCGGAGATGCCCAGCTGGATCCATCGGTGCAGCGCAGGCTGGTCGAGGCCGTGGTCAGCGGCGGGCCCCTGGGCGGGGCCGGTACCCCGCCGCCGGAGGCCGGCCCGGGTTATCTGGCGCCGGACGGGCTTACCCAGCGGGAAGTCGAGGTGCTCACCGAGATCGCGGCGGGCCTGTCCAACGCCGAGATCGCCGGCAAGTTCCGCATATCCGGCGCCACGGTCAAGACCCACATCAACCATCTGCTGACCAAGACCGGGATGCGCGACCGCGCCCAGCTGGTCGGCTACGCGTTCCGGCACGGTTTAGCCGCTTGAAACGCCCGGGCGCAGCTCGGCATGCCCGGTCGTCCGATACACCTTGCTGACCCGGTAGGCACGCTGGTCCATGGCCAGCACCGCGGTGCGTATCTTCGCCATCTCGGCCTGGTCGAGGTGCCGGACCGAGGTCAGCGTGAGGAACTCCTGCGAGTCCCCGCCGCGCGCGCCCACCCGGATGAGCCCGGTGCGGGGCGCATAGTACTTGATCTGGTGACCGCTGGTGGGGTCGTTGGGGCTGGTCTCGTCGACCACGAGAACCTGGTGGTAGCAGCGCGCCGCCGCCACGCAGTTCTGCTGGCCGGTGCGGGTGACCACGGAGACGTCGTCGAACTCGATCGCCGGGACCAGGCCCTCGCGGTACTTCATGCCCGCCCTGGGCTGGCCCGGCATGTGAATGCCGCCGTAGGCGCCGCCCACGCCCCGGATCCAGGTGCTCGGCGCCCCGGTGAACTTCCCGCCCTCGTACTCCTCCGGGTACTCGCCGAAGTTCCACACGTTCCCCTGGTCGTCCTGGGCGAAGAAGGCCAGCTCCTGCTCCTGCAGCTGGCCGTCGAGGAAGTCCCGGTCCCACGCCACCACGGTCTGGACCCCGTCGACCACCTTGGACACGTCGGTCACGGTGAAGGTGACGCTGTGCGCCTTGGTCTCCCCGCCCCGCACGATCGTGCCCTGGTAGGTGAACTGGGTGCCGACGGCGAGCGGGAACATCGGGTTGTCCACGGCGTCCGGCCGGGTGAACCGGCCGGACGCCTGCCCGCTCCCCGCGGCCGGACTGGCCGGGGCGGACTGTGTCGGCTGAGGGGCCTGTGCTGACTGGGCGGGCTGGCCGGCGGCCGGAGCGGACGCCCCGCAGCCGGTCAGCAGCGCGCACGCCGCCGCCAGCGCCCCCGCCGGTATGAGTGATCGCGGACGCGGTCTGGTGAACATCACCCGTTCCTCCTTATCTCCTCGCTCTCCGGCAGCGTTGGCCGCCCCCGGTGCCCGAACCGCAGGTAGAGCGACGGCAAGACGAACAGGCTGAGCAGCGTGGACGTGAACAGCCCGCCGAGGATGACGACCGCGAGCGGGTGCTCGATCTCGTGCCCGGCCCGCGTGCCCAGCACCACCAGCGGAACCAGGGCCAGCCCGGTGGCCAGCGACGTCATCAGGATCGGGGCCAGCCGCTCCCGCGCGCCGCGGAGCACCAGCTCCCGGCCGAACGCCATCCCCTCCTCCTCTTCCAGATGCTGACAGTGGTTGATCAGCAGGATCCCGTTGCGAGCGGCGATCCCGAACACGGTGAAGAACCCGACCAGCGAGCCCAGCGAGATGATCCCGCCGGCCAGCCAGGCCGCCAGCACGCCGCCGACCAGCGCCATCGGCAGCGTGAGGAAGGTGAGGATGGCCAGCCGCCAGTGCCGGAACGAGGCGTGGAGCAGCAGCAGGATGAGCAGCCCGGCGATGATCGCCGACCAGAGCAGCCGGCTCTGCGCCGCCTGCCGCTCCTGGTACTCGCCCAGCATCTCCACGTGATAGCCGCGGGCCAGCGGCACCGAACCCAGCTTCTGCCTGATCTCGTTGACCACCGAGCCGAGGTCGCGGCCCTCCACGGCCGCCCCCACGTCGAGGTACCTGGAGTCACCCTGCCGGTTGATGGCGTTGGGGTTCGGCCGCAGCGCGACCGTGGCGACCTCGCCCAGCCTGATGTGGCCGCCCGGCGGCAGGTCGATCGGCAGGTTCTCGATGTCGGAGAAGCTGTGCCTTGTCCGCTCCGGGCTCCAGACCACCACGTCGTAGGCCTTCCCGGCCCGGAAGATGTCCCCGACCTCCTCGCCGGCCACCAGCGTGGCCGCGTCCCGGCGGACGTCGCCCGGCTTGAGGCCGTACTTCTCCGCCTGGGCCAGGTTGACGGTCACGTCCGCCTGCGGCACGTCGGAGGAGATGTCGCGGTGCGCGTCGATCACGCCCGGCACGGACTTCACCAGGTTCAGGATCTGGTCCGACTTCGCGCGCAGGGTCTTCAGGTCCTCACCGTAGGTGCGTATCACGATGGGCTCCTTGCCGCCGGTGAGCACCTCCTCGATTCGCTCGTCGAGGTAGGTCTGGACCTCACGGAACAGGCCCGGGTATCCGTTGGCGACGGCGTGGATCCGGTCCAGGGTCTTGGTGTAGTCCGCGTTCGGCGCCAGGCTGATCCAGATCTCCCCGAGGTTGACCCCGGCGACCTCCTCACCGAGCAGGGCCTGGCCGATGTGCGCGCCGGCGCTTCGCACGCCGGGGATGGCCAGCAGTTCCTTGCTGATCTTCGTGGTCGACCGCTCCATCTCCGCGGCGGACGTACCGGGCGGCGAGACCCAGTGGATGAGGAAGTCGTGCTCCTGGAAGCGGGGGAACAGCGACTGGCCGAGCTGCGGGTACACCGCGACGCCGACGACGGTCAGCGCGGCGACCGTGGCGTACGCCGCGATCGGCTTGACGATGATCCGGGACAGCCCCGCGGTGTAGCCCTTCTGCAGCCAGCCCACCAGCGGCGACTTGCGGCGCTCGATCCGCGCGCCGCGCAGCATCAGCAGGGCCAGCGCGGGGGTGACGGTGAGCGCGACCGCCATCGAGGCGGCGATCGCGAGCGTGTAAGACAGCGCGAGCGGCTGGAAGAACGCCCCGGTCAGCCCGGCCAGCAGGAAGACGGGCACCGACGCCGCGACGATGATGAGCGTGGCGTAGACGATCGGGCTCCGCACCTCGAGACAGGCGCTCAGGATCACCTCGCGGGTGGACCGGCCGCCGTCGGGCTCTGCAGCATTTCTCAGGCGTTCCTCCCGGAGCCGCCTGGTGATGTTCTCCACGTCGATGATCGCGTCGTCCACCACCGCGCCCAGCGCGATCACCAGGCCGGCCAGCGTCATCGTGTTGATGGTGGCGCCGCGCCAGTAGAGCACCAGCAGCGTGGCTACCAGCGAGAGCGGGATGGTGAGCAGGCTGATCAGCGCCATCCGCCACTCGAAAAGGAACAGCGCGAGGATGAATACCACCAGGATGAACCCGATCACCAGCGCCTGGGTCAGGTTGGCGATCGCGAGCTTGACGAAGTCGGCCTGCTGGAACACCTTGGTGTCGAACTTGATCCCGGGCAGCCCCGGCTGGAGCTGCCGGATCGCGTCCTCGATCCCCGCCGTCATCTGCAGGCTGTTCGCCCAGGGGAGCTTCTCCACCACGAGCAGCAGCCCGGGCTGGCCGTCGATGATCGCGTCGCCGATCAGCGGCTGGTGGTCCTCGGCCACCCTGGCGATGTCACCGAGCTGTACCTGCCCGGGCCCGGACGAAGTCACCGGAACCTTGGCCAGGTCCGCCGGCGTGACGATCGGCAGCACGTTGCGTATGCCGATCCGCTGGTTCGGGGTCTCGATGGCGCCCCCGGTGCCGATGACCGCGCCGGTGGAGAACTTGAGCAGGCCGGAGTCGACCGCGTCGGCCGTGGCCTCCATCACGTTCTCCAGCGAGACCTGCCGCGCCTGCATCTTGGTCGGCTCCGCCTGGACCGTCATGAGCTGGAGCCGCTCGTTCCAGATGGCCACGTTAGCCACCCCGGGCACGCGCAGCAGCCGGGCCCTGATCGTCCAGTAGGCCGTCATCGACATCTCGATGAGCGAGTGGTCCTTCGACGTCATGCCGATCTGCATGGCCCGGCCGGTGGCGGAGACCGGCGCCAGCATGACCGGCGGTGCCGCCCAGGTGGGCAGGCTGGGGGAGACCGTCGCGATGCGCTCCTGCACCAGCTGGCGCGCCAGGAGCAGGTCGGTGCCCGGCTTGAACAGCAGCTCGATCGAGGACAGCTGCGGAACCGACTTGGACCGCATGTCGTCCAGGCCCTGGATGCCGTTAAGACCGGCCTCGAGCGGCACGGTGACGAGCTGCTCGACGTCGGAGGTGGACAGGCCCACGCAGGCGGTCTGGATGACCACCCGGGGCGGGGCGAACTCGGGGAAGACGTCGACGTGCATCTTCGGCAGCGAGGTGATACCCAGGATCATCAGGCCGACGGCGGCCGCGATGATCAGGTGCCGGAACTTCAGGCTCGAGCTGATGGCCGCCCGCATCAGGGTCCACCGCTCGGCTCCGTTCATTCTTCCCCGCTGATGTTGTACTCGGTGCCCAGCAGCTCGGCCGCGCCCACGGTCACCACCGGCGTGCCGGCCGGCGGCCCGGCGGACAGCAGCGCGACCTCGCCGTCGATCCCGGTGACCGTGATCGGCTTGCGTTCGTAGGTCCTGGCCGCGGTGTTCACGTAGGTCCAGGTCGAGCCGTCGGTGTCATAGACCACCGCCGAATACGGGATGACCTCGTGCGCCGGCTGACCCGCCGTTGTCGTCTGCCGAACGGGCTGGGTTACGATGCCCAGCCGCTGGACCGCGCGCTCCGTGAGCTGGAGCTGCGGGATCTGCGAGCCGGCCACCGGCTTGATCACGGCCGGCGGCGCCTCGGCCGGGGCGGCGGTGGCGCAGCCGGCCAGGATCGCCGCGGCGCCGATGACCAGCCCGGCCACGGACAGGTGCTTCGGTGACATCGGGGCTTCCTTACGGTCGTTCCGTGTGGGTGATCCGCCTGATGCGGACGCGGTACCGGTGCCCGGCAGGCTGGGGTATCGAGCGGATGCCGCCCTGGCTCGCCGCGGCGCGATCCGGGCGAGGCAGCAGCAGCGCGGGCAGCAGCAACCCCTGGACCAGGAGCAGGGTCACCAGCCCGCCGAGCATCGTCACGGCCAGCGGGTGCAGGAGTTCCAGGCCCGGGCCTGAGCTCATGAACGCGGCCGGCACCAGGACGGCCGCCGTGGCCAGCACCGTCTGCAGGGTCGCCACGGCGTGATCGCGGGCTGCTTCCACCCCGGAGTCGATGCGGCGGCCGAGCAGGACGCAGGCGCGCAGCGCGAGCGCCATGACGGCGAACAGTCCCGTCAGCGACGCGATGTTCGAGATCCCGCCCGCCAGCGGCGCGGTGAGCACTGCGCCCGCGGCGGACAGCGGCAGCGAGGCCAGCATCAGCCCGGCGCGCCGCCAGCTGGCCACCGCCGCCTGCAGCAGCAGGAAGATGCCGACCAGCGCGACCGCACCCCAGGCCAGCCCGCGGGTCGCGTCGGAGCTCCGGGTCGTGGCGCTGCCGAACACCTCCGCGTGGTACTCGTACGGCATCGGCAGCCGCGCGATCTGGGCGCGTACGGCCGCGGCCACCGCGGACGGGTCGCCGGTGACGCTGGCGGCCACCTCCACGCTGCGCAGCACGTCGTCGTGGACGATGGCGGCGGGCTCCGCGCGGACGGTGAGGCTGGCGACGTCCTTGAGCGCCACCTGGCCGCCGCGCGGCGTGTCGATCAGCATGTTCCCGAGCTCGGTCAGGTTGCTGCGCGTCTGCGGCGCGCCCCAGACCACCACGTCGAAGATCTTCGACTGCTCGTAGAGGTTGCCCACGATCAGGCCCGAGGTGAGCGTGGTCGCGTCCCGGCGGATGTCGCCGGGCCTCAGGCCGTACTTCTGCGCGGCGGCGAGGTTGACCTTTACGGCCACCGTCGGCTGCTGTGGTATCGGGCGCACTACGGGATTCGCCACGCCGGATACCCGGGTGAGCATGGTCCGCATGTCGCCCGCCTTCTGCTGGAGCACGTTCAGGTCGGGGCCGTAGACGCGGACCACGAGGTCGTCGCGCTGTCCGGCCGTCACCTGGCCGACGCGGTCGCCGGGGTAGGTGACCAGGGCGGTCCGCAGGCCCGGGTAGCCGTGCATCACCGTGGTAATGGCCGCCTTGGTCCTGGCGTAGTCGGCCCGGTCGTCGAGCGTGATCCAGACCTCGGCCGAGTTGACGTCGGTGAGCTGGTCAGAACCGATGGCCCGCCCGACGTGCGTGCCGACGCTCCTGACCCCGGGCAGGGCGTGCAGCTCGTTTCCGGCCGCCGCGGTGATGCGGTCCATCTCGGTCAGCGAGGTGCCCGGGAGCGCCTGGACGTGCAGCAGCAGGTTGCGGTCCTGCAGCGCGGGGAGCAGGGGGCTGTTCCCTCCTGTCTGCGGGATGATCGCGAGGAGCGCGAGCACGAGCACGCCGGCCAGCGCCCACGCGCGGCCCGGCCGCGCGATCGCGGCGAACCCGCGGTCGAAGATCCGCCGCGTCCCCCGGGCCAGCGGGCCCGGCCTGAGCCCGCCCCGGCTCTGCCCATTCCCGGGCAGCAGCAGCACGCCCAGCGTCGGCGTCAGCAGGAACGACACGACCATCGAGGAGAGCACGGCGAGAGCGAAGGCGAGCGCCAGCGCGCGGCTGAACGCCGTCGCCACCGAACCAAGGAACAGGAACGGCACGGTGCCGAGCAGCATGGCCAGGGTGGCGAACACCAGCGGCCCGCGCACGGCGGAGAACGCCGCCTTGACCGGCGCCTCCCCTTCGGCGCTGATGCCGCGGGCCGCGTTGATGCCGGTGATGACGTCGTCGACCACGATGCAGACGGCCGCGGCCAGCCCCAGCAGCGTGATCGTGGTGAACGTGGTGCCCTGCAGGTACAGCACGTAAGCCGCCGTGGTGAGCGAGACCGGCAGCACGACCGCGCCGGTCAGCGCCGCCCGCCACGAGCCGGACATGGCCAGCAGCAGCGCGATCAGCAGCAGGAATCCGATGAGCGCGGCCCAGCCGACGTTCCGCAGCGCGGCCTCGACGAAGCTCGCCGGGCGGTACCCCTGGGTGTCGACGGCGATGCCCGTCAGGCCGGGGGCCATGTCCGCCATCGCGGCCTCGACGTCCCTGGTGACCTTCAGCGTGTCCGCGCCGGGGAACTTCTCGATGACCAGGAACAGGCTGGGAGGCCCGTTCGAGACCGCGTCGCCGATCAGCGGCTGGTGGTCCTCGATCACGTTCGCCACGTCGCCCAGCCGCAGCTTGCCTGAGTCCTGGACCGGCACGGCGGCCAGTTGCTGCGGCGTCGATATCGGGGAGATGTGCTGGACGGAGAGGCGCTGGTTGGCCGACTCGAAGAAGCCGCCGGTGCCCGGCGTCGACGCCTCCACGAACGTCAGCGGCGAGACCCACAGCGCGTTGCCCGCGGTCTCGATGAGCTGGGTGAGCGTCACGTGCTCGGCCCGCAGCTTCTCCGGGTCCACCTGGACCTGGAGCTGCCGGTCCCGCTGGCCGTAGATGGCCACGTTCGCGACGCCGGGCACGCCCATCAGCCGCGGCTTGATCTTCCACCGCGCGAGCACCGACATGTCGATCGAGGACACCGTCGAGGACGACAGCCTGATCATGGCGACCCGGCCCGACGCAGCCGTCGGCTGGATCATGATCGGCGGGCTACCGACGTTGGGCAGCGCGTGCGCCTGGGTCAGCCGCTCCTGGACCTGCTGCCGCGCGGCGTACAGGTTGGTGCCCGGCTGGAACGTCAGGTCGATCACGGACAGGCCGGGCATCGACGACGAGTGGATGCGGTCCAGCCAGGGCACGCCGTTGAGCAGGTCCTGCTCGAGCCCCAACGTGACCAGCTGCTCCACCTCGGCCGCCGACAGGCCGAGCGCCTCGGTCTGGATCTCCACCGACGGCGGCATGAACTCCGGGTAGACGTCGACGGGGGCAAAGTGGAGCTGGGCGATCCCGATGACCGTCAGCCCGATGGCGAGCGCCACCACGAGCCGCCCGAACCTGAGGCCGGAACCAAGGATCCAGTCCATAGACGGTGCCCTCCTTCGCCGGTCGCACCTTCGACGACGCTAAGCGCGCCGGCATCGGAGGGTCATCACCGCACGGTTTGGTGCCTGCCCGGCCCGGTCTCAACCCTGGGGTTGATGCGCAGGGCGCGCGGTCGCGCTTCCCCTTGACGGTCGTGCCCCCGGCCGGGGATCGTTTGGTCCAGGAGACTTCAGGAGGCCGCTGGTTCATGACCGGCACCGGTTCCGTGACCGACACCGCGCGGCTGGCTCCGCTGCTGGCGTCCCGGCTGCAGGCGTTGTGGGGGGCGTCCGCCGAGATCACCGGCATCGGGCGGCTGCCGGGCGGCGCGAGCCGGGAGAGCTGGGGCGTCCAGGCCCGGCTGGCCGGCGGCGCCGGCCTCGCGGCGCGCCATCTCCCAGTCGAAGAGCGCGGGCTCATCCTGCTGCGTGACCCGGACCGGTCCGATCGTCACCGGGACGTGTCCGTCGAGGCCCTCGGCGCCGGCCGCGCCTACCTGCTGATGGAGCGCCTGGACGGGGAGACGATCCCGCGGCGGCTGCTCCGGGATGACGCGTACGCATCCGTTCGGCCCCGCCTCGCCCGCCGTCTCGGCGAGGTCCTGGCCGCGATCCACCAGGTGGATCCCGGTTCCGTGGCCGGCCTGCGCCGCCTCGACGCGCTCGGCGAGCTGACCGGTCTCTACCAGGGCTTCGCCGAGCCGCGGCCCGCGCTCGAGATCGGCTTGCGCTGGCTCGCCCGGCACCGGCCCCCGCCCGGGGCGGACGCCCTGGTGCACGGCGACTTCCGGACCGGCAACCTCATGGTGGACCGGGACGGGCTGCGCGGGGTGCTGGACTGGGAGCTCGTCCACCGCGGTGACCCGCGGCAGGACCTGGGCTGGCTGTGCACCAAGGCCTGGCGGTTCGGCTCGGCGGAGCCGGTCGGCGGGTTCGGCGCCCGGGCCGACCTGATGGCGGGCTACGCCGCGGGCGGCGGCGTCCCCCCGGACGAGGCCACCCAGCGGTGGTGGGAGCTGTACGGCACCGTGTGGTGGGCTCTGCTGTGCCGCCGGCAGGCCGCGCGCTACCTGACCGGCGCTGAGCCGTCGATCGAGCTCGCCGTGCTCGGCCGCCGCGTCTGCGAGCAGGAATTCGACGTCCTGCTCGCGCTGGGCCACGCCGCGCCGGTGCAGGTCGCGGACCCCCTGGCGGCCCCCCCGGGGGACCGCCCCGGCCCGGTCACGATGCCCCACGACCAGCCGAACGGTCCCGGCCTGCTGCGCGCCGTCCGCGAGTTCCTCGGCACCGAGGTCGTGGCGGCCGCCAGTTCGGATCCGGGCCTGGCGTTCCACGCCAGGGTCGCGGCGAACGCGCTGCGCATCGCCGAGCGCGAGGCCTTGCTCGGCGCCGGGCACGCGCGCGGCCACCGGGCCCGGCTGGCCGCGCTGGGCTGCGCCGACGACGCCGAGCTGTGCCTGGGCATCAGGGACGGGTCGCTCGATCACCGCCTCGGCGAGGTCGTCGCGGCGGTCCGGGCCATGACCGTCGACAAGCTCACCGTCGCCAACCCGGGCCACCTGGCCCGCCCCGGATAGCCGCGGGAAAGGAACGAGCGTGGACTTCAACCTGCCCGAGGACCTGACTCAGTACCTGGCCGAACTCGACGAGTTCATCGAGCGCGAGATCAAGCCGCTCGAGCAGCGGGACGACAACATCCGGTTCTTCGACCACCGCCGGGAGGACGCCAGGACCGACTGGGACCGCGGCGGCCTGCCCAGCCGGGACTGGGAGGCGCTGCTCGGCGAGGCCCGGCGGCGGGCCGACGCGGCCGGCCACTACCGCTACGCGTTCCCGAAGGAATACGGCGGCCGGGACGGGACCAACCTCGGCATGGCGGTGATCCGCGAGCATCTGGCCCGCCGGGGCCTGGGCCTGCACTGCGACCTGCAGAACGAGCACGCGATCGTGGGCAACAACGTCGGGCTGCTGCTGATGCTGCACTACGGCAGCGCCAGCCAGCGGCAGGAGTGGGCGGACGATCTCGCGGCCGGCCGGCGCCACTTCGCGTTCGGCATCACCGAGCCCGAGCACGGCAGCGACGCGACGTTCATGGCGACCCGCGCGGAGCGGGACAGGGGGGAGTGGGTGATCAACGGGGAGAAGACCTGGAACACCGGCATCCACACCGCCTCGCACGACCTCATCTTCGCCCGGACCAGCGGAACCCCGGGCAGCGGCGAGGGCATCACCGCGTTCCTGGTGCCGGCCGGCGCGGCCGGCTTCACGGTCGAGGAGTACCTGTGGACCTTCAACATGCCCACCGACCACGGGCGGGTCTCGCTGGCCGGCGTGCGGGTCCCCGACGCCGCCGTGTTCGGCGGCGAGGGCCGCGGGCTGCAGGTGGCCCAGCATTTCTTCAACGAGAACCGCATCCGCCAGGCCGCCTCCGGCCTGGGCGCCGCGCAGTTCTGCATCGACCGCTCGGTGCAGTACGCCAAGGCCAGGGCCCCGTTCGGCCGGCCGCTCGCGAGCAACCAGGCGATCCAGTTCCCGCTGGCGGAGTTGCAGACGCAGGCCGAGATGCTCCGGGCGCTGATCCACAAGACGGCGTGGGGCATGGACACCTGCGGGCCGCTGTCCCAGTCCGACAAGGTCTCCATGTGCAACTACGTGGCCAACCGGCTGTGCTGCGACGCCGCCGACCGGGCCATGCAGGTGCACGGCGGCCTGGGCTACTCGCGGCACCAGCCCTTCGAGCACATCTACCGGCACCACCGCCGGTACCGCATCACCGAGGGCGCCGAGGAAATCCAGCTGCGGCGGGTGGCGGGCTACCTGTTCGGCTACATGAAGCAGCAGGCCCCCAAGGGGGTGGCAGGCGCGCCCGGCTAGGCCAGGCGGCGGCCTTGCTGCAGCACGGAGATCATCGCGAGCGTCGACTCGGCACCCTGGTTACGGCTGCGCTGGGTCGGGCCGAGGGCGTCGCCGCAGCCGCCCGTCCGCTCGTCGAACACCGCGATCCCGGCGTCGTTGTCGCCGAGCAGCCACGCCACGCTCATCTGCACGCCGGCCAGCCAGCTGCCGTCACCGGTGACCGCCGCCGCCCGCGCGCACGCGTCCGCCAGCGCCGCCACCTCGGCCGGCTGCTGGTCGAATCCGGGGCGGGCCTCGCCAGGACCCCAGCCCCCGGCCGGTACCACCGACAGGTGACCGTCCCGGGTCTGCGTGGCCAGCAGCCAGCCGAGCATGCGCAGGCCGTCGCGCAGCACGCGGCCGCGGCCGAGCTTGTCGCCGGCCGCGATGACGGCCTCGGCGATGGCCGCGTTCGCGTAGCTGAGCCGAGATGCCGGCCATGGCCACACCGCTGCGGCGGGCGGCTCCCCGATGACGTCGTTCGCCCGCTCGAGCAGGGCGAGCGCGCCGGGATGGCCGGGCCATCGCTCGAGTATCTCGGCGGCCCCGAGCGCCGCGAACGCCATGGCGTGCGGCCGGGGCGAGGAGGCCCCCGCGCTGCGCTCGAAGCGGGTGAATGCGTCGTCGCGGATCCCCGCGGTGGGACCCCGCGCGGCCGCGGTGCCGAGCGCCCACAGCGACCGGCCCCAGCCGTCCTGCGTTCCCGGCTGGTCACGCCAGCGGCGATCGTAGCCCAGGCGGCTCCGGAACCTTCCGTCCGGCGCCTGTGCCTGCGCGAGGAAGTAGAGGTACCGGCGCCCCAGCGCGATGAGTTCCTGGGACGGCGACGGCGCCCGGCACACCAAGACCAGGCCGTGGGCCACGTCGTCGGCGCGGTAGCCGTCCTCGTGCCTGGGCACGATTCCCTCGGCGTGCTCGAGCAGGCCGACGTGGTCGGTCAGCCGCTGCAGGTGCCGGAACGGCGCATCCGGGTACGTCAGGCTACGGCTCCGGCCGGCGTCCTGGGGGCCGGAACGGTCCGGCGAGATTCTCATGGCACACCGGAGGCTGGGCTTGAATGGCCTCGCGTGCCCGCCGACGTCCCGAGCAGTGGCTGAGCGTCCTCCGCGGCCTCGCGTAGCGGACGCACCGTCAGGATAGCCCAGATATCTCCCTGAGCCGCCCGGCGGTTCCCGCCGCGGCCAGCGTCCCGGCCGCTCCGGTATTTTTCCAGCCGAACGGTCCCGGCTGAATGCCCTGGTCACAGCCCGGGTCTCGCGCCTGGCCAACCCCATGGGGTGCCCTGGTTCCCGGGAAACGCGCGGGCCACGGCCCGAAAGGGCGCATACTAGTAGTGATGAAACCTGTCCGCGGCGCGACCCGTCGCTCCCTGCCCGGAAGCCCGTTCAATAACATGCCCGCGCATCCGCCGGTCGAACGGTTCGACGTGCAGGACCAGGTGACCCACGACAGCTACGGCCTGGGCCGGGTCCAGCTGGTCGAGGATGACACCGCGGTGATTGTCGCCTTCGGTTCGCGGCAGGTACGGATCATGTGGCCCTATTCCAGGATGACCAAGCTCTGACCCTGCGTCGTTAGTCCCGGCCCGCGGGCTGGCGCAGGCCGCGATCCAGCCCGGCGACCAGCTCCCGGGCCTCCTTCCCGCCGGACCGCGCCGCCCGGCGCGGCGCAACCTCCCCTATCCTGGATCGGTCCTTTCAGGCCATGCCCTGACCAGGGACGGCGGCCGGGACGGCGGCGGCCCGGGCGCGGAACAGCGCTCGTTCGCGTTCGTTGCCGGTCAGCGCGGCGGCGCGGGCAAACTCCCGGCGGGCCTCCTCGATCCGGCCGAGCTTGGCCAGCAGGTCGGCGCGGACCGCGGGCAGGTGCGGGTAGGACGCCAGGGCCGGGTGCGCGGTCAGCGTGTCCGCGATCTCCAGCCCGCGCGCCGGGCCGTACGCCATGCCGACGGCGACCGCCCGGTTCAGCTCGACGACCGGCGAGGGGGCCAGGTAGCCGAGCACCACGTACAGCGCGGCGACGCGCTCCCAGTCGGTGGCCTGCACCGAGTGCGCCCGCGCGTGGCAGGCGGCGATCTCGGCCTGCACCTCGTACGGCCCGGGCGCGCCGCCGAGTTCCCTGGCCCGGGCCAGGGCCTGCAGCCCATGGCGGATGAGCAGGCGGTCCCACCGCCGCCGGTCCTGGTCGGTGAGCAGGACCGGCTCGCCCGCCGGGCCGGTGCGGGCGCCGACCCGCGAGGCCTGCAGTTCCATCAGCGCGACCAGCCCGTGCACCTCGCCCTGGCCTGCCATCAGCCCGGCCAGGATCCGGCCGAGCCGCATCGCCTCGGCGCACAGCGGCGGACGCATCCAGTCCGTGCCCGCCGTGGCCGCGTAGCCTTCGTTGAACACCAGGTAGATGACCTCGAGGACCGAGGTCAGGCGGCCCGGGAGCTCGGTTCGCGGCGGGATCTCGAACGGGACCCGCCCGGCCGCCAGGGTCCGCTTGGCCCGCACGATGCGCTGGGCGATCGTGGCTTCCGGGACCAGGAACGCCCGGGCGATCTCCGCGGTGGTCAGGCCGCACAGCAGCCGCAGGGTGAGCGCGGCGCGCGCCTCCGGCGACAGCACCGGATGGCAGGAGATGAAGATCAGGCGCAGCAGGTCGTCGCCGATGTGGTCATCCATCGCGTCCACGTCAGGCTCCCCGGTGTGCTCCGGCCGCGATTGCTGGTCGCGGCCGATTTCCTGTAGTTTCCGCTGGTAGCTGGCGCGCCGGCGGACCAGGTCGATCGCCCGGTGCTTCGCCGTGGCCATCAGCCAGGCGCCCGGCCCGTCGGGCACGCCGCGGGTCGGCCACTGCTCGAGCGCGATCACCAGGGCGTCCTGCGCCAGTTCCTCGGCGGTGCCCACGTCCCCGGTGATCCGGGCCAGGCCCGCGATCAGGCGGGGCGATTCCATCCGCCATACCGTCTCGATCGCGGACCTGGTGGCCTGGTCGCCGGCTCCGGTCATGGGCCGGCCGGATCCATCACCTGCACGATGTCGGTCGAGCCCGTCCAGCCCGGCCACAGGTCGCGGTGCAGCTTGATGAAGCGGGCGGCCCACTCGACGGCTTCTTCCTTCGACCTGACCTCATACAGGGCGTAGCTGATGAGCTCCTTGGATTCGGTGAACGGGCCGTCGGTCACCGTCACCTGGCCGCCGGCCAGTGCCACCCGCGCGCCGGCCGCGCTCGGCAGCAGGCCGGCGGTGTCGAGCAGCACGCCCGCCTGGGTGGCTTCCCCGCCCAGCTTCATGATCGCCTCGAACAGCTCGGGCGGCGGCGGGGTGGCCGGGTTGGTGCCGGACAGTAGCATCATGTACCGCATTTCCTGCTCCTCTTCTCGTGATAATTCCGCTGTATACCAGGGTTGATGTCAACGGCCGGCCGGGTCGGCCGAAGCGGCCGCGCGGCGGTACAGGTGAACGGCCGTCGCCGCGATCCAGATCCAGGCGATGAGCACGCCGGCGTAGAATGGCAGCACGACGAGGCTGGAACTCGACCCCGTGGTGACGCCCGCGAAGGCGGCCAGGAACGCCAGGCCGGTGACGCGGGAGAAGACGGCCAGGCCGCGGTGCCGCGCCCGGCTGAAGTAGCGGGCGACGACGAAGCACGCCACGATCAGGGCGGTGAAGCCGATGCTCGCGGATATCAGGTGCCCGGCCCCGTGCCAGCTGATGTGTGCGGCCTTCCCGGCCGGCGCGCCGGGGCCGAAGCCGCCGGCCGGGTCGGCCCGGAGCAGCCCCGCGGCCGTCAGCGCCGCGCCGTAGACCGCGATCAGCCGCGGTCCCCAGACGCCGCCGGGGCGGCCGGCCAGCGCGCGGTGCATCCCGGCGGCGAACGCGATCGTCATCGCGCCGCAGACCACGAAGGTGGCGATCTGGATCCAGCCCAGCGGGCCGTTGCTCAGCAGGCTCGCGTCGTCGTGGGCGAGGCGGAAACCGTGCCGGGTCAGTCCCTGGACGAGGATCGAGGCCTCGAACGCGACACCGGCCAGGACACCGTAGCCGAGCAGCGACTTGGTGACGCGCTGGGCGGGAGTGCAGGTCCGGCCGGGGGTGACAGCGGCGGCCGCGGTCTGGGTGGTCATGGCGGTTCATCCCTTCGGCTCGGGGCGGACCGTCGGCCCGGCCTGCCCTCTGCTTACGCCTCGAACGGCGGGACGAGGATTCGACACGTTCCGCGAGAAATTTTTCCGGCGTTCTCCGGGCCGGGGCAGGCGCCGGTGCCGGGGCGGCCCGCCCGGCCCGTTCGGTATCCTTCTGTATCGGTTACCGATAGATCGGGATCCGATATAGGATGGCCGCCATGCCGCGAGGAAAAGCCGGGGACGACCCGGGACCAGAGCGCGCCAAGGCGCTCGACGGGTTCGGCCGCTACGCCGGCCCGGCCACGCTCATCCTGGCCAGCCTGGCCGACGGCGCCAAGCACGGCTACGCCCTGACCAAGGACATCGAGTCCTTCGCCGGCGTCCGGCTGGCGCCCGGCACGCTCTACGAGGCGCTGGCCCGGCTCCAGGCCCAGGGGCTGATCGAGCCGGTGGAAAGCCAGGACCGCAGGCGGCCCTACCGGCTCACCGCCGTCGGGGCGGCGACGCTGCGGGCCCAGCTCGACGCGCAGCGCCGCGTCGCGGACGTCGGGCTGCGCCGCCTGGCCCACGGCTGGGGCCTGGCATGAGCGCGCCGGCCACCCGGGGCGCCGCGGGGGCGCGCGCCGCGCGGCTGCTCCGCTGGTACCCGGAGGCCTGGCGGTCCCGCTACGGCGAGGAGTTCACCGAGCTCCTGATCGCCGACATCGCCGAGCGGCCGAGGGCGCGGTCGCGGACGGCGGACGTGCTGCGGCACCAGACCCGGCTCGCCGTCGCGGCCTGCGCCGCCATGGCCGTCTTCCTCGCCGCGGGCGGCGCCTGGATCGCCGACCGGACGCCGCGGCCAGGGAGCCTGTTCCACCCCGGGGCGATCGACGTCGCCGGGCTCGCGGTCATGACGCTGGCGCTCGCGGTCGGCCAGCAGGCTGCGCGCCGGGCCCGGGCGGCCGGGCGATGAGCGGGGCGCGGCCGGGGTGGACCCGGCGCCGGGTGCTGACGTTCGCGCTCGCCCCGGCGGCGGTGCTGGCGGGCGCCGGGCTGGCCGGCACGGAACTGGTCTCCCGCGGCCTCCTGCCCGGCCGGAGCGTGCTGGAGAAGCTCGACGGCGCGTGCTCGGCGCCGGGTACGCCGCTGACGTACTCGCCCCCCGGGCCGTCGTTCTCCGGCACGTTCCGCTCCGTGGCCCGCCGCCGGACGGTCGGATACACCATCGCCTACCCGCCGCGCCACCGCCCCGGCGACGAACTTCCGCTGGTGGTCATGCTGCACGGTTACCGGGGGAGCCACGCCAATGCCCTGGCCGGGATGTCGCCGGCGCAAGCGCTGGCGCTGCAGGCCGGCGGCCGGCCACTGGCCCCGATGGCGATGGTCACGGTCGATGGCGGCGACGGCTACTGGAACCCGCATCCCGGCGACGACCCGATGGCGATGGTGATCGACGAGCTGATCCCGCGCTGCCGGCGCCTCGGCCTCGGCCGTCCGCCCCGGCGGATCGCCGCGCTGGGCATCTCCATGGGCGGCTACGGTGCGCTGCTGCTCGCCGAGAAGTACCCGCACCTGATGGCCGCGGTGGCCGCGATCAGCCCGGCCATCTGGACCAGCTACCAGCAGGCGAGGCAGGCCAATCCCGGCGCCTACGCCTCGGCTGCGGCGTTCGCCGCCGGTGACGCGGTCACGCACGCCGCCGCGCTCGGCCGCCGCCCGGTACGGGTCGCGTCCGGCTACGGCGACCCCTTCTACCCGGGCGTCCAGGCGCTCGCCCGCGTTCTCCCGGCCGGGTCCGTCACGGCTTTCGGGCCGGGCTGTCACGACGGCTCGTTCTTCGCCGCGCAGGAACCGCCGTCACTCGCCTTCCTGGCCGCTCACCTCGCCCGCTAACCTGGCCCGCTCACCTGGCCCGCTAACCGCGGTCAGCGGGCGGCCCGCGCTGATCCGGCGACGGCTCGGTGAACAGCGCGGTCAGCCCGGCCGCGTCGGGGTCGGCGGACAGCACCACGGCCTCATCTCCGGCCCGCAGCATGGTGTCGGACCGGATCGGGACCAGGCGGCCGTCGCGGATGATGAAGCTGATCCAGGTGTCCTCGCTGACCGGCAGCTCGCTGACCTGCGTGGTGTCCGCGGCCGCGCCCGGCGCGACGACGAACCGGTGCAGGCCCTCGGGCTCGTGCTGGAACCGGATGCCCAGGCTCCACGGCTCGGGCTCGATCGTCCGCAGCGGCACCCGCAGCCGGCGCAGCAGCCACGGCACGGTACCGCCCTGCACGATGACGGAGAACGCCACGACCACGAAGATGATCTCGTAGAGGCGCTGCGCGCCGGGCGCCCCGGCCTCGACTATGAACGCGCCGAGCAGGATCGGCACCGCCCCCTTGAGGCCGGCCCACAGCACGGCCAGCCGTTCGCCGCGGCGCAGCCGCACCGGCCACAGCAGCACCCCGACCAGCAGCGGGCGGACGACCAGCGCCAGCAGCGCCGCCAGCACCAGGCCGGCCAGCCAGACCCAGTGCTCGGCCAGGCTGTGCAGCTGGATGGTCAGGCCCAGGAGGATGAACGCGACGATCTCGGCCAGGCTCGCCAGCGAGGAATGGAAGCGCGCGATCTCCCGCCGGTACGGTGCCCGCGCGTGGCCGATGAGGGCGCCCGCGATGAACACGGCCAGGAACCCCGACCCGTGCGCGGCGGTAGCCAGGCCGTAGATCGCCAGGGCGCTGGCCAGGACCCGCAGCGGGTACAGGCCTTCGCTCGGCAGCGGCACGCGGCGCATGAAGACCAGCAGCGCCCAGCCTCCTGCCGCGCCGGCCACCGTGCCGATGGCCAGCTGGGACAGCAGTTCGGCGGCCACGTGGCCGGCCGCGGCCAGCCCGGTCTGGGACGTGCCGAGCAGGGCGGCCAGCACCGCGATGCTGACCGGGTCGTTGGAGCCGGACTCGCCCTCGAGCAGCGCGCCGCCCCGCCCGGCCACCTCGCGGCGGCCCAGGACGGAGAAGAGCACCGCCGGGTCGGTCGGCGCCAGCGCGGCGCCGAGCAGTACGGCGGTGCGCCACTCGAGCGCCAGCACCAGGTGCGCCGCGGCCGCCACGCCCGCCGCCGTGATCAGGGTGCCCGGCACCCCGATCCACAGCGTCGGCCCCGCCACCGCCCGCAGCCGCCGCCAGCCCACCCGCATGCCGCCGTCAAACAAGATCACCGCGAGCGCGACCGAGACGATGTCCTCCATCAGGCCGAACGACAAGCCGCCAAGCCGGGGCCAGATATCCGCCGCGGCCGCGGCCGCGAACAGGAAGAACGCCGGAGCCGGTATGCGCAGGCGCTCGCTGACCCGGCTCGAGAGCACGGCCGCCACCCCGGCCAGCGAGGTCACCAGAACGGGCAGGCCGAAGGCCGCTGCGCTCATCGGATCTGCCCGCCTTCCTGTGGTGCGGCTTCCTGTGATGAGGCGCCGCAGTCTCGCGGTCACGGCCAGCTAACCCCGCGGGTGTGCAGACCGGTTGCCGGTGACATGGTGACCCGGTGAAGGCCGGGTGCCGTCCTCCATCCGGGCTCCATCACCGGCACACCGCGATTCCTCGGCTGCTCCCTATAAACGAGGCATAGCGACAGAAAGGTGTGACGTGATGGCGTGGGTGATGATTCTCGCCGCCGGCCTGTTCGAGACGGGCTTCGCGGTGGCGCTGAAACTGAGCCACGGGATGACCCGGCTGTGGCCGACCGTCGCCTTCGCCGTGTGCGCGCTGCTGAGCTTCGCGCTGCTGACCATGGCGCTGCGCCGGCTGGAGGTCGGAGCCGCGTACGCGATGTGGACCGGGATCGGCGCGGCCGGCGCCGCGATCGCGGGCATGATCTTCCTCGGCGACGACGTGTCCACGCTGAAGCTGGTGTCGATCGCCCTGGTTCTCGCCGGGGTCATCGGCCTCAACCTGTCCGGCGTCACGCCCTCGTGACGCAGGCCCCGCGATGGCTGGCCACCGACATCAGGGATCCGTACACTGCGCGGCGGCTCTCCTGGACCGGATCCGCCGGACCACCTCGATCAGCCCGCTGACCGCGATGGCGACGCCGAGCGCCAGCAGCAGCCCGGCCCAGGGCTTGTCCTCGAAGGCCCGGCCGCCCAGCCGGCCGATGAAAAACGAGTAGCACGCCCAGATCACGCCCGCGGCCGCGGTCGCGATGACGAAGCGGCGGCGCCGGTAGCCGACGATGCCGCAGCACAGGGTGACCGCCGTCCGCCCGCCCGGGATGAACCGGCACACGACGATGAGCGGCATCCCGTAGCGCTCGAGCGAGCGCTCGGCCCAGGCGCGCCGCCGCGCCCCCTTCTCGCCCCGGAAGAACCGGCGCTCGATGCGCGGCCCGAACCGGCGGCCGAGCAGGTAGCACAGGTTGTCGCCGAGGAACGCGCCGGCCGCCGAGCAGGCCACGAGCAGCGCGATGCGGGGATCGGTGCTGCCCGCGGTGGCCACGCCGAGCGCGATGATGGCGGTCTCGCTGGGCAGCACCGGGAGGATCGCGTCGAGGGCGGGGACGATGACCGCTATCGCGTACGAGAGCACGGAGCCGACCTGCAAGGCGTCCAGCGCGATCACCGGCGCACCAGCTCGCGCTGCTCCGGCGCCTGACGCCGGCCGTTCCTGTCACGCCACAGGCTGGCCGCCGTCGCACCGCCCGCCACCACCACGATCACCGCGAGGCTCGCCCACACCGGCAGGTGCACCAGGGGTGAGATGAGCATCTTCACGCCGATGAACACCAGCAGGACCGCGATGCCCTGCTTGAGGTAGGCGAACCGGTCCACCGAGCCGGCCAGCAGGAAGTAGAGCGCCCGCAGGCCGAGAACGGCGAAGGCGTTGGACGTGAACACCACGAACAGGTCCCTGGTGACGCCGAAGACCGCCGGGATGGAGTCGAGCGCGAACACCAGGTCGGTGACCTCGATGGCCACCAGGGCCACGAACAGGGGCGTGGCCAGGGTCTTGCCGCCCGCCCGCACGAAGAAGCGGCGGCCCATGTAGCCGCCGGTGACCGGCAGGACCCGGCGCAGGCCGCGCACGGCCAGGTTCTGGCCCGTTCCGGCGCCCTCGCCGGAGCGGAACATCCGGACGCCGGCCAGCACCACCAGCGCGCCGAACGCGTAGAAGATCCAGCCCACGTGCTCGATGAGCGCGCCGCCTGCCGCGATGAAGCCGCCGCGCAGCACGAGCGCGCCGGTCACCCCGTAGTGCAGTACCCGCCGCTGCAGCCCGGCCGGGACCTGGAGGGAGGTGAACAGCATGACGAACACGAAGACGTTGTCCACGCTGAGGGCCTTTTCCAGCAGGTAGCCGGCGAAGTACTGACCGGCCGTGGCCGGGCCCTGCCACAGCCACAGGACGCCGCCGAAGGCCAGCGCGGCGGCGATCCACAGCGCGCTCGACCGCGCGGCCGTCCGCAGGCCGGCCGCCTTCCTGGTCAGGGCCAGGTCCGCCGCCAGGAGCACGGCGAAGACCGCGAACGCGGCGGCCCAGGCCCACAGGGGTAGCGTCATGGCGGGAAACGTCCCGCCAGGGGCCGGACCCGGGCCGGTTCGGCGTCACAGCGCGGGCAGTACCTGGTCTCGGGCGCCGCCGCGAGCAGGGCGGCCGGGATCTCGGCCGCGCACTGCTCGCAGGAGCCGAAGCGGCCCGCCGTCAGCCGGCCGAGGGCCTCCTCCACATCGGCCAGCCGGCGGCGGGCCGCGACCGCGCGCCGGAGCAGCGCCCTTGTCTCCGGCTGGCCGGCCCTGTCCCCGGTGCCGCCCGGGACGGCCGCGGCCGCGACGTGGTAGGCCAGCGATAGCTCGGTAACCTCCCGCAGGCGGGCCTGCCAGCGGGCCTCGAGCAGCGCCCGCCAGCGCGGGCCGCGGCTTCCGGCGGCTGAATCGGCGATCATCGCGGCCTGGCTTGCGCGTTCTTCTCCGGACATCTCGTTTCCTGTGGGTCAGGGCAGTCGGCTCGCACCCGGTTCGCCGTGGCACCCTGGACGGGCCGGGACGACCGCCGGGGGCGGGGCCTGGACGCGCGGTGCGAGCGGAGCAGGACGAGGCAGATGACGGCCAGCCCGGCACCGAAGGCGATCCACGGGGCCAGCACGATCAGGTCGGTTCCGGTCATCCGCGTCGCCCTCCAACTGCCGGTGCTGTCACGATCAGTGCATCCGGTGGTCATGCGGGCCCGGTGAAGCTGACATGGTGACGGTGTGGAGGCGGGCCCCGGGCCGCGCCGCACGGCGGGCGTGGCTGGCGGCCGGTGGGCTGGTGCGGGAATCATGGGGAACGTCCAGGTGTGCCGGGCGACACGACGGGAAGGCGGGACGAGCGGCGATGGCGGCGACGGTGCTGGTGGTCGAGGATGAGCGCAAGCTGCGCGATTTGGTCCGCACGTACCTGGAGCGCGCCGGGTTCACCGTGCTGTCGACCGACTCCGGCGCCGAGGCGATCACCATGGCCATGATTTCGGTGCCGGACCTGGTGATCCTCGATCTCGGGCTGCCGGACGTGCCCGGCGAGACGGTGGCCCGCGAGCTCAGGGCCACATCGGCGACCGCGGGCACGCCGATCCTGATGCTGACGGCCAAGAGCGCGGAGGAAGACCGGATCCGCGGGCTCGAGCTGGGCGCCGACGACTACGTGACCAAACCGTTCAGCCCACGGGAACTGGTCCTGCGGGTCCAGGCGATCCTGCGCCGCGGCGGCCCGGCGGCCGCTCACGGGGTCGCCAGCTACGGCGACGGCGAGCTGGTCATCGACGAGCCGCAGCGGCTGGTGACGGTGCGCGGCACGGCCGTGGCGCTGACCCCCACCGAATGGGGCGTCCTGGTCGCGCTGGCCACCGTCCCGGGCCGGGTGTACTCCCGGTTCGAGCTGATCAACCGGGTGCGCGGGTACGAGTTCGAAGGCTACGAGCGCACCGTCGACTCGCACGTGAAGAACCTGCGCCGCAAGGTCGAGGACGATCCGGGCAATCCCCGGATCGTCCAGACCGTCCTGGGCGGCGGTTACCGGCTCGGCCTGGCCCGCGATGACTGACCCCGGCGCCGCGCCGGACCTCGCGGCCCCCGGTGCCACGCCCGCTCGCGGCGCGCCGCCCGCTCCCGGCGCGGCGCCCGCGCTCGCGG
>WNGG01000399.1_pt1 | contig 46098 bp, 44 predicted proteins | sample 5400661 | NCBI WGS metagenome assembly WNGG01 (sample SAMN13153372, study PRJNA577476) | soil metagenome | isolation source: 100 cm soil or saprolite under Garry oak tree replicate 1 | place: USA:California | collected 2016-06-15 | reverse complement strand
TTACGAGTGCATCCATACCCGTCGTTGGATTGCGCTGGTATCCGCCTATCAGCAGCAACGAGGCGCTTTACAAACTGTCCTGCCTTTTTACCCTCCTCCCTGTAAGTTAGCCGCCAGGTCGCGCACTGCTGCGACAAAGCACTCCATTGGCGGGCGCACAAGGCCCGCGCCAACCTGACCTATGCCTGGCAGGCGATGGGCAATACCGGTGTTGATGATCGGCAACAGTTGCTGGCGCACGACTTGCCGGATATCAATGCCCACGGGTGAACCACGAAAACTCAGTGGAGGCAGTTGATACTGACTTTCCTCTGCCACCGTGATATCGTACATCTCCAATGTATACCGCAGCGCATCGGCAGGCGTCCCGCCAATGAACTGTACAATGGCGGGTGCTGTCGCCATGGCGAACCCTCCAATGCCAGCCGTCTCTGTGATGGCGCTATCGCCGATATCCGGGTTGGCGTCTTCCTCCGAGAAGCCGCTAAAATAGAGCCCCTTGACTGGCTGCGCCGGGGCTATGTACCAGCTGTTGCCCAAGCCACTTACGCGAATGCCGAAATCCGTGCCATTGCGAGCCAGGGTGGTCACCACGCTACTGAAAGAAATGCCGTGAGACGCCAATGTTGCTGCTTTACACGTTGCCATCGAGAGGTTTACGAAAAAGTGATCATTGCCATGGATGAAGCGCAATACACTGGCCGTCTCATCCGTGGATGTTCCCGTCTCCACCAGGTACGGCGCGACCTCTCGCAGGAAGAGCGAAGTTGCCGCTTTGTTGCGATTGTGGCACTCGTCGCCCATGAGCAGCGCCTGCGCTATTATAGTCTTTAACTCCATACCGCCCATTGCACGCACCGCACGGGCCAGTGCCGGGCCCAGCACCTGCTGCATCCAGCGCAGCTTTGTCAGGACCTCGGGGCTATTGGCACCATAGCGCAACACCTTGCCCAGTCCCTCATTCAAGGTGCTGAACGCCTGGTGTCCAGAGATCGGCTCCTCTATCACCTGGACTGGCATGGATGCCGAGACGACGCCGGCCATTGGCCCAACTGCATGAAAGTGGTGGCAGGGAGCGAAAGCGATATCGCCACTTGCCGCCAGGCGCTCTGCGGCTGCTATGTCCGGTGCTAGTTCCTCGTAGAGCAGCGCGCCCGTGATCGCGCCACGCAAGGGACCCGACATGCGCTCCCAGGTGATAGGCGGCCCGGCGTGCAGCAGCAGGTGCTTATGCATCCCGGGGATCGCCTCACCTGCCGGTCGCACGTCAACGAGACGCGGACGCGCGGCCATCATGCGTTGTACTACCTCCTGATTGGCATGATCGACGCGTGGGTCTCCCAGCAGCACGCTCAGTGCCGCATCGCTATTGCCCGGCGAAGGCTGCCAGGTGACATGTGTTACGGGCACTCCCTGGGTAGCCAGCGCATCGGCGAAGAGGTCGGCACCAACATTAATGATGTGCAAGGGAGAGTCAAAAAGGTCAGCAGCCTCAGTCATGGTCGGTCTCCTCGGCTTGAAAGGTAGCGCCGTTATCAGCGTCGCTCACGAATGAGGCGGCAGCCAGTGTAGCAGCCACGTTGCTTTCAAATACCAGCGCGCCAGCCGCTTCGAGCGCTGTACGCTGCATCGAGAGGCGCTGTGGATCGCCCTCAGTTCCGCAGAGCGAGACGATCACCTGCAGAGATCGCCCCGCAGTAGTAGCCGTGGCACGCGCCTGGTTAATTGCTGGTACATAGTCCGCCGCTGGATTCTGGTGCGCGCAGAATCCCAGGATGATATCCAGCAGAATTACCGCCGTCTCCGGGTCTTCTGCAGCACGAGCCAGGTATTGCAAGCGCAGCCTTGGGTCAATCATCGGATGCGGTCGGCCCCGCGTGAACTCGTCGGAGCCCAGGTCCAGTGCTGTGTGACCGCGATACATTTCGCCAGGCGCCAGCGCCCACTCCGGACGGAGAGGAATATTGGACGCCATTGCACCCACCCGCTCACTGAGCAGCAGCATCGCCTCGTCACAAAGCGTGCCTCCAGAATAGAGCGCGCGAATGTAGCGCTGCGACGAAGCCAGCTTCTTGCGCTCAGCTGCCAGGTCGTACATGAGGGGCGTACTTTTGCCCGGCACGCGAGAGGGATCACCACCTGCCAGCGAGACCGCCAGTTCAGCACCCTCGGTCAACGTCCGCACCAGGTGGACGTTCCCGGATACTGCGAACTGCTCAGGTACAGCACCAGGAAAGACGACCACCACCGGTTTGGCGAGCCGCACTGCCGCCAGGAGCTCGTGCGCCACCCGGGGAGCTGGTGGCTTGGAGACCAGGATAATCACCTCGGTTTGCGGATTGTTGGCCAGCATTTCTAGCCCGCTACGCATCATAACACCACCAATAGCCTCAGACAGGTCGCGCCCACCCGTGCCGATGGCCTGGGAGACGCCCAGGCCAGCTGCGGCAATTAGACAGGTAATCTGCTGCATCCCGGTGCCTGATGCCCCGACAATCCCTATGGAGCCGCGTGGCACCACGTTACTAAAGCCCAGCCCGACGCCGTTAATAATGGCAGTGCCGCAGTCGGGTCCCATCATCAGTAGCCCTTTCCTGAGTGCCAGAGCCTTGAGCTGCTGCTCGTACACAATGGGTACGTTGTCACTGAAGAGGAAGACATGCAGTCCGTGGTGCAGCGCCTGCTCGGCTTCGAGCCAGGCATGTTCTCCGGCTACGGTTATCACCGCAAGATTCGCGGTCTCGTCGCGCCGCAGCGCTATCTCTAGCGAACCGGCAGACCTACCCTCCAGGTAAGGTTCCACCAGGGTCCCCGCCCTAACCCCTACAGGAGCGCCAGAGTCTCCACGGTCTCCAGGTGAAGTCAGGCGCTTCTCTGCGACGGTCAGCGCTGCCTCCGCATGTGCCTCATCTATTGCACGTACCACAATCAGCAGGTCCTCCGGGCCAGGTGTCGTCTCCTGCTTGGCGAGAAATGCAACGGGGAGCAGGTTGGAGTTGTGCAGCAGTTCGCGGTTCAATTCCGTGGCCATGACCACGCCGACATCCTCTACCCCCGGAAGATCCTTAACGGCCTGGGCTACGGACATAAGGGTGATCGAATCGTAGTACGTATTACGCTTGAGCAGCGCCCGTATGGCCATAGGTAGCCTCCTACTTATTCGCAATCTTTGCCCAAATATTACCACAAAAACGCGGCCAGGATGCCCTGTCTACAGCTAAGAGGTAGTTGTAAATAAGGGGGAAGCAACTCGTTAGATCTCTTCCAACCACTCCATTATCGCCTGGCTCACCTGCTCTGGTTGCTCTCGCATGACATAATGCCCTGCCTTCGGTATAACACGCAAAGTCGAGCTCTTCATATGATCATGCAGAAACTGGCTATACTTCACCGGTTCTTCTATGTCTTCTGACCAGTGCTTATGCTATACTACCTCCACATTGTACAACCTTGAAACACCCAGGAACCTGTAGAGTACAACACAAATAGACAGAATCCCGTAATATACTATGACGAAGAGGCAAGTCACTACATCAGCTACCAACAACCGGAAAAAACCAGACGCAGCCCGTCAGGGACTGGGTCGCACTGGTGAGCGGCTGGCTGCCGAAGAACTCTCACGCCGGGGTTACCATATCCTGGAAAAGAACTTCCGTTGCTCCTATGGAGAAATAGACCTGGTGGCTGAAGATGCACAAGACTTGATTTTCGTAGAAGTAAAAACACGCCGGGGCAGTGCCTACGGCCTTCCAGAAGAAGCGGTAACACTGCGTAAACAACGGAAAATTGTCCAGGTAGCATCCTACTATCTCGATCTGCACACTTGCTCAGAACGGTCTTGGAGAATAGATGTCGTCGCTGTACAATTGGATAGAGGCGGCAAGCCCGAAGAGATACGTGTCTATCAGCACGCCGTCACCGGGTGAAAATGATAATAACTTTACGTAACAAATACAATTACCAGCATAAACAACAAAGGGGGACAGAGAAAATGGCCGATTTTGTAGAATCCGCGAAAAACCTCGTCAGTTCAGCTGTCAGCCGCACAAGCTGGGAAGCCCAGAAACAGTTGCGCGTTCGCGGCAAACAAAGCGAAATAGACAAACTCATGGATCAGCGACGCCAGTTGCTCGACGAACTGGGACAGGTAGCTATGACCCAATTTCAACAGGGAACACTCACAGATCCACAGCTTTCACGGATATGTGCAGGTATTATGGAGCTGGATCACGATGTCAATAACAGGGAGGCACAGCTCCAGGAAATAAAGAAAGAAGCCTATACTCCAGAGCAACCTGCCCCGGTCGCAGATTATGCGCCTCCACCTTTCACGCCGCCATCTTCGCCAGCGGCACCGAAGCAACCTGGCAAACCAGCTGGCCCTGCCAACTTGAACCAGGCTATCTGCCCCACCTGTGGCAGCACGGTGCGCGCCAATTCGCTTTATTGCCGCAGCTGTGGCAGCAAACTGCGCTAACTCGATGGACAGAACATGTTATAATAAGAATCATCGCGCTCCTTTCTAGAGAGTGTACAACATTTTTTCTCTTATGTAAGGTGATTGATCGGTAACAAATACTTGCGATGCAACATGTGTATAAAGGTGGCATAGTGACCAGGCATTCTCAGGAAGTAGCGACGAGCAAACTCGATATCATCAGCCATAGCTCTTCACAGACGCAACGCCTGGGTACGCGATTGGGTGAACTCTTGCATGGCGGAGAACTGCTCTTGCTCGACGGGCAACTGGGAACGGGAAAAACAACCTTTACCCAGGGTCTAGCTAGAGGTATGGGTATCGCTGAGATCGTCAGTAGTCCGACCTTTACCTTACTCAAAGAGTACCACGGTCATCCAGTTCCCGTGACACAACCCGGGCAAGATACGTTACCGGCTCAAACCTCACAGCAGCGTTCAGGATTAACACTGTATCACTTCGATCTGTATCGGCTGGAAGAGCCCGAAGAGATAATAGACCTTGGTTTCGAGGACTATTTCAATAGCTCAGGTGTCAGCGTTGTTGAATGGGCGGATAAAGCCAATCTGCTCTGGCCAGATCAACATCTACGTATTCACTTGAAAATGATGAGTGAAACCAAGCGTGGCCTACTGTTAACTGCAATAGGTCTTCGTTACTGTCAACTGTTGCATGAATTCCAGAAAAATACCTATGCTACTATTAGCTCTTGACACTTCAACGCGTCAGGCGAGCCTCGCTCTCTGTACCGAGGATGCACTACTTGGCGAATATACCTGGCATGTTGGCAATAACCATAGCGTAGAATTGTTGGAACGCATTCAGCGCATCATCGCTGAATGTAATAAAACCATGCAAGAAATTGACGCAGTGGCTGTTGCTACCGGCCCAGGCTCGTTTAATGGGGTACGCGTCGCATTATCTGCCGCTAAAGCTCTTGCTTTTTCACTGCAAAAGCCTCTCGTCGGGGTCAGTACCCTGGATATCATTGCCGCTCAGCAGCAGCAATGGCAGGGACCTGTCTGCTCCATCCTGGAAGCTGGACGCTCTGAACTCTATGCTGCTTGCTATGCTTTCGACAAGACCCTCAACAGTGACGGTGAAATGAGCTATAGCATGCGGCAGCTCAGCGATTTCTTCTTACTGTCCCCACAACATTTAGCGAGCTATCTTCAGGAGCAGGCCAACACCTGGTTTGGTATCCCAGGTAAGCGAGAATTGCCTTTTTTCCTTTTTTGTGGTGAAATAAATCTTACATCTCGTCAAATGTTGTTTACGCAAATGCAAGAAAAATGCGTCTTTGTCAACAGTGTTCAAGCGGCCAGGCATGCTTCAGTACTGGCATTACTGGCGCTGCAACGTTTGCATGACGGGAAAGAAGATGACCCATTGCTACTCGAACCGTTATATATTCGGCGTCCTTCAATTACAACCAGTACTCGTAAACATCCACTACTTGGTGGTAAATCACATCGACCAGTGGGTCATAGTCCGGAAGGACCAGGCCAGACAGAAAGGGAAGAGGGTGCGTTACGTCATTGACCGTATGACGATGTCAGACGTGCCTCGCGTCGTCGAAATCGAGCGCTTAGCGTATCCATCGACATGGCCTCCTAGCGCGTATCGTAAGGAGTTACAGGATAATCGTTGGGCGCATTATGTCGTGCTGCGCGATAAGAAGATTTTTGAAGAACAAGCGACTGTCCCCGCCCAGGAATTCGAGAAACCGCGTCGCATTTTTCCTCTATCGCTTTTGCCTGCTCGTCCTACGGTTACTGTACCAACGCCAGACCTGGCTTCAATCATTGGCTTCTCGGGCTTATGGCTGATGGTTGATGAGGCCCATATCACCACAATCGCTATGCATCCCGATTATCGTCGTCTTGGATTGGGAGAATATATGCTGGTAGGCCTTATCGATATTGCCTATTCCATTGGCGCTAAATGGGTAACCCTGGAAGTACGTGTCTCAAACCATAGTGCGCAAAACCTCTATCGCAAATATGGCTTTCGTGAGGCCGGACTCCGCCGTCGTTACTATAGTGACAATCAGGAAGACGCCCTGATTATGTGGACTGATGAAATTAGCTCGACAAGTTATAAACAACACTTTCAAGAAATGAAAACAGCGCTGTTGAGGAAGCTGGAAGAGCGATAACTGCTTTCTGACAGTCAGGTAGCGTAGGAATCTGTAGTATGCGTGTACTTGGAATCGAAAGCTCATGTGATGAAACTGGAGCAGCCATCGTTGAAGATGGCCGCTATTTGCTTTCTAATGTCGTGGCCTCCCAGGTCGAAATTCATAACCGCTACGGTGGGGTTGTACCTGAAGTTGCCTCACGTCAACAACTTTCCTCCATTATTCCCGTCATAGAAACTGCAATGGAGAAAGCCGCCTGCTCATGGCAGGATATTGATGCTATTGGTGCTACCTATGGGCCAGGGCTGGCAGGGTCGTTACTGGTAGGATTAACCGTTGGAAAAACTCTCTCTCTGGCGCAAAACCTGCCCTTTATCGGCGTTAATCACCTCGAAGCCCATGTTTATGCAAATTGGCTGCGTAAAGATGAAACCCCGCAGGATCGCGATACAGCAGGTGCTTCCTGGGATGTGCGAGAAGGCGATCCTATCTTTCCCCTGATTGGCCTTGTCATTTCCGGTGCGCACAGCGAGCTTGTGCTCGTGCGCGGCCATGGACTTTACGAATTACTCGGACGTACACGCGATGATGCTGCTGGAGAAGCATTTGATAAGGTGGCGCGTATTCTTGGGCTTGATTACCCGGGTGGACCCGCCATCCAGCAGGCCGCGCAGCGTGCCGAGGAAGAAATGCGGCAGCAAAGGAGGCCGGTTGAGTTAGCTCGTTCTGCCTATCGCCTTCCGCGCGCCTGGCTGCGTGGTACCTATGATTTCAGCTTTAGTGGCCTAAAAACCGCAATGCTCCATCTTGCAGAAGGTGCCACCGGGAATCAACTCCCATCTCGGGCAATTGATGGGAAAAAGAACACAGGAAGCGAAGGCAAACAGCAGAGCCAGTATACACGAATGGGTATGCAGGCAGCGCAGAGGGGCGCGCCGAATGTAGCCCAGCTAGCTGCCAGTTTTCAAGAGGCTATCGTTGATGTTCTGGCAGTCAAAACGCGTCTTGCCGCCCAGGAGTATCACGTGAAACAGGTTGTCTTAGCTGGTGGCGTAGCTGCTAACCTCAGCCTCCGCGCAAGGCTTGAGCAAGAACTTCTCCCTCTCAGAATACGTCTCAGCTATCCACCCGTCGAGTTTTGTACCGACAATGCAGCAATGATAGCGAGCGCGGCTTACTTCCATCTCTGCCAGGGAGATACGAGTGGGCTTGACCTCGATGTCCATCCTGGTTTAAGCTTGCCTTTCAGTAGTAGTAGAGTAATACCATCAGTGTAAAGGGAGGAGAATTATGGCGAAACCAAAAACATATGCCTTAGGTATTGACCTTGGAGGAACGAAAACCCTCGCCGCTGTTGTTGACATAACAAGTGGAGAAGTGATCGCTTCAGCACGCAAACGCACTCGTGCCGAGAAAGGGCAGGTCTTCGTAGCACAGCGCACCATTGAACTTGCACAAGGGGCCATCAACGCTGCCAATCTTCCTCAGGATGCATCTGTCGTTGCTATTGGCGTCGGAGCAGCAGGGCAGGTCGATCGTAAAGCCGGTATCCTCGTCGATGCTCCCAACCTCGGCGTTAAAGATATGCACCTGGCCGATATTCTCAGCAAGCAATTCGGCAAACCGGTGCGTGTCGGCAACGATGTTGAGGTGGCAGCGCTGGGCGAATACCTGTATGGTTCGGGCAGAGGTTTCAACAATTTCGTCTGCCTCTTCGTCGGTACTGGCATCGGCTCTGGCATTGTGCAAAACGGGCGTTTGTATACAGGATTGAGCGGTACAGCAGGCGAAATCGGCCATATGATCATCCATGCCGGGGGGCGCATTTGTGGTTGTGGTAGCCGCGGCTGTCTCGAAGCGTATGCTTCACGTACTGCAATGACCAAAGCCATTATGGCGGAAATCCACCACGGACGTACTTCAGTGCTGGCCGCTGAAGTGGCCCTCCAAATCAAAGAGGGAGAGACCATCGTCCGTTCGGGATTACTCGCTCAAGCTATTGAACAAGGGGATAGTCTTGTCACTGAGGTCGTGACCGAGGCGGCAGATTACCTCGGTTATGGCCTCGCATCAATCATGAACTTCTATAACCCCGAAGCTATCGTTCTCGGCGGTGGAGTAATCGAGGCTATCGACCTGCTTTTTGAACGTGCTGTCAACCGTGCTCGTAATACGGCCTTATCTGCTTCCGCACTCCAAACGAAAATACTCCGTGTCAAGCTAGGCGACTTCTCCGGGGTTGTTGGCGCGGCGTGTCTGGGTGCTGGGGCCGCGGGATATCAATTCCCCTTTGCATAAAGCGTGCCAGGTATAGAGGCACTCATTAGATGTGCCAGATCGTGGTGAATGTATGTACGCAGAATCTCCACAGATAGAGGTACGAACTGTACTCATTGACGATGCGCAAGCATTACACCAGCTTGAAGACAGCTTTGAAACCGATCGTATCTATACACTGCACGTGCAGGGGCGATTAACGCCAACATCAGCAGACGCCGGTTTTCATCCGGCATCAAAACCTGTCCTTGCTTTTGAATTATTCGAGACACCTGTTGATCCACCCCTCTATAAGAGCTACCGCGAATTTGAACGCACTGTAGCAGATGTTGAAGCCACGCTACGCGGCGTTCAGGGAGGCTTTGTTGCCCTGGCAAATGGGCAGGTGGCGGGAGTAATCTTATTGAACGTGGAAGAATGGCGTTCGGTAGCTCGTATTGAGCATATTATCGTTGGGCGCCAGTTTCGACGCTATGGCATTGGATCATTACTGCTCAGTTGCGCTTCAGACTGGGCGCGTAATCTTCATTGTTGGGCAATACTGCTAGAAACACAGAATGTCAATTATCCTGCCATTCAATTTTATTTACGCAATGGCCTGGAAGTATGGAGCATCAGTCAACAGTATTACCCTCCTGGTTCCGTTGAACATGAAATAGCCATATTTATGGGCAAAAAACTCTGGTCTGCTCCATAAATATTCCTGAACAAAGAGAACGAACACAGTGCCGCGGCACTGTGTTCGTTCTCTTTGTCTAAACGGTGGCCATTTCTTCCAACTTGGGAAACAGCGGTGAGGCAACCGGCAGTGTAATGCCTGCAGGTACCTCAGAAGTCCTCCATCTGCCTGCGCTCACATCACCCTCAAAGCCGAGCAAATGGTGCAGCTTTTGTGATGAAAAGGGCAAATAGGGGCTGAAGAGCACATGCAAACCACTGATGACCTGCAGCATCACGTAGACAGTCGTACCCGCCGCCTCGCGATCAACTTTGATCTGTTTCCATGGAGCCTGCTCATCCAGGTAGCGATTTGCCGCCCGCGCCACAGCCATAGCCGCGTTCAACCCGTCCTTCATGTGGCAATTGGCTATATTGTGTCCAACCAAAGAAAAGCCGCGGTCAACCTCCGCTAATATCTCGCGATCTGCTTCCCGGAGCGCCTGAGGGTGTGGCACCACTCCTCCAAATTTGCTCTGTAAGAACGTCAACGTTCGATGGATTGCGTTCCCATAGTTCGCCACCAGTTCATCGTTATTGCGGCGAATCAGCTCTTCAAAAGTAAAATCGGTGTCACGTCCTTCAGGCGCAGTTGCTGAAAGATAATAACGAAGCGCGTCCGCGCTATACTGGTCTAATACATCGCGTGTCCAGATCACATTGCCCCGGCTGCTGGAAGCCTTGGCTCCACTCATGGTCATAAATTCGTTTGCGGGGACATCGTAGGGTAAATTGCGGTTGCCGTATCCCATAAGCATAGCAGGCCAGATGATGGCATGAAAGGGGATATTGTCCTTGCCGATAAAATAGTAGGACTTCACCTCCGGGTCACATTGACCAGGAACCCACCACGTCTTCCATGCTTCAGGCGTTCCCTGCCGCTCTGCCCACTCAACGGAAGCCGAGAAGTACCCAATAACCGCGTCGAACCATACATAGATGCGCTTATCCTCGTAGCCATCCAGTGGTATTGGTACGCCCCAATCGAGATCGCGCGTAATAGCGCGTGGCCGCAGGCCCTCCTTCAGCCAGTTCATCGCAAAATCGAGCGTGTTCCCTCGCCAGTGCTGTTTTCCCTCTGATAGCCATGCCAGTATCGGCTCTTGCAACTTTGGCAAATCCAGGAAAAAATGATCCGTCGGTCGAATCTCCAGGGCACTGTCCTTGCTCCCACAGAGGCGACAGCGTGGATGAATCAAATCGATTGGGTCGAGCGTGTGGCCACAATTATCGCATTGATCTCCACGAGCAGCTGGGTACCCACAGTTCGGACATGTTCCCTCGATGTAGCGGTCAGGCAGAAAGCGCGCATCCGTCGGACAATAGGGAGACTGCATGGTATCTTTGAAGATATATCCCTTATCGTACAGTGTGAGAAAAAAATCTTGCGTTATACGATAGTGATTTTCGGTTCCCGTCTCAGTATATAAATTCCACGTTATACCCAACCTCTCCCAGATTTCGCAAATCTGTCGATGATACCGCACCACAAATTCGCGTGGGCTGATACCCTCGCGTTCAGCATCTACAAGTATCGGAGTGCCATGTTCATCGCTGCCAGAAACCATCAATACTTTGTTTCCAGCCAATCGGTGGTAGCGGGCAAATGTATCTGCTGGCAGGTATGCTCCAACGATTTGTCCAACGTGCGTCGAGCTTTTTGCATATGGCCAGGCTACGCAAACCAGAATATGTTCATGCATGATGTTTCCTCAGTTACCAATATAGCGCGCGTAAACAGAGTGTGCGACCTGCTCATCATCTGTCCCTTTAATGATCGCGCGAGCATCAGGAAAGACTGTTAGCTCATAAGAATCCACGTAGAAGCGGAGTAGGAAATCATTATAACTTACCTCCCCAACAGGACGCAACCGTTCGGCCAATTCTGCTAGATTGAGAGATATTCCTCTTCTCATTGTCCGCACCTGAACTGCATTCCGTCCGCAGAGGCTAGTGCTACTATTCCCACCCAATGCATCAAGAAACTCATAATCATGCTGCCCGCAGGTAGGACATTCCCGCTGCCGTGGCAACTCTATGCGCTCGCTCGTATTTTCCCATACATCCATCCAGAACATATCCCGGCTCATCTTCTCGCTTTTCAGCAGAATTTTGATCGCCTCGGTGGAGGCCACTCCCGTAATCGCTCCCACGATACCGTTTAGGACACCTGCCGTATCACACGTTGCCGTGGTACCAGGTAGAGGCATCTCAGGGAAGACACAGCGAAGGCAGGCAGTATCACCAGGCACAATATTCATGGTTACGCCATAAGAAGCAACGACTGCACTATAAATCCAGGGTCGCCCATATTTGACACACACATCATTAAGCAAGTAGCGTGTCTCAAAGTTATCGGTCGCATCAAGTACCAGGTCTGTATCGCGCACTAACGACTCAATTCCATCAGTATTGATATCTTCAACGAGCGGCTCAACCGTTGTATTACTATTGATGCGACGTAGTTTCTCCGCGGCAGCGATAGCTTTGGGGAGATGCCGCGTAATGTCTTCCTCGTCGAAAAGAATCTGTCGCTGTAAGTTATTCAGTTCAATATAGTCGCGGTCAGCTATCACTATACGGCCGATGCCGGCGCGACAAAGATTGTTTGCCAGAGCCGTGCCCAGCGCACCACAGCCGATAATAGTAACCGTAGATTCCTGCAGCCGTTCTTGCCCCTCCTTGCCTATTGGCCCGAAGAGCGTTTGTCGTGAGTAGCGATCAATTGCCACCATGCACTGTTCTCCCTCATGTAATGTACGCAAGTGTAGATACGCCCAGTTCATTGTAGCATATAACCGCTGACCCACAAGTAGTATATAATCACCAGCTAAACAGCTCATCTTCAGTTGGCAGCAGCACATAACTGTGCTACAATGCAGGCAGTGATATATCCTTACGTAGACCAGTAACCAGTACATCATACTATGACGCTAAAAGTGATGGGAGCTAATGAAGAAAGTATTGGTTATCGACGACAACCCGACTATCGTGGAATTGATAAAATACGCTGTAAGCCTCCAGGGATCATATGAGGTCGTTGTTGCTTACGATGGTGAACAAGGATTAGAACGTATTTCAATTGAACATCCGGATTGCGTGATCATTGACGTGAAGATGCCGCGCATGGACGGCTACCAGTTGGTCCGTTGTCTTCGCGGTGATGCTCGTACCTCTGATACACCCTTGATTATCCTCAGTGCGATGACGCGAGAAGAAGATCAAACCATAGGGATGCTTTCAGGCGTCGATGAGTATCTCAAAAAACCATTTAAGCCGGCTGAACTGAATGCGGCTATTGAACGCGTACTCCGCCTGACGCCTACCGATCGTCAGCGCCGCATGGATTACTTAGTTCAGACACAGGCAGATAGAGAATAAGCATAGCGTTGTGCGCAGCCATTGCTTCGAGACTATGCTTCACGAAAATGAATGGCTATAGTTAATAGTACCGTACTTCTTCATTTTTCATGATGGAGGTCGCGGTGTAGAGTATTCACAGAAAAGTGCGTGAGCCACAGCAATTACGTCGTTTACACATTCTTTTCGTGGATGGCGATCCAAATGGTCGTGATAGGATACAGCAGGTATTAGGAAATGGCTTTGTTGTACAGTGCGCTTCGTCACTGTCAGAAACCAGGCAAATCCTGGAGAACAATCTTCCCGACATACTGATCTGTGAGGTATTACTTGGTCAGGAAAATGGTTTGGATCTCTGCCGTACTATTCGCAACACTCCATCTCTTCGCCATCTCCCCATCATGTTGCTTACTTCTCTCACGACCTTCCAGGACAAAGTAGCCGGCTTTGCTGCAGGGGCGGATGATTATGTCGTCAAACCCTTCGATGCGCGCCACTTGATGGCGCGTATTCGCTTGCTTTCACGTATAAAGCGCCTCGAACTTCCCGATGTAACGTAACTGCTGTGGGCTTCTCCTATCCAGGGAAATGACACGCTGCGAAGTGATTGTACTGTTTTTCTTCCAATGGCGGGATAACCTCCCGGCAGATAGCCTGGGCCTTCCAACAGCGTGGATGGAAATTACAGCCACTTGGTGGATTGACAGGGCTGGGCACATCTCCTTCGAGGATAATACGTTTACGCTTTAACTCGATTTCTGGGTCAGGAACAGGAATCGCCGAGAGGAGAGCCTGTGTATAAGGATGCAATGGTATATCATACATGTCTTCGCTTTTGGACAGCTCGACCACTCGACCCAGGTACATTACTGCCACCCGGTCGCTGATATGCTTGACTACAGAGAGGTTATGGGCCACAAACAGGTAGGTTAAACCAAACTTCCCTTGTAGGTCTTGTAAGAGGTTGAGCACTTGCGCCTGGATTGACACATCGAGCGCGGAAACTGGCTCGTCCGCCACCACTAAGGAAGGGCGAAGGGCAAGGGCGCGAGCTATACCAATGCGTTGTCGTTGCCCACCACTGAACTCATGTGAAAAACGATTCATGAAAAATGGATTCAATCCCACCACTTCCAGCAAATCGGCTACCTGCTCCTGGATCTCCTTCGCATTGCCGCGATTGAAATTTTTCAGCGGCTCCGCGACAATCTCTCCTACCGTGAAGCGTGGATCAAGCGAGCCATAGGGGTCCTGGAATATCATCTGCATTCTGGCCCGCTTCTTCCGAATCTCACCTGGTGAGAGTTTTGTCAGATCTTCTCCTTCGAAAACAACGCTTCCTGCTGTCGGTTTGATCAACTGCAAAATAGCGCGTCCCGTGGTTGATTTCCCACATCCACTTTCGCCGACTAACCCAAGCGTCTCGCCGTGCCGGATAAACATGTCAACACCGTCCACCGCTTTCACGTTGGCAACAGTGCGATTGAAAATGCCCCCTTTAATGGGGAAATGAACCTTTAAACCTTTCACATCGACCAGGGTTGTCCCTGTCGTTGCTGGCGTTGTTGTCTCCGGTGACATAAAAATTCCTTTCCCCCTGGCTTAGTCTGGATAAAAACACGCTGCTAACTGATCACCACGACCAACTGGCTTCAACTCCGGGCGCTCCTGCCGGCAACGGCTCTGTACTTTCGGGCAGCGGGGTGCATAGGGGCAGCCGATAATCTCTTTGGATAAATCAGGTGGCTGTCCTGCGATTGGAGTAAGGTTGGTGCCACGTTTCTCATCAAGACGGGGAATGGACCGCAGCAGTCCTACCGTGTACGGATGCGCGGGCGTCTCAAATATTTGCCTGACATGCGCCGTCTCCACCAGATGGCCTGCATACATGACATTGACATGCTGGCAGGTTCCGGCTACCACCCCGAGATCGTGCGTAATCAGCATTACGGCTGTGCCGAACTCTTTTGAGAGACCACTCATTAGTTCAAGTATCTGGGCTTGAATGGTGACATCGAGCGCCGTTGTCGGCTCATCTGCGATCAGCAATTTCGGGTTGCACGCGAGCGCGATAGCAATCATCACGCGCTGCCGCATCCCACCACTAAACTCGTGTGGATAGCTCTTTGCCCGTTTCTTCGCGTCTGAAATACGCACAAGGTCAAGCATCTCAACGCTGCGTTTCCACGCCTGGTCATTGCTCAGATCCTTTTGGTGGCGTTTGACCGTCTCTGCAATCTGGTATCCAACCGTGAACACCGGGTTGAGTGACGTCATGGGATCCTGGAAAATCATCGAAATTTGGCTGCCTCGCAGATCCGTCATTTCATCTTGATTCTTTTCCAGTATATTCTCACCGTTGTAGTTGATTTCACCGCCCACAATCTTGCCAGGAGGACTCGCGATCAGGCGCATCACTGAAAGCGCAGTCACACTTTTGCCGCAACCGCTTTCGCCTACGACACCTAACGTCTGGCTCTGCTTGATCGTAAATGAAACATCGTCTACCGCTTTTACCACCCCTGAACGCGTGAAGAAGTAAGTCTTCAGATTATTGACTTCCAGCAGATTCTCTGCCATTTTTTATCTCCGCTCACTAATCTTTTGATCGAGGGTCAAAGGCATCGCGCAAGCCATCACCGAAGAAGGAAAAGCACAGCACAATGATAGCCAGCACGCCGGAGGGTAACAGAACTTCCCAGGGGTGGCTTGCCACGGTGTTTTGGGCTGAAGAGATCATCAGGCCAATGCTGGAGCCTGGTGTTTGTACACCAAGTCCGAGCAGGCTGATACCGGCCTCGGCGATGATTGTGCCCACGATGTTCAGTGTTGATGCGACGACGACGATGCTGAACAGGTTGGGGATGATATGCCGTATCATGATACGGGTATTACTCGTGCCCGCTGTACGCGCGGCCTCGATAAATTGTTGTTCTTTGAGCTGCAGCGTTTGGCCCCGCACATAGCGAGCCATCAGCGGCCATGCCACGAAGGCCAGTGCCAGCGAGACCAGCAGCAGGCGTGCATTCCCATTCGCCCCGATAATGGGGATATTACTCAGGTTGGTGTCAGCCCACTCGCCAAAAATTCCCGCCACCAGGATGATGAAGAGCAGTCCTGGGAAGGCGAAAATGATGTCGGTAAAACGCGCCAGCACCTGGTCAATCCCCCCGCCATGGAAGCCGGCCAGCACTCCCACAGTGATACCCAGGACGATATCTACGATCTCTACCAGCACAGCGACACTGATCGAAATAAGTATTCCCTGCATCAGACGTGCCAGCAAATCACGACCAAGTTCATCTGTTCCCAACCAGTACTGGAATGAGGGTAATTGCCTGGATTGCATATCAGCCTTGCTCAGGTCTGAATAGAAATAGTACACCCACGAGGGCAATTCATCCTGCCGGTCGAGTTCCTGGTGATAGTACGTGTGATACACTTGCGGCCCTATTGGTCCGTTGAGTGTACTTTGATAAATACCACCGACATTCTGGTAGATGAACGGGCCAAAGATGGCCAGCAATACAAAGAAGGCGATAATACCAACGCTCGCCATAGCGCGTTTATCGCGTCTCAGTCTTCGCATCGAGTCCTGGAATGGTGTTGCGGGCTTTTTCTTCTTGTCCTGCAGTTCCTTCAGTTCGTTCTCGCTGAGCGTGGTAGCAAGTTCGTTATCCGTCAGCAACGCAAAGCCTGGATCAAATTGTATCGGGCTCATCCCCGAATCAGGAGCCATATATCCTTCGCCTGTAAGCTCTTGATTCTTATCCCTTATATCCATCTGCCTGCCTCCTAAGATGCCTTAATGCGCGGGTCTACAAGCATGTACAGAATATCCGATATCAAGTTGCCTATGACCACTGCCACTGCCAGCAAGACCGCCGTAGCCTGGATGACGGGATAGTCGCGGTACTGCGTCGCCTGGAGCGTCGCCTCACCAATACCAGGAATGTTGAAGATGTCTTCGAGGAAGAATGTCCCTGTCACCAGCAGACCAAGCGAGAGGCCGAGGATAGTAACCAGGGGAATGAGTGCGTTACGCAGCGCGTGACGGTAGATAACAATTCGTTCCCGCATACCCTTTGCCCGCGCGGTGCGTACGAAATCCTGCCGCAGCACCTCGAGCATACTTGTACGCGTCAGGCGCGCGAGATACGCCAATCCAGCCAGCGCCAGTATCACAATCGGCCCTATTTTGAACTGTAGATCAGACCAGGTGTACTGCCAGGGGTTGCCCCAGTTGGCCACGGGCCATTGCGCGCCGGTATGGCCATCAATCCATACAACTACGACCTGAAAAAATACCGCGAAGACGAATACTGGCAGCGAATACATCACCAGCACGATACCCATATTGGTCGTATCAATCCAGCTATTCGCTTTCAGCGCACAGAGTATGCCTACCGGGATGCCTATCAATACTTCCAGGACCAGCGCCCAGAATCCCAGTTCCGTCGAGATTGGTATCCCATCTTTCAGAATGTCCCACACCGGCCGGTTCTGATATTCAAAAGAAAGTCCAAAGTCAAGCCTGAACAGGCCCGTTAAAAAATGCCAGTACTGCACAAAGAAGGGTTGGTCCAGCCCGTACGCGTGCTTCAACTGCACATAGAGCACTGGATCAAAATGGCTCCCCATCATCGTCCGAATTGGATCACCAGGGGCAAAATACCCCATGACGAAGGTGATGAAGGTCACACCGATGATAACGAAGAGGAGGCCGATGAACCTTTTGATCAAGAATTGAACCATAGTACGCCCCTCGCTCCCTTGAAAGAGGTTGTAATTGTTTTCAAGACAGCCTGCTTAGCTGGCTCAGCCATCTCTATTCCAATAGTTCATCGCTCATCTATTATCTCTGTTATTAAAAGAAGTGTCCATGAAACGGCACCTTTTCACAGACAAAAACTGATAGGTGAAAATAACAAATGTTACATAAATGAACTTTTACTAATTTTAAGTGACATTTCCACGAATGTCAAGCAAAACACCTGTCCTGACCTCACTCCCAACCAGCCAGAGACCAATACCACTATGACAAACCCAACGTCCATAGTAGGGGCGATCCCTTGTGGTCGCCCTCGTGCATGGGTGGTCGCCCTCGTGCATGGCGGTCTGGCCTGCTTCCACACCCACAACGGACGTCCATAGTAGGGGCGATCCCTTGTGGTCGCCCTCGTGCATGGGTGGTCGTCCTCGTGGTCGGGTATCACTCTCGTGTGTGACGGTCACCTGCTGGCTCTCTAATCTGGTGGCTCCACAATAATGAAGGTGTATCAATTAAACGGAGATACAAAAAAGAATCAACAGAGGGAAGGGACAGCGATCAAACTGACCACTGTCCCTCTTTTCGTTACGGTTGCTACAAGCGTAGCACGACCTTCAACTAGTTAGTGTGCCTGAATGTAGATGTTGCTCCAGTCATCGGGTGGATATAACAACAGTGGATTGAAGATCATGCCCTTGACATACGGCTTGAGTACCTGGCTGAGTGCCGACTGATACATCGACAACCAGGCAACATCGTTGACCAACTGCTGCTCGGCGTTCATATAGGCCTGAAGACGAGACGTATTGTCAGGGTTCACATCGGCCGCTTCCAACGCCTGCTGGACTGCTTGCTGCTGTGCCGCGTCAGATGTGCTGTTCTGACCATAGTTCATATTGTTGTTCGGCACACCCTTGCCGAACTGTAACGTCGTCCAGTCCTGCGGATCTGGATAATCAGCAATCCAGCCGAGCCACCAGAACTGCAGGCCCTTTGGATTGTTCGTCGCGGCTGGGATATCAGTGAGCATCTTATTGAAGTCTTCGGGGTTCGCCTTGACACTGATACCCAGCGTTGTTTGCCACATCTGTATCTCAGCGGCAATCTCGTTATCCGTATCTTGACTTCCACTCGGATAGGTGAGCTTAATCTGGGGGACCTGGGCAACGCTCGTATATCCCTCTTCCGTCAAGCCTTGCTGGAAGAGCGCCTTGGCCTTGGTCGTGTCACCCTTTGTGCTCGCCACTCCGTCAGGGCCTGTCAGATTCGGGTTGTAGCCTGGCATTCCCTTCGGCACGATATGGTTCGATGGGAGGACTGTATCCTTCCACACGCTATGGGCGATCAGGTCTTTGTCAAGTGCGAGATCAAATGCCTGGCGAATGTGGATATTATCGAACGGCTTCACCAGGTAGTTCATCGTGAGGTAGAAAATTGTCAACTGCGGCACCAACGAATACTGGTTGTTCGGCAGCGCCTTCGCTGATGTGAGGTCGGCGGAAGGAACCGCGTAAGAATAGTCAGTCTGGCCTGCCTCGTAAGCCTTGTAATTCGTGTCCACTTGTTTGTAGAACGGGTAAATCACCTTCGTCAACTGCGGCTTGGCGCCGTAGTAGTCGGGGTTCGGCACTACGACGATATTCGTGCCGTGTGTGTATGTTTGGACCTTGAATGGGCCGTCGCCGCCGCCCTCGTTCAGGTGGTCGATGAAGTTTGCGCCATACTTGTCAACCAGGCTCTTCTCAACCGTATAGGAAGTCGAGTAGGCCAGTGCATCCAGGAAGTAAGCAGCTTTCTTGTTGGCGATAATCACGACAGTGTTGGGATCGGGTGTCAACAGACTGTCGCCTATAATGGTCGAGATCTTGCCCGCCACCAGCTTATCGGAGTCTTTGACCAGGGCCAGGTAGATTGGAGCAGTGGTAGACTTTGTGGCCGGCAGCAGGGCGCGGTTAATACTGTAGACGACGTCCTGTGAGGTCAAAGGTGTGCCATCACTGAACTTCAAGTTGGGTTTCAACTTGAACGTCCATGCCAGGCCGTCAGAACTCAGGCTGTAGGACGATGCAAGTTGTGGCTGCACCTGGAGCTTGTCGTCAAACTGCACCAGTCCCGTAAATACCAGGTCGATAGCAGCGATGGAATTCGCGTCCGTCGACAGAGCCGGATCGAACGTCTTGATATCTGAAGTGCCGTTTAGAAAAGGCATATTCAATACTTGCTTGTCGGGCGTAGCTTTGCCGGAGGTCGTTGTCGTTGTTGTCGATGTCCCACCACAGGCCACCAGCAGCATACCCATCAAGGCCAGGAACGTTGGCAGAAGCCTTGTCATTAACTTCTTGCTGGATCGCATTCGTGACTTCTCCTTGAAAAAAATGAATTTTAGTGAGACGAAAACAAAATAGTATCGTCACAGTATCAGTGTGGTTATCTGATCCTTTGGGACCTTCTCTTGCGTGCGCTACTCCCTCCTTTCACCCAACGCTTCGAGTAAACTCCCTGCCTTTGGCCTGGCGGAAGTCACTTTTCCCTTGCATTATCTGAGCTACACCACGTAGCAGGGCAGAATATCAGAAAATAGTCAGCATGTTAACCGCAGCAAGCGGTAGCTTATAGTACTACGTCAGGCCGTAATTAAATCTCACACAAGATAGGCTACATTAGTGTGCCTGAATGTAGATGTTGCCCCAGTCATCGGGTGGAACTAAACCCTGTGGATTCGTTATCAAACCCTCGACATACGGCTTGAGTACCTGGCTGACCGTCAACTGTTCGATTGGCAACCAGGCGACGTCGTTGACCAATTGCTGCTCAGCTTGCATATATGCCTGTAAGCGAGAAGCCTGATCGGGATTCACATCGGCCGCTGCCAGCGTCTGCTGGACTTGCTGCTGTTGGGCCGCGTCAGCTGTGCTGTTCTGACCATAGTTCATCTGGTTGTACTGCGCGCCTTTGCCGAACTGTAGCGTGGTCCAGTCCTGCGGATCGGGGTAGTCGGCAATCCAGGTGATACCCCAGAACTGCAGGCCTTTAGGATTGTTCAGTGCTGCCTCAGTATCCGTGAGCAACTTGTTGAAATCCTCGGGATTCGCTTTGACACTGACACCCAACGTTGTCTGCCACATCTGTACCAGGGCAGCAACTTCGTTATCCGCATCTTGATTACCACTTGGATACGTCAGCTTAATCGAGGGTAACTGTGCAACGCTCGTATATCCCTCTTCCGTCAAGCCCTGCTGGAAGAGCGCCTTGGCCTTGGTCGCGTCACCCTTGGTGCTCGTCACGCCATCTGGACCAGTGAGATTGGGGTTATAGCCCGGCATGCCCTTCGGCACAATGTGGTTAGATGGGATGTATCTATCCTTCCACACGCTATGGACAATCAGGTCTTTATCAACGGCGAGGTCGAATGCCTGGCGAATGTGGATATTGTCGAACGGCTTCACCAGGTAATTCATGGTGTAGTAGTTGATCCACAACTGCGGGATCTGCTGGTACTGGTTGTTCGGCAGCGTCTTCGCTGCTGCGAGGTTGGCGGAAGGAACTCCGGAATAATCAACCTGACCTGCCTCGTACGCTTTGTACACCGTGTCCACCTGTTTATAGAACGGGCAAATCAGCTTCGTCAATTGCGGCTTGGCACCGTAGTAGTTGGGATTCGGCACAACGACGATTTGCTTGCCGTGCGTGTACTCGCTGACTTTCCATGGACCATCGCCGCCACCCTCAGTCAGGTGGTCGGTGAAGTTCGTGCCGTACTTGTCAACCAGGCTCTTCTCAACAACATAGGAGCACGAGTAGGCCAACGCATCCAGGAAGTAAGCAGCTTTCTTGTTGGCGATTATTACGACAGTGTTGGGATCAGGCGTCAACAGACTGTCGCCTATAATGGTCTTAATCTTGCCCGCCACCAGCTTATCAGAGTCTTTGATCAGGGCCAGGTAGATTGGAGCAGTGGTAGACTTTGTAACGGGCTGCAGAGCGCGGTCAATACTATAGGCGACGTCCGCTGAGGTCAATGCCGTGCCATCACTGAACTTCAAGTTGGGTTTCAGTTTGAATGTCCAGGTCAGGCCGTCAGAACTCAGGCTGTAGGACGATGCAAGTTGTGGCTGCACCTGGAGCTTGTCGTCAAGCTGTACCAGACCGGTAAATACCAGGTCGATAGCAGCGATAGATGCTGCGTCCGTCGACAGAGCCGGATCGAACGTCTTGATATCTGAAATACCTGCAACAAAAGGGAATTTCATGACTTGCTTGTCAGGCGTTGCTTTGCCGGAGGTCGTTGGCGTTGTAGATGTTGAACCACCACAGGCCACCAGCAGCATACCCATCAAGGCCAGGAATGTTGGCAGAAGCTTTGTCATTATCTTCTTGCTAGATCGCATTCGTGACTTCTCCTTGTAAATATGGTACGTTGTACTGACAGTATGGGGGATACGATGTTATAGGTAAACCATATACATACCCTTGAGGTTGCCCTGGTCCACTGCCCTATACATACTGCCCGATATAAACATTCGCCCAGTCGTTGGGAGGAATAATTCCCTGGGCGTTGTCAACGATACCGATGACCGTTGTTTTCCGTAGGAAGTTTGATGTTACCTGTTCCATCGGCATCCACGCCACGTCGTTGACTAACTGCTGTTCTGCCTGCTGATACGTCTGAATACGCACATCCTCGCTGCTGTTGCTATCGGCCTTTTCCAACTGCTGCTGCTGCATCTGCTGTTTCGCAACATTGCTGCTCGTATTTTGACCGTAGTTCATATTGTTATTAGGCACCCCGCTATCGAACTGCCGCGTTAACCAATCTTGTGGATCAGGATATTCAGCAACCCACGTCAGCCCCCAGAACTGCAAGCCCGCAGCATTGCCTGTGGCCAGCGTAACCTGGGTGAGGAGCGAATTATAATCAATGGCAACAGGTGTCACTGTGACGCCCAGCACGTCATGCCACATCTTGATCATCGCTGTCACTTCCAGGTCAAAATAGGCCACATTCGCCGACGTCGCATACGTCAGCTTGATTGGCGGCAGTGCTGCAAGATTCTCTTCCTTCAATCCCATTTGCAACAATGCTCTAGCTTGTGCCAGGTTCCCTTTTAAACTCTGTGTACCATCTGGGCTGGTCAGGTTGGGGTTAAAACCTGGCATACCCTGCGGCACAATATGATTTGTGGGCAATACCGTTCCCTTCCAGACATCTGTGGCAATCGCTGCTTTGTCGATGGCCAGGGCAAATGCCTGGCGAATGTGGATATTGTCGAATGGTTTCACCAGGTAATTCATGGTGTAATAATTGATCCATAACTGTGGAATCTGGTGGAAATCGTTGCGCTTCTTATCGTTTGCAAATGTAGAGACCGGGATCCCTACAGTATCGACCTTGCCCGTTAGGTAATCGTGGTAAGCATTGTCCGATTGTTGATAAAACGGAAAAACTACTTTATGCAGTTGCGGTTGCGGACCATAGTAGTTGCTATTGGGAACGAAGTCGATTTCTTTGCCATGCGTATACTGTGAAACCTTAAAAGGGCCGGTACTTCCCCCCTCCGTCAGGTGATCTGTAAAAGCTGTTTTATACGTATCGATCAGGCGCTTTTCAACCACAAAGGAACACGGGTAGGTAACCATTGCCAGAAAGTACGGCGCCCTTTTTTTAATACTGATCACCAGCGTATTCGCATCTGGCGTAATCAAACTATCATTGATCAGTGTTGGTATGAATCCACCTAACATTTTATCGGAATCTTTTATCAGCGATAAGTAAATAGGAGCAACAGTAGACTTGGTGGCAGGTTGTAGCGCGCGGTCAATACTGTAGGCCACATCTGTCGCGCTAAGCGGTGTGCCATCACTGAATTTCAGGTTATGGCGCAGGTGAAAGGTATAGGTAAGGCCGTCCTGGGACACACTCCAGGACTGTGCAAGTTGTGGTTGTACCTGGAGATTATCGTTCAGCGTCACCAATCCGCTGTAAATCATCTCAACGGCGCTCATCGACGGTTGGTCAGCCGCCAGTACCAGCGCAGGATCAAGGGTTGTGATATCGCTGATACCTACTTGAGGTACTACATACACCTGCTTGTCAGCAGGCGCCTTCACCAGTTTTTTCACGGTAGGAGCCGGATTAATCCCCAAATCACAGCCCACCAGGAGAATACTCATGAAACACAGAAAGATAAGCAACAGTCTAGACCGCACAGAAATACGCCTCTTATAGTACATTCACATGATCCCCTTGTCCACAATATCCTTGTCCCCTTGTCCCCCTGCACCTCGCTGCAACGTCCTACAAATTATCCACCACGGTATTACGCCTGGCAAACGCAGCAGCTCGCAGCGCCACAAATAACAATACATCGATATTGGTGTCAGCTAAAGAAGATGGCCATGCCATGTATTCTTCGCCAGCCGCCTGCACGATTTGCAGCGTATGTCCCTGATCTGTGGCAGCATCCGCGCGAGCAGCCATGAGACCAATCGTGGCAAACAGCGCCCGTGGGTCATGACTAAGCTTCAGATAGCGTCGTGTGGTTGAAACGGCTCCGTTGTAATCCCGCGCCTCTACTTGCTCGCTCAATGTTTCCAGCAGAGCCGGAGCAATTAAACCTCCACCAAAAGAAGCCGTCATCGACGCTGTCTCCGTCGAATGAATGGGTTGACCCAACTCTTTATACAGTGCATTGGCATAGGCTGCGGCAGTATAAAGCAACGGCAGCGCTGCAATATCCTGTACGCGCCCAAACACAACGCGCACAGCAGCAGTGAAGAGGAGACCATGCGCCGCCCGTTCAAACTCGTCGCGATCCCCATCTCCCACTCTCAGCATGAGATCTGCTGCGGCCAGCGCGATTACCGAACCTGCACCGAGAGACGATGCTCCTCCCTTCATGAGCGCGTCATAAACACCCTGACAAATTTGTGTTGTATCAGCATCGCTCTGTATCAAGCTGCGCAGCGGCAGTGCATTGACATCTTTCGGCGCAGACAGGCGGGTGCGTAGACTTGCAAGACTATGGGTGGGCTCAGCATGAAAGGCCCGCACAGCTTGAACCCACTGAGGTTCTTCTCCATGTAAAGGGAGATGGGGAGTGAGCCAGTGTAAAATATGTGGCGCTCGCTCTCCCCACTCAACGGCGTCCAACAACTGAAAACCTCGTACCGCAAATATCAGAGGGTGTCCTGCATCCTGGAACGTCGTTGAAATACCATCATAGGTGCGCACTTCCATCGTGCGATAGTCCGCGCCTGTTCCATAAAGGCCGAGGAGAAGCCGTTCAACATGCACCGCATCGTTGCTATACACAGCCTCGTGCATTGCATCGTCAACTGTTTTCTCTGCTAGTCCGCTCGGGTAGAGTGGATCAGGATACCTGACCTCGGTCTTCTTCCCTTCTCTCAGTGCTGGGGCTGTTGCTATCAGGGCCTGCACCAGGAGTGGCAGTTCTTGTTCATGGCTTTCCGGGTCTTGTTCTGGAAGATGTGGGACCGCCATCATCCAACGGCTCAGCGCGGCAGCTGCGCTTAGTGTCACTATGGCATGGCCATCACTATCGCCAGCAGCTGCGATCAATCCCGCCCGCCCCGCGAGTTCAGCAGCTGGTGCGCCACTGCGTAAAAGATTGCGTGCGACCGTAATAGTTTCCTGGCTATTCTCAGCAACTGTGGCGTTAACAAGCGCCGACATATCAACGCTCATTCCAATCGTAGGCATATCTCTTTCTCTCTCCCCATCTAGCGCAATCTAGGACCAGATGTCTTTAACTTTGCAGTTCGCGAATAGCTCGCTCAATCTGTGGAATATCTGCGTACTCCTCATCGAGAAGCTTAAATGCCCGTTCCAGGTATAACTCCGCCAATCGCGCACCTCGCTCACCTGGATTCACAGCGGCATTCGTCAGCTCGAAACCCTTATACTTATCAGCTAAACGTCCCGCGATCCGCTGCATCTTCCGCTTTGTCTCTTGCAGCAGGTTGGTATCGTGCCCTTCCAATGCGTACCGGGCCACCCCTACCATCTTCCCTAGTTCTGTCAGCCGCTCGCGGTCGGTCATCGTCTGAAGCAATAGCTCTTCCGTGTCCAGGTCATCCATTGGGGTACCCGGCTCATCCAGTTGATCCATCTGAGCAGGAGATGATACTACAGCCTCGAAGGTGAGTGAATAGTTGAGATACAGCTGCCCATACTCCTGGCAACCCTCCGCGACTCGCTGCATCCGCGCCCCTTCATCCTTTGGATTGATAGAACCAATGTCGCACAGGTCGTCATCGCGACGATCGGCCAACATCTGCAAGTGCTCTAAGCTGGTGCCTTCTTCCAACATCGGGGGGATCGGCATCACATTGACATTTGCCGCTTCCCGTAGCTCCTCAGGCGGCAACTGCGCGGCCAGGAAAGAGGGGAGGTACTTTGCTAACGATAACGGCGTTGGTGGCACAATACAATACGTGCAGAAGACAGTCCTTGGGTCATCAGTACTTCGCGCTATAAAAATGGCATGCCCCTTCGGGGCTTGTGGATTACCACGTAAGAACCGCATATCCATTACAAAGGTTTCCTCTCGGCAATAATATATTTCCTACTGAAAGTATGCAATTTACTTCCCTGTATCATAAGCTGTTTGCGTCAACATGGCAAGCTATGATAGCTCACCCTTTCAACTTTTTCCGTAATTGGTCTAATCGCTTAACCAGGTCTTTATTCGCCCGTATCTCTTCTTCCGTCATTTCGTCGCTGCTTGTAGGTATCGTCTCTTCATATATTCTAATTTGCTCTACAATGGTAGCGGCTCCCACGATCTGCGCAAACGATTGCAGTTGTACTAACGCCTCTGTATCTCGGTTCAATCGTACCAGGGTAATGGCTGATTGCGCATAAAACTGCGGATACTGCCGCAGGAACATACTCCACTGCTGTGGCGTACTCAAGGTTTTCATGACCTGCTCAACCTGTCCAATTGCCCTGCTCAACTCGTCGATGGCGTCATCCAGCTTTCCTTGCGCTAAATGTATTCCTGCTCGTTCGTAGCGCGTATCCGCTTCACCCAGTGGTTGCTGCTGTTCTTGATACAGCTTCAATGCCATGTCAAAATCTGCTGACGCCTCTTCTAACGAACCATCACCGAGATGGGCCAATCCGAGCGCAAGCATAGTATCGGCCTGCCCTACCAGATCATCGCTCTGATTGAACCGCGTTAATGCCGCCTCACAGCGCTGAATAGCCTCCTCCCAGCGCTCCTGGCCGATAAGTGTCTGCGCAATTCCCAGGACGGCTGCCCCGTCACCATCTGTACTCTCGATCAACTGGAATTGACGCCCCGCCTCCGTAAAGAGTGTTGTCGTGGAATCTATCTCCCCTTGTGCCAGTTTTACCCTGGCCGCGCTTAGCAGTGACTCAGCAGCGAGCAATGGCTCTTGCAATCCCTCAGCCTGCTTATATGCAGCGTTGAAAAGCGCTGCTGCTCGCGCAAAATCACCCTGTGTGAACACCAACTGCCCCTGCACCAGCAAAAAGAAAGGCGATACATGGGTCTCATATGTCGATGTTGCAAGGCGGGCCGCGGCCTTTGTCAGGAAAGAGCTTGCCTCATCCAGTTGTCCGCCATAGACAGCCAGGCGTGCCAGGCGAATAAGCGCCTCAGCCACTCCCAGCTCTTCTCCCAACTGCTCCAAACGAAATTGAGCATCACGATAGTATACGCCTGCCTGGGCCGTACGTCCCTGCTTGCGATAGACCTCGCCCATACCCAGCAAAGCTCTACATTCTACCAGTTCATTCTGAAGCTTATGTGCCAGTGTCAGCGCCTCGCTATAGGTCTGGGCCGCCGTTGCTAAAAAGCCTCGTCGCTGCTGAATATCACCAAGCCCCGCCAATGTTTCTGCCTGTCCAATATGGTACGAGATCGCTTTATACGTCCGTAATGCTCGCTCCATTGTCGAGTTCGCATAGGAGAGTTGTCCTCGCTGTGTATTGATCTCACCCAGTAAGCGATTTGCGTGAGCCGTGCCCAGGGCGTTTTGTCTCTCTGTATATTTTTGGAGAGCTAATTGGGCGCTGGTCAAGGCCTGGTCTGCCTGACCCCGCAATTGAGCAACCTCGGCCAACCCCAGGTTTCCATCCGCTTCGCCCAATTCGTATTCCAGTGCGCGTGCTTGTTCAACTGCCTCAGCAAACGTATCAGCCGCCTCGTCTAACCTCTGCTGGTCCAGGTATATACGCCCCAATCCTGTGAGCGTATCAACGATGCCATACTTGTCCTTATGTGCCTGGTAGACATCAAGAGCGCGCTGATAACCTGATATCGCCTCGTCAAAACGCCGTGCCAGGCGGAGTATATCAGCGAGACTACGGAGCGCATCCGCCTCATTGATGCTATCTTGCGCTTTGCTAAAATGGCGAATAGCCTGCTGGTAGTATGCTGTAGCATAATCGGTGTTGCCGCGTTGTAATTCGATATGCCCCAGTGCGAACGCTACATTACCCTCCCCCAGTGCATAGCCACCCTGCACCATACTATACAGCCTTCCCGCGTTCTCATAGGCTTCCTGCGCCAGTTCCAGGTGTGCCAGTTGCCGCTCCAGGTGTCCAATTGCGAGAGCCGCCTGCGCTTCGTTCAATGGCCTTCCTGCTTCGCGATACAGCTTCATCGCGCGCTTATAACTGCTAATCGCTTGCTCAACCAGGTTGTTCTCGCGCTGCACATCTGCCAGCAGCGAGCGACTATCTCCCGCGCGTTTAACATCGCCTGCTTGTCGAAACAGTTTTTCCGCCTCTATAAAAGCGTCTGCCGCCACCTCAAACTTGCCCTCGCTATAAGCTGTGATACCAGCCTGTAACCTCATTTCAGCCGCTGTTTTGTCCTGTGTTGTCATGCAAATCTATCTTCCTCAATCCCTTGACTTGTTCGGAGTGTATGCCATGTATCTGTTTTGATACCATTCTCTTTTTCCCATTGTATTGTGTCCCATCAAGAAAGTCAAAAGCCCCGACCCCCGCACATCCATTGTACCCGACCCCCGTACGTCCATTGTAGGGGCGACCCTTGGGTCGCCCGGTCCGCTCGTACTAGGATTAGTTGGAAGGTTGTGGTAGAATACAGTCTAACGATAGACCAGCCCGGAGTATCGGAAAACTCCCACAAGAAATGATATGAAGGAGCTTTCGAATATGTACGAAGATACCCTGAAGCACGTCGATTTATTTTCAAGCCTCAACAAGAAAGAACTACAGGCACTTGCCAAAAGTTGCCAGGAACGCAAGTACAGCGCCGGTAGCACCTTGTTCTCACAAGGCGACACAGGCGTTGGGCTTTACGTACTGACCGGTGGTACTGTACGCATTACCCAGGCGATCAATCCAGATAAAGCTGAGGATGTTCTAGGTACAGAAGGTCCGGGTGGAGTGTTAGGTGAGATGGCTCTTCTTGATGATTTACCGCGTTCGGCCACTGTTACCGCCGTAGATGATGTCACGGCCTTGCTATTGCCCGTCTGGGATTTCCGTGCAGCTATACATAGCAATCCCGATATCGCAGTAAAGCTTCTTTCTGTGCTCAGCCGCCGCCTGCGTAGGGCCGAACGCCGCGTGCACGATCACTGAGCCACCAGATAGGCGTATAGCAATTTCGTCCTCATCGTCTTATTCCTAAATATTGCACAAACCAACAGAGAACCTGGCCACCGAAGTCTGCCAGGTTCTCTGTTGGTTTTAATGTGAGCCTTATGCCTTTACGTCTCCGCTGCTGGCTTGGCTCTATTCAGCAGGTTTTGTATTTCCTCAAACATTGTCTCAACATCGCCAAAAGAGCGGTAGACGCTGGCAAAGCGGATGTAGGCTATCTTATCCATACGTTGCAAGTGTTCCATCACAAGCTCGCCGATAACATGGCTGTGCACTTCCTGGCGGCCTAATCGATAGAGTTCCTGCTCAATCTCCTCCACTGCATTCTCAATCTCACCTACTGGTAACGGGCGCTTCTCACAAGCTTTACGAATACCGACATAAAGCTTCTGCCGGTCAAAATCTTCTCGTCGTTGGTCACGCTTTATCACCATCAGGTGAAATTTTTCAACTCGTTCGTAGGTACTGAATCGCCCCTTGCACTGTTCGCATTCGCGTCTCCGGTGGATAGCATCACCGATATCGCGCGAATCCTTTACTCGCGACTCGGTACCCCCACATAATGGACATTTCATCTTGGTACCCCATTGGAATATCGTAATAGATGTATTCTATCACAGTATTCAAAACGCGGAAAACCAGTATGTGGACTAAATCATCACAGGAGTTGCTTCTTCAGGTTTTATAGCTAAATTTCTCTCCGTGTTTGAATGAATTGCTGGGTTTTTCGCGACCCCCGTCGGCTGAACTTTGCCGATATAGCCTGACCGTAGGCGCGACCCTTCACGCCAATAGGCATACCAGTAAGGACCATGCCCCTGTCCATCGCGGCAAGTGCTACATGAGGCCTTTCCACATTTGCGGTACTGTAACTGGTAAGTAATATGTTGATTCCCTGGTAACTGACTCATAAGCCACACGCCTTCCACAAATCGAGGTAACTTCAAAAGTTATTTTAACGCTACAGCCAGCATACCATCAATGAATGAACATTTTATGAAATTGTTCTGTGCAATGATGACATAATGTTCATTCTGGAAGTAAGTATACCATGAATATTGACCAGGTAACATGACATCTTTTTCATGTTGTGTCATCTCAAAAACATCTCAAAGTGATCTCAAAAAGATACCATTTTACTCTGCCTGCACCACTTTTCACTGCTCAGGTGATATAATGGAAGTGTAACCAATCATTTTACCTGATCTGGATAAACCTCTTTTGTTTCGTATGATGCTGGAACGGAAGGAGAAATACATGCAAATCATCATTAATGGTAAGCAGACAGATGTCACTCCTCGGTTACGTCAGTACATCGAACGGAAAGTACAACGCCTGTCTCGTCTTGTTGATAACACGGCTCGTGTTGAGGTAACGGTGACAGAAGAGCAAACACGCAGTGCAAGTGACCGTTTTGCCGTCCAACTTGCTCTCTTTAGTGCCACTCATTTTAGTGCCACTCATCCTGTACGCAGTGAGGTACGGGCGCTCAATGCAAAAACAGCGCTGGACCTCTCCCTGGACAAAGTCATTGCCCAGCTTGGCCGCCAGAAAGATCGCCAAACCTCCGCAAAGCGCCATCGTAACTTACATGTGAAAGTGCTTTCTCTATCCCGTGCGGGTAGCCTTTCTCCTCTGGAAGAGGCAGAGATGACCGCGACTGCCTCCGCGAAAAATAGCGCTGAACAGCCTTCTCAACAGCGAGCGCCCTCCATTGATAAGGAAAGCAACGAAGAGATATGGTCAAAGATAGTTGAGATTCGTCGCGTGCCTACCAAACCGATGGGTGACCAGGAGGCCATTGCACAGATGGAGACATTGGGACTAAATTTCTTCCCATTCTTTAATGAGGCCACCGATAGCGTGAATGTCATGTATCGCTTGGCGAGTGGTGGCTATGGCTTGTTGGTACCAGAACTCCAATAGCGTGCGCAGACAGCCCTGGTGGTTGCTTTGTCTCCGTAATACAATAGTCACAAATCGGTAACAAATATAAAGAAGTGCCAGGTCGATCACGCGGGTCGCCCTGGCACTTCTTTTATGATGGAGCTCCATCTAAAAGGTGATCTCAAATTGCCAGGGTTTTGGCATGATTTCCTCAAATTGAGCAAACGGATCTGCTGCAAGCACTGTCATCGAATGTGCATCTGCTGGGGGTAGTGGGCGAAAGCGTGCGCTTCCTTGATAGACCGCCTGATCCGCATCACCCATCAGTTCCGGACGGGCCAGGAGCATTCCCCCGCGGTCTCCCATCCACTGCGCTCCGGTATTATCCTTGAGCAGGAAAATAATACGTGGCACGAATGCAAAGCCAGCCCTGAAAGGTGGCCTGATCCACAGATAATGGAGTTCAAAATGCGTCTCGAAGAACTGTAGCTGGTGTAGCAACAACACCATGCCCTGCTGCTTCTGCTCCAGTTCGATTGTCACGCTTCGTGTAGGCTCTCGAGGCATAGCCGGCGTACTCTGTTCAATTTCTTGAGGCGCAGCAATCACAACCGGCGGCCGTGAAGCCAGTTCAAGTGCTTTGGCAGAGAAAGGCGTTGCATCATGCAGAATATCATTACATAGTTGTAGACAAGCATCGCAGATATAAGCCGCGCCGGGACCAGCTACCATGCGGTGGACCTCCGGTGGGCGGCGGCCGCAGAAAGAACAGCGAGCTAGCGATCGGTCGAAACTCATTTCTTTCACCGTCCTCGTTCTTGGTACGACAACTTACTGTTCTGTTCAATAGCTGTGAGTCCGCAATGCGGCAACAGCCTCGTTCTGTAATCCCATTCGTTCAAGCAGAAAAGCATGCGCTTCCCATTCCAGTCGATCATCGAGCGGCGTAAGCACTTCCGATGGGTCATAATCAGTTGCCTCAGGATTATCTGGAGTTGTCGCTCCATTTGTCAAGTCGCCTTCCTCTTCAAAGCTTGCAGCATCTACCCAATCATTCTTCCCATACGTTCGCCGAAGTGCTAATCCAATCAAATAGTCGGCGAAATGCGGATTTTTTGGCAGGAGCGAACCATGCATGTACGTTCCATAGGCATTGCGATAGATAGCCCCTTCTGAAGCATCTTCTGCATTATTGCCATGGCCCTTGAGTACTTTTCCCAGGGGTTGAGCGGTTCCCAAATATGTACGACCTCCATGATTCTCAAAACCAACCAGCGTACTCCCATTCCAGCTTATGGCGATATCTCCAATGCATCGTGCGACACGTGGTCCCTTGTGAATCGTCCACGCATCGAAAACCCCTAATCCTCGCATGTCGGGGCCGCTGGCAGGTCGGTAATAATGCGCTAGCAATTGATAACCTCCACAGACCGCCAGCACTGGCATCTCATCCTCAATTGCAGCCCATAACCCGATACTCTTGGTCTCATGTAAATCTTGCGCAAGGTGCGCCTGCTCCCTATCCTGACCCCCACCAATAAACAACATATCATACTCATCTGGTGCTAAAGCGTCACCAACGCCCAGGCTGACTACCAGCAATTTGATACCACGTTGCTGGCAGCGTTGACGGAGCACGAGAATGTTACCGCGATCCCCATACAAATTTAATTGATCAGGATAGAGGTGTCCCAATGTGAGCGTCAGATGTGGAGAATTTCGGTCCTTCAACTGTCTCTACCTTCCCAGTAGTGAGGCGTCAGTCCTCGCCGCTCTAGCTCGCGCTGTATTTCTAGTAATCCAGTATACGTCGGAACAACAAATAATGTTTCACCTACAGGTGTCTGACGAACTGCTCTATCAAGCGCTTCGGCAATACCATAGCGTTGTGTCGCTACGGCGTTAAGCGCTTCTCCGCCCGTTTCTTCAACAACCCTCACACTTCTATTCTTTCGTTGACGTTTATTGTGGCTAGTCTGAGCTGTATCACGTTTCATAGCTCGCAAAGGAGATGTGGTTACTATAGTCATTTCGTCCTGAGCTATACCTGCGTACTTTAAGCGTAGAGCCAGGTCCAAAGCGCGACTACCAGCCACTACTAGCGTCATGGTTTGATGGACTGCGCGCTCGAAATCTACATCCCATATCCAGGAAATATCGCGACCGTCGGCAATATTATCATTGAGCACAAATAGAACGTGCCGTCTTGCTCCCTCGCTAAAAAGTGTCCGTAGCACTTCATTGAAGCCTGTTGGGTTTTTTGCCAGCAACAATCGTAGGGTGCGCCCTTCAATTTGTAGGCGTTCACCACGTCCAAATATAGGCTTGAATTGTTCAATCCCTGTCACTATCGGTTCCCAGCCTATTTCAAGTGCCTGAGCTACTGCAGTCGCTGCCAGGGCATTATAGACGTTATAAATTCCCGGTAGAGGAATAATTATCTCCTGTTGCTGTTTTGCCGTTGCCACTTTGACAGAACTGGCAATGTCGATACGCATCCGGTCAAAGTCATCGGATCGCACTTTGACTGCTCGCACATCGGGTTGGGGGCGTCGGCGTCCACAACCTGTGCATTGGTAATGGCCCATATGGCTGAAAAAGCGTAGCTCATAGCTATATTCTCCCCCACACCGCGGACAGGTACGAGTATCGATAACCTGGTGCCTTTCATCTGCTCTGTGCTGTGTCGCCAGGTCAAGTGCGGGATCATCGATTCCGAAATACACCACTCGACCAGTGAACATCTCACCTAGATATGCCGTGGTAGGATCATCGGCGTTCAGAACGAGAATGGTATCAGTTGAGAGTGTACTCAAAGTCTGTTGCCATCGTGCAGCAACGCTATCAACTTCTCCAAAGCGATCAAGTTGGTCGCGGAACAGGTTGGTGAACGTTATCACGCGCGCTGGAACCGACTGCACTGCCTGTGGCACGACAGCTTCATCCACCTCGAGAATCGAGATTGCCCGCCCGCCTCTACGCAAATGTCCATTGGGGAGGGCTCGTATGACCAGCGAGCTGGCAATCCCTCCCATCAAGTTAGAACCTTCTCTGTTGCGCCACACGCGCAGACCGGCATCACTCAGAATAGCAGCAATGAACCCGCTCGTTGTCGTCTTGCCATTGGTTCCTGTAACAACCACACTTCCATGTTCTAACTGCGTTGCAAGATGACCAACAATATTTGGGTACATCCGTTGCGCAACAAGACCAGCTACACTCGTACCTCCGCCTAAATGCAGTCGACGGCTCAAAGCCCCCGCTGTTCGACCTCCTACGACCGCTAATCCTGCGCGAAGGGAAGTGCGCCGTTTAGGATGGTATACGCTGCGCTGGCCGCCGGTTACTGTGGTACCTGGGCGCTCGGCAGGCGGCTCAGTGCGTTTTGTATTCTTCTTGCTCTGCCCTGAGTGCAGACTCTTTCGGGGCATCCTGTCGGATGGCCTCTGTTTTCGCATACTGTTCCTCCAAAGCAGCGCGGATATATACTGGTATATTGTAATGAATGCAGCATAGCATGGGAGGGCAAACAGGTCAAGGTAGCTCAAAACCTCTCAGGGCTATTTGGAGATGTTCTTCTTATTTCCCTCGCCGCCTCCGGTGGCTAGCAAGAGAGGGAATTTTCCGATGGAGCGCACCGTTTCATGAAAATAGATAGTTATCCTATTGACAGCATAAGCTATTCTATCCATTGAGACAGAATACTCATATATTTGGGTCTTGATCCTCGAAGGGTCGCTACAAATCTTCCCTTCTCTATAAGGATGAAGAAGCGAAGGACTACCTTTTCGTAAACTCGTGAGTCGAATTAAAAAATACAAGATCAGGTAATAATTTAAATGACAAAGAAACTTGTGATAGTAGAATCACCAGCAAAAGCAAAAACCATTGAAAAATTTCTAGGACGGGATTTTGAAGTCCGAGCTTCAATGGGCCATATCATGGACCTCCCGAAAAAGGGACTGGGAGTAAATACGCGCAAAGACTTTGCGCCACAGTACGAAGTAATTGAGAAAAAAGATAAACTCATTAACGACCTGAAAGCGGCCTCAAAGCGCGCCGACGAAGTAATCCTTGCCCCAGACCCCGATCGCGAGGGCGAATTTATTGCCTGGTCTCTGAAACAAACACTGGGGCTCCAGAACCCACATCGAGCCGTCTTCAACGAAATCACCAAAAAAGCCGTGCAGGATGCTGTCAAAAAACCGCGTGAGATCAACGAGGACCTCTTCAATGCACAACAGGCTCGTCGCGTCCTGGATCGTCTCGTTGGCTATAAAATCAGCCCCTTGCTCTGGCGACGTATACAGTCTGGCACCAGTGCAGGCCGCGTCCAGTCAGTTGCACTTCGGCTCATTTGCGACCGCGAAGTGGAGATTCGCGCCTTCATTCCAGAAGAATATTGGAGTATCACTGCCACCCTCAGCAAACACCAGCAGCAAGAACGCTTTGAAGCCAATTTACTTACACGCCTTAAAGATATGAATACTTTCAACAGTCAGGAGAACGCTGCGGAAGGGGAAGAACAGGCTCCGCCCGTGTCGTTAAATGGGGCAAAGGCACCAGCGACTGAAAAAGGGCGCATTAAAATATCCTCTAAAGAAGAGGCAGACGCCATTCTGGCTGACTTAAAAGGCGCCACCTTCACCGTCTTGAAGATAGAGGAGAAAGAACAGCGCCGCCAGCCATACCCACCCTATACCACCAGTACCATGCAGCAGGAAGCCTCCGTTCGGCTCTACTTCAAGCCCAAGAAAACTATGAGCCTTGCCCAGCATCTCTATGAAGGCATTGAAATGGGCGAGCGTGGTCACCAGGGTTTAATTACCTACATGCGTACTGACTCAACCCGTATCTCTGATGAAGCACAGATAATAGTCAAAAGCTACATCGCGTCGGAATATGGACAGCCCTACGTCGGACTTGGTCGCACAGGGAAAGCCAAAGCTACCACTCAGGATGCTCATGAGGCAATTCGCCCAACTGACGTCACATTAACGCCGCAGATTGTCAAACCTTATCTAACTCCTGACCAGTTTAAATTATATAATCTTATCTGGCGCCGCTTTGTCGCCAGCTTTATGACCCCTGCTGTCTTTGATACCATCCGTGTTGATATCGTGGCCTCCCAGTATGTCTTTAGAGCCACAGGTTCTCATCTTAAATTCCCTGGTTTTTATGCGGTCTGGCCTCGTGAGGAGGATGAAAAGCTCCTGCCAGCCCTATCAGCTCAAGAAATACTTGATCTGCACCGCTTAGAGCCTGAGCAACATTTTACACAACCCCCTCCACGTTATACGGAGGCGAGCTTAATTAAAGAGCTTGAAGAGCAGGGTATTGGACGCCCTAGTACCTATGTACCCATTATCAGTACCATCCAGGATCGTGGTTATGTAGACCAGGAGCAACGTCGCTTTATACCAACCTGGTTGGGCGAAACGGTCAACGAGGTCATGAATAAACACTTCCCCGATATTGTCGATACCAGTTTTACCGCCGATATGGAACGGAAACTCGACGATGTCGAGGAAGGAAAACAATCATGGACAGAGTTTTTACACGGCTTCTATGGCGGATTCAAAGTAAGCATGGAAAAAGCTGAAGCAGAAATGAATCGTGTACAGAAGCCCGTCGAAGAAATTGACGAACTCTGCCCCGATTGTGGTCGCAATTTAGTTATTCGCACCGGTCGTTTTGGTCGCTTCATCTCTTGTTCAGGCTTTCCGGAATGTCGCTACCGTCGCTCCTTTATGAATAAAACAGGCGCTTTATGTCCGCTGTGCAACGGTGACCTGGTTGAGCGCAAAACAAAGCAGAAGAAGCGGGTGTTCTTTGGCTGTAGCAATTATCCTACCTGCAATTTCGCCATCTGGGAGCGTCCTGTGCCCGAACTTTGTCCAAACTGTGGTGGACTGATGGTTATCCCCCGTGTTGGGCAAGACCCTGTCTGCTATGCAGAGGTTATCGCGGTACAGCGTAGCACCGAGGAGAAACCCCAACTGGACGAAAAGACAACTCCTCCCGCGACCCGCAAGAAATCAGCCACGGGAGCTGCAGAAGTTGAGCCAGGAGTAGCTGGCACGAAAACCAGGCGACGAACAACAGCACCTTCAAAAAAGAGCGCAGCGCCTGCGGATAATCAACAGCTAGCAGCAGAGCCTGAAAAAACCAGGAAAACAACGGCCCGTGCTTCGACTACCAAAAAAAAATCAACTCAAGCATCGACCGGTAGGAAAACGTCAGCTCGAGCATCATCCACAAAGAAAACAACCCCCAGTCGTGCCAGGCGTGGCGTATAGCACACGAATGTATGGACCCAATTATGCAGATTAACCAATTCATCCATACACAGTAGGGGCCGATTTATCGTGCCCAGCGCCGATTTATCGGCCCCGGTGGATTTTCCGCTATCCGGATTATTGAGTAAATGTGCATTCTTGCGTCCAGCCGCTTTCATGGGACGATGAACGGCTGCCTTGCGCTTGACCTGGTAACTTCACCGGATAACAGTAGCTGCCATAGTGATATAATCATGCATAGGTAATTGCCCGTGTATGGATAAGGTCTGGTAGTTGGAGGATTTCATGTCGCATGCAGTAACGCTAATTCCTGGCGATGGAACCGGGCCAGAAATTACAGAAGCGACACGTCGTGTACTTGAGGCAACTGGCGTAACATTCAACTGGGAAGTTTACCAGGCAGGCTTAGAAGTTTTGGAGAAACATGGCACAGTTTTACCTGATGAAGTCATTGAATCCATTAAACGGACAAAAGTGGGTTTAAAAGGACCTATAACCACGCCAATTGGGAAAGGTTTCCGCAGTGCAAATGTACTGCTGCGTAAGAAACTCGACCTCTACGCCAATCTGCGACCAGCAAAAACATACCAGGGCCTGCGCTCGCGTTATGATAATATTGATTTGACCATTGTTCGTGAGAATACAGAAGATTTATATGCCGGCATCGAATTCCAAAGAGGAACGCCCGAATACGAAGAGATCATCGAGACAATTGCTCAAACCACCGGTACCCGTCTCAACAACGATTCCGCTATGAGCATCAAGTTTATCTCTGTGATGGCAACACGTCGTATTGTCAAGTTTGCTTTTGAATATGCTCGTGCTAACGGTCACCGCAAAGTCACCGCGGTTCACAAAGCCAATATTATGAGGTTCTCCGATGGCTTGTTCCTCTCTACTGCCCAGGAAGTTGCTAAGGAATATCCTGATATTCAATTTGAGGATCGCATCGTAGATAATATGTGTATGCAATTAGTGCAGAAACCTGAAACGTATGATGTCCTTGTTCTGCCCAATCTGTACGGTGATATTATATCTGACCTCTCAGCGGGCCTGATAGGGGGTCTCGGCGTTGCCCCTGGTGCGAATATTGGCAGTCAGTATGCAATCTTTGAACCTGTTCACGGCAGTGCGCCCAAATATGCCGGGCTGAATAAAGTGAATCCCATGGCAATGATGTTCTCAGGAGTACTCATGCTTCGTCACTTATGCGAGCGAGAAGCAGCCAACCGCCTGGAGAAGGCTATAGCCCAGGTAATTGCCGAAGGCAAGAACGTCACTTATGACTTGAAACCTCGTCCCGATGATCCCACTGCTGTAGGCACCTCGCAAGTCGCAGATGCTGTCATCGAAAAATTGCAGAAATTATCATAAGCCGACTGAACCACAAAATCAGAATCCCTGTTCATTCAGTAGCAAACTGGTTGGGTTATTGTGGAAATTAACCTTGCTTGATTCCCCCTTTGCGCCACTTATGCCGTGCTTGAATGTAGCGTACAGTTCCAGAATGAGAACGCATCATCACTGAGGAAGTGCGAGCGCCCCATCCAAAATACTGGACGGCATCTAGCAATTCTCCACTGGTAATTCCCGTTGCTGCAAACGATACATCGTTACCTCTTACCAGGTCATCCGCTCGAAATACCTGGTCGAGATCTATCCCATCGGCTTTGAGTTTCTCTCGTTCCTGGTCTGAACGCGGCCAAATTTTACACTGAATTTCTCCACCGATACATTTAATAGCTGCTGCTGCTAAAACCGCTTCTGGCGCTCCTCCAATGCCTATCAACACATCTACGCCTGTATAGTCCTCCATCGCTGCTTGAATAGCCGCGGAAACATCGCCATCCGTAATCAAGCGAATGCGCGCGCCGACTTCGCGAATTTGCCGGATAATTTCCTGGTGACGAGGTCGATCTAAAATAATCACTGTCAAATCATCAATGCGCGCGTCTCGAACGCGGGCAATGCGATCCAGGTTGACCATGATGGGCGCGTTGATATCAATGACGTGTTTCGCAGCTGGGCCTACAGCAATCTTTTCCATGTAATAGACACCTGGAGGGGCCGAATACATCGTTCCACGTTCTGCAATAGCCACTACTGCCAGCGCTCCAGGAAGGCCGAGTGCGAGTAAACGTGTTCCATCTACTGGATCGACTGCTACGTCAACTTCGGGCGATGAACCATTCCCTACTCTCTCGCCAATATAAAGCATGGGAGCCTCGTCCTTCTCACCCTCACCAATCACCACAACCCCGTTCATATCAACGCCATCGAGGGCATGACGCATGGCATCTACAGCGGCCTGGTCAACCATCTCCTTATTCCCTTTGCCCATCCAGCGCCCCGCACTTAACGTCGCGGCCTCGGTCACACGTACTAATTCCATTGCCAGGTTGCGCTCTTGCGTGGCCGATTGTAAAAAACGTTCTTCTTCTCTCCTAATGTCTCCTTGCATAATGCCTCCTTGATGTCCTTAAATAGTAATCTTGCGCTGATGTGTTCGAGCATGTTCTGCCAGCATAATGGCCCGTAACAGATCCACTGCCTCCTCCAGGTGACCTTGTCGATTGACGACAATATAGTCGTACCAGTGCTGTTGTGCCAGTTCTTTGCGTGCATCAGTCAGTCTTCTCATCAGTTCCGGTTCAGACTCTGTTTGACGGTCGGTCAGGCGCTGTTCCAATTCTTCTAGAGAACTGGGAACTAAAAAAATAAAAATTGCTTCAGGTACCTTCTGATGTATCGTGGCTGCCCCCTGGACGTCTATCTTGAGCAGCACATCATGCCCCGCGTTCAGTTGATCTCTGATCACCTTGCGCGGTTGACCATACCAATTTCCATGGACATTGGCATACTCAATCAGTTCATCGTTCTCGACAAGCCGCGTGAATTGCTCTTGACTCACGAAGTGATAGGGGTTGCCCTCGCTTTCACCGGCGCGAGGTGCGCGCGTAGTGACTGAAGCTACCACATAAAAATCCATACCTTGTTTTTTGAGCGCGTGAATAACGCTATCTTTTCCCGTACCGGATGGTGCCGAGAGAACAAAGAGGAGTCCACGTTTCGGGTTGGAAGGGCTGCGGTACTGCTGGGACACAGTCTGCTCCGTCTCAAGTTGCATACGTTTTCCTAACGCTACTGGCGCTCAGAGTATTAGCTGGTATACGCCGGCCTACACTTTTGCTATACTGACGATTATCTCGTTCGTGTAGTCTCTGGCTAACCTGCTATCTCAGACGCAGATATACTTCTTAAGCTAAAACGGCATCATGGCTGTGGAAAACAGAGGGATAGGAGGCAAAGCTCCCTGACAGGTTTGGGGTGTTCCCGAACCTTCTTCTTATCCCGCTGGGGTTTCATCGTTCCGATTAATATTGTACAACAACAATAGGCAATTTCGGTAGTAGTAACTTTTGAGCTTGAATCTTGCCCTCGTGAAAATAATAGATAGGATGGACAAACGCATGCATGTAGACGCAATAACACTGGCGGCAGTCGCTGACGAATGGCGTACCCTTTTGGCGAATGCACGTATAGACACCATTATTCAACCCACAGAACATGCTATAGCCATCCAATGTTATGCTCCAGCCATACAAGATAGTGGCGCGGGAGGCGGCTAGAACCGCTGGCTCTACCTCTCAACTCACCCACAACTGGCGCGGGCGCATATTACCGCGCGTAAGCCCACCAGGATACAGAGTGAGCCACCGCCATTTGTCATGTTACTGCGTAAATACCTCGAGGGCGCGCGCATAGAAGCTATACAGCAACCCCGCTGGGAGCGTGTCATTGAGTTGATCGCGAGCCACCGTATCAGCCCCGAAAGCCAGGAGCGTTCTCTTTACCATCTCATCATCGAAATTATGGGGCGTCTTAGTAACGTTATCTTCTGCGATGAGCACAATATGATCCTTGGCAGTTTGAAACGTGTTGGTGCTGAAATCAACCGCTACCGTACTATTACTGCCAATATCCAATACGTGCCTCCTCCCGCGCAGCAGCGTACCTTCGCGGGACAAACTCTGCCAAAGTTAGAACCAGCAACAGTCTCGGCGGCTGAACTGGCTCTTTGTGCTAGAGATCAGTTGGAGCAAGTTGAGCAACCCGTACCAACCACCGTAACAAAGCCGCGTAAACGCACTGTGGGAGAGCCAACACTCTGGCAGCTACTGACACATCACCTCCTCGGCTTTAGCCCTCTTATCGCCCGAGAAGCGGTTTACCGTACTACCGGCAAGACGGAATCGTCACTGGCTGGCACGACAGCCGAGCTATGGGATGAACTGGCCTGGAACGTGCATGAACTGGCTGTGCTCTTTGATAACCATCACTGGCAACCCCAACTTGTCGAGCGTATTGCAACAGGAGAAAACCAGTCTGCCATTTTCTCCGCAACTCAGGCAGCTCCTTTAGCCTTTGCCCCGTATGTGCTGGAACAGTATCAGGATGTATCAGGTGTTCGCATCCGCCAATTACCATCAATTAACATCCTGCTCGACGACTTCTATGCTCGCAGCGAGTGGCGAGACGCCATGGAAGGCGTACGTAACCCCATTCGCAAAGTCCTGCAAACACAACGCGACCGCTGCAAGCGCAAAGTCGACCTCCTGCAGCAGGAGCTTACCGCCCTCGGTGAAGCAGCGCAATATCGCTTACAGGCTGAACTACTCCTCGCTCATCAAAACCAGGTGCAACAGGGGCTGTCGAGTGTCACGCTGCAAAACTTTTTTGAGAGTGAGAGCCAGGAAAATGCGCCTACCCTCACCTTCTCTATTGATCCCCGCTTCGATGCTGTAGGCAACGCCAACCGCCTTTTCAACAAATATCATAAATTGCGCCGCGCCGCGGCACTTCTTCCTTCCCAGATCGAGCAGAATGCCACCGAATTAGCCACCATCGATCAACTCCTGGCGGACCTTATGCTGGCCGATACTCCTGCAGAAGTTGCCCTGGTCAAAGCCGAAGTCCAGGCTGCTGGCTATATGCGTGGCGCGCAAAAATTACCAGAGAAGAAAGCTCAGAAAACAGCCCGGAAAGGCAAAGGCGGGAAACCTCTCAAAGGAAAACCCGTCCCGCCAGGCGGTGGCACTCCTCTGCACCTGCAGAGCCGTGATGGTTTCACCGTGCTGATTGGCAAGAACAGCCGCCAAAACGAAGAAGTCACCTTTCACCAGGCAACAGCCAACGATATCTGGCTCCATGCCCGAGGTGTACCAGGCGCGCACGTCATCATCAAAGCGGCCGGGCGCGAAATCCCCCGCAGTACCATTGAACAAGCCGCCAGCCTCGCCGCTTACTATAGCCAGGCTCGCGGCACAACAACCGCACCCGTAGACTATACCCTCCAACGCTACGTCCGTCACATGAAGGGCGGCGGTCCCGGCATGGTAATCTACGAAAAAGAGCGCACGCTATACACCGCGCCCGAGTCTTCACCGCTCCCTGGATGAGCCAATCCCCATTTCCTCGCGATACTTCGTCACCGTCCGTCTCGCCATCGGTATGCCCCGCTCATGCATCAACCTTGCCAGTTCTTCGTCACTTAATCGTCTTCCTGGCTCTTCTGACAAAATCACTTCTCGCAACGCATCTTTCACTCCCAGCGAACCATCAAAAAAATCAGAAAATGGCATCAGGCGACCGTTCGGAAGCAGCGCGCATTTATTAATCGTAGCCCGGCTGACCGTCCCTTCGTCCAGATTCAGGCGCATCGCAACCTCCGCACGAGTCAGGGGATGTAAAAAGCGCACCCCTCGTTCCAAAAATTCTCGCTGATCCTCGACAACCAGTTCCGCCACCCGCTTGAGCGTGCGCCAGCGCCGTTGTATGCAATCTATAAAGAACCTGGCGCGATCGCTATGATGGTGAATGTAGCGCTGCACTTCTTCGTAGTTATTCACACTAGAAGATAACGGTCCGACTGTACCAGCGTTGACGCGGAAGCGATAGCGCTTCTCTTCAACAATCTCTACTTCAAAACCCGTGTCTCCCTTGCGGATAATCACATCAGGGCGCATATATGTTGCATCGTTGACCACCCGGCTATAGGTGTCCTCTTCCCGGTAAGTGTGTGCCGGAAATGGATGCAACATGGTACGAATATAGTGAATTGCCTGCTGTACTTCCTGCTCGGTCACCTTCAGTTTATGGGCAATTTCATGAAACTGGTTACGTCCAACCTTGTCTAAATAACCATGGACCAGCGTATAAGCCAGGGGAGGTGATGTTTCCTGCTCGCTTAATGCCTGTAATTGGATCAGCAAACATTCTTGTAAACTTCGTGCCCCAATCCCCAATGGCTCCAATGTGTGCAGCTGGCTCAATACATAGTCAACACGCTCAACCGGCACATGCAGATGTTCAGCAATCTCAGCTACCCCAATCTCCAGGTAACCGCGCTCATTCAGGTTGCCCACCAGTTGTTCGGCGATTGGCTCGTCACCGGGCGCAATCAGCGTCTCCAACTGTCGCAGCAATATCTCTGCTAATGTTTCCCCGGCGGCAATACTCGCCAGCGGATCGAATTCATCATCCCGATCAAATTCTGCAAAACCAAAGTTATCGAAATCATAGAATTGCTGAGCATTACTCCACGCCGTTTCCACCGGAAGTTCAAGACTGTTGGGCATCTCACTCATCGAGTGTTCAGGCTGCGCGAAGTGTCCACAGGTAGTACAGCTCTGCCCAAACATGCGGGTGCCACAGAATAGACAGACGCGTTGCTCTTCCACCTCGAAAGCGGGATTTTCCAACTGCTCCTGGTTAATTGCACGCTCCAACTCCTCCACTGAGAGATGTAGGATAGTGCTGGACGTAATCAGCTTGGCGCTGACACGGAGAACATGCTCTGGACGCGGTGTTGGTTGTAATTGCATGAAAATCTCCTATCTCTTTCATGCTACATGTCTAAGCCACCAAGTTCTCATATCCAACCTCGACCCATCAGAGCAGCGTGTGCGGCTTCTTGCTCCGCCGTCTGTTTGTTGCGCCCGTGCCCTTTGCCGGCTACCTCTTCTCCCAGCATCACCTCGACTGTGAACTCCCGATTATGCGATGGACCTTCCTGGCTTACCAGGCGATAATATGGTGTGATACCTGCGTGCGCCTGCGCCAATTCCTGGAAGAGTGATTTATTATCCTTAAATAGCCGTTTCATCACTATATTATGCGCTATTGGCTCCAAACGGTGGATTAAAAATGCCTGTACCGCCATTATTCCCTGGTCAAGATAAATCGCACCCAGCAGCGCCTCAAAGGCAGAGGCAAGCACGCGTTTCCCACCTCCACTACTCTGCTCGCCTTTGCCCATTAGCAGGTATTTGTTCAACTGAATCTCCCGGGCGAAATCTGCTAACGTCTCCGTCTTTACCAGGAAAGCGCGTACATCGGTCAGCTCTCCCTCGCTCAAATCAGGAAAGGAACGATAAAGAAAATCTGTACTGACAAAAGCCAGGATAGAATCGCCCAAAAATTCCAGGCGTTCGTTAGAACATTGCCCTTCTCCGTGAGATTCATAAATATATGATCGATGTGTGAGAGCCAGTTGTAACAATGCCGGGTCATGGAAATGTATTCCCAGGGTCTCCTCCAGCAATTCAGACACTAATTCACCTCCAACAACACGTGTGCTTCATCTGGCACCCGTTCAGTAACCTCGCCAATGCGCCAGAACATCACTTCTGGGGCCAATGCCGCGATCTCCGGCCACAACGCTGGTTCGATAGCCGCGAAAAGGCCCCCCGATGTCTGTGGATCCCACAAAATCTCGCGGTCAGCTTCCTCCAACCGTTCATTGCAACGCACATGCGGCAGTAAATATGCTGCGTTTCTATTAGCGCCGCCAGTAATATGTCCTGACTCAGCGTAGTGCCGTGCATTTGGCAGTAGTGGCAGCGCGTCATACTCAAAACGCATTCCCGCCAGGCTCTGTGAAGCCATCTCCCAGGCATGGCCAAGCAGGCCAAAGCCCGTTATATCAGTGACAGCATGCACTCCCCCGTATACCCCCGGACGCTGCAATGCCTGGCTTGCCCCCCGATTTAATTGCATCATCGATGCGATAGCCGCCGCCAGGTCGCTTTCATCCACCTGTTCACGTTTATGTGCGGTAGTAATTAAGCCTGTCCCCAATGGCTTGCTAAGAATGAGTATATCGCCTGGTTGCGCTCCGCCCTTGGTCAGAATATGTTCAGGATGCACCATTCCGGTCACCGCAAGCCCATATTTAGGCTCCTTGTCGGTCACCGAATGTCCCCCTGCGACCACTGCCCCTGCCCTTGCAACTATATCAGCGCCTCCTTGTAAAATTTCACTAAGAATAGCATAGTCCAGGTTATCAGGCCACGCTACAAGGTTTATTGCCATCAGAACCTGCCCGCCCATTGCATAGACATCGCTCAATGCATTGGCAGCAGCAATCGCTCCAAAAGCATATGGATCATCCACCACGGGCGGAAAGAAATCCGCGGTGCTGATGATTGCCTGTTGATCGTTCACGCGGTACACCGCCGCGTCATCAGCAGCATGTAACCCCAC
>WNGG01000768.1_pt1 | contig 46124 bp, 44 predicted proteins | sample 5400661 | NCBI WGS metagenome assembly WNGG01 (sample SAMN13153372, study PRJNA577476) | soil metagenome | isolation source: 100 cm soil or saprolite under Garry oak tree replicate 1 | place: USA:California | collected 2016-06-15 | reverse complement strand
TTACAAGCCGACGCCAAATATCCGCGCGCGTTAGTCGTCCAGGCTGCCAATGGTGAAATACGTTGGACGCGCAACCCGGAGGGTGGCATTGAGCAAATGTATCACTTTGTCTTTCATTTGCGGATGCTCATGATGCGTTTAGCTGAACAACCAATAGGGAAAGCAACGGTTGCATCACCGGCTGACGTTGCCAGGATGCTGACGCAACTACCCAACCGGGCGGCGTTTGCCCGTTCAGCCGATACCGTGGGGACGATATATACCTTCGACACCATACCAGCGCCGCCGCGCCAGGCGTTAGGTAGGCAGATTATACAAGTGCTGACGCAAACCAGGGTAACGTACTGCAAGCCACGCGCGGCAGTCGAGCAGCAATTCTCAGCGCCGCCAGATCAGCCGAAACCACCCGATACACCCATGAGCCGGTGGGAGGAACTAGCATGACGGTAGTCCCAAAAAAGCCGTTTATAGTCACGCCGGTGTACGATCTGCTGTTACGCGGTAGCCAGGACATGCCGATAGGCTTGTATCACCTGCATCTAGCCACCGCCGAACAGCTAACCCGGCTGCATTACAAAGCCGGGATGCTCAAAACCGTCAGCAAGCGGTTAAAGGTGCTCGTGGACAACGGTTTCGTCCAAGCTGATTGCATCCCTACCAAGCTCTTTAAGAGTCCCTACTACTACACGCTTGATACGAGGGGGATGCGGTACTTAGAGGCTATCGGGCTGGATACGGACACCAACTTCCGCGCGAGTAAGGAAATTAGCGAAAGCTACCTGCACGTAAAACATGCCCTTGAGCTGAATGACGTACTCATAGCTGCCCTGAAGCTCAAACACGCCGATCCACGTTACTACCTGTCTCGCTTTATCCATGAACGTACCCTGAAACGGACGCCATATAAAGTCAGCATGAACGGTCATCAGGTGAGCATTATACCCGACGGCTTCCTGGACTTCCATATCCGCCGTCCCGGACTGCCCGATATGAGTTTACCGCTCATACTGGAGCATGACCGTGGCACCGAACAGCAGGAGCACTTTAAGCGCCGTATTCGGGCATACAAGGCGTTTTTAAGCTCAGGCGCATACAAACAGCTCGTGGGCACAGAACGCATCACCGTGGCTTTTACGACGTTCGTGAGCAGCAAACGGGTAGCCCAAATGCGCGAGTGGACGAAAGCAGAACTGGCGACTGGAACGCAGCTAGTCAGCATGTTCATCTTTGCCGAACTGCCGCGTCCATTAGAACCTCATCATTTATTGTTTGACCAGCGCTGGTACACGCTTACCGGCGACCAGCCTATTGCCTTATTGTCCAACTAGCCGAAAGGCACCGCCATGTCCTCATTTACCAGTACGCCTGCCGACCTGACGAAAAGCGGGCCGGTCATTGCCGTCAAACTATGGGTGCCGAAGCAGGTGGTATCGACACTAGCGCCGATAGATACATTGGCGGTAATCGACACCGCATTGGCGACAACCTGCATCCAGGAGGGCGTCGCCACCAGCCTGGGGCTGCAACCAAGCGGTATGGTGACAATTACCACGGCCACAACAGTCATGTACAAAACCCACCTGTTCCGGATACGGGTCGCCTTCCCGGAAGGGAACATGTCGTTTGAGGTGCAGGCAGCCGAGGTGCCGTATATGTTGCAGCCCTATGCGCGGCTCAAATGCCGTATCGGGCGCGACATACTGCAATTCGGCATACTGAACTACGACGGGCCGACAAACACTTTTTCCCTGAAGTTTTAAGGATTGCCATATGGATGACAAGACAACAGGACGTACCGACGAACCGCCCGTCAACCGGCTTGATATACTCTTTTTAATCCGGTCATATAACCGCAAGGAAATCAGCTATGAGGAATGGCTGTGCTTAAGCCGAGCATGGGCTGAAGCGATGATGCGTCAGTACGGGCCGGTTTGTCCGCAAACTGAAGCAGCAACGGGTTAATATGAATGCCATCGCGGTCAACGCCTAAAAAGTAGTTTTTGAGGTACGTTTTTCCTCAAGAATGTTCGGGTGACTACGCAGAGCTGGGACCCAGCAGTCAAAGTTCCCCTGGATGATAGTGGGCTGCAATTTATTGGAGATTATCAGGGACTCACTGCGGATAATTTTTTCGTCCACCCGGTGTGGAATGATACACGAACCGGCGCACAAGAAATGTTCACAGCAGCCATTCCTAGTTCGCAACCACTAGGATGAGCAAGGCGAGCAGGACTGGTGGAGGCCCAACAGTGGGGAGCAACTGTGCTGCACGTGCCCCTCCGCGAGCCAGTGGTCAAGCTCTCTGAGCCCATTGGTCGTCGTTGCAAAGGTCCGGATCGCTTTCTCGATGGTCCCTTTCGACCCGGTCAGGAGCCGACAGCCTACCACCGTTTTCTGATGCACATCCAAACCACAACAGCGTTCATACACGACTTGCATTCGCTCTCTCCTTTCAGGAACAGCTTCTGCTTGTGAGACAGAGTCATCAAGTGGAGCGGAGAGAGGTGCGGGAGAAAAACACACAAGCGCCTTCACGTGCTCCCCTGCATCACACGGGGAGACACTTATCTCTTCGGAACGCACCAGGATCAGCTTCGAACTCGGGTTCTTTGACACCATCCTTCAACGATCTCGTCTCGCCGCTCTGCTGGATTCTACCCCATTTTCATCTCTCATATTGAATCCCTTCTCCAGAAGTGGCTCCACCCATGCAACTTCTGGATGGATCGAACCTTGAACTCAAAATTCGATCCTTCAGGTCATTTACCATTACCATCTCCAGGTGTTGGTGGTATATTCACTCAAAGGGTGGTCAGATGTTGAACTGAAGAGTGGGAAATTGATCTGAATCATGGGAATCGGCGTAGGAGGTGATCGTCTCCCCAATCCGCTCCAGAGTTGCCCCCTGCTTGTGCCCCGTGTACATTGAGGCAAGCCCAGGTGCGTGTAAAAATCTCTCACACGCTTACAGATCAGCTTCATAGGCTAGCCGAAGCGATGAGAGAAAGAGCAACCGCTGGCTTGCAATTTCCGTTCAGATGTGTTATATTGCTTGCATGAGCAAGCAATATAACACATCTGAACAGTCAGAGGAACAGCAAAAGACGAGAGAACGCATCATCACCGCAGCCTCGAAGGTACTCGCAGAGAAGGGATATGACGCGACAACGCTGAGGGAAATCTCACGCGAAGCCCAGGCTGCACCAGGGCTGGTGCATTATTACTTTGGTGGCAAGGATCAGTTGCTCGTTGAGGCGCTGCAAGCAGCTGGTCGGCATTTCCATCAAAGAATGCAACACCTTGTCCAGCATGTGCCTGGCGATCAGGCTCTCGACGCGGTATTGACCCAACTCTATGAACGTGTTGGGCAGGAACCTGAGGTGTATCGCCTGCGCTACGAGTCGTTCTCCCTTGGTTTACACAATCCCATCATTGCACCTGGGGTGCGAGAACGGCTTGCACAGCGACGGGAGGAGATTGGCGAAGTCATGGCAAAGGTCTTGGAGAACCCGCAGAGGACAGAAGGCGCGCAGCCTTCATCTCTCGATCCAACGGCCCTGGCTGCTCTTCTGCTCTCTCTTTTCGATGGACTGGCATTGCAAAAGATTCTCGACCCGACGTTCGATCTTGGTGCTTCGTATCACTTGCTTGCGCACATGTTGCATCGTTTGTTCTCTCCCGATGAATGAGAGCTCTTTTTTGACGAAGAATCGCTTCTTTGTTCCATCAGGAGCATCCTTCTCCCTGTGAATTCGTGACGAAGCACAGATGATGCAACTCGCACTGTGGCAGAACAGCAGGAAAGACCTCATCACGATGACGGTTTTGACCGCTTCTCCGGGTTCTTGAAAGGTGTTTGTATCGTTGCTTGTTCGAGCAAACAAGACAAGAGAAGAATTGAGCCTGCTCAATCAAGCCTCTGTTGCTCCTCCTCCGCAACAGTTGGCTGAGCTGATGGCTCGCTATGACACAGAGGTTGTTTCTTAACTGGTTTTTTTACCTTGTATTGCTTGCTTGAGCAATACAGGAAGTGTCACAGAAAGGATGAATCCCATGAGCACTCTACCTCCTTCTTCTCCCAGAACTCGAAGAGAGTCTTTCGCCGATGGCTTGACCGTGCGCGTCGACGAGCGAGGGAGCGGTCGTCCCATTCTCGTCTTGCATGGTGGTGGCGGGCCGCAGACCGTGTCTGGCTTCGCTGCGGCAGTAGCAGAGCGTGCATACGTGCTCACGCCGATCCACCCCGGCTTTGGGGGCGAGCCGCGTCCTGAGTGGTTCAACAGCATCGATGATCTCGCCCTCACCTACCTCGAACTCCTCGAACGGCTTGACCTACGGGATGTCATGGTTGTCGGATTCTCGATTGGGGGCTGGATTGCAGCCGAGCTTGCCTTGCGAGACACCACGCGCCTTAGCAGCATTGTCCTCGTTGATGCAGTCGGCATCCAGGTCGAGGGTCACGAGATCGCTGATGTGTTCCCCCTGACTCCTGACGAGTTGTCAGCACTGAGTTACCACAACCCGGCTGCCTTCCGCATTGACCGCACCACCCTCAGCCCTGACCAGGTCGCAGCGATGGCAGCGAACTTCCAGGCGCTTGGGGTTTACGGGCGAGAGCTGGGGATGCACGATCTGAAGTTGCGCCGCCGACTTGGTCGCGTGAGGATTCCGGCCCTCGTGGTCTGGGGCGAGAGCGATGGCGTCGTGGACCCTGACTATGGGCGTGCCTACGCCCAAGCGTTGCCCAACGCTCGCTTCAAACTCATCCCAGAAGCTGGCCACGTCCCGCAGATCGAGCAGCCTGAGCGCTTGCTCACACTTGTGTGGGAGTTCGCGGATAGCATTACGGCTGCGCCGCCAGTCGCAGGATCGTTCGAGGAACGTTGACCCTCACGCGCTCATCATGGGAAGGAATCCTGTTCTGTTGCTCGACGCGTGGGAACCTGATTTCTGCACACAAAGCCTGTGAAGCAAACGCTCCTCCAGGCACTCATCCATGCTGGTTTGGCGGCTGCCTACGACCTCGCGGTTGTCTGGCAGCCGCCGTGCCAACAACCCTTTCACCTTCCCTCCTCTTGCACCAGGTCGGTTTGTCGTAGGAAACGCGCAGGGAGTTGGCCCAACTCATCTCCAGGAAGCGTGATGATGGACAGACGGTTTTCCGCGTTCGGCACAATGATGCGATTCCACGAAGTTTGATGGGGTTTCGGGCCTCGCACAGGCTGGATCCTCCTTCTTTCTTCTTGAGGTTACATGCTCCCACCATACTCTTTTATACCTCTGAGTGCTCGTGTGTAACCCAAAAGCGTTTGAGTTCTTGTGCAGCGGTTTTGGTTCGCAAAGAGGTTTTCGTGTCGGTTCGTATCGTCCAGTTAGCAGGAGTACCTCCTCGGGCTAACCAAGGAAGCGTTACGTACGCTTTTCAAGAGACGCTTTGTAGGTGTTTATCCAGTTCTTCACCTTCACAGGCAGTGCTCCCAGCCATACTGGATCCGCTAGATGAGCAGGAAGATCCATTGTACGAACTAGCCTTGCATAGGTCAGGAGCTTTGCCATCCTGACAAAAAGTGGGAGATGGGCAAGGAGATCATCCTCAAGTGGATACTGCTGGCAATAGCCGCGGACAAATGCTCGGAATGATCTCGTGCTCAAATCGATACTGTCGCTAAAAAGGTCCCTGAGTGCCCAAGCGATATCGGCGACGTACCAAGAGTGTTGCAGTCATCAAAGTCTCCTGTGGTTGTGAGAATGAGGTATGCCTCCTGTCTGTGCTCTTATGCTCTCACTACACGCGGATCAGGTCGAGGTCACCTTCTCCCATTGACAAACTAATTATATTAGCTTATAATAATAATAAATTAGTAATAAGGCTATGTATATTAGTAAAAAGGAGACAGCAAACCCATGAAAGTCACGGCTTCCAGCAAGAACCTTTTCCAATTGACCCGCTTAGTTGCCTTCAATTGCTACCTGATACGCGAGGACGATGGCTTTACGTTAATCGACACCAACATGAGCGGCCAGGCTCAGGCGATCGTGCAGGAGGCCAGCAAGCTGGGTCTCCCGATTGTACGCATCCTGCTGACGCATGCCCATGTCGATCATGTTGGCTCACTCGACGCGCTCCATGACGCCTTGCCGAATGTCCAGGTTGCTATCAGCGAGCGAGACGCGCGTTTTCTGTCCGGTGATAAGAGCCTTGATCCTTCTGAGCCGCAGGTACGCCTGCGCGGAGGCTATCCCGTCTGCAAGACGAAGCCGGCGCTCCTACTGCACGAAGGAGATCACATCGGCTCACTCGAAGTGATTGCCACACCAGGACATACACCAGGCCACATCGCTTTTCTCGATACCAGGGATCGCGCGGTGATCGCAGGCGATGCCTTCCAGACGCAGGGCGGCGTTGCCGTTTCGGGAACGTTCGAATGGCTCTTCCCCCTGCCGGCGCTCGCTACCTGGCATAAAGGGTTGGCTCTGGAGAGCGCACGCAAATTGCTGGCGCTCCAGCCTTCGCTGCTGGCGGTAGGACATGGGCGCGTGGTCAGCAATCCACAGCCTGCGATGGAGCGCGCCATCCATGTCATGGAACGCTCACTGGCGAATGAAGAAGGGAAAAAGCCGCATGTCGCATAGAGCGGGACTGGACAGGTCGACCGTCGTGGAGGCTGCGGCAAGGCTGGTAGATGAGGAGGGAATCGAACAACTCACGCTTGGCCGCCTTGCCGAGCGTTTAGGCGTTCGCACCCCCTCCTTGTACAACCACGTAGCCGGACTCCCCGGACTCAAACACGACCTGGCACTTTACTGCCTGCACGACGTCTATGACCGCGTCACACGCGCAGCCATCGGGAAATCACGGGCAGAGGCCATCTTGGCTTTCGCCAATACCTACCTGTCCTATGCGCGAGAGACACCTGGGCGCTACGCCCTCACTCTGGCACCCGATCCTGACGACCAGGAAGTGCATATGCTGGCAAACCAGCTCGTCGATGTCGCTCGGGCCATCCTCGCGCCTTACCATCTAAGCGAAGAAGACGCCATCCATGCTATTCGCGGCCTGCGTAGCATCGTCCACGGCTTCATTTTACTGGAAGAGGCTTCCGGCTTCCGCATGCCAGTAAATCTCGATGCCAGTTTCCACTGGCTTATGAACCTGTTTATAACCGGACTTGAAAGGAATGCATAGGGATGTTTCTCACAGTGCTCAAAAACGCAAACCTGGCATTGGCCTTTTTCCTGGAACTGGCTGTCCTGGCTGCGCTTGGATATTGGGGCTTCTCTACTGGACAGGGAACGCTCGCCAGGATCGGGCTCGGCATTGGTATTCCGGCGGTGGCTGTGGTGATATGGGCCCTCTTCGGCTCGCCGCAAGCGGCGTGGCGGCTGGAAGGTCCCTGGTTCTTGATCTTGCGAGTGGTCTTCTTCGGCTCAGCCGCTGTAGCCCTCTTTGCCGCTTCCCAGCGCGTCCTGGGTGTGGTATTCACGCTGGTCTTTGTAGTCAATCTCGCCCTGATCTACGCGTGGGGGCAGTAACAAGAGCGAGTTTGTACATGCGTTGAAACACATCCAGGACAATCTTTCTCGTTGGCAAGACAGGATCATTTTACTCCAAGTTCATCAGAGGCGATCCCACAAGCTCTTAGGGATACCGAACAGCTGGGTCGGGCTGTGTGAGGTCCGGCAGATGGGAACCCCACAGGTGGAATTCAATGGCCCCCTGGTTGGCAAAACAGAGCAGGCCCGCCGCCGTGTCGAGCAGTGGCAAAGGAACCGGGTGGCTCACCGTCTTGGGTTGGTATGACGCCCGCCGGAGCCAATCGGGTGCATCCTCTGGACAGTCACGAAGGTAGTAGGAAGCTCCCTCAATCCCTTGCGGGTACACGCGCAGTGTGACCGGGCGATCCTTGAGAAAAGGGAGTGCGACCGGAGCGATCTGGCGGTAGTAGTGGAGCACCTCTCCTTTGGTGAACTCTGCCTGCGGCCAGTACACTTTCTCCAGGTCACGCACCTGGACGCTCTGGTCTCCGAGTTGCCACGTTTCCGAAGAGGCGTTCATTCGGGCATCCTTCTCCCTTTTGTTCGTGCTATGACGGATTTGACCGTTCTACATTGGGAAATCAAAGCGCTCGCTCACAGGCTTGCACATTCCACCCATCCTATTGTACCATTGACGCTGTCGACCCTTGCTGCTAGGGCACCATGAGAAACGGCAACCCGAAGCATCCTGTTTGCTCGCGAACCGCCCGCGCGGAATGTCAGGGAGATCGAAGCCTTGCAATGGCAGCGAGAAGCGTTTCCTGCACCTGTCGGAGGGCAGCATCATCCGGGTACCGTTGTCTGGGCCAAAAGAAGCCTTTGAGGCCGTCCTTGCGATGGCGAGGCACGAGGTGGATATGCACATGGGGAACGCTTTGACTGACGTGGTTGTTGATGGCCACAAAGGTTCCATCGGCGGCTAAGCCCTCTTCAATAGCCCGTTCCAGCAGTTGTGCATTTTGGAACAAAGGCCCGACCAGGGGAGAGGGAAGATCGGCGAGTGTCTCGTAATGCGCCTTGGGCACGAGCAGGCAGTGGCCGGGGAAAAGAGGCCTGCGATCCAAAAAGGCCAGGGAGAGGCTGTCTTCAAAGACCAGAGAGGCTTGTTCCTCCCCGCGGATGATGCGACAGAACACGCACGTTGTGCTCTCGTGTGGTCGGTTTCCCTGAACATCTGGCATCTGTCCCCTCTTTCGTGAAGAACGCTCATGCGTTCGCAGCAAAAGGTCGCCCGGCGCTCTCCGTGTTGATGCGTCTTTTCGCCTTGCATTCGTTATAATAATACGACAGGTTGGATGAGAGCATCAGGGTGCCGATGGGAACCACCCAAGCCAATGTGAGGATTCCTGAATGGAGGCGGAAGCACACTGGCCGGGCGAACGAAGCTCTTGCTCAATTCGATCAGGAAAAAGGAGGACACCCCGTGGAATTTGCTCGCCTTGCGCACACCTTTGAGGAACTGGAAGGGACCAGCTCCCGCCTGACGTTGATCGAGCTGCTCACGCAGCTGTTTCGCTCGATCGAACGTCCAGAGGAGATCGAACAGGTCTGCTACCTGGTCCAGGGGAGAGTCGCGCCGTTTTTTGTGGCGCTGGAGATGGGGATGGCGGAGAAAAGCGTGGCCAGGTCTATAGCTCTGGCCTTTCACACCACGCCAGAGCACGTTGAGGCGCTCTATGCGACGCTCGGGGACCTGGGACTAGTTGCAGGGCAGGTGAGCAGCGAAGCAGGGAGTGTTCCCACGGTGCTCAGTATTGACGAAGTGTTTCTTGGCTTGAGATCCATCGCGCAGACGGCCGGCAAAGGAGCAATCGAACAAAAGAGTACGCGGCTGGCCGACTTGCTCACGCGCGTTGACAGCGTGTCCGCCAAATACGTGGTGCGCATTCTGCTGGGGAACTTGCGGCTGGGTATCGGCGACGCGACCGTGCTCGATGCGTTAGCGAAGGCCAGGTGGAACGATGCCAAGAAGCGCAAGCTGTTAGAGGGAGCCTACCACAAGACCTCGGACCTGGGGCTCATTGCCAGGACCGTCTTCGAACATTCTGGAGAAAAAGAGGCCGAGCGCGCGGTGGCGGCCCTGGATATTCAGGTCGGCAAACCGGTCCACTCGCAGCTCGCCGAGCGGCTCCCCAGCGCCGAGGCCATCATCGCCAAGATGGGGACGGTCGTGGCCCAGTACAAGTACGACGGCCTGCGCGCGCACAGATCCATAAGGATGGCGGGCAGGTGACCATCTTCTCACGCAGTCTGGAAGACCAGTCACACATGTTCCCCGAACTCATCGAGGGAACCCTGGGGCAGGTCAGGGCCGAGCTCGTCATCCTGGACGCCGAGGCCCTGGCGTACAATGCCACCTCGGAAGAATTCCTACCCTTCCAGGAGACGACTCGCAGGCGGCGCAAACACGGGATCGAGGCCATGGCCGAACAACTCCCGCTGAAAGCCTTCGTCTTTGACATTCTCTATAAAGACGGAGCATCGCTGCTGGATGTCCCGCTGGTGGACCGCCTCAAGGTCCTTGAAGAGACTCTTCAAGCTGACGACATCCTCATGCGCACTGCGAGCCACACCGTGAGCGATGCCCACACGCTCACGCTCCTCTTTGATGAAGCGATCAGTAAGGGATTGGAAGGCCTGGTGGTGAAAAAGCAGGAGAGCCGCTACGAAGCGGGCGCGCGGAATTTCACCTGGGTGAAGCTCAAGCGCCACTCGGCCGGGACCCTGAACGACACCATCGACTGTGTCCTGCTGGGCTATCTTTATGGCCGTGGCAAGCGCGCGGCGCTCGGGGCGGGTTCTCTACTGGTGGGGCTGTACGATCCGGAGCAGGACCAGTTCGTGACCGTGACCAAGATCGGTACGGGGCTCAGCGATGAACAATGGCGCAGTATCCGCGAGCGCACCAAAGGGCTAGAAGTCGATCACCGGCCCGCCCGTGTCTCCTCGCTCATCGAGCCGAGCGTGTGGGTCGAGCCGCAGCTCGTCCTCGAGGTGCTGGCCGACGAGATCACACGCTCGCCCACTCATACGGCTGGCAAAGTCGGGGCAGAGCCGGGCTATGCCCTGCGCTTTCCGCGGCTCGTCTCCTTCCGGGAGCGAGACAAGCAGCCGGAGGATGCCACGACGGTTCAGGAACTGATCGAACTGTACCAAAGCCAGGGCAGGAAATAAGCAGCGGCTGCCCCAGCTTCGCCTCCGCCTGAAGAGTGATTTTCTAGAGCTTCGTGTATCTGTTCGAGGCAGCGGAAGGCTCGCTGCTGTATCAGGATACGAGCGGACATTGGAGCGGCATCCTGCACAATCTGCGCCCAGATGTCGCTATCCTGGCTGCGGCTGGACGCGGCACCATCGATGGCGAACCCATTCAGGGCACCCTCGCCCAGTTCGTGGCGCGGCAGGCCCCCACTCGGCTTGCACCGATTCGCGAGGCGATGGCGCGCAGCGTGCCGCGGACCGAACTCGTCGAACTCGGCTACCTCTCCGGCTACCTGCTGTTCGATGGACTTCGGTGAGGGTGTGTTCTCTTCTGGACCTGTTCTTTGTCAGCAAGAGGGCAGAGCTGACCCATCCTCGGCTCCGCTGTGCCTGCCAGAGTTGCCTCCTGGCCTATTGCTCTGATACGATGCGGAAGAAGCGGCCAGGCGTGAGGAGTGAAAGAAAGATTTTATGTGGCAGAAATTCTGATTCTCATCAAGGTCTGGAAAATGCATGGTTATGACGATGTTTATGGCGCTTTCATGGCGATTCTTGGTCATACTAGCAACAAAGAGGACGAGGAGCAGCCGGTGGCGGTAGGATGGGAAACAGGGGCTGCTACCCAGATGGTCAGCTCTCACTTTCCGGCTGCTGCGAAGCAGCGCTGTTCTCACAGGCGACGACCGAAGGAGCACCGCACAGGAGCTGTATCATCCAAAGTGGACTGTCAAGCACGAGATGCCAGAGCGGTGTGGAACGTGCTTGTTCACTTTTCAAGAGGAGGTAAGCGAGGATGCGATGTCTTCTATAAAAAATAGGGAGTTCATACCGGTAAAACAGAGTGAGCACATACCAGGTAGATGGGGTGGCGATGTCGAAGTTCCTCGACTTTCGATGCGTGGACAACTGGTGTTGAATGTGCTCTGGTTTGCCCTCAATGCGCAATCGGCAGCGCTGTTGCCTATAGTCATTCCAGCCCAAATTGTGCTTTTTATCTCCTCTAGCCAGGTAGGCAGTGCGCAGCAGGTGTATTTTCTGAGCTGGCTCTTGATAGGAGCTTCGATCATTTCGTTATTTATGCCACCCATCATCGGGACCCTTTCTGATCAAACCCCCAGTGGCTTTGGGCGTCGACGCCCCTATATCGTGATCGGAGGTCTATTAGTGGTGCTGAGTACGCCTTTACTGGTAGATGCTGGAAGTATAGTGATCTTTCTGGTTGGACTTTCGCTTCTACTGGTAGGCAAGAGCATTCTAACCCCTGCATATCAAAGCCTGGTGCCGGATCGTGTGCCTGAGGAGCAGCGAGGCGAGGCTGCAGGGTACATAGGCACGATGACGCTCCTGGGGAATGTGGTGGGGCTGGGTCTTGCGGCATGGCTGCTTGGTGGGATGAGCCTGCATGCAAATAATATGAGCGTAATTCGCTCCAATGCAGGCATCTATTATGCAGTAACAGCCTTCCTCGTTCTGGTAGGCACGCTGGTGACAGCGCTTGGCGTGCATGAAACCCCAATGTTCAGACATCAGCGTGCATTTGCCAGGAAAAGAATGAAGACGCTGCTTGAGTTTACTTACCAGTTCCAGTGCGATTGGATAGATCCCTGGCGCAATGCCAATTTTACCATTGTGTTTCTGACACGAGCATCTCTTATGCTTGGGCTGTCACTGTTCATTACGTATATCGAGTACTATTTTGCACAGGTGCAGCATATTGCAAATTTTGTGCAAGTGACAGGCATGGTGGCAATCCTGGCGTTGGGGGGCGCAGTGGTGAGCGGACTGGCGTCGGGTATCCTGTCGGACCGTTTCAAGCGGCGGGTGCCCGTGGTATGTGTGGCAACGCTGTGTATGAGCTTGGCTGCGCTGGCATTCGTGATCTTCCCTGGCCATCTGATGACCTGGCTCTGGCCGTTAGGGGTGTTGTTTGGGTTGGGGTATGGGGCATATACGAGTGTGGACTGGGCCCTGTCCATTGATGTGCTGCCTTCATTAGAGAAAGCGGGGAAAGACCTGGGAGTATGGAATGCTTCGACGGCGCTCCCAGCGGTTGCAGCTCCCTTGCTGGGCAGCCTGGTGATCAATGTCGCAGCAGGAGCCGAGCAGACAGTGCTGGGCTACCAGATGGTTTTTGGGATGGCGGCGCTGTTCTTTCTGCTTGCAGCAGTTGGGATAGTCTTCGTGAAGAAGTGAGTCGACTCATTCTCCCAGCATAAGTTCTGCGAAGCTCCCCACAGCTAATTCTTATCCCTGGCTCGCACACATCTGGTTCTGCCAGAGTCCATCTCAAAGGGACTGCTTGAGAGCCTCCACAGCAATCTCGATCTTGATCGTATCGCTCACGAGAAAGCCATCAGCTTCCAATGCCATGTTCCAGGTCAGTCCGAAGTCTTTGCGGTTGATCGAGGTCCTGGCCTCGAACTCGATGGCCTCCTGGCCGCCAGGACCCTTCCCACGTTCCGTAAGCCTGGTGTCTAGCACCACCTCGCGGGCGACCCCGCGAATCGTCAGGTCTCCAACCACCTGCGCCCGGTCGCTACCCATCAACTCAACGCGGGTGCTCTTAAACGTGATCGTCGGATACTTCTCGACGTCCAGGAAGTCGGGGGACTTCAGGTAATTGTCTCGATACTGCACTCCTGAATACAAGTTGGATGTATCGATCTCCACTTCTACCGATGAAGAAACCGGATTAGCCTCGTCGAGGATAATGGTGCCTCGCACGCTCTTGAAGTGACCCTTGATCGTGGTAAACATCATGTGCTTGCTAGAGAACTTGACGTGTGCTTGCCTGGGGTCGATCTGCCAGACACTGCGCGTTGCCGCTCCTGCCTCGTTGTACATCGTCATGTCACAACCTCCCTTAGGAATGAACCCTCAAGGTTCTGTTTGTATAGAAAGAACACAAATAGAGGCAATCATTACAAATCATCTATGTATTCCGATACTTCAATATTTCCCGATACTTTAGACATGTCATATGCGTGAGAGTACAGGAATCCCAGCGTCACTAGTACAACAGAGCCTTCCTGGCTGCCCCAGAGGTCTTCCAGAAGAGAATTTTCTACTCTGGTACTACTATGAGAAAGAAGTGCCATGAAAGCGTCATGAACATCGTCATGAATGGGAAGTGCCTCCGCGCGAAACCACATTGTTCGATGGCCTGAAACGGACAATCATAGGCTAACTCAGCACTTTGCTCTCCGCACTTCTAAAAGCAAATTCAACCCGCTTTTCACCTGTTCGCATCATCTTTCTTATAGGTCCAACTTGCCATTGAGAACGGGGTGCTTGAGAAACCCCCGGTGGCCCACAGCACAACGCGGTCACTGCCCCCTGTTTGATACCACTTCTGAAGCCAGAGCAGTGAAACGATTTCCTCAGAGGTGAAGCCACAGCCGGCAAGTCTCTCCAGATCCGTCTCGATCGTCTCCAGGTGCGTTGCCATTTTACTCTGGTTATTCGCATGGATGTGTATGTTCATCATCGTGTCCTTTCCACTGAAGAGGTCAAGTGAAAAGGGAGTCCCAATCCGCTCGGAGGGGCGACCTTTAAAGATACTCCTCGGATGTTGTTGGATAGCCTTGTAAAGGGACTTCAAAACACTTTTCACACAGTTTCTGACTTCTTAATACTGCACCTCGTCAAATGATATCTCCCCTTCTAGTATGACCAGGCCACGTCACGAAAATGTTATGGGTATCGTCATGAACGAGAGGCTCTTTGGTGAGGCAATGGTTGCGTTTTGTCTGGAGAGTAAGATTCTTTATGAGAGAGATTAGTATCTTTATAAACAATGGCTTTTTCATTCGCTCAACAGAGCGATCGATCACTTGGCAACACGCATGGGGAAGATCTGCTCCGCCGATGCGGAACTGGTCCTTACCTCTCTTGTATATATAAAAGGGTCTATTTATGGGTCTGTTACGTTTGGCCGTGCTGGGCACTCCTGAAGTGTATCATGACGGGAACCGCCTCACATTTTCCTTGCGCAAGGCGCTGGCCTTGCTGCTCTACCTGGCCGTCGATGGAGACATGCATCTGCGCAGCAAGCTGGCCGCCTTCCTGTGGCCCGACAGTGAACCCCACGATGCCCGCACCGCCTTGCGCAATAGCATTGCCCTGCTGCGCAGTCTGCTCGAGGACCCCAGCGCCTCGCCTGCTCCGCACCCCCATGTGCTCAGTCAACGCGATCTGCTCGGCCTGAACCCTCTTGCCCTGCTGGAGCTCGACCTGGACATCGTGCAGCATGCCTACCAGCAGGCGCAGGTGCTCTCCGCCTCCCCCTCCCCTGAGCAGCGCGCAACCCTGGTCGCGCATCTCCAGCGCGCTCTGGCCCTGGTGCGCGGTCCCTTCCTCGACGGCTTCTGGCTGCGCGAAGAATCCCCTTTTGACGAATGGCACCAACAGCAGCAGCACTACTGGCAAGTGCGCCTGCACTGGCTCTTTGATCGCCTCTCCTCCTTGCACGAGGCTGCCGGGGAGCATGAGCAGGCCATTGCCACCCTCACGCGCTGGCTGGCGCTCGATCCGCTCACCGAGGAGATCTATCGGCGCCTCATGCGCGTGCAGCTGGCGCAAGGCGAGCTGAGCAGCGCCTTGCAGGTCTACGCCAGTTGCCGGGTGCGGCTGGCCGAGGAGTTGCAAGTCAAGCCATCGGCGGAGACCATCGCCCTGGCCGAGCACATTCGCGCCACCCAGGCGCGCCAGCGCAGGAACGCCCCTGCCCGCACAGGCAAGGTCCCTGCGCAGAGCCGCCCGCCCAGCGAGCTGGCGGCGCCGCTGGTGGGGCGAGCCGCCGCCTTCAGCCAGCTGGTGGGGAGCTTTCAGCAGGCGTGCCAGGGGGAGCCGCAGGCAGTGCTGGTGGTGGGAGAGGCTGGCATGGGCAAAACGCGGCTGGCACGGGAGTTTGTGGCCTGGGCGCAGGCGCAGGGGGCCGAGGTGCTGTGCGGGAGCGCCTTCGAGATGGGGGGACGGCTGCCTTATCAGCCCTTGGTGGAGGCGATCAGGCCGAGGCTGGAGGAGGAAAACGCGCCAGAGGACCTGCTGGAGGACGTGTGGCTGGCAGAGTTGTCACGCATCCTGCCGGAGCTGCGAGTGCGCTACCCGGACCTGGGGCTGGCCACCGAGGAGGAGTTGACGGCCAAGGTGCGACTGTTTGAGGCTGTGGCACGGCTCTTCGCGCGGCTAGCCCAGGGAGGGCCGCTGGTGCTGTTCGTGGATGATCTTCACTGGGTAGATGGGGCCTCCCTGGACCTGGTACGCTACCTGGCGCGGAGCTGGAAGGAGCAGAGCCTGCGCATCGTGCTGCTGGCGACGGTGGGGAGTGAAAGGCTCAAGCTGCACGCGGCGCTGGCAGCGGGGTTAGCCGACCTGGGACGGGAGCTGCCGGTGAGGCAGGTGGTCTTACAGGCGCTGAGCCGGAGGGAGACCATCCAATTGATTGGGGCCGTGGTTGGGGGGAGTGAGGCAGGCAGCAGAAGTGAGGCGGCGAGTGAGGCTGGAGCGGCAGGGCCAGGAAGTGTGTCGGAGCCGCCGCTGGTGGCGTTGGGCAACTATCTGTATGCGCACACTGGTGGGCAGCCGTTTTACCTACTGGAGACGCTCAAGAAGTTGCGAGAGCGGGAGTGGCTGGTACCGCGGCTGGTGACTGATGGGTCCTGGAAGCTGGAGCCAGCAGTACACATGGTAGCGGCCCTGGCCCAGGAGCAGACGAGGCGCGAGTTGTTGCCCTCCTCGGTGCGCGCGATGATCCTGGCGCGGCTCTCGCAGCTGTCGAGAGCCGCGCGACAGGTGGTGATGGCCAGTGCGGTGCTGGGGACGCAGGCAAGCGCGCTGCACCTGTGGCAGGTGACCGAGGTGGGGGTACAGGTAGGGGTAGAGGCGCTGGAGGAGGCGGTGGGCAGTGGGCTGCTGCGAGAGGAGGAGGCGGGGGGAGGGCAGGGGAGCAGCTATGGCTTCGCACATGAGCTGATCCGGGAAGTGGTATATAACGAACTGAGCGAAGCGCGGCGGCGGGTGTTGCACCAGCGGGCATTAGGGTTGGCGCAACGGGAGGGGGCGCGGGTCTCGGAGCTGGCGTATCACGCGCTGGCGGCTGGGGAAGGGGAGGCAGCGTATCGTTACAGTGTGCAGGCAGGGGATGAGGCCATGGCAGTGTTTGCGGTGCAGGATGCGATCGTGCACTACGAACATGGGCGTACGTTGCTGCATGAGCGGGTGCAGCAGGCGATGCTGGAGCTGTTCCAAAGCAAGAGCCTGCCGTCGATCACGGTGCAGGAGATAGCAGAGCGAGCGCGGGTGGATCGCGGGAGCTATCCGGAAGTGGAACACCTGTACGTGAGTCTGGGGCGGGGGTATGCGTACCTGAATGCATGGGAGCAGGCGCAAGAGGCCTATGAGGAGCTGTTAGCGTATGCGCAGCACCACCACCTGCCCGGGCTGGTGAGCATGACGCTGAACCGGCTAGCGATCCTGGCGGTGCAGCAGTCCTACGACAAGCAGCAGGTGAGCACGCTGCTGGAGAAGGCCTGGGAGATAGCGCAGGCGAGTCAGGATGAGAAGGCGCTGGCGGAAACAGAATGGAATCAGGCGCAGGTGGCAGCGATCTTGGGGGAGGACCCAACGCGGGCCTTTCCGCTGGGAGAGCATGCGCTGTCTCTGGCACGGGCCAGCAACGACAAGGAACTGGAAGCCAGAAGTCTCTCCTCCCTGGGATACATCCATCTGAATGTAGGAGACTTTGTGGAAGCTATGCGTTCTCTAGAAGGCGCTCTGGCGCTATATGCGGAGCTGGGAAGCGAGCCAAGCGCGTCGGGAGAGCTGAGCGTGCCATCCTTTATCCTGGGTGCACCGCCCACCCAACCTTTGACGAATCGGGCAGCGGAAGCCGTGTGCTGGGGGCTGCTGGCGCAGGCGCAAGTGCATGATGGGCAGGTGCATCACAGCCTGCGCAGTGGTCACATGGCGCTGGCGCTGGCGAAAGAGATTAAGAACGTCTGGGTACAAGTCAACAGTACGCTCTGCCTCACGTATGGCTTGTTGGAGGGGGGAGCCTACGAAGAGGCGCTTGTGCTCATGCAGCAGGCGGTCGCGCTGGCACGAAGCCTGCCGCTGCGGGTAAACTTCCAGGGGGTTCTCATTGGCCTGGGGAGTGTCTATCACGCCTTGCAACAGTGGGAAGAGGCGCGCAGGACGCTGGAGGAGGCAGAAGCGGTAGCAGAGAGGTTAGAGCTGGGGCTCGTGCGGGTGGCCGCCCTGTCGCAGTTGTGCATGAACTGTGCTCAGGCAGGAGAGTGGGAAGCAGCCTTCCGGTATGCGATGAAGGCCATGGCTCTGCGCAGGAGCCATGAGGTGAAATTGATCGCGCTGGATTTCTATAGTCAGTATGAAACGGAGGCGTTGCTGCGTGGGGGGGAAGAGAGGCAGGCGAGAGCAGAAGTGCAGCGACTGGGGAACCGTCTGGGGTCTTACCGGCGCTTCCGCATTCCCTACCTGAGGTCGAGGGCTGTGCTGGCGGCGTGGGATGGGCGCAGTGAGCAGGTAATCGAGCACTTGCGGGAGGCAGCAGGGCTGGCGGCAGACATCGGGGTGCCAGCAGAAGGCTGGCAGATCCAGGCGATGTTAGGGAGGTTGTACGCAGCAGGAGGCGAAGCTGAGCAAGCGGGCGCTGCCTGGGCATCGGCGGCAACGCTCATCGGTGGCTTGGCGGAGGGCATCGGGAATGAGACGCTGCGGACGCGCTTTCTGGCTGCGCCGCAGATTCAACAGGTGTTGCAGCAAGCCCAAGGTGAGACCTCCCCAATTCGGAAAGATCATGCGGAGCAGAGCGGACGTTGACGTAAGCGAACTAGAAACGAGAAAGGAGTCGGACAACGATGAATTACACTAGTGTTCAGGTCGGTAGTAGAGTATATGTGATCGCTTCCGGTCCCTTCAAGGGCCTGCGAGGGACTGTGCAAAGCGTTGATGCCATTCCTTCCTTCGACGAATCGTGTTATTTCTATCTGGTGAAGTTAGAAAGGTCATATATTCCGGACCCGGTGTGGTTTCAACATGAAGAAGTCGAGGTCATTGCTGGAGAGGCGATCGCCTCCTCTTTTGGAGTAGGACCAGTTCAAGTGCATGAATGATACCCCGGGATATCAGGTAGGAGATTGACTGGGTGAAGGCAAGTGGCATGCAAGGCACAAAAGAGGGCCCGCTCTCTAGTGTAGCAATGGAGAAAGAGGTGCGGACATGCCTCGTGCATGACCACCGACTTGAGAAATGATACTGTCATGCCTACAAGCGGCCAAGAGTTAACGGAGTGTATGCTCACTATGGGCTGTTTCTCTGGCCTCTTTGCCCACTGCCCAGTGCAGCTCCTCAGGAATCACAATCGTGTATGCCACCCACGCTTTCCCTTGTTGGCTTTCCTGGTTAAAATGCAAGCTTGGTATGTCAGCCACTTGCACCTGCTGAAAGTCTCGATGCCTCAACCGCAAGTTCCCCGCATCAACATTCCGTAGTCCTCGTCCCATTGTCCAAGGACGACTCGTCCTGGGCCAATCTTTCATAAATGTAGTCTCGCGCGGAGACGCTTCCCGTTTATGACGATGCTCATGACGCTTTCATGGCGCACCTTCATCATACTAGCAGCAGAGAGGACGAGGTGCTGCCTCCACAGCTCAGAGATTGCAGGTTGGACAGACAGCGTGGTCGCCAACCTGCAACTGCGGGCGTAGAGAATTACGAAACAGTCAAATCGAGAAAGGAGCGGCATTCCCCCTGTGCTTGAAAGCAGGGGACTCCTGCCGCAGCTAGTTGAACAATGTTACAGAGCATTTCTTTACAACGTCACCGGTTCACGATTGTGCATGTTTTGAGCTACCCGATCGTGTGGCTGGGCTTGATTGTCGTGCTGGCAACACCTGCTCTCGTTCTGGGAACCATTTGGGCCTTCTATACCATCACTCCTGATCCCGCTGATGTGTTTATGCAATCGGTGGCCAAGCGCGATGGTGGGCTAGGCTGGCACCAGCTCTGTCCGGCACTGCAGGCACAGGTACCACTCTCGGAACTCGCCAGCCAGGCAGAGAAGCAGCACATCGCTGAGTCCAGACAAGGCATGATGTTTACGGTAGACTTTGTTGGGGCCAATGCGCGATCGCAGGGTGGGCAAATCCGCGTGTACACCCTCACGATGCACCAACCCCATAGGCCGGTTGAGCAGCGAACGTACATCGTGTATACGCAGGCCAGCGGCTGTGTCGAGGATGTCAAGAACTTTTAGTTCCTGGCAAGTGGGCATAATGATGTCGTTACATCGAGATGTATGTCCCGCAACTATGACACCGTTTCCTTAGAAATAGAAAGGAACCGTTCCCTCACCTGCACCTGTGAGCGCAGGATACCGTGAGTGAGCGTATAAAACGATGGCACACCTAGATTACGACGACAACAACATCACGCATGCACCAGGTAGGGCACCTTCCTTGACAGGACCAAGCCAGCATGGCCGTAGAATGCCCGTGACAAACTGTTCTTCTGCGCTTCCAGGCAGCGTGTGGCGGCTCGGACACCGTGAACACGCCAGGCTTAGTAGATTGAGCAAATTTCTGGTGGTAGGTGGGACAGGGGTGCTGGTGAACAGCCTTGCTCTGCTCATTCTTTTCCAGTGGGTGCATCTGCACCTGGTTTTCGCCTCGGCTCTGGCGACAGAGCTGGCGATCGTCAACAACTTCTGCTGGAATGACCACTGGACGTTCAGGCGCCCACAGTTTTCTTTAAGCCGCTTTGTCAAGTTCAACCTAGTGTCGCTGGCTGGCCTGGCCATCACCGTCTGTATCCTGTGGATCCTAGTCAATCACCTGGGCCTCTACTACCTGGCAGCAAACCTGCTGGGCATCGCTCTGGCGACTGCCTGGAACTTCGCGGCGAACTCGTTCTGGACATGGGGGGGTGCGCGATGAACGTGGGCTTAGCCGTGCTTGCTGTCAGTCATGCTGTGGTGACGTTTCTGCTCTTCTGTGCGGTGGCGCTGTCCATCCTGCTGACTATCCAGTCGGTCTATACCCTCTACATCATGTTGTATACGTGGGACCGGCCAGAAGCCTCACAGAGGGCTAAAGCGCCTACACGCTTTCTGCCACCCAGGAGGTCTTTCAGCGTGATGCTGCCTGCCCGCCATGAAGAGGAGGTGATCCAGACGACCATCGAGCGGGTGGTGCGAGCAAACTACCCCCTGTCCCTGTTGGAAGTAGTGGTGATCTGCTCAATCGACGACACCGGCACGATCGCCAAGGCACAGAAGAAGATCGCGCAGTTGCGCCGCCAGGGAGTAGAGAACGTGCGCGTGGTCGCCTTCAAGACCGAACCCATCAACAAGCCGCATGGCCTCAACGTAGGCCTGAAAACCACCCGCAACGAGGTAGTGACCATTTTCGATGCCGAGGACGACATTCACCCGGAGATCTTCAATGTGGTCAACACCGTGCTGCTGGACGAGCAGGTCGCTGTCGTCCAGTGCGGGGTGCAGCTCATGAACTACCAGTCCAGTTGGTACTCAGCCCTCAACGTGCTGGAATACTTCTTCTGGTTCAAGAGCCGTCTGCACTACCATGCAAGGCTGGGCATGACCCCGCTAGGAGGTAACACCGTTTTCTTCACGCGTGAGGTGCTCCAGCGCGTAGGTGGCTGGGATGAGCGGAACCTGACAGAAGATGCTGACATCGGCATCCGCATCAGTCGCCTGGGCGAGGCGATCCGTGTTGTCTACGACGACCGCTACGTCACACGCGAAGAGACGCCGCCCACGCTTGGCCAGTTCATCAAGCAGCGCACGCGCTGGAGCCAAGGGTTCTTGCAGACACTGCTCAAAGGAGAGTGGAAGCAGCTATCCACGCCGGGGCAGCGGCTGATGGCTGTCTACACGCTGGGGTTTCCCGCCGCCCAGGCTGTGCTTGGGTTCTACATCATCGTCTCGGTGCTCATGATGTTCACCTTGAAAACGCCGGTGCTTATTGCCATAACGCTGGACCTGCCTTTCTACTTGCTGGCGGCCCACTTCACCCTGAGTGTTATCGGCCTCTACGAGTTCACTGCTGCGCACGGGATGAAGCCGACCTGGAAGACGCCGCTGGTGATGGCCCTGGGCTATATACCTTATCAGTGGGTCCTGGCTTATGCGTCGATGCGCGCGACAATGCGACATTTGCGAGGCGTGAATAACTGGGAGAAGACCCAGCACGTGGGAGCACACCGCCAGGCTGGCGAGACCGGAGCGACAGCCTCGCCTCAAGAACGTGCTGGCGACGAAACTACGCAATTTGCACACCGCCAGGCTGGAGAAATCGAAGCGACAGCCTCGCGCACCTAAGGAGGAAAAGATGCACGTCATGCAGGATGGAACAATGTCAGTCCAACAACCGAGAGGTGTAGGCCAGAAAGAACGCCTCAAGCAGGAGTTGTCAGCACAAATGGGCGATCACCTGACCGTGTTTGGCCGCTTCCTGCTGCTGGTCTCGCTGCTCACGGGGGCGATCTCGCATGGCTATCACATGTTCCTCTACCCGCTCTACATTACGGATGAAGGCATCTACATGCAGCAGGCGTGGTCGATTTTGCGCGAGGGTACGCTCTCTCCCTATACCTATTCCTATGACCATGCGCCTGCGGGCTGGCTGGTCATTGCTGGCTGGGTGAGCATCCTACCTCGCCAGTTCCAGACCTTCGGCGACGCGATTAACACGGGTCGTGTCCTGATGCTGCTGGTACACCTGGCAAGTGTCTTCTTGCTCTTCCAGGTTACACGCCGCCTCTCGGGGGGTCTCACCGCAGCAGTGGTGGCCTGCTTCCTCTTCAATCTCTCGCCACTTGCCGTCTACTACCAGCGACAGGTGCTCCTGGATAACCTGATGGTCTTCTGGCTGCTGCTGAGCCTCTACCTGGCGACCAGCGAGGATCAACGCATTCTCACCCCACTGCTCAGCGGTCTGGCCCTGGGGGTCAGCGTGGTGACGAAAGAAAACGCCATCTTCTTCGCACCTGTCATCGGTTACCTGCTCTACGGCAAGGTGCGACCACGGGTCAATTATCGCTTTGCCTTGAGCTTCTGGCTCTTCACCGGGCTCTCGACCATTTCTTTATACTTTTTATACGCCGTACTCAAAAACGAACTGCTGCCCAGCCATTTCAACTTCAATCTCAACGCCGCGCCCGCCGACCACGTGTCTCTGCTCTACACCATCTGGTGGCAACTTCACCGCAACCAGGGCGGTCTTCTGGACCTGCATAGTAACTTTTGGACGTTTTCCCTGGGAGCATGGCTGCCCAAGGACACCTTCATTCTGGTGGGCGGTGCTATTTCCATGCTCATCAACCTGGTGCTGGGCCTGCGCGACCGGGTACGCTCCCGTGGAGAGCTTGTCGCCTCGCTGCTCGCTTTGAGCTACACCTTCTACCTGGTGCGAGGCAGCGTGATGCTGGAGTTCTACGTAGTGCCCCTGGTACCCTTTATGGCCATTAACATCGGTCTGCTGGTGAACCGATTACTACCCACAATGCCTGAGAGGCGCTTCCTGCGCTACTTCTCTGGCAGTGCTCGTACTATGATTCTGGCCGCCTTCTTCGCCGTGCTGGTGCTGCCCATTGGGCACTATGTACTGGTCCGTGACGAATTCGGCAAGGTGGTACCACACGACCTGTACAAGCTCCCGCTGACAACGCTGCAAGCGCAACAACTGGCGTTCATACGAGCGCACATCCCGCCAGACGCCCGCATCGTCATGGACGACGACTTGTGGGTGGAATTGCATGATGTGCGCCCCTATTACCCGAAGGCACACTCTCACTGGAAGGCGTCGGGTGATCCCGCAGTGCGCGACAAGCTCTTCGCCAGAGATTGGCACAACATCGACTATATTGTGATGTCTAACAAGATGCTCATCGCTATGCGGCAAAACAATACGGATGGCGGTGAGAACTATATCCTGGAGGCGCTCAGCCACGCGAAGCCGATCTGGCAACTGACACACGGCGGTATCAGTCTCGCAATTTATCAGGTTCAGAAATAAGCGCCTGGATTCAGAAGGAGGATACGCTCATGAATGATGATCTACACAGACCAGTCAATGATAAGGAACCGCCCGTACAGGTGGAGTATGAGGAATTGCCTGTACCGGAGGAGTATGAGGAATTGCCCGTACTGGTAGAGGATGAGGAGCCACCTGGACCAATCAAGCACGAGGGACCGCCTGGACCAGTCAAACACGAAGGATCGCCTGGACCAGTCAAGCAAGAAGAACCGCCGCTACCCATGATAAATCGGCCCCCGCGCAAGGCCCGGAGAAAGAGCCGCAAGCTGCTATTGGTGACGCTCGTAGCCCTTGCTGTGTTGGTTGCCGTGTCCTGGCTGCTCAACCAACCCGTCGGTCAACAGGCTATAGACACGACGGGCCTGGGCAGCCACCAGGCCGCACCCACGACCAGCCTGCCCACGCCGACACCTGCTCCTGCCACTCCTACACCAATTGTGAAAGTGAGAGGCACGCCGGTGGGGCCAAACACCCTCGCGGCAGGCGCGCTGATCCTGCTCAACCCAGGCATCGTGCGACAGGGCACGAGCATGGGGGTGAACGGCAGTGGCTTTGATCCCAGAGCCACGGTCGACCTGGCCGTCAAGCAACGCAAGTCGGGCCCTGGGCAAGTGGTCGGTTTTGCCCGGACCGACAAGTATGGCAACTTCTATGAAAATCTCATCGTGCCTGCCACCTTGAGTTCTGGGACGTTCTTTGTCGAGGCGCGCGAGCGGGGCAGCACCAATGTGGCGCAGGCCGCGGGCGTGATCGCGGGCGGCGCTCCTCAACTCAAATTAGGCACGCAGGTGGGCAAGCCTGGCGACATGATCGTCGTCTCCGTTCACGGCTTTAGCCCAGATGAGACGATCAAGGTCTACTGGAATACGATGAGCGGCGATCCGGTCGCGACGCTGCAAGCGGACGGGGGTGGGAGCATCGGACAGGCACCGGTGCAGGTACCCTACGGGGCAGCCGGAGTCAACACCTTCCTCTTTGTGGGAGCCAAAAGCCAGTCCATGGTGGCCGCCACGTTCTACTTGCTGTCTTTGTACCCGTCAATCAAACTCTCCAGCTATGCCATCCGGGCTGACCACCAGATGAACTTCTCTGGAGTGGGTTTTGGACCGGGGGAACGGGTGTTGGTCTTCCTGAATAGTGCGATTGGGCAGCCCGTCGCGGTCATCCAAACCACGCAGCACGGCACGTTCGCCAACGCTGGCGGCTTAGCCGTTCCCTTTGGCTTAAAAGGGCGGCAAACACTCATCTTTCTGGGTGAAGAAAGCCGAGCGTCGGTGGCAGTCAACTGGACTGTGCTGCCCTACATGCCCACTGCACAGGCAAGTACCTACGGGGGCCTGCCAGGAACGACCGTGTCGTTTTATGCCACCGGCTTTGCCCGCCAGGAGGTGGTGCATGTCTATGTAGGTCACACCCACGACAATAGAGGCACCATGGTGAGTTGTTTCCTCACCAATGACAAAGGCAATGTGGCAGCAGCCGGTTCCTATGTCATCCCAGGCGATGCCCAGGGGAAACTAATGTTCACGTTGGTCGGGAGCAAGAGCGGAGGGACCGCCACGGCAGCGATGAATATACAAGCCCCTCCAGCACCTGTACAGGTGCCGGCGCAGCCGCCGTTCACCTGCCCGTTGGACACAACATCCTGAGGATCGACTATGACACCCAGGCCAGCGGCTAGCCTGAGAGAGCCACGATGAAAGGAGAGAGCCAACCATGAACCAGAGCAATCATCACCAGGCAGAGTTGCCCGGTGTGCTCATCAAAGCCACCTCGAAGCCTAAGGAAAAGGCGCAGCGGGAGAATCTCGTCATTCTCCCCACATACAATGAAGCTATAAACCTGCAACTGCTGGTGCCCAGCATCCTGCGACGGGGGCCGTTTGACGTGCTGATTGTGGACGACAATTCGCTGGACGGCACCGGAGAGGTGGCTGAAAGCCTCGCGAAGCGCTTTCCTGGCCGAGTGGACGTGCTGCACCGCCCTGGCAAGCTGGGCCTCGGCACCGCGTACCTCGCGGGCTTCCACTATGCCCTTGCGATGGGCTACCAGCGGGTCTTTACTATGGACGCAGACTTCTCGCATGAACCCAGCTACCTGCCGACCCTGCAAGAGGCTCTGGATGATGCCGATGTGGTGCTCGGCTCCCGCTACGTGCCTGGAGGGGGCACAATGCGCTGGTCGCTGAGGCGTCGCTTGCTGAGTCGCGGCGGCTCGACCTATGCCCGCCTAATGCTGGACCTGCCCATCCACGATCTGACCAGCGGCTTCAAGGGATTTCGCCGGCAGGTCCTGGAGACCCTGATTCCAGAGCTGGACACAATGCTTTCTAATGGCTACGCCTTCCAGATCGAGATGACGTACCTCTGCTCCTGCCACGGCCTCCGGATGGTCGAGGTCCCCATCATCTTCGAAGAGCGCCTGGTAGGGAAGTCCAAGATGAACTGGCACATTATCGCAGAGGCGTTGTGGATCGTGTGGGTTCTGCGATTGAACAAGGGATCAGTGCGAAGCCTCCGAAACGCACATCCTCGGTTACCTCTAGGGCGTGCGATGGCAGCGATCATCGCTCTTGTCAGCCTCATCGTCCTGGTGACGGTCAATGGTGCTCCGGGACGGCTCTCTCACCTGGCCCGAGGGGCATCTAAGCAACCAGCAGCCCTCAGCCATTTACGTCCCTCTCCGACCGTTGGCAGCAGGTCGTTGCCCAGCAAGCATTCCGCCTTCCTCCAACTTCAGGGAACGAACTTGACACTTAATGTGCCGCTACGCTTCGCGGCCTCAGGATTTCTGCCAGGCGAAGGGTTGATGGTCACCATCCAGAATCAAAAGGGGCGGCCGGAGGCACAACTCAATCCCACCATCGCGGACAAGGCCGGGCAGATCAGCACAACGGTGGAGGCGATCCCGGCGAACCTTACTCCCGGTACCTATGTGCTGTTGGTAGAAGGGATGAAGAGCCACCGCAGGGCACAAGCCAACTTTCAGATGCATTGGATTCCGCCCACTGTGCTGTTGGACACGTACTCAGTCAAGCCCGAGCAGGGTTTCAGTTTCTCAGGTAGTGGTTTTATGCCCAACGAGGTCGTAGAGGTCCATCTGAACAGTCCAACGGGCGAGCGCCTGGCCACGACGAGCGCGAATGCCGTGGGTAATATGAAAGGGCACGTCGTGGTGCCACTGCTGCCGGAAGGGAACTATTCCCTCTTCTTCGTGGGCCACCAGAGCAAGACTCCCGCGTCAGTCGGTCTGAACATCCAGGGCTTCCACCCCTGGGTCGTCCTGGACACCTACGCGCCATCCCCTCATGCGCGTATGGGATTTCATGGAGAGGATTTTGCCCCTAATGAAGAAGTGTTGGTGTACCTGAATCAGCAAATGGGAGAGCCCATAGTGCGCATCCAGACTGATGCCAGCGGCCGGATTGTGGCGCCAGCGGCCTGGGAGGTGCCTAAGCTCAGCGGAGAGAACACATTGAGCTTCGTAGGTCAAAAGAGCGGAGTTATGGTTGTTACCAACTTTACTATAGCCCCCAAAGCTGTGGGAAGTACGCCTCAAAGCTCATCAGTGCTCCTGCCGACCGGTACGGCAGGAGAGAGACAAGATGATCCGACAGTACATGCGATATGACAACACCTGTGGCGTCGAATGCGAAGGGACAGTGCTCTGTGAGCCATCGCCCAAAGGAAGGAAGAAGAGCCAATGAGTACGTTTAGCTTCATTTTAGAGATGCGAAAGGTTTACCCGGCACCCGGTAGGAGCCCCATGGCCTGGCATCCTTTACTGTCCGCTGTCGCCTACCTGGCTCTTCTTTTTGCCAGGGGATCGCCATTCCAAACAGCAACTGCTCCAGGCGTAGAGGTGAGTGTTTTCCCTTTTCCTTCCCTGGTACTCTATCTCGCACTATTGGTGACCGGACTGATAATCCTGATAGTAGTGCTAGTGCTGATACGCCTTTCACGCGGAGGTGTGCAAGCGAAGCGCCTCCGAGAGGGAATACAAGATTCTCCTACGCCCCTTCCTACACTTTCACAGACATATGCAGCGGCGGATGAACCAATGGTACAACTATCGCCAGGCCAGCTGGGGAGTGAGCAGGCGGAGGCGGCGCGGAACGTGTCTCCTTTCCAGGCTCAACCGCTGAGCAGCCATCTGAGCCTGGCAGTAGGAACCCTCTCGCATCCTGGCATCAAACGCCAACGGATGCCTAACGAGGACAGTCTCTTTGCAGTAAAAGGAATAAGACCCCAGATCTCACAATCACAACCCTTTGGGTTGTTTATCGTGGCAGACGGTATGGGTGGGCACATGTATGGTCAAGAAGCAAGCCGCCTGGGAATTCAAATCATGATTGATCAGGTGTTGCCGAAGATATCTGGGAGTGGCGAGTTGAACGAGGCCGATTTCAGGAGACACCTGATCGACGGAGCGCAAGCGGCTAACCATGCTATCTATCAAAGGAATAAGGTGCAGCGCACGGAAATGGGAACAACCATCACTGCTGTCTTGATCGTAGACGCTACCGCTCTAGTTGTTAACGTTGGTGATAGCCGCACCTACCTGTATCGAAAAGACGATGGACTGCGTAAGGTCACGAAAGACCATTCACTGGTGGCATACCTTGTAGAAGCCGGCATCATCCAACCCGATGACATCTACAACCATCCCCAGCGGAACCAGATTTATCGGAGCCTGGGCGCAGAAGAAGTAATACCAGTCGATTCATTCAGAGAGCAACTCCAGCCGGGTGATACCATGTTGCTCTGTTCTGATGGCTTGTGGGAGATGGTCCGTGATCCACTCATTCAGCAGATCTTGAGGAAGGGAGCTGACCCGTCACAGACGAGTAGTACATTGCTTCAAGCTGCTCTGAATGGGGGGGGTGCAGACAATGTCAGCGTGATTGTGATCCAGGTCACTCAGGCGACAGGGTCTAGAAATATGACAGGAATGCAACTGCTCGTCAAGCCAGAGACTATTGAGATGCCCAACATGTCGCAACGTCAGCCGAACAAGTCATCGCAATAGGGAGGAGGAAAGAGTGACGAGTGTTAACTCAACAATTCCGGATCTTTACATTACCAGGGGTATTGCCAGAAGGGCATGTGTTGGTATTGAATACCCATCCGTATAGTCTGACCACCTTCGTTCTCACTCAGTTATCAGCAGAGGTGCATGGTCTGGTGGCACAAGAAGTGTTGACGGAACTCGAGATGTACGTGCTGGTAGCCTTGCTCGAGGACTATCCCCACTATTGCCCGTATGAGGTGCTGCAGGCTGCCATCACTGATGAGGTGCTCAGCCACGCGCGAGAAACCGTGCATCGAGCGGTCGAGTACAAGACACTAGATAGCTCGATGAAGCCGGTCAGGAATATCCTTTCGCGTTGCAGGGCAAAGCTGCATACATTCAACATTGATATTCGCTCGATCCATGGAGAGGGGTATATCCTCACGGCCTTGAGATGGCCGTCTTAAGCCGCTGACCACTGACACCTCTTGGATACAAGAACTGATTGTATATCCTCACGGCCTTGAGATGGCCGTCTTAAGCCTGTAAGGCGTTTTTCCGGCAAGCAAGAGGTAAAACTGTGTATACTTGCTGGCAGTGTTATGTTCCTTCACGATGGACCAGACACCTTGTAATGCATTCCATGGCGACCCAAAGTATATTTACCATGGAATCTCAGCAGTACCCCCGTTGGGTGCTTGCAGTTCTAGAAGATGACTTTTGGCTCTGAAGGTGAGCACCGAGAGCGTATCGAACGATCGCCTGAGATGAACACAATCTCGGCTCTCGAAACGGTCCTTGCTCGTGTAAAGAAGGCCAGAGGAGGCAGTGGTACTCGTCCTACTTCATAGGGTTCTCTCAGTGCCAATGCTAAGGGATTGGATGCCCTAAACGCTAACAACGGACTCCATCTCATTGCATAGCTATCGACGACTCGGTATGTGGCAACAGTTCCAACCCGAGAGTCGATATTTCTGCATGCCTCCTTGATCATCTTTCCAAGTATATAAAACACTTCCTGGTGGAAAGGAAAAGTGATTATGAAATGTTCCTGCATGACAGGTTTTCTGGGGAGGAGCTTGTTGCCTCCCTTTGTATTTATTGTGGGAATGATGATCCTGTCTTCCTGTGTGCCTACTACCGTATCTACTACCCTTCCTGATTCGGAGCAATCCTTCGCGCAATGCCAACCTGGCCGTTCAGGAGGTTTCCTCAAGGCCGTACATAGTGAGCTGGTGGATACGTCGGGGTGTCAAGTGCAGCTCACAGGCGTCAACTGGTTTGGCTTTGAGACCAGTACCTTTGCCCCTCATGGTTTGGGGGTTCGCAACTTGCAGGACATGCTGAACCAGATCGCACGAACAGGCTTTAACACCATTCGACTGCCGTTCTCCAATCAGCTCTTCGACCCCGCGAGCAAGCCGAATGGCATCAACTACCAGCTGAACCCTGACCTCAAAGGCCTCAAGGGGCTGGCACTCATGGATCGCATTGTCCAGGGTGCCCATAACGTTGGCTTGAAGATTATCCTGGACCGTCATGATCCCACGGCCGATCAGCGGCCCGCATTGTGGTACACCGATCGTATGCCCCAGGCGCGTTGGATCCAGGATTGGGTCATGCTAGCTCAACACTACCGGGGCAATGATACGATCATCGGGGCAGACCTGGCCAACGAGCCGCATGGTCCAGCGACCTGGGGTGATGGCAACCCCAGCACCGATTGGCGGCTGGCTGCTGAGCAGGCAGGCAACGCCATCCTGGCCGTCAGCCCGGATTGGCTGATTATCGTCGAAGGCATCGAGCAGTACCATAACGACTCCTACTGGTGGGGTGGGAACCTCGAAGGGGCCGGGCAGTACCCCGTGCGCCTGTCGGTACCAGATAAGCTGGTGTATTCCGCCCATGATTACGGACCTGAGGTCTACAAGCAGTCATGGCTCAAAGCATCAAACTTTCCGCACAACCTGCCGGAAGTCTGGCAACAGCATTGGGCCTATCTGCAAAAGGTCGGGACTGCCCCTGTGTTCATGGGGGAGTTCGGGGGGGGCTCTATGGGTCAGGATGCTGAGGGTGTGTGGCAGCGCTCCCTGGTATCATTTCTGAAAACGAACAACATTAGCTATGCCTACTGGGCATGGAATCCGGACTCAAGCGATACTGGCGGTATCTTACAGAACGATTGGAAGACGGTCAACCAGAGCAAGCTCGATGTGTTGAACGCATACCAATGGCCAATGCTAGGCCGGCAGCAAACGCGCAAAAACGGCCAATCGGGGAACGTTGGTGCTATCCTGAACGCCTATCGATGACTACCGTCGAAATGAACGAAGTTCGCGTTACTGTTCCATAAGGATTTGAGGCGCAAGCAGTGTTGGACATGGTTATAGAGTGTGTTGACCTGGTTTGAAGAAACTGGGAATAAGGTCTCCCCTCGGGTGATACTTCGACTGGCGAGGTGAACCAGAAGGATGCATCATGATCAGGACCACTCTCGACCCCAACACTGCCCTGGTGTTCCCGTACAGGTACTAGCGGGATTCCGTCGAGAGCAGTAAGCCGTAGATATTCAAATGTGTTTGTGTTCCCACAAACACCTTGCCATTGGCAATGGCCGGCACGCTGAATTTCACATAACTATCGAGCCGGTCCCGTGTGGAGTTCTGCTCACTGTTGTATAGTTCTACCCTGATATTTGTGGCATCATAGGCGCGGAGGACACCTGGTCCACTCGGTGCACATCCAGGTCCACCACAACTGGCAGGACTTATTACCCATACTATGCCGCTACCAGGAACGCTCTCGTTACTGGAAATCGAGGGTGTTACGCCGGGGAAAGTGAAGGTTTCCGGGGTCTCAGCGGTTGCTCCGGAAGAGAGAATGTCCCCACTGACCTGAAAGGACTTCAGGTGATCACCGGATCCACCGAAGTAGACCAATTGCCCACTCTTAGCAGTCCCGGCCCAATAGCCTGGGCTTCCGAAAAAGCTACCAGTTGTGTGTGGAGGGAATTCCTGCAGGATTTGATCCATATCAGTGCGTATTTCTTCATTGGTATTGCATTGGAGATTGCCTGGATACCTGTGGAACTTGCCCATATGATCCCGGTCAAGCACATAGATACGACCTTCTTTCCCCACTCCAACAAGCAGGCGCGGGTGAGCTGTGTAAGGCTGTTCCGGTAAGAGTAATACGCCTCCTGCGCCAACATCTTCATCACGGCCATCCAGGCATTCCTGGTTGAAAGGGGTAAAGTAGTCTGAGAGGACCAGGCCACTCCCTGTACTCAACTTCAGGAAACTATTGCCTGCATCTCTTTGATTTGGTTGATCCAGGTCAAAGGTACCATTACTTGTTATGAGGTACACATTGCCTTGAGTGTCAGCAGTAGGTCCCGCTCCGCTCATCCATATACCCCCTTCCTGACCATCAGGCGTCGTGTTATAGACGACTACTTGCTGGAATGCTCTGCCGTTGTAAGTGTAGCCTATAACCCAACCATGGTAGAAGTCAGTATCTCCAAAAGCTCCCCATGCGATGTAGATAATGCCATTCACGAACAGCAAGGCTGGGCGCTGATTCGCTTGCCTGGTATTAAAGTGAACCATAGAGGGTGTGCCTTTGTTCTTATCGTAGCCTTTTCCTTTGACGCTAGCGAGAATGGTCATCGGGCTCCCTGGCTGGTCTCTGCCTGTCGTGATATCGAGGGCGTGCAGTCGTTGCACATATCCGTTGCCAGGTTCTTTCGTCATTGCCACAACGTACATAGTGTTCGTGATCAGATCAATGACGGGGGTTGCAGTAATACCAACATAGGGTTCGATATCGTGACTCGGATACTTCCCGTAGACATCCGAAGAGGGGACAGTGGTCACATCAGGGGCACGAAGAAAGCTCGTCTTCCACAGTGGAGCAATCACATGCATTTGATCAGCATCAAAAGCGTAGACACTGTCGTTTTCTGTAGCAACATAGACCACATTGTAAAGATGATCTTTGATAGTGACAGCAGGAACATAGAGCGGTTGTGCATACACCTGCCCATCAACCGGATACGAGACCCGTTTGCCAAAGCGTTGCGCATTGACGTTGCTCGTGTTGAGAATAGTCTCGTTAAGGTTTTGTCCTGTGCGCAGGTTATCATTGTGAAAGGTCAAAACTGAAGCGCCGCTCGGCAGGGCAAGTTTAACAGCTCTTCCCCCAAGATACAAGCACACGATAAGCAGCAGAAAAATCGTAACGCTGAAAATTCTCGTAGTGAGAGGTTTTCGAGAGAGAAGGTTGATGAGCATAGAGCCTCCATTCTGACACATCCATTCAGACAGGATGTTGCTCTTTGTTGCTAGTATGACGAAGAAACGCCATGAAAGCGCCATGAGCATCGTCAAAATTGAGAGCATTAAGCAGGATTCGCCCTCTCCACATCGAGCATTTTCGCCGGACTCATATCCGGGTCAGGATTTCAGGCCACTGACCATGGCGGTGTTCATAACGTTTTCATGACGCGTTCTCTGTATACTAGCGCCAGAGAGGATGAGGTACAGCCGTTCGTGGCAGGAACAATGAGGCCTCGAACACAGCAGAGGCACGCCACGCTTCGTCACGCGATGTGGCTCTTCTCAAATGGGATAGAGGTCCACACTTTACGTTCCTGCAGGGATAAAAGGGGCGTTGCATGGTTCTCACATATCAACATCAGAGCAATACATGGCATAGCGGTCCTTGGTATACTCCAAATACGACAAAGTACCTGTGTATACATGGACATTTCTATCAACCTCCGCGAGAAAACCCTTTTATTGGAGGCATTCCCAAAGAAAACGGCGCGGAGCCGTTTGATAATTTCAATGAAAAAATTACTGCTGAGTGTTATCGCTCTAATGCTGAGTTGGGCAATTATGAATATATAAGTTTTAACCTGGGGCATACGCTGGCGGATTGGCTTGAAAAATCTGAAAAAAATCGAGATGTGTTGCAGCAAATAATAGCTTCCGAGAGAAGACACTACGAGCGCTATGGTGTTAGCAATGCGTTAGCACAACCCTATAATCATACAATTTTACCCCTTGCAACCTTCTACGATAAATGGACACAGATTTTAGGGGGGATAGCGTCCTATGACCATCTCTTCAAGCGTAAACCACATGGGATGTGGCTCTCTGAAACGGCGGTAGACCTGGTAACCTTAGACATTGTAGCACAATGTGGCATTGAGTATGTTGTATTAGCTCCCTGGCAAGCAAAAACCTGGCCTGACTCTGCTGGACCGTATAAAGTGAGGTTGTATTATACGCGCAGCATTAATGTCTTTTTTTATAATGCTGATCTGTCGGGGTCAGTTTCCTTTGATGACTCGATGACAAATGATGCGTATGATTTTGCTAATGCACACCTGGGCAGAGAGATGTTCACCTTAATTGCGACGGATGGCGAACTCTACGGACACCACAAAAAGGACCGCGATAAGTTTCTCTATCATGTTGTCAACTTTGCTGCTCAACAGAAAGGTGTTGAGGTTATCACCCTTGAGCGTTACCTAAAGCTCTATCCTCCAACAAGAGAAATTGAAATATGGGATAATAGCTCATGGAGTTGTAAGCATGGGGTGTCCCGGTGGGATGCAGGGTGTGACTGCACGAACTTTGGCGATCCAGGAAAAAATGCCTGGAAAGGAATATTGCGACGGGCACTTAATGCTCTAGCGCTTCAAGCCTATGAACTGTTTGAAGTTGAAGTGCGGGACGCATTGCCTGAGCCGCATAAGGCACGTAACGAATATATCTGCCTTCATAATGGCTGGATGACAGAGGGTGATTTTTGGGGTAAATATGGTAGAAACCATCGTAAGCCGGATGATGCAGAGATAATTTACAAAACAATGCTGTTACTCGAGGCGCAATACTATATGCAGCAGGCATTTACAAGCTGTGGTTGGTATTGGGAAAGTTTTGATAACTATCAGGCACAAAAAAATCTGCTCTTTGCATATCGAGCAATACATTTAATTCTTCAGGCAACGGGGGTAAATTTTGCTACCAATTCCCTTGATGACCTCGCAGCAATACATCAGTGTATACCAGCTTTGTATGAGCTTGAGCCGCTTGAGTTTGAGCAAAAGATGAATCCTCTCCTGAAGCGAGGAAACTCGACCCATCTTTCCTAGTCCGTTTGACAACATCTGATTAATCAGGCACTCTTTACCCAGTAGTTATTCAGGATGTGCTTGTGCTATCTCCATGGGGAAGAGGAAAAGAGATACATGCTCTGCCCACGTTGTGCTTTTGAAGGGGAGTTAATTGATGGTGGCTGCGCGCATTGTGGTTACGGTCGCTCACGTATTTCGTCAGGGCCTTTGCACTCGATAGATCGACGTATTGCAGTCTATAATTCGATTGATGTAGCAGTGCATGTATTGGCGCCTGGGGATGTGCTGCGGCAGGGGCGCTACCGCTTGATCAAGCAACTGGCTCTACCAAAGAACCAGCAAAGCCAGGGAACAGCATGGCTAGCCAGTGATACCCAGATGCTCAGGGACCTGGTGGTGATCCGCAGGGTGATTCCCCCTAAGGAATTAGCTACAAATGCCGAGCAAGCAGTGCGTACGGCAGCATTACACCTGGCTATCCTTGGCCAGCACCCCGGCTTTGCTGGTCTTATAGATGTATTTGGCGAGCGGGGTTTCTACTATGTTGTATTTGAGCATATCGAAGGCAAGAGCCTGACAGAGTTAATACAGGAGCGCGGCGCGCCTTTAGCAGAGCGAAGCGTTACTGAATATGGACGACAGCTCTGTGAATTATTGCAGGTCTTATCGTCGCAACAACCCCCGCTTGTACATGGCTCGATCAATCCAGAGACAGTCATTGTAAGTCTCCATGGGAAGCGTGTGTCACTGATACACATGCCGCTCTTTGCTCCGGCGCTTTTGTCAGAGACAGAAGCTAAAACAGCAGTCGGTTACTTGGCACCTGAGCAGGTACATGGTAGTACAGAGTGGGCATCAGACATATATGGATTGGCAGCGACGCTGCACCACGCTCTGACCGGGTATGATCCGAACGAGCACATGACTTTTTTTTATCCTCCCATTCGCAGCTTGAACTCAGCCGTCTCATCGGGTATGGAGGCGATCCTACAGCGAGCCCTTCGTGCCTCAGTGGTGCAGCGCTACCATCAACCTGCTGCTATGCAGCAAGACCTGAAGTCTTTAGCGGCAACACGACAGAGCCAAAATGGGCGAGAGGGCGTAGTAGATAGCCCTGCATTTAAATCAGGCGCCATGCTCGAATGGCGTCGACGAAAAGAGACTTTCACTCCTATCATGTTTTGGACAGTTTCTATTGGGTTATGTTTGTTGCTGCTCAGTACACTTCTTCTTACTACAGGGCATAATTCTCCTGCTCGTCGTACACAAAGTCTCGACACTACAGCAACTATCGCTGCGATACAAAATGCTACTGCTACATTTGTAGCCCAACAGGAGACAGCCGACACCAACGCGGAGTTAACGCCCGAAACGCAGATGTATACGAAGGCGGGTATAGGCATCAGCGATGGACACTTCATCTTTGATGCGTATGCACCCCGTACCGATGTTGCACTCAAGCAACAGGCTATACAGGCATTACAAGCTAGCGACATGAGCACAGCGGCTGACCAGTGGATGCAGGCAATTTCTACCGATCCCACAGATGGCGAGGCGAGAATCTACAGCGAGAATCTGGTGTTGCTCCAGCACAGTCTCCCTTATGTCACTGTTGTCCTCGGTTTAGGATTTGATAAGCTTCCAGAGATGTTGAGCACCGACCGCGCCTATATGCAGGCAGCTTTTCTTGCACAGTACGAGATCAATGAGTTTGGTTTGTTGCCAGACAACCTTTTTTTACGTATCCTCATCGCGAATTCAGGGCCGGATAATGCTAATGTAGCGACAATAGCACACTTCATTGTCAATGACGTCGTCCATGACGGCAATCCTGATCATATCATTGCCGTTGTTGGCTGGCCCACGAGTTTGCAGACAATGCAAGCATCTCCAATCCTTGCGACCGCACACTTACCCCTCGTCTCGCCGACAGCCTCGAATGAGGAATTGAGCGGTATCAACTCATATTTCTTTCGTATCAATCCTTCTTATAAGATACAGGCAAACGCCCTGACAGCGGCGATACAACAAATGCATGCCAGAACTGTACTTGTAATGCGTGACCAAAGTGATCCTGAGAGTCCGTCAATAGCTGACGCGCTCGTTGCTCGGTTGAGGGAACTCAAGGTCACAGTCATTAACCGACCTGAAGATGATTTTACTGAAATGATAACTACTGTAGGTGAGTATCGGAACACGATCAAGGAAGCTATTGCCGACAACGTAAATGTTATTTTCCTGGCAGGATCGGACGTCGATGCGATACGACTGGCACATGCAGTGGGTGTTGCCTTTAGGAATCAGCCTGCAAACCCGGTGCTTGCAAATCTCAAGATCCTCGGCGGTAACATGCTGGCACTGAATATGGGCTTACTGTTGGGACAGTGCAGAGATGGGGCTGGGGACGCTTGTAGCAATCCTGCTGATGCATCCTTAGCAGGCGATTATCCACAGGATATGCAACGTCTGAGCTTTATCTCCCTGGGAGATTCACAGGAATGGAATGCACTGCACCTGTCGGTAGTTATGCTACCTCCTTTTTTCACTGATTGGGTTGGGATCTATCAGAACTCTGTGGTGGCCGATAAAAATGCGCCCTCTCCTGATCAAGATGTTATGTTGACCTATGATGCCTTGCAAATAATTGCCAGGGCCGCGCAATCGATCCAGGGGTCTTTGGCGGGTCAGCCAATCCATGATGCCCTGACTTCTCTGGGGGAAGGAACCACGCCGGTATTTCAAGGAGTCAGTGGGCGCATCCTATTTGATGCCCAGGGGAACCCGGTAGACAAGGCAATTGCAGTTTTGTATATCCAGGCTTCCGGCGGCGCGAACATGATTAAACTGAGAGAAATTACTGGAACGTTCCAGGTAAATTGATTCAATCGGTGGACAGGCGTTCTGAGTGCGTGGTAATAAATGTCATGTGTATCTCCTTATATAAAAACGGAAAGGGATGGGGTATCTATGCGATGTCCTCGTTGTGGATTTGACGGAGAGTCCGTGGGAGGCGGCTGTGCCCGCTGTGGTTACGGATATATGAGTATGTCATCGGGTCCTCCGAGTTTAGCTGTGCAACGCTCCTCATCGACCTCAATGCCACTTACGCTGCAGTCGTTGATGCGCGGCGATGTATTGCGCCAGGGGCGGTATCGCTTGATAGAGCAGTTGTCCCTGCCGGAGAATCAGCAAGGTCAAGGAGCTGCGTGGTTGGCGAGTGATGCCCAATCGTCTACCCGGCGAGTAGTGATACGTGAAGTAGCCATGCCCGAGGGATCAGCTGCCGATAAGGAACGGGTGGTAGGCATGATTGCCTCACGCATGGCAGAATTGGGTCAACATTCAGGCTTTCCTAATTACATTGAGGTGTTCAATGAGCGCGATGCCTACTACATTGTGCTACAGCAGCCTGAAGGCGAAAGTCTCGCTTCAGTGCTAAGACGCCAGGGCGGCGCATTACCAGAGCGTGTCGTGGCTGAATATGGGCGACAGCTTTGTGAAATACTAACCATCCTCTCGCAGCATCAGCCTCCGCTTGTACATGGTTCTATCAATCCCTCTACAATCATCGTTAGCTCTGATGCAAAGCGTATAACTCTCATACATATGCCCTTGTTTCCTCCGAATGAATCGTATGCAGGCATGGGAAAAAGCCCTTCTGGCTATCTGGCACCAGAACAAGCTCGTGGCATCGTCGAACCTTCATCGGATTTATATGGAGTAGCAGCAACGCTCCATCATGCCGTCACCGGCTTTGATCCACGTGAACGCATGGCTTTCTTCCACCCCCCCGCTCGTCGTCTCAATCCCACAGTTACGCCGCGTGTGGAGGAGCTGCTTGTCCGCGCGCTGCGTCTCTCTGCTCCACAACGCTATGCTCGCCCTGCCGATATGCTGAGGGACTTGAACACCTTAATCCAATCATTTCCGCCAGAAAGCGAGCGTCCCAGCCCCGTCACTGATCCCTTACGTTTCAACGCGTCAAATAAACGCCAACGAATCCGGATTAGTAGTCCACGCAATATGGCTATGTTTGGCTTAATCGGCGCAATCGTGCTTTTAGTATTTCTCTTTGCCACACTACCTCTATTGCGTATAGGCACTGGAGTGACTCCTGCGCTGGATACTGCCCAGCAAAATGCTACTGCCACAAGTGTGGCACAACAGCAAGCTGCTATGAATGCAGAACTGGCGCTCGAACTCCAGAGTTTCCAGAAAAAAGGCATTGGCTTCAGCGATGGCCGGCTTGTTTTTGATACCTATACCGGCCGCAATGATGCCGATCTGAAAAAGCAAGCAGCGCAAGCCATCCAACGCAATGACCTGAGCAGCGCCGTCAATTTCCTTACCCGGGCGGTTTCCGCTGACCCAACCGATGGAGAAGCTCAAATCTACAACGAAGACCTGCATATCCTCCAGAGTGGAACCCCTTTCGTAACCGTTGTCCTGGGGCTCGCTGTCGATAGCTCCGTCGTCGATTTTTTGCTAGGACGCACGGAAATGCAGGGAGCGTTCCTGGCGCAACGGGAGATCAATACTGGTGGATTGTTGCCACATGGCCTGCAGTTGCGTCTATTGATTGATAATTCGGGTGCCAATAATGCAGATGTGGCGACAGCAGCCCAGTTTGTCGCTAATCGAGTCTCCAAAGCGGGCAATCCCGACCACATTATTGGCGTGGTTGGCTGGCCGTTTAGTTCGCAGACCATCAATGCTCGCGATATCATCGCCTCTGTCCATCTTCCCCTCGTCTCTGAGACTGCTTCCAGCGTGCGCTTGAGCGGCAGCAGCCCGTACTTCTTCCGCGTGAATCCACCGGATAATCTACAAGGCAATACCTTGGGAAAATTTGCGGCCCAGCAGCTCCAGGCTAAAAACATCCTGGTCATGCGTGATCGCACCGATCCCTATAGTGTGTCGTTGGCAGATGCCTTTACCTCCAGTGTAAAAGCGCTCAATGCCAATGCCATTAATAAGAGCGTTGATAACTTCACCGAAGGGACTACCACAGTTACACAATATGAGAAGATTATCCTGGATGCAATGACACAGAATGTCGATACAATCTTCCTGGCCGGACTCGATGTGGACGCGGTACGATTAGCTCATGCTGTGGGCGAGGAACTGCGAGTCCGGCCAGGCGACTCATTTTTGACCAATCTGCGGATCCTATGTGGTGATGCAGTCGATACTAACTTACTGCTGGGGCAAGGGAGTGGTCCAGATGCGACGATCGCCAGCATGTTCCCACAGGATATGCGGCGCCTGACCTTTACAGCCTTTGGTCATCCAGACGAATGGACATTTCTGGGGTACCCAAAAAACCAGCAGCCACTGTTTTTCGCGAACTGGGGCAGCATCTACCAGAGTTCGACGGTGGCAGAAGACAATGCGCCCCCTCCTGGCAATGATGCAATCTTGACGCATGATGCTGTGACGGTAATCGCGAAAGCGGCCACCTATGTGCAGGGGCCGTTGACGGGGCAAGCGGTGCGTGATGCACTTGCATCGTTGGGCAGGGGCAACATCTCTGCGTACCAGGGAGTCAGTGGACGTATTCTCTTTGATCCCGAGGGCAATCCCATCGATAAGGCCATCGTCGTGTTGCGCGTCAAGGGTTCAGGCAACACCAATACTATCGAACTGATACAAATTGCCGGGCAGTTCAAATAAAGCGAATGCCACTATAGAGGCCTGTAGTGGCATTCGCTCCCACGGAAATGAAAAGCAAGCAAGATGCGAAACTCCTTCCGAACGCAGAATGCTTGCAAGCAACAGAGCAATATGCTATACTCACCTCACATCCAGGAGTATCAAGCAACGAAGACACGGCCTAACCAGAAATGGAAAAACCTGTAAGCGGTGCCGGTATCTCGGTTTGCAAATGAAGAAATCTTCATTTCTTCACCCTGCCTGCTGACACAAGACGCTAAATATGGTATGATAGCAGTGGCATGGATTTGACCGCTGTGGGGTTGCGGATGCAGAGGCTCCCCTCGGCTTACTTTTTCGCTTGCCCAACTGGTCATGCGAATACTATCCTCCAGAGAGAAGGAAGGAGGCGATTTCGTGGAAAACGCATTTCCTCGCTGTCGCAAATGTAGTGAAGGTGATCTGGTTCCGCTTTCGGATTTCGGTAGCCAAGGAGCTTCCATTGAGTACAAGGCCTGGGTTTGCACCAACCCTTCCTGCCTGTACAATATAAAGATCCGTAACGGCGACATCATCATTAACGAACCTATTAGTGATGGATCACTCCATTCGTATCGCAGCAACCGTTCATAAGGTGAGATACCAGGTCGCACGTGGAGCAGCATCTCATCTGAGATTGAAAAAACTGGAGTGAGAAGGCAAAAGGCAAGAGCGAGTTTCTCACTCCTTTTGCCTTCAGTCATATCTTTGGGCAATAACTCAAGTTGATCCTCTAACTCCTCAGAAATCTGTAGAAGGAGACTCTGTGTCTGAGCAAGGCTTCAATCCCTTTAAAAGTAGTTTGAGTCGTACGCGCCAACTATTTAGCCGGGTTGGAGATGCTTTTCGACAACCTGACATAACTGATGATTTCTGGGATGAACTGGAAGAGACTCTCATAAGTGCCGATGTTGGCCCCAGCACCAGTGCCTGGCTTATAGAACGATTGCACAAACGTGTTGCCGAAGAACGTATGCACAATACAGTCCAGGTGCAGCGCGCTCTACGTGAAGAACTGGTGGCTCTCCTGGGGAAGCCATCATCTTTGCGCTTTGCAAAACAGTCTATCCTGACAGTTATTTTGGTGATTGGAGTCAATGGCTCCGGTAAGACCACCAGTATTGCCAAGTTGGCCCATCGCCTTACCAGAGAGGGTCACAAAGTTATTTTGGCGGCCGCTGATACATTCCGCGCTGCCGCTATTGACCAGCTCAGAGTCTGGGGGGAACGCGTCGGAGTCCCGGTCATCAGCCAGAATCCGGGTTCTGATCCAGGGGCAGTAGTCTATGATGCAATTCAAGCAGCAGGCACACGAGGAAGTGATGTGCTGATTGTAGATACTGCTGGTCGACTTCACACCAAGTATAACCTGATGGAAGAGTTGAAGAAAATCAATAAAGTTATTCAGAAGCTCTTGCCAGAGGGACCTCAAGAGTTGCTCGTGGTAATTGATGCTACTACTGGTCAGAACGCCCTTTTACAGGCGCGTAAATTTGCTGAGGATATTGGTCTGACCGGGGTAATCATCACGAAATTGGATAGCACAGCCAAAGGTGGTTTTGCCTTCGCCGTCGTCGACGATCTAGGAGTACCCATTAAGTTTATTGGTACGGGAGAAAAGGTTGAGCATCTTGCCCCCTTCGATCCACAGAGTTTCGTGGCCGCGCTCTTTGCGCAAGACTGACGAGGAGGTATCTCATGGTCAAAGAAGCTATTCCCCCAATCTCAGCCCAGGCATCCTCCGCCGACCAGCCTAAACCAGGTGTTCACCCATCGGGTAATCTCGCAGTCAAATGTATAAAATGTAAAGAGCTTTTGTATGGACGCGACTGGGAAAAGAACCTGAAGGTATGCCCGCGTTGCAACTACCATTTCAAACTCACGGCTCAGGAACGAATTGATCTCTTGGCAGACCCAGGCAGTTTCGTGGAAATAGACGACGATATTATCTCTGTTGATCCGCTCCACTTTGTCAGCCGTTCAGAAGTGTACGCAGATAAACTCGAGGAAAAACGCCAGGACACCGGAATGAACGAAGCAGTTGTAGTTGGCCACATCACAATTGAAGGGCTGCCACTGGCGCTCGCAGTGATGGACTTTCGCTTCATGGGAGGTAGTATGGGGTCTGTCGTCGGTGAGAAAATCACCGATGTGATTGAGTTCGGCATTGAACGGCGCATACCCGTACTCATCTCCTCTGTATCCGGTGGTGCACGCATGCAGGAAGGTTTGTATTCGCTTATGCAGATGGCAAAGACCTCTGCTGCCCTTGCCAAACTGGGAGAGGCCAAGATCCCTTATTTTAGCTTGATAACAGACCCTACCACTGGCGGTGTAACCGCCAGTTTCGCTATGCTCGGTGATATCACCCTCGCCGAACCAGGAGCGCTGGTGAGTTTTACCGGTCCACGCGTGATTGAGCAATTCATGCATATCAAACTCCCTGAGGGGGTCGTGAACTCGGAATTCGCACTGCAGCACGGTATGATCGATGCTGTAGTACATAGGCGTGAATTAAGACACACACTAGCACGGCTACTACATCTCTATTCACACAACAGGAATATGTAGTTGGGAATGTTCGATCAACCTTGAACCTCGAACGAAAGAGGGGGAGAAAGATGGCTTATGATCTAGAGTTTGAGAAACCACTGGTTGAGCTGGAAAAAAAGATACACGCGCTGCAACGTAAAGGCGAGCACCTGAAGCCTGATGAACGTATACAATTGCAGCGCGCCGAGCAAGATCTGCAACACCGAACCGAAGAGCTGTATAAAAACCTCACAGCCTGGCAAACTCTACTGGTAGCACGCCACAAAGATCGCCCCTATGCCGCCGATTATATTCGCCTCATATGTGATGACTTCTTCGAATTACACGGTGATCGTTCTTTTGGAGACGACCATGCGATCATGGCAGGCCCGGCAAAGCTTGATGGCACCACAGTATTCATGGTCTGCCATCAGAAAGGCCGTGACATGAAGGAGAAGCAGTATCACAACTATGGCTTGGCGCACCCGGAGGGATACCGCAAGTCGGCTCGTGTAATGCAGCAGGCCGAAAAGTTAGGCTTCCCCGTTATTTGCCTGGTCGACACCTCAGGAGCATCTCCTGCCCTTCCCGATGAAGAGCGTGGGCAGGCTGAGGCGGTCGCCTATAACCTATATCTTATGTCGCGCCTGCGTGTGCCCATCATCGCCGCAGTAATCGGGGAAGGTGGTAGTGGTGGAGCTCTGGCTATCAGCGTCGCAGACCGAATCCTAATGTTGGAGCACAGCATTTACACTGTGGCCTCCCCAGAAGCGGCCTCCTCTATTCTATGGCGCGACCGGGCCTTTGGAGCACAAGCCGCCGAGGCCATGCGCATCAGTGCGCGTGAACTCAAGGCGCTTGATCTTGTTGATGAGTTGGTTCCAGAGCCCCTTGGAGGCGCCCACCGTGATCATCAACTCACAGCTGTAAATCTCAAAGCGGCCCTGCTCAAGCACCTGGCAAAGCTGAAGCAACTTCCTGTAGATGAGCTTTTAGAACAGCGCTACCAGAAGTTTAGGGCTATTGGCAAGTTTGGCCGAGTATCCTGATTCCGGGTCAAGCATTAAGAGCAAGCAGCGAAACGTGCATGTCTACTCCCACTGGCCCTCGTCGCGAACATTCCAGCACGTATGTGGTGCAGGATCGCTCCAATGAAGAAGAACTCACCCGCCTGCACATCCAGGATCACATTGGAGATGATAGTTTCTGACCTAAGAAGCGCACCGTTGGGGATGATAGAAGAGCCACGAGAGACACCTGGGAGATAGCTCACATACCATGCCACGACCTTCCAGGGCAATCGCATCTTAATGCTTGAGCGGAAGTGGAAAGACATTTCGGAAAGAAGGGGTTTCCCATTACTTTATGTGGAGGCGTGCTCCATGGTACGCCAAAGAGGGATGCGACGGAGAGTCAAGGCCTCTTTACAACTCCCTTGCTCACCCCGTATAATAGAAGCGCAACAAGACATTTATCTTTTTCTCCAAATCGTGGCCGCTGGCTATACGTGACAAACATGGTCAAAGGCGCGCATAGTGTTTCACTACTTGAATTCAAGGCATGTAGTGCGGAGTGAATCTCTTCAATCCGGGCTGCATCTCCCATCTCTTTGAGAACAAGTAATCCATCACCGCCTGACACAGGCACAATGACCGTTTCCATGCCAGTATGCTTCACGTGATACCTTCCTGATTATTTGTGATTCACAAAATATGAGGAGTAGAGCTTTGACGACACGTTCACGCAGCAATTACGCGATCATTCCACATCCCGAAAACGCATGCATTCTTCTATTACAGGAGCGCGATGGCTGGACGTTGCCGCGACATACCGAAGAAGGGGCAGCAACGATTAATCGAGCTATAAAGCAAACATTTGGCTTGGAGGTGACAGTCCTCTATGCGGCTTATGAATACAATGGTGAGCAGGAAGATGGCATGGCGGCTCAGCAGATAGACGTTCTGGAAAATCATAGCGCTGGCTGGCAATTGCCTGCTGCTGGGCGTTGGGTGAGCGCTCAGCAGCTTCCAGAACTGACGCTGACTGTGCCAGGGCACGCTCAGGTGATTGGGCAATGGTTCTGGGAGCGCGAGCAGTCTCACCATGCTGTACAGCGGCGTCCATGGGCTACGAGAGGCTGATACGCGACGATGCTGGCCTGGTTAGAGGGGCAGCTTGCCAGGCAAGGGTATCAGGCGAGAGAGGTTGAGCAGCTTGCCGTCTCTGATTTGTCGTGCATTCTGCATATTCAGACCAATCGGGGCGAATTGTACCTGAAGTGCTGCGACCCAGCCTTTCCGCATGAACCCGCTCTGACGCAGGCGCTCTCGCAGTTCTGGCCTGCTTCTGTCCCGCGGGTGTTGGCGATCAACCTGCCACAGAACTGGATGCTGATGGAGGACGCCGGGCAGGTACTGGATGAACGGCATCCAGAGAAAGCGCGCGATCTGGCCTGTTGGCAGGAAATTATCTCGGCATATGTCGGAATGCAGATTGAGGCCATTAGCCAGCGCGATTATTTGCTCAGTCAGGGCTGCCCAGATCGGCGTCTGAAACTCCTGCCAGGGCTTTTTGAGGCAGCGCTGGCTGATAAAGAGATGTGGTGCATAGGTCGAGAAGGAGGGTTAACGCACGAGGAGTTGACGCGACTGCGCGGTTTGATGTCCAGGTTGGAGGGAATGTGTGAAGAATTAGCGAACTATGGAATCCCAGAAACGCTGCACCACGATGACCTCCACGCAGGAAATATTATGGTCAGAGAAGAGCGCTTTGTGTTCTTTGATTGGGCAGAGAGTTTCATTGCTCACCCCTTCTATTCGTTGGCCATTATCCGGCGCTATGCGCGCTTCTTTACCAGTGAGCAGTTTAGATGCGATTGCTCTGCACAACGTCACTGATTTCTGCGTGTCGTTCATGGTTGCACATATTCCGTGTTA
>WNGG01000396.1_pt1 | contig 46164 bp, 46 predicted proteins | sample 5400661 | NCBI WGS metagenome assembly WNGG01 (sample SAMN13153372, study PRJNA577476) | soil metagenome | isolation source: 100 cm soil or saprolite under Garry oak tree replicate 1 | place: USA:California | collected 2016-06-15 | reverse complement strand
ACATGACCGGGACCTCGGTTCCGAGTTGCCCGCGACCGGAGCCTACGACGCAGCCCTGACCCGAGGCTGCGGCTCAGACCGACAACCCAACCCAGCCACCCGCCTACAACTCGTCGGTCTGAGGCGAAGCCTCGTTAGTACCTGGTCCGTCAGTACGCCCGCCGGCCCGGCCGGCCCGGCCGGGGTAGACCGATCTGCAAGTGTGCGGAGATCGTCCCGCGGGCCGATTCCATTGCCAGATGAGGGTGGCTGAAGTGGAGGCGAGTGCGGCGGCGTATCGGTCATGTGGCTGCCTCACGAGTGATCGATGAGACGGAGCGGTTAGGCAAGCCGCCCCTCGCAGTGACAGGGCGGCTCAAATACAGATGAACGAACTCATCGGTATGCAGATAGCTGGCGCCAGCCAACTCATCAACATCGTGTCCGTGCCGCAGAAGCAGGTTCACCACAGAGGTCACTACGGTAGGCATTTCGGGCTCAAGTCCCGCGGGTTCGATGGTGCGGTAACCAAGGCTAGACATCTCCACGGCAAGTGACCGGTACTGCCAGTCGCTAATGGTTCCGAGGCTGTGCGCCCGGCGCAGCAAGGCCCACATCGACACCTTCCACTTTGCTTTGAGGCTCAGCAACAGCGGCACATCAATTTGACCTTGCAGCTGATCCCTGATCTGCTGAGTGGGCATCAGCAGCTCTGCGGCGAAGCGATTGGCCTGCTTCTCCTGCTCAGGGTGCGGCACTACGTGCATTACCATGTGGCCGAGCTCGTGGGCTAGGGTGAACCGTTGCCGTTCAGCGGGCGTACCGACGTTGAGCAGCACCACCGGGTCCTCGCCTGGCGGGCATCCGCTGACTGCGTCTACTGGCACGCTCTCTCCGCCAGAGTCCAAAGGGACGGGCGGAACAAGCTCGCGGCAGGCAACGAGGGCGCCAGCGGCCTCTACGATCGTGACCACCGAGTCGATCGGACCTTTCGGAATCCCCCACTCGGCCCGTAGCCGACGGGCCGCGTCCTCTGGCGTGTCATAGTCGTCCACCGAAATGTGGGGAATCCCGATCCCGGCGGGTCGGGCTACGCCTGTGAGCAGCGCCCGAAGCTGGATGCGGGTCAGGTTGAGTAAGGCATGGATGCGGCGCAGGTCGGCAGCAGAGGTGGCCTGCTTCTTGCGATGGTTCACTAAACCGGGTCCTGCTCCGACCTCGTTCTCGCTCAGACACAACAGCTGGGCCGGATAGCCAAGCGCGCGGGCGTAGAGGCCCAAGCGCTCCCCGTTGACGGTCAAGCGGCCCGCTTCGGCGCGGCTGACGTAGCCCTGGCTCACTTTTCCGCTGGGACCTTCTAGCGCTTGCATGGCCCTTGCGAGTTCGCCTTGGGTCATCGCGCGGGACTCACGAGTGAGCACTAGCATCCGCGGCTGCGCCACGCCAATGGCCTGCTCCGACACTTCCCACACCTCCCAACGCTCTCCAGAAGATACCACAAGTTATTCCGCTTCTGATGCAGGTGCGATCATCTGCCCCGCCAACCGGCGCCTTCTATGGCGGGCAGGCGACCGTGCCGATGTTGCGGGCATGGACGCCAGCACGCCGCCGACAGGTGGCCCCCGACCCGCGGGGCCGGCGTTTCGCTGCCGGCTGGGGGGTCTGCGGCCGATGCTGGCCGTCCCGGGTCACGGATCTGCCCACCGAGCCGGGCTGGACGTTCGAGCCCAAATGGGACGGCTACCGCGCCATCGGCGCCCTCGAGACCGGCGAGCTGCGCATGACCAGCCGACGCGGCACCAACATGGCCCCGTGGTTCCCGGAGCTGGCCGGACTGCCCGACGCGCTGGAGGGCCACCGGGTGCTGGTCCACGGTGAGGTGGTTGCCCTCGACGGCGCCGGCCGGCCTGACTTCGCTGCCTTAGCAGCACCGCGCGCACCAGCCCCCCACCCGCCGTAGCCCCGCCATCTCTGGCGGGATGGTCCCGGTCGTGTACGTGATCTTCGACCTGCTGGGACTGGACGGTCGGCTGTTGCTGGGCCGCCCCTGGCGGGAGCGGCGCGCCCGGCTGGAAGCCCTCCAGCTTGCCGGGCCGGCCTGGCAGACCAGCCCCACCTTCGTCGACCAGGGCCCAAGGGTGTGGGCCGTCACCGGCCAGCAGGGCTTGGAGGGGGTGGTCACCAAGCGCGTGGCCAGCCCTACCTGCCCGGGAAGCGCCATCCGGACTGGCGCAAACGCAGCCACGAACAGCAGGCGGTGTGAACTGGTGGGCTGGGTACGTGCCCGGCACGGTCGGGGTGGGACGGCTGCTGGTCGGCGTACGCCAGCCCGACGGGCGGTTGCGGCATGTGGCCACCGTTACTGCCGGGCTGGTCCCAGCCACACGTCGGCGGCTGGCCGGGCTCCTGGTCGAGTTACACACCGACACCTGCCCGTTCGCGGGGCCGGTCAGTGGGGGTCGTTGGGGTGGCCGCTCGGCCGAGACGCCGCAGCCGGTGTGGGTGCGGCCGGAGCTGGGGGTGTTGATCGCCTACCGCGGGCTGGAGGACGGCCAACTTCGCCACGCCCGCTACGCCGGGTTGCCCGGGCAGCGTCGTTAGCCACGAGGTTCCCGCAGCGTCGCTGGGATCCACGCGCGAAGCTGGACACCTAACGAATCGCCCTGACGGGACGGGACCGCTGCGGTTGACGGGACCCCACGTCGCCAGCGGGCCCACGGGCGCGCGGCCGGACGGCGAGCGCCGTCACTGCGGCTGGGTCGCGCCAACCGCCGAGCATGCGGGGTCGTCGGCGATGAACGGCGGCGAGGCGCGCATCTGGTCGGGTACCTGGTGATGCTTGTTCGGGGTGGCAATCTCGCGCATGCCTGCTTCCGGAGCGATCCGCGACCTCACGAGACTCACTGGAGCGTTTCCTTGAGGGAGTATTGCGAAGCGGTGAGGAGTCGGTAAGGGGCCGGTATTTCCTCGGTGGGGACCGGTCAATACTGTGCCAGCTTTGAGGGTGGTCTTGGCAAGAGCCTGATGTCGAATACAGAGAGCGAGCGCGATGACACGGCCCTTGCACCGCGGGCCGTGGATCCAGCTGGGAGGGTCCTGGGAGAAGCACCGGCATGTCCACACTGCGGACATACTCTGACCTTGCAGGTTGCTGATGTTTGGCCAGCGTGGCTGCCGGATCCGCGGGAGGAGCCGACGGTACCGGTGTGGCCGGTGGTTGGGAGGCTGCTTGGCAGGAAGCGTTCGGCGATCTTGGAGCTGGCCCGCCAAGACCGGCTGCCAGTGCGGGTGCTTCGGGTAGGGCGCAGCTATCGAGTGGCGACCGCGGAGCTGCTTCGTGTCCTTGGGTTCGAGGTGGTAGTCGGCACGCAGGGCGACGAACACGATCGGTCTGACTGTTCATAATTGCAACGCAAAGGCCAGCTATTTCTGCCGCGACGATGATTCGCGTGCCCGCAGTTCGTTGAGATGCGCGGTCGGCGCGGGCTCCATGGCCTTTCCTTGCTCCGAGCTACCCTGGGCATTAGTATTTTCCGCCAGGGGAAATCCAGCTCAGCCGGTGGCATTAACCTTCGTCAAAGACGGCGCTTGGTCGACGCTACCCGCTTGCGCATGGCTCCCACCAATCATTTCTCACAGCGATCGCACAACGAGGACAGCGATGATTAGCGATTCATCTGTCTCGGGCGACGTCCCAGACGTGGCGCGGCAGCCACTACCGGGCCATCGGGGATCGGGGCCAGTCCGAGTGCCGGGGAGGGTGACGTGAGGGGCTCCGTCACCTCCAAGTGCACGCGTGGGCATCGCAAGGCCCAGCAGCGCTGCACCTCACGGTGCCGACGCTGGTACTGGATCCTGCCCGCACCACTAGGACCCGACGGCAAGCGCCGCCGGCAGTGGAGCGAAGGGTATGCGACCAAAAAGCAGGCCGAAGAGGCGCTCACCGAGGAGCTACGGCGCCGCGACCAAGGCATCATCCTCAACCAGGAGAAGATCACCCTGCGGGAGTTCATGGAGCGCTGGCTGGACCACATGGCCACGCTCGGCCGCGACGAGCGAACCCTAGAACGCTACCGCGAGCTGCTGGAGCTGCACGCGCTACCGACGATCGGCGGGCTGCAGCTCAAGGCCATCCAGCCGCTGCACCTCAGCGACCTCTATGCGCGGCTGCTCAGGCACGGCCGCCGTGACGGCAAGCCGGGCGGCCTCAAGCCCCGCACCGTCGGGCACGTGCACCGCGCCATCCACCGGATGCTCAAGCAGGCGGTCCGCTGGCGGCTGATCGCCATCAACCCCGCCAGCGACCTGGAACTCCCCACCGTCGATGACGACCCCATGGTCACCCTCACGGTCGAACAGGCCCGCGAACTCCTGGAGGCTGCCCGGCCACGACGCTGGCTGTACGTGCTGATCCTGCTGGGTGTGGCAACCGGCGCCAGGCTGGGGGAGCTACTGGCCCTGCAATGGTCCGACATCGACCTGCAGCAGGGCACGGTCCGCATCGGCCGGTCCCGACGGATCGTCAACCGCCGCATGCAGGTCAAAGGACCAAAGACCGAGGCTGGCTACCGCACCGTCGTCGTCGGCCCGCTCACGATCGCCGAACTCAAGCGGCTCCGGGTCGAGCAGGTCCGCCAGCGCCTGGCCCTCCGCGGCCAGTACTACACCCGCGAGCACCTGGTGATCTGCAAGCCCGACGGGCGCCCGTATCGGCCCGACAGCGCCTCCACCATGTTCCGGACCTTCGTCGACCGCCATGGCCTGCCGGACACCGTGCATGTGCACACCCTTCGCCACTCGGCTGCCTCGTTCCTTGCTGCTGCTGGCGTGCCCGCCTCCGACATCGCCGCCCAACTCGGCCACGCCGACGGTGGCGCGCTGGCGCTCAAGGTCTACGTCCACCCGATGGCCGAAGGGCTGGCCCGTGCTGGCGCCCACCTCGACCATGTCATCGGGGGACAGGCGTGAACCGGCTCGAGATCCGGCGGCGTCCGTGCTGGTCCGGGGCCGGTCGGCGTCCTGAGGGTAGAAAAATGGTAGAAGTTCCAGCGCAAACAGCACCCACACGCCCGACAGCACCTACCGGCGCGACGCGTTTCCGCAGGTCATGGCGGCAAGGATGGGATTCGAACCCATGGAAGCCTTGCGACTTCAACGGTTTTCGAGACCGCCCCATTCGTCCGCTCTGGCACCTTGCCGTAGGGGAGTATAGCGAACGGGCCGAGGCACCTGCCGGATCAGCGCTGGCCGCGCCGCTGGCGGAAGAAGGTGCGGAGCAGCTCGGCGCACTCGGCGGCCAGCACGCCACGGTGGACCTCGACGCGATGGGGGAGGCGGGGGTCGCTGACGAGGTCCCAGAGGGTGGCGACGGCGCCGGCCTTGGGATCGTCGGCTCCGTAGACGAGCCGCGCGACCCTGGCCTGGGCGACCGCGCCGGCGCACATGGCGCACGGCTCCAGGGTGACGACGACGGTGCACCCGTCCAGCCGCCAGCGGCCGAGCGCGGCGGCGGCCGCGCGCATGGCGACCAGCTCGGCGTGGGCGGTGGGGTCGGCGGATTCCTCCCTGCGGTTGCGGCCACGGCCGAGGACGGTTCCGTCCTCGCCGAGGACCACGCACCCGACCGGAACGTCCTGGTGCCCGAGCGCGGCCCTGGCCTCGTCCAGCGCCAGCCGCATCCAGGCCTCGTCGGCTCCCGGGTCGGCGGTCCTGGCGCTCAACGGCCGGGTTCGTGGTCAGTGGTCGTCAAGACCAGGCTCGCTGCCATCGCGGCAAGAGCGTAGCCCTCGACGTGGATACGTGCCGCTCAGGTCTCGTCGTCGGGCTCGTTCTGGTCCCGCTCCTGGGCCTGGCGGACCTCCTCCGGGGTGAGCGGGTCGGTGGCCGGCTCCACGTCCACCACGGGCTCACCTTCGACGCTGTCTGGGATCTGCGGGTCCTGTTCGAACATCGCTGCCTCCCCGAGGGTTGCTCTGCCTTGCGCCCGGCCTGCTCTGGCCGGGGCACCCGCCTACCCGCCGGGGCAGCAACACAACCGCCGCCGATGCGCAACTCGTTTTGCGCCGTCTACCTCGCGATACCGGGCTTGACCAGCGCATACAGGACCGGCACGAGCCTGCCGAGCGCGATCTGCAGCCGCCAGAGGTCGAAGGCAAGAGCACGCCGGTACCAGAGCGGCCCGAGCGCGGCCTCCAGGCGTTCCCGGTCGCGGGTGAGCCGCGCGATCTCGAGCAGATCCCTGCTGAGATGGCCGGGGTTCCGTTCGAGCTGGTGCTCCATCCACTCGGTGCCGATGCGCTCGCGCCGCGCGATCTCGAACCCCGCGCCGGCGATCGCTGCCTGCACCGTCGGCTGGTGCATGCTCTCCGCCGAGTTCCCGAGCTCCTCGACCACCAGGGCGCGATCGCCGGGCTCGAGCCGGTCGGCGGTGAACACCGCATACAGGACCATGCCGCCGCCAGGGCGGAGCACCCGCGCGCACTCCCGCAGAGCCCGCGCGCAATCGTCGAGGCACGACATGGTGTCGCGGCACCACACCAGGTCACAGGTGCCGTCGGCGAGCGGCAGCGCCTCGATGTCGCCGCGGACCAGCGCGACCCGCTCGGCCGCTCCGGCACCGGCGTCGAAGGCCCCGCCCTTGGGCAGCCCGCTGAGGACGAGGTCGACGCCGACCACCCGGCAGCCGTAGCGCTCCGCCAGCGCGTTCGCGTACCTGCCGTCGCGGCAGCCGGTGTCCAGGACGAGCTGGCCGGCACCAAGGCCCAGCCAGCCAGGCGCCTCCAGGAGCATGTCCGGCGAGCGCGGCTCAAGGCTGCGCTGCAGCAGCTCGTTGCCGTCGGCGGGCCAGCCCTGGCCGACGTACAGGTCGGCCATGGCCTGGCGGGATGCCGGGTCGGTCATGCCGCAAAGGTTGGCAGAGCGTCGGGTGAGGGTCGAGCGAGTTTCGCGCAGGGGCGGGATCAAGGGTTCAATGGGACCGTCATGAAGGGCGTCTCGACCACGGTGATCGCGCTCGTCGGCGAGCGGGCTGCCGCCTGCCTGGAGGCGCTCTCCCGGGCGGCGAACGTCCGGGTGACGCGGCCGGATCCCGAGCAGCCTCCGTTCGAGCGCGCTGCGGCGGCCTACAGGGTGGCGAAGGGGATGCACGCCCCGTACCTGGTCCACGACGCCGACGCGCTGGGCGTGGTGGCTGACGCCTGGGTGCGACGCTTCGACCAGCAGGGGCCGGTTGGCGAGCTGGAGGTGGCGGTCAGCGAGACGCTGGCGCGGTGGCGGGCGGACACCATCGACCTGCCCGATTACTACCTGGTGCTCGACTCGGACTCATGGGACGCCACCCGGCGGCACTGGTACCTGGGCGTCCTGCACCGCTCCGCGCCCAGCCGGGTGGTGCCGTCCAGCGGCGACCCCGCCGAGGTCGAGGCGCGGCTCGCCCAGCTCTCCAGCGGCCGCTGGTGGCCACCGCTGGACCAACTCCTTGACGGCGTCGACCGCCTCGTGCCGGACCAGCTCTGAGCGCCGGGCCGCCCGGGCCAGCGGCGCTCAGTACCACCCGTGGCTCTGCCAGAAGGCCTGGGCGGCCTCGGCGGTGCCGTAGCGCTCGCGGACGTAGGTCCTGAAGGCGGCGAGCTGCTTGCCGCAATCGGTGGTTGCGTAGTCCTTGCCCAGGTAGAGGATGCGGTTGCCGAGCAGGAGCTGTCCCAGCCCGAAGGCGGTCGAAGTCGGGTTGTCGGCGGTCGGGTCGCCGCTCGACTCGTGCATGATGATCCATCGCTCCGCCGCCGACGTCCCGGAGAGGTCGCAGCGACCGTTCCGCAGCGGCACCGACGGCGCCGGATCCGACGGCGCCGGCGACGCCGGTGCGGCCGGGGTGGTCGTGCTGGTCGCCGCGCTGGCCCGGCGTGCGGCCGCCTCGCGCGCCCGCGCGGCCTCCTCCTGTTGGATCAGCCGGCGCAGCTCGGTCGAATGGGCTCGCAGGCTGGCGGCCTGGCCGGCCAGGCGGGAGATCTTGGCGTCCAGCGCCTGCTTGGCCTGCTGGCGCACTGACTGGACCTTGCGCAGGTCGGCGACCTGGCTGCTCACCGCCTCGGTCGCCGCCGCCCGCTCCCGCTCGACCTGGACCATCTGCTGGTGCAGCATGTCGGCGCGCCGCCGGGCCATGTCGAGCCTGCTCAGCGTGTCGGCGCCGTCGGCCGCAACGTAGTTCAGGGTGATGGCCCGGTCGGCCAGCACGGAGAGGTCCTGGGAGTCGACCAGTGCGGCCAGGTCCGCCATGCCTCCGGTCATGTAGGCATCGCGGGCCTGCTGGGCGAGCCGGCCCTCGGTCCGCTTGATCTCGGTCTGCACCTCGGCGAGCGAAGCCGCCGCCTGGAGGCGGCTCAGCCGGGCCGTGGCCTCCCGGTTGCGGGCCTGCTCAAGGCGGGCCTCGGCCAGGGAGACCTCTTCGTTGGCGCTGGTCAGCGCCGTTGACAGCGCGCTCGCGTCGGCGCGGGCATCCCGGAGCACGCCCTCGATGCTGCCGAGCTGGTCCTGGGTGCGGGAGAGGTCGTCGTGCTTGTCATCGGCGACGGCGCGCAGCGGCACCAACGACGTTGCCGCCGCGAAGGTCGCCAGCACGGCGAGCAGGGTGCGGGCGCGGAGAGACAAAGGAGCCTCCCTGGGGGGTGGGAGTCATTTGCTGTCGATTCGCGCGCGAGCGTCGAATGTCCATGGGGGACCATGACCCTCCCACATGCCCCCGCCGGAATCAACCGCACACAATCTGGGCGTCTCGGAAGGCGCTACGCGGAGCTGTTCGGCCGCCACCGCGACGACCGCATCCTCGAAGCTGGCTCCTGAGCGTGCCGGCTGACCGCGACGAGCGGTCAAGGCTCCTTGGCCCCTGGTCGACTCCAGGGTGGTGGACACCACCCGGGAGCGGTCCGAATTCTTCGTGCTCGCCTACGACACCGCGACCATGGACGTGCGCTCGTTCAGCGGCCACGGGCACGACTTCGTGGGCGCCGTGCTCACGCTCACGGCCAGGGTCGACCAGTACCGCGGGGACTCTCAAGTGGTCGTGCGCATCTACGAGGCCAACTCCTTCGGCGAGCTCCCGGACCGCTACCCCGACCCCTTCCGCGACCTCCACTTCCCAGACGGCGGGTAGGTGGTCACCCCTCAGGCCAGGGAGGATCGCAGAGGCAGCAGCGCTCGAAGGTGAACTCTCGGTCGCTGGCTCGCTGCCACAGGCTGTGGGCCGCCTCGTTGAATCCGGGCCTGATGAACCTGCCGATCACGACCGCCGCCGGAATGCTGGCGCCCGCGAGCTTCAGTGCCGAGGCGGCGCTCTGCAATTCAGCCCCGCTGGTGAAGGTGTCGTCGACCAGCAAGACCCGGCGCCCGTCGAGGCGGGTGGTCACCTCGAAGGCGTGGTCGCTGGCCGCAAGGTGCCGTGCCGGTCGCGCGCCGGGAACCAACAGCTCTTCGTAGTGGCTGGCCAGGCTCGACACCATGCCGATGGCCCGCACGAGTGGATGACGACCCGGACGGCCTTTGCTCGACGGCACGGCCGTGACCGTTTCCCAGTCGCCGACGCACTTGCCGTGCTCGTCGACGAATCTCGCGAGCAGCGCCGCGACTCGCGGAAGAAATCTCGCCTTGAGTTCCTCGGGACCGTCCTTGTAGCCGCGGAGGAGGTTATGGACGGGTCCCCACTCCGCGCACAACGTGACCGGCACGACTCTCGTGATTGGACGGCTGACCTGCCGGAGCGTCGTCGTACAGCTCAGGCATCTTGCCCAGCCAGGATTCGGCGCGCCGTGGCAGAGGTTGCAGACGTCTGAGGCGACCGGAGGCACGGGCGTAAACGTGCCAAGGTAAGGATCGGTGAAGTCCGCGGCGGTGGGCATCAGGGGGGCTCAGTACAAGCTGAGCTGCACCGGCGGATTGAGGAACTCGTCGACGACCTCGACGACGTCGTCGACGGATTCGACGACGGTGGTGCCCGGCCGCTGCGCATATCGCTGCGCCCACTCCTCCTGCATGACGAGTGAGCGCAGGAGGAACAGGCGTTTGCCGTGGTCCAGACACAGCCTGGCCTGGAGGCGCGCGCCACTCTTGCCGCTGGCCTCCACCACCACCGTGCCGAGCGCGATCCCGCTGGTCACGACGTTTCGCATCGGAAACGTGACCCGCGTCGGAGGGGCATCGGGCCAGAACTGGGAAACCTGTGCCCCGTGCTGGAGGATTCGGGTGGCCAGATCGCGGTTCGCTGGTGGATACAGCCGATTGATCCCGGTGCCGAGGACCGCAACCGTACGCCCCCCTGCATCGAGCGCGCCCTCGTGGGCCGCCGAGTCAATCCCCAGGGCCAACCCAGAGAGGATCGTGACACCGCGACGACTGAGGTCCGCGGCAAGCTGTCGCGCCTGCGTCCGACCGTGCTCGGACGCATCGCGGGTTCCCACAACCGCAATGGCGCGGCTGTCCTCAGGAAGCATTTCGCCGCGAACGAAGAGGAAGGGCGGACGATTGTAGATCTCACGAAGATTGATCGGGTAGGCCGCATCAAGGACGGTCAGAAGGCGCAGCCCGGACGCCTCCCATTCCTGGATCCGCTCGACGTTCCGTTCGACCTCATCCCATCCGACCTCGTCGAAGAGATCAGCGGTCGAGTCACCCATGTCGTCCAGGGGTCGTTCACCGCGGATGATGGCGAGCGCGCTTTCAGCCTCCTCGACGAGCGTCGCCGTCCTGTACCACTCCTGACGGCTATGGGTCACCAACGCAAGGAGTGCACCCTGCTCGAGCAGGTCGACCATGGCGCCCCTCCCGGTTTCGAACTCGTGTTCGAGTATAGCGGCTGCCGCGGCGCCAGCCTACTTCGAATCGAGCCGGCGGGGTCAGGTTCGGGTGGAGGAGCCTCGGGGAACGATGGCGTCGAGGGCGGCGAGGTCGTCGGGGGTGGGCTGCCAGTCGGCGGCGCTGACGTTGGCGAGGACCTGTGCGGGGCGGGTGGCGCCGGCAATGACGGACGCGACCGCGGGCTGGGCGGCGAGCCCGCCGACTGCGACGTCGAGCAGGCCGAGGTGGGCCGGGCCGCGCCTTCATGGAACCAGCCCCGGACTTGGAGGAAGGGTCATGCGGGTCGCGATCGCGCAGTTCACCGCCAACCTGGACCCGGGCGTCAACCGGGAGGAGATCCGCAAGCTCACCGCCGACGCGGCCAGCGGAGGCGCCGAGCTGGTGGTCTTCCCGGAGGCGGCCGCACGCGACTTCGGCGCGCCGGGTGAGCCGCTCGCGCCGGTCGCCGAGCCGCTGGACGGGCCCTTCGCCGCCACGCTCGGCGAGCTCGCGCGCAAGCACCGCATGGTGATCGTCGCGGGCATGCTCGAATCCATCCAGGGCAGCTCGACGCACGTCCACAACACCGTGATCGCGGTTGGGCCCGACGGCGACCTGCTCGGCGCCTACCGCAAGCTGCACCTGTTCGACGCCTTCGGCTACCGCGAGTCCTCCACCATCCGACCGGGCGACGGCCAGACACTGCTGTTCCAGCACGCCGGCTTCCGGTTCGGCGTGCTCACCTGCTATGACCTGCGGTTTCCCGAGCTGGCGCGGGAGCTGATCGACCAGGGAGCCGGGGTCCTGGTGGTGCCGGCCGCCTGGGTCCAGGGCCCGCTCAAGGAGGACCACTGGGTGACGCTCGCCCGCTCCAGGGCGATCGAGAACACCTCCTATCTGATCGGATCCGGCCAGGTCGGCAACATCTACTGCGGCCGCAGCCTGGTCGTCGACCCTCTCGGGGTGGTGCTCGCGGCCCTCGGCGACCGGCCAGGCGTCGCCGTCGCCGAGATCGACCCGGAGCGCATCGCCGAGGTCCGCGCCAGGGTCCCGTCCCTCCAGCACCGCCGCTTCAGGGTCCAGCTCAGGCAACCGCCCGCGGCGCCCCCCGCCTGACGTCAGCTCCGGCGCTGCAGGGTGGTGACGGTGGCGTCGTCGTTGCCGAGGAGGACCTGCGTGGCGACGCCGAGAAAGAGGCCGTGGTCGACCACGCCGAGGGTGGACTTGATGGCGTCGGCGAGGCGGGCGATGTCGCCTGGGGGGATCGGACAGTCGAGCAGGTAGTGGCCCTCGTCGGTGACGACCGGCTCGCCGCCGGGCTGGCGGCGGAGGGTGGCGTCGGGGACCAGGTCCAGCAGCCGCCGCCGGGTGGTGGCCCAGCCAAAGCGCACGACCTCGACCGGCAGCCGGTGCAGCGTGCCGAGCCGCTCCACGTACTTGCGTCTTTCGGCCACGATCAGCACGCGCTCGGCGTCGGCCATCACCAGCTTCTCGCGCAGCAGCGCGGCGCCGCCCCCTTTGATCAGGTCGAGCCGGGGATCGACCTCGTCGGCCCCGTCGATGGAGAGGTCGATCCGCTCGACGTCGTCGAGCTCGACCACCTCCAGCCCGGCCGCGCGCGCCCTGGCCTCGGTGACCTGCGATGCCACCACCACCCGCACGGGCTTGCCCGGCTGGACGTCGGCGAGCGCGTCGGTCAGGGCGAACACCGCCCGGCCGGAGCCGAGCCCGATGGTCATCCCCGGCTCGACGTGGTGGCGGGCGGCGGCCACCGCCGCCGCTCTGGCCTGCACGTCCTCGATCACCGGCTGACCTGGTTCCAGTACAGCACCGCCGGCCAGTCGTGCTCCGAGCCCAGCAGCGACAGGCTGGCGGTGAACAGGGACAGGTGCCGCGCGAACGCCGGCTCCACGCCGAGATACGTGGCGGCCAGGATCCGCAGGCCGTGGCCGTGCCCGAACAGGATCACGGTCTGATCCGTCCCGTTGATCTCGGAGAGCAGCGGCCGCACGCGCTTGGACACGTCGGCGACGGTCTCCCCGCCGGGACAGCCATCGCGGAACAGGTCCCAGCCAGGCCGGTCCTCGCGGATCTGCTTGGTCGTGAGGCCCTCGTAGTCGCCGTAGTCGAACTCTCGGAGCGCGTCGACCTGCTCGACCCGGTCGCCGAACCCGGCCAGCCGCGCCGTGTCGAGCGCCCTGGACATCGGGCTCGAGAGCACGCGGTCGGCCTGGACCCCGGCCAGCACGAGCCCGAGCGCCCGTGCCTGCTCCTCGCCCGCGGCGGTCAGCGCCACGTCCGTGCGGCTCGTGTGGCGGCGCGTCACCGTCCATTCCGTCTCGCCGTGCCTGGCGAGGTACAGCAGCGGCGACGAGCTCAACGCGGCCCTCCCTGCGGTGTGAGCGGATAGTCGTACGCCAGGAGCCGGCCGGCCAGGCTGCGCTCCAGCAGTGCGAGGTTAGCCTGGTCCAGGTCCCGCCGAAAGGCGGCCGTGCGGCTGCCAGAGAAGGTGTGCCGCTTGAAGCCGGCCTCGAACCGTGGGGTCCACTCCAGATCGAGGAACTCCAGCATCACCGCGAACTGCTTTCGAGGCTCCGCCAGGACGTCCTCGTAGCGCACGTCCAGCCACTGCCGCGGCGGGATGGCCATGCGGGCGGCGTCGAAGGCGTCCATCAGCAGCTTCCATCCGAGCCCCGCCAACACCACGAAGGATCGGCCGGACCGCTCCCATTCGCTCGAGTACGCGGCGGGCAGCGGGCCGAGCGACCAGTTGGACGGGCCCTCGAACCCGCTCCACCAGGGCATCTGCAGCCACGAGCTGGCCACGGCGCGACCGTCGCGGATGACGTGGACGAAGCGGGCGTCGGGGAAGGCCGCCTGCAGCAGGCCGGCCCGCGGCCAGCCCGTCACGTGGTGGACGAACATCCGCCGCCCCTGTGCCCGCATACGGCGCTCGAAGAAGCCGCGCAGGCGCTGCTCCAGCCACGGGGTCAGGTCGCTGGCGAGCAGGTCGCGGCGGGTCGACGGCAGCAGCGGGGAGACCTGCCGCTCCAGCAGGTTCCAGCCCTCGGAGGGAGCCACGCGCAGGCGGCCGCGCTCCAGGTAGCGGGAGCGGTGGTGGAAGGTCACCAGCCCGGCGTCGCGCGGCGAGGAGTGGCGGAACAGCGCGTTGTTCCAGCGGCCCGGCGGGTCGAGCCCTGGCAGCTTGTCGTCCAGGCCCGAGACGAAGCCTACCTCCGGATGCCTCGCGATGACCTCGGTCACCAGGCTCGACCCGCAGCGGCCGGTGCCGATCACGAAGAACAGCAACTTCTCGCCCCCTAAGAACGTCGCATGTTCGGCAAAGCTGGCGGGTATTGTGCGCGTGGCGCTCCGGTCGAGCCAAGGGCGCAGGCGCGCCGACCAGCGCCAAACCGGGCTGGGGCGGCAGGCTTCCCGAAACCTCGTCGCGACTCGTAGCATCAGCGTGAACGGTCGGTAACTGCGCAGCTCGGCATGGGAGGCCCTCGCGATGATGGACTACCCGCTCACCATCCGGAACATCTACGAGCGTGCCAGGCTGCTGTTCGGAGACCGGCAGCTCGCCACCCGCCGCGCCGATGGCACGGTGGCGCGCACGACCTACGCGGACTGGGCGGAGCGGGTCGCGCAGCTGGCCACCGCCCTGCGTGAGCTGGGCGTCGAGCAGGGCGACCGGGTGGCCACCTTCTGCTGGAACCACGACCGGCACATGGAGGCTTACTTCGCCGCCGCGCTGATGGGCGCCAGCTACCACACCCTCAACATCCGGCTCAGCCCCGACCAGCTCGCCTACATCGTCAACCACGCGCACGACAAGGTCGTGGTGGTCGACGCGGACCTGGCCCCGGCGATCGCCAAGGTGCTGCCGCAGACCCCGAGCGTCGAGCACGTGCTGGTGATCGGGGCGGACGCCCCTGCCCTGGACCACCGCTCGGTCCATGACTACGAGGCGCTGGTTTCTCAGGCGGCGCCGCTGTCCGAGTGGCCGGAGCTGGACGAGGAGCAGACCGCCGGCATCTGCTACACCTCGGCGACCACCGGCAACCCCAAGGGCGTTGCCTACACGCACCGGGCGCTGTTCATCCACACGCTGGCCACCGGCCTGGTGGACACGCTGGGGCTGTCCGAGCGCGACGTGGTGCTGCCGATCGTGCCGATGTTCCACGTCAACGCCTGGGGGCTGCCGTGGGGATCGACCTGGTTCGGCGCCGGCCTGGTCTTCGGCGGGCCGCACCCGATGCCCGCCGACTACCTGCGCCTGATCCGCGAGGAGGGCGTGACCATGGCCGCCGGGGTCCCGACCGTGTGGCTCGGCGTGGCGCAGCTCCTGCAGCAGGACGGCGGCGACCTCGGCTCGCTCCAGCGGATCGTCTGCGGTGGGTCGGCCGCCCCGGTGTCGATGATCCGCATGTACGAGCAGCGCTATGGCGTCGAGTTCATCCATGCCTACGGCATGACCGAGGCCACGCCGCTGACCCACCTGTCGCGGCTGAAGTCCAGCCTGAAGCACCTCCCGGAGGCCGAGCGCTACAGCTTCAAGGCCAAGCAGGGCCTGCTGGCGCCGGGCCTGGAGCAGCGGCTGGTCGACGAGCAGGGCCGGCAGGTGCCCTCGGACGGCAAGGCCATGGGCGAGGTGCTGCTGCGCGGTCCCTGGATCGCCGACGAGTACCTCGACGACCCGCGCTCGGCCGCCACCTTCATCGACGGCTGGTACCACAGCGGCGACGTGGCCACGGTCGACCCGGAGGGCTACCTCCAGCTGGTGGACCGCACCAAGGACCTGGTGAAGTCCGGCGGCGAGTGGATCTCCTCGGTCGAGCTGGAGAACGCGCTGATGGGGCATCCGGCGGTGGCCGAGGCCGCGGTGATCGCGGTTCCCGACGCCAAGTGGGGCGAGCGGCCGCTGGCGGTGGTGGTCCGCAAGCCCGGCACGGACGCCGGCCCCGACGACCTCGTCGCCGCGATCGGCGACCAGTTCCCCAAGTGGTGGCTGCCGGACCGGGTCGAGTTCATCGACGAGATCCCCAAGACCGCCACGGGCAAGTTCTCCAAGCGCACCCTCCGCGAGCGCTTCGTCGGCACTCCGGGGGGAGAGCCCGAGAACGACGAGCGGTAGGCGGGGACGGGCGCTACGTCCTGGCCTCGGCGAGCCAGTCGTCGAGGGAGCGGCCGGAGAGGCGCTCGTAGGCCTCGCGGTAGCGGGCGGCGGTGCCGTCGACGACCTCGGTGGGCAGGCGCGGCGTGGGCGGGGTCTTGTCCCAGTCGGTGGTCTCCAGCCAGTCCCGGACGAACTGCTTGTCGAACGACGGCGGCGACGATCCCGGCTCCCAGGAGCCGGCCGGCCAGAACCGGGAGGAGTCCGGCGTCAGCACCTCGTCGGCGAGCACCACCTCGCCGTCGGCCAGCCCGAACTCGAACTTGGTGTCGGCCAGCAGGATGCCCCTGGCCACCGCGTACTCGGCACCCCGCCGGTAGACCCCGATAGTCAGGTCGTGGAGCCGACCGGCCAGCTCGGCGCCGAGCCGCTTGGCGACGACCTGCTCGGAGACGTTCTCGTCGTGGCCGCTGAGCGCCTTGGTCGAGGGAGTGAACAGCGGCTCGGGCAGCCTGTCGGCCTCGCGCAGCCCCTCGGGCAGGGGGATCCCGCAGACGGTGCCGCCGGAGCGGTACTCCTTCCAGCCGGAGCCCACCAGGTAGCCGCGGGCGATGCACTCGAAGGGGATCATCTCGAGCCGGCGCACCAGCATGGCCCGGCCGGCGAGCTGCCTGGCACCGGGTGGCAGCTCGGAAGCCCGCCAGCCAACCAGGTGATTCGGCACCAGGTCGGCGGTGCGCTCCAGCCAGAACTGGGTCAGCGCGGTCAGCACCGTCCCCCGGCCGGGGATCGGGTCCTGGAGGACCACGTCAAAGGCTGAGATGCGGTCGGTGGTGACCAGCAGCAGGTGGGCCTCGTCCACCTCGTAGATGTCACGGACCTTGCCTGAGGCTTGATGGCGCAGGCCCTCCAGGACGGGTGCGGTGGTCATCGCGGGATCTCCATGCGCTCCAGACGTTCGTAGATCGGGCCGGCGTTGGCGACGAAGCGGGCGGGGTCGATGGCGGCGTCGAGGCCGGCCGGTCCGCCGACCGCCTCGGCCACGCCCGGCTCCGCCAGCAGCAGGTCGCGGAAGCCGCCCTTGCCCTCCCAGGCTGCCATGGCCGCCCGCTGCACGGCGGCGTAGGCGTCGTCCCGGCTCCAGCCGCCGTCGACCAGGGCCAGCAGCGCCGACGACGAGCCGGCCAATCCCCCGGAGGCCTCCAGGTTGGCCCGCATCCGCTCCGGGAACACGCGCAGGCCGGCGACCAGCCAGGCGGCGCGCTCGAGCCCGTAATCGAGCACGCAGCAGGCGTCCGGCAGGATGACCCGTTCGGCTGATGAATGAGAGATGTCACGTTCATGCCAGAGCGCCACGTCCTCGAGCGCGGGCAACGCGTAGCCGCGCAGCAGCCGCGCAATGCCGGTGAGCCGCTCCGCCACGATCGGGTTGCGCTTGTGCGGCATAGCCGACGAACCCTTCTGCCCAGGGGCGAACGGCTCCTCGGCCTCGCGGACCTCGGTGCGCTGGAGGTGGCGGATCTCCACGGCGAGGCGTTCGAGGTTGGCGCCGACCAGCGCCAGCGTCGCCACGAACTGGGCGTGCCGGTCGCGCGCGACCACCTGCGTGGCGGCGTCCTCAGGCGCCAGCTCCAGCTCGGCGAGCACCTCGGCCTCCACGTCGGCGGCGAGGTTGGAATAGGTCCCGACCGCTCCGGACAGCTTCCCGACCGCCACCGCCTCACGGGCGGCGGCCAGGCGGCGCCGGTCGCGGTCGAAGGCGAAGGCGTGGCCGGCGAGCTTCAGCCCGAAGGTGGTCGGCTCGGCCGCGACTCCGTGGGTGCGGCCGAGGCAGAGCGTGTCCCGGTGCTCCAGAGCGCGGTCGCGGAGCGCGCCGACCAGCCGGTCGAGCCTGCCCGACAGCAGGTCCGCCGCGCGCACGAGCTGGAGCGCCAGGGCGGTGTCCAGCAGGTCGGAGGAGGTCATGCCGTAGTGGACGTGCCGTGCCGCCGGCCCGATGCCCTCGCCGTAGGCGGTCAGGAAGGCGATCACGTCGTGGTGGAGCTGGGCGTCCAGCTCATGGACGCGCTCCGGCGGAGGAGGAGGGGCGGCCTCGATCGCCGCCAGGTCCTCGGCCGGGACCAGACCGCGGCGCACCCTGGCCCGGACCACCGCGACCTCGACCCGCGCGAACAACTGGAAGCGACGCCGCTCGCTCCAGACGGCGCCCATCTCAGGCAGGGTGTACCGAGGGATCATCGCAGCTCAGAGCCGCAGGCCCTCGTCGAGCTGCTGCTTGAACTCGCGGAGCTGCTTGCGGAGCTGTGCGTCGGAGACGGCCAGGATCTGCACGGCCAGGATGCCCGCGTTGGCCGCGGCGTCCAACCCCACAGTGGCGACCGGGACCCCCGAGGGCATCTGCACGATCGAGTAGAGCGCGTCCTGGCCCCCGAGCTGCGGTGTGAAGATCGGCAGGCCGATCACCGGCAGAACCGTGTGGGCCGCGAGCACACCGGGCAGGGCCGCCGCCTTGCCCGCCGCCGCGATCAGCACCTGGAGCCCGCGGTCCTCGGCGCTGGCGGCGTAGGCGGCCACGCGGCGCGGGCTGCGGTGGGCGCTCAGCACCTCCAGTTCGTGGTCCACGCCGAACTTCTCAAGGATCACCGCGGCCGCTTGGGTCCGCTCCTCGTCGGAGCTGGAGCCAAGGACGATCCCAACACGTGGCTGCTGCATGTGTCGTTCCTCACTCGTCGGCACGGCGGTTCCGTGATTCAGCGATCGGCATTCTATTCGCGCCGGAGGACCCCGCCCACCGTCTCGGCGAGGCGCCCGGCGCGGCTAACGGAAACCGAGGCGCCGCAGGGCGGCGACGATGAAGTCCTGCTTGGCCTCGGTGAAGTCGCTCGCGTTGGTGAGGCCGCGGGCGACGATGGAGCGCTTCAGGTCCTCGTAGTCGCGCCGCAGCGACCGGTCGGAGCGCAGCGCGTCGCGGAAGCCCTGCAGCTCCAGGACCTCGGGGCTGGCGTCCGGGACGATGTGCACGTGGACCCGGTAGGGCTGATCGCGGTGGCGGATGACCCCTTGGAGCATCGGGCGCGTCTCCGGGAACGTCTGCGGGACGCTCTGCGGCTGGAAGCCCATCGTCCGCAGCGCCTCGGCCACCTCGGCGACGCGCTCGGCCGGCGTTGGCAGCAGCAGGTCGATGGTCCCCTTGCCGGCCAGGTCGGGCACGGCGGAGCTGCCGACGTGCTCGACCTGGAGCCCCGGCAGCACGCTGGAGATCATCTCGGCCAGGGAGGCGGCCACGGCCGGCGACTGGGGGTCCGGGTCGCACACCTTGACGGGCGCCCGATGGTAGGCCTCGATCACCGGCTTCCCCCGCCAGTGCCGACGCCCATCCCCAGCACCGCCCCCCAGTTCCACTCCAACTCCCGCGGCGCTCATCCAGCCCGAACTATGACAAAGCATGTCGCGTCAGTCCAGTACCCTCCCAAACCAGCACTGACGCCCGCTATCACCCAGCCGGGCCGGCCGCCGCGCGGGGCGGGCGGAGGCGCCGGGCCCGGGATCAGTGCGCAGGGGGGATGGCGGCGATGTCGCGGCGGTAGTGGATGGCGTCGAAGTGGATCAGGTTGGCGGCGGCGTAGGCGCGGGACCGGGCTTCGGCGAGGTCGTGGCCGAGGGCGGTGACGGCAAGCACCCGGCCGCCGGCTGTTCGGACCACCCCGGCGTCGTCGCGAGTGGTGCCGGCGTGGTAGACGTGGACGTCGGGCTGGGCCTCCGCGTCCTGCAGCCCGGTGATCTCGAAGTCCCGGCGATACGACCCCGGGTAGCCGCCGGAGGCCAGCACCACGGTCACGCAGGCGCGGGGATCCCAGGCGACCTTCTCGCCCGCGAGCACGCCCTCGGCGGTGGCCCACAGCAGCTCGGTCAGATCCGTGGCCAGTCGCGGCACGACCACCTGTGCCTCGGGATCGCCGAAGCGGCAGTTGAACTCGATCACCTTGGGCCCGGCGGCGGTCAGCGCCAGTCCGGCATAGAGCAACCCCTGGTAGCGGACGCCACGGGCGCCCAGTTCCGCCACGGTGGGTTCGAGGATGGTGCGGCGCACCTCCTCGACCAGCGACTCGGGGAAGTCGGGCAGCGGCGAGTAGGCCCCCATCCCGCCGGTGTTGGGCCCCTGGTCGCCGTCGGCCACCCGCTTGTAGTCCCGAGCGGGCGCCAGCGGGACCACTGTCCGCCCGTCGGTCAGCGCGAACACACTGGCCTCCGGGCCGTCCAGGTACTCCTCGAGCAAGATGCGACCACCCGCGTCGCCGTGGACTCCGCGGACGACGGCCGCCTCGATGGCGGCCTGGGCGGCGGCGAGCTCAGAGGTCACCGTCACGCCCTTGCCGGCGGCGAGCCCGTCGGCCTTGATCACCCACGGCGGCCCGAACTGGTCCAGCGCGCCGATGGCGGTGGCCGCGTCGTCGAACACCTCGGCGCGCGCGGTCGGCACGCCGGCGGCGGCCATCACCTCCTTGGCGAACGCTTTGGAGCCCTCGATGCGCGCGGCGGCGGCGGTCGGCCCGAACACCGCCAACCCCCGGTCCAGGAAGTAGTCGGCCACGCCGGCGACCAGCGGCACCTCTGGCCCGATCACGGTCAGGTCGACCTGCTCCGACTCGACGAAGGCGGCCAGCGCGGCGGCATCGGTGACCCCGATGCCCTGGACGTTGGTGGCGCGTGCGGCCGTGCCGGCGTTGCCGGGCACCGCGTAGAGGCGCTCCGCGTCGGGGTTCAACGCCAGCGCCTCGATCAGCGTGTGCTCGCGCGCGCCGCTGCCGATCACCGCGATGCGCATGACTATCCCTTTCCGCTCTTGCCGGCGACCGTGCCCCGGGCGTCGCCGGCCGACTCGCGGAGCAGCGTCTGCTCGCGCCCCGGGCCGACGAATACGGCCGTCACCGGCACACCGCTGAGCTTCTCGATCGCCTCCGCGTAGGCGCGTGCCGCTCGCGGGAGGTCCTCGAAGCGGGTGACGCCGGTGATGTCCTCTCTCCAGCCGTCGAAATACTCGTAGACGGGTTCGGCGTGGTGGACCTCGGTCTGGGTCATCGGCCAGTCCTCGGTCACCTCGCCGTCGATCCGGTAGGCGGTGGCCACCGGGATCCGGTCGAAGCTGGAGAGCACGTCCAGCTTGGACAGGAACAGCTCGGTGAGGCCGTTGAGCCGGGCCGCGTAGCGCAGCACCACCGTGTCGAGCCAGCCGCAGCGGCGCGGCCGCCCGGTGGTGGTGCCGAACTCGGCCCCCTGGGTGCTGAGGACCTCGGCGTCCGGGCCCTCCGTCTCGGTCGGCAGCGGTCCTGAGCCCACCCTGGTGGTGTAGGCCTTGGCCAGGCCGATGACCCCCTGGATCTCGCCGGGGCCGACGCCGGCGCCCGCCAGCGCGCCGCCCGACACCGGCGACGACGAGGTCACGAAGGGGTAGGTGCCGTGGTCAACGTCCAGCATGGTCGCCTGGGCGCCCTCGAACAGCACCTGCTTGCCGTCCCGGAGCGCCCTCCACAGGTACAGCGAAGTGTCGGCGATCCGCGGGCGCAGCGCCTCGGCATAGGTCATGTACTCCTCGACCACCGCCTCGGCGTCGAACGGCAGCCGGTTGTAGACCTTGGCGAGCAGGGGGTTGCGCTCGCGCAGGACCACCTCGACCTTCTGGCCGAGGATCTTGGGGTCGAGCAGGTCCTGCACGCGGATGCCCAGCCGCGCGACCTTGTCGCCGTAGGCCGGCCCGATGCCGCGCCCGGTGGTGCCGATCTTGTTGCTGCCGAGATAGCGCTCGGCGAGCTTGTCGCGCTCCTTGTGCCACGGCATGATCAGGTGCGCGTTGGCCGAGACCTTGAGGTTGGCGGTGGAGATGCCCTGCGCCTCCAGGGCGGCCAGCTCGACCAGCAGCACGCCGGGGTCGACCACCACGCCGTCGCCGATCAGCGTGATGATGTGCGGGTGGAGGATGCCGCTGGGCACCAGGTGGAGCCGGAAGGTGCGCCCGCCCACCACCACCGTGTGGCCGGCGTTGTTGCCGCCCTGGTAGCGGACGACCACGTCCATCTTGTCGGCGAGCAGGTCGGTGGCCTTGCCCTTGCCCTCATCACCCCACTGGGCGCCGATCAGGATCGTTCCCGGCATGCTGGACTCGCTTTCTTGCTTCGATGGAGGTGTCCGGGAGGGCCAAGTCTACCGCTCGTCAAGGCGCCGCTCCGGGTTGTCCACAGGCCGATTCGTGCCGCGAACGCCGAGCCAGACGCCCGCGAGGACCAGCACCGCGCCTGGCCAGAACCAGCGCGTCGGCAGCTCCTGGAAGATGAGCCAGGCGAGCAGGGTGGCGCCGACGGGCTCGGTCAGTCCGATCACCGCCACGGCGTCCGCGGTGAGCGTGGCCAGCAGCGCGTTGAAGACGGTGTGGCCGAGGAGCTGCGGCCCGACCACCACCCCGCCGATCACCAGCCACGAACGGCCGCTGTAGCCGGCCAGCGGCGCCCCGCTGAGCAGGCTCGCCGGCAGCAGCAGCGCCGCGGCGAAGCCGTAGACCGAGGCGGCGTAGGTGGTCGCGGGCAGGCGCCGGCGCAGCGAGCGGCCGATCAGGAAGTAGCCGCCGATCGCGGCGGCGCCGCCGAAGGCCATGGCGTCGCCGAGCAGTGCACGCGGGCCGAGGTCGACCGCGCCCGCGTCACCCAGGGCGATCAGCCCGGCGCCGGCGATCGTCAGGCCGATGCCCGCCCAGCCCAGGCGCGAGGGCGGCTCGCCCAGCAAGGGGCCGGCCAGGACGCCGACGAACAGCGGCGAGCAGGCGACCAGCACGGTCGAGGAGGCGACGGTGGTCAGGGCCAGCGAGGCGTTCCAGAGCGAGAAGTGCAGCGCCAGGCACGCCCCCGACAGCGCCAGCCAGCCGAGGTCCCGCCGCAGCGGGACGCCCCCGGACCCCGCCGGCACCGCCGCGCCTCCGCGCCCCTCCGGCACCGCGCGCCGGGCCCGCAGGCCGGCGCGCAGGGCGAAGGGGGCCAGCAGCAGGGCTCCGGCAAGGCAGCGCCAGAAGGCGAGCGCGAGCGCGGGGACGTGCGCTTCCCGCACCAGGATGGGTGAGGTGGAGATGGCGGCGATCCCGACGGCGATACCGGTCGCCACCAGCGGCCCGGGCGGGCGGCCCCGGGCGTTGAAGGGGGCCACACCGCCCGCCGCGACGGCGTGGCCCCGTGGTCTCATCGGCCTATGCCGGGTACTTCTCAAGCAGTTCCCGCAAGCGGGCGACGAAACGTAGGGATTCGTCGTGTTCGCGTTGCCAGATGTATCTGGGGTCGCCGGAAGCCGGGTTGTCGAAGAAGTCACGCGGTCCGCGCTCCATGAGCTTCCCCCTCTTGCTGGTCTAGTGCCGCTCGGAATGGGGCCGGTGCCGGTTCCGGGCTGGCTGGGCCCGTGGCCCATTGTCGTGCGCCTTCCCGCCGACCGGCAAGGTGACGGGTAGACGGCCGCAACCGCGCTGACCAGGCCGCTTGCACGCTGCGGTAGCATCTATCGCCCGAGAGCGGGACGAACGAGCCCCTTCGGGGGGGTTGTTGCATGCGTGCGCGTACCTGGTCAACAGAGTTCAAACAGTTCCTTCTCCGAGGCAACGTCATCGACCTGGCGGTCGGCATCGTCATCGGCGCGGCCTTCGGCGGCGTGGTCCAGGCCCTGGTGAAGGACCTGCTCACCCCGCTGGTGGCGGCGATCTTCGGCAGTCCCGACTTCAGCCGCCTGTCGTTCCGGATCCACAACTCCGTGTTCTTCTACGGCGACTTCCTGAACGCCCTGGTGGCGTTCCTGACCGTGGCCTTCGCCCTGTTCTTCTTCGTGGTCAAGCCGGTGAACGTGCTGACCTCGCGCATGCGCCTGCGCCAGTCGCCCGACCCGAGCACGCGCAAGTGCCCGGAGTGCCTCAGCGAGATCCCGATCGCCGCGCGGCGCTGCGCCTTCTGCGCGATCGAGGTGCCCGCGGCCGGCGAGGCCGGGACGGGCACAGCGGCATAGATCGGGAAGCATGGGTCGGTTGCGTGCCATACTCTCCAGCATGGGGGACGTGGCGTGAAGGGCGGGATCGCTTGATGGAGCAGGGGTACAGCCTTCCGGCGGAATTCGATCGGCTGCAGGCGCCGTCCAGCGCCTATGCCCCCAGGCAGGTGATCACCTACCTGTGCACGCGGGAGCACCTGGTCACGGTTCCGTTCGCGGTCGAGGTCGAGGTGCCCGAGGTGTGGGAGTGCCGCTGCGGGCAGCCGGCCACGCGGATCGTGGAAGAGGACGAGGCTAGCTCCGCAACAGCAGAATGAGGGCCTGGAGCGCCACCGCGTAGGCGATCATCGCCTGGGCCTGGAACAGGCGGAGCTGCGCCTTGAGCGCGCCCCGGAAGGCCTTCCACGCCCGCCACGCCAGAATGACGACGACCGCCTCCAGCAGCAGGCGCACGAACAGCGGCACGTGCCACGGCAGGCGGAAGCCGAGCCGGTACACGAAGAACCCGGCGATCCCGCTGACGAACACGGGGAGCACGCCCGGGTAGATCGGCCGGGCGGCGCGACGGTGACTGCGCGGCGGTGCCATGGGCTGAGTCTAGCCGGGCGCCCGAGGCGTTGATACCCCGGCCCCGGGCGCCCGGGTCACAAGCTCACGCCACCACGGCGGGCGTCTCGCGGGTGAAGCGCAGGCCATCGGGACCGGCGTCGGCCAGGATCGCGTCGCCGTCGCCGATCTCGCCGGCCAGCAGCAGCTTGGCCAGCTCGTCCCCGATCGACTTGGAGACCTGGCGCCGCAGCAGCCGGGCGCCGTAGGCCGGGTCGTCGCTGCGGTCCACCAGCCACTGCTTGGCCGCCGGGGTGAGCCGCAGGCTCAGCCGCCGGCTGGCGAGCCGCTTGGCCAGCAGCCCCACCTGCAGCTCGACGATCTTGGCGAGATCCTCGCGCGACAGCCGGTGGAAGATCAGGATGTCGTCCAGCCGGTTCAGGAACTCGGGCTTGAACGCCTCCCTGACGACCGCCATCACCCGCTGGCGGACGACCTCCTCGGGCTCCAGCATGTCGATCATGAGCTGCGAGCCGAGGTTGGAGGTCATGATCAGCACCACGTTGGCGAAGTCGACCGTGCGACCCTGCCCGTCGGTCAGCCGCCCGTCGTCCATCAACTGGAGCAGCACGTCGAAGACGTCCGGGTGGGCCTTCTCGATCTCGTCGAGCAGCACCACCGAGTAGGGGCGGCGGCGGACCGCCTCGGTGAGCTGGCCGCCCTCCTCGTAGCCGACGTAGCCGGGAGGCGCGCCGATCAGGCGGGCGACCGAGTGCTTCTCGCCGTACTCGCTCATGTCGATGCGGACCATCGCCCGCTCGTCGTCGAACAGGAACTCGGCGAGCGCCCTGGCCAGCTCGGTCTTGCCGACGCCGGTGGGGCCGAGGAACAGGAAGTTGCCGATGGGGCGGCCGGGCTCCGACAGGCCCGCGCGGGAGCGGCGGATGGCGTGGGCCACGGTCTCGACGGCCTCGTCCTGGCCGACCAGCCGGTGGTGCAGCTCGTCCTCGAGCCGCAGCAGCTTGGCCATCTCGCCCTGCATCAGCCGGGTGACCGGGATGCCGGTCCACGCCGACACCACCTCGGCGACGTCCTCCTCGTCGACCTCTTCCTTGAGCATCTTGCGGTCGGACTGGAGCGCGGCCAGCCGACCGTTGGCCGCGGTCAGCTCCCGCTCCAGGCCGGGCAGCACGCCGTAGCGCAGCTCGGCGGCGCGGCTGAGATCGCCATCGCGCTCCGCCCGCTCGGCGAGCCCGCGGGTCTCCTCGATGCGCGCCTTGGTGCCGCGGATCGCCGAGATGGCCTCCTTCTCGGCCTCCCACTGGGCCTTCTTGGCGCTGCGCTCCTCCTGGAGGCCCGCCAGCTCCTCCTCGATCTTGGCGAGACGCTCGCGCGAGACGTCGTCGGTCTCCTTGCGCAGCGCGGCCCGCTCGATCTCGAGCTGCTTGGCGCGGCGCTCGAGCACGTCGACCTCGGTGGGCATCGAGTCGATCTCGATCCGCAGCCTGGAGGCGGCCTCGTCGACCAGGTCGATCGCCTTGTCGGGCAGGAACCGGCCGGTGACGTAGCGGTCGGAGAGCATGGCCGCCGCCACCAGCGCGGAGTCCTGGATGCGCACGCCGTGGTGCACCTCGTAGCGCTCCTTGAGGCCGCGCAGGATGGCCACGGTGTCCTGGACGCTGGGCTCGCCGGCGAAGACCGGCTGGAAGCGCCGCTCCAGGGCGGCGTCCTTCTCGATGTGCTTGCGGTACTCGTCCAGCGTGGTGGCGCCGATCATGTGCAGCTCGCCGCGCGCCAGCATCGGCTTGAGCATGTTGCCGGCGTCCATCGCGCCCTCGGCCGCGCCGGCGCCGACCACCGTGTGCAGCTCGTCGATGAAGGTGATGATCTCGCCCTGCGACTCGCGGATCTCGTCGAGCACCGCCTTGAGGCGCTCCTCGAACTCGCCGCGGTACTTGGACCCGGCGATCATCGAGCCGAGGTCGAGCGCGATGATGCGCTTGTCCCGCAGCGACTCGGGCACGTCGCCGGCGACGATGCGGCCCGCCAGCCCCTCGACGATGGCGGTCTTGCCGACGCCGGGGTCGCCGATCAGCACCGGGTTGTTCTTGGTGCGCCGCGACAGCACCTGCACGACCCGGCGGATCTCGTCGTCGCGGCCGATCACCGGGTCGAGCTTGCCGCCGCGGGCCAGCGCGACCAGGTCGCGGCCGAAGCGCTCCAGCGCCTGGTACTTGGACTCCGGGTCCTGGTCGGTGACCCGCTTGGCGCCGCGCACCTGCTCCAGCGCCTCCAGGATCGCCTGGCGGGTCACGCCGGCCTCGGTCAGCAGGGTGGCCGCGTGGTCGGAGCCCTCGGAGAGGGCGAGCAGCAGGTGCTCGGTGGAGACGTACTGGTCGCCGAGGGCGGAGGCCTCGCGGCGCGCCCGCTCGATCAGGCGAGCGGTCTGCGGCGACAGCACGACCTCCTGCTCGGGGCCATAGACCTTGGGGATGCGGCTGAGCGCCTCGCCGGCCCGGGCCTTGAGCGCGCCAGGATCGGCGCCCGCCCGCCGCACCAGCGGGAAGACGATCCCCTCGGGATCCGACAGGAGGGCGGCCAGCAGGTGCTCGGGCTGGACGCGCTGGTGGTCGCTGCCGAGCGCGAGCCGCTCCGCTCCGGCCAGCGCCTCCTGCGCCTTGTGGGTGAACGCGTTGACATCCATTGCTTCGATCAGACCTTCATTCGTTGTGCCGCATGCTGGTGGTCAGGTGGACCGGCCGGGCCGGCGTGGCCCGGGGTCCTGCTCGTAGAGCACGATCGCCGACGAGTAGGGGACGAGGTCGCGACGGCCGGCGCGGCGCTCGCGATCCAGCTCCTGGCGGTGGCGGCGAGCTTGCGCGCGCAGCTCCGACTCCAGCTCGGCGACGCGCTCCCGGAGCCGCTCGATCTGCTCGGCCAGCTCCATGGCCCGCCGCACGCCGGCCAGGTTCACGCCCATGCCGGTCAGCTCCTGGATCTCGCGGAGCCGCTGGATGTCACGCTCCGAGTAGCGCCGCGAGTTCGAGGTGGTCCGCTTCGGCCGCACCAGCCCCTTGCGCTCGTAGATGCGCAGGGTCTGGGGATGCACGCCGGCCAGCTCGGCCGCCACCGAGATGACGAAGACCGCCCGGTCGTCCGCCGGTCCCGTGGTGGCTCGCTCGGCCATCGCGCACCCCCGCTACTGGTCCATGCCGAGGTGCGACCTCGGTGACACGTCGGAGAGGGAGGCGAACTCGCGCAGCAGTTCCCGCTCCTTGCGCGAGAGCTTCTCGGGCACGGCGACCTGGACGGTGACCAGCAGGTCCCCGCCCGACTTGGCACGGCCGTTGCTGCCGACCCCGCGGCCCTTGACCCGGAAGGTGCGGCCGTTCTGGGTCCCCGCGGGGATCTTCAGGGTCACCTGGCCGTCGAGGGTCGGCACGGTCAGCTCGGTGCCGAGCGCCGCTTCCGCGAAGGTCACCGGCACCGTCATGGTCAGGTCCTGGCCGCGCCGGCCCAACAGCGAGTGCGGGGTGACATGGACCTTGACGATCAGGTCGCCGGCGGGCGCGCCGGCGACGCCGGGCTCGCCCTGGCCCTTCAGCCTGACGACGGCGCCGTCGCTCACCCCGGTGGGGATGCGTACCCGCAGCTCGCGCGTGCGGACCTCGGTGCCACTGCCGTTGCAGGTCTTGCAGGGGTGGTCGATGACTGTCCCACGCCCCTGGCAGGTCGGGCACGGGCTGGAGAGGCCGAACAGGCCCTGGTCACGGGTGACCGTGCCGCGGCCGTTGCAGGTAGGGCACATCCTCGGCAGCGTCCCGGGCTCCGCGCCGGTGCCCTTGCAGGTGTGGCAGGCGGCCGGGCCGCGGAGCTGCAGCGGGATGGTCGCGCCCCTCACGGCCTCCTCGAACCCGAGGGTGACCTCGCTCTCGACGTCGCGGCCGCGCCGGGCGGCGCGCTGCTGGTTGCGCCCGCCGCCGAAGAGGTTCCCGAAGAGGCCGCCGAGCCCTCCGAGGTCGCCGAGGTCACCGAGATCCTCGACCCGGACGCGCTGGTTGCCGTAGCCGCCGCCACCGGGGAAACCGCCGAAGCCGCCGAACGAGCCCGACCTGACCAGCCGTCGGGCCTCGTCGTACTCGGCCCGCTTCTTGGGATCGGAGAGCACGCCGTAGGCCCGCCCGACCTCCTTGAAACGCTCCTCGGCGGACTTGTCGCCGTGGTTGGCGTCCGGGTGGAGCTGCTGGGCGAGCTTCCGATAGGCCTTCTTGACGTCCTGGGCCGAAGCGTCCTCGGGCACTCCCAGGATGGCGTAGAAGTCCTTCTCGAGATACTCCGGGTTGTTCACGCTCTACCTGGCTACCTTCACCATGGCAGGGCGCAGGACCCTGCCGTTGAACTCATATCCCTTGCGGATCACGTCAATCACCGTGCCCGCCTCGACGCCGTCCTCCTCGACGGCCACCACGGCCTCGTGCCGTTCCGGGTCGAACGGCTTCCCGCTCGCCTCGATGGCGACCAGGCCCTCGCCGACGAGCACGTCGTTCAGCTCGCCGAAGACCATCTCGACGCCCTTGAGCATGCGGTCGAAGTCCCGCGACTGCTCGGCGTGGGAGACCGCCAGCTCGAAGTTGTCGAGCACGGACAGCAGCCGCGACACCAGCGCCTGGGAGGCGGAGGCGATCCGCGCGGTCTGCTCGCGCATGGTCCGCTTGCGGTAGTTGTCGAACTCGGCCTGGAGCCGGCGGAGGTCGTCGAGGTAGCCCTCCGCCTCGGCGCGCGCCGAGACCAGCTCGGCGAGGACCGCCTCGCTGGCCTCCTCCTCGACGGTGGCGGCGGGCTGCTCGGCGCCGTCGGGCTCGTCCTCGGCCTCGGCGGCCGCGGGCGCGGGGTCCTCCGACTCGTCGGCCTCGGCCTCCGCGGCTTCCGCGTCCGCCTCGGCTTCGGTGTCGACGTCCGCGCCCGCCTCGTCGGCGTCAGCGTCGTCCGCGGCGCTCGCCGCCTCGCCGTCGGCGTCCTCGTCGGCGGCGGTCGCGGGCTGGTCGTCGGTGGCCACGCCGCTGTCGGTGCTCTCGGAGCCGGCATCCGGCTCGGTGGCCTCGGACTCCGCGGCCTCGGCGGATCCGTCGGCGTCCTCGTCGGCGGCCGCGGTCACACGGGTGTCGGAGGCCGCCTGCTTGCCCTTCTGGGACGCCGACGACTCGGCGCGAGGCTTGCCGTCCGCCCGCGTGGCGGCCTCGGTCTTGGTAGCGCCAGGCTCCGGGTCGACCTCTGCCTGGGCTCCGGTCAGGTTGTCCGGCTCAGGAGCACGGCTGGTGTCGTTGTTCACTTGATCGTCGTCCACCTGTCGCTTGGGTCGCTTCGGTTGCTGCACCTTGTCGGTCTCTGCTGGGTCGGCCTCCGCGGGATCCTCCATGGGATCGCCGCTCGGCTCCGCCTGGAGCTCCGACCCGCCGGAACGTGTGCGGGCGCGCCTTGCGAGCGTCCTGGCGACGTAGGCTCTCACCGCGCTGTCTCTCCTCCACGTCCTGGCCCTTCGCGGCGCGTCACTCCACGTCGTCCCGGCCCGGCGGGCCGGGGCTCCCGGTCGACCCGGAAGCCCCGCCGCACGGTCAGGCTCCCTTCTGCCGCTGCTCCCCGTCGTCGATGATCTCGGCGTCGACCACGTCGCCGTCGCCCTGGCCCTGGCCGCTCGCCGCGCCGGTCTGCGTCCCGGCGCCGGCGTCGCCACCGCCGGTCTGGGTCTGACCGGACTGCGAGGCCTGCGCGTAGACCGCCTCGGCCAGCTTGTAGCTCGCCTGCTGCAGGGTCTCCGTGGCCGAGCGGATGGCCACCGTGTCCTCGGTGGTCAGCTTCTCCTTCAGCGCGGTGAGCGCCTGCTCGACGTTGGAACGGTCGGAGTCCGAGATCTTGTCGCCGTAGTCCTTCAGGCTCTTCTCGGTCTGGTAGACGAGCTGCTCGGCGCGGTTCTTGGCCTCGACGGCCTCGAGCCGGCGGCGGTCCTCCTCGGCGTACTGCTCCGCCTCCTGGACCATCCGGTTGATGTCATCCTTGGGCAGCGCGGTGCCGCCCGTGATGGTCATCGACTGCTCCTTGCTGGTCGCGCGGTCCTTGGCGGAGACGTTGACGATGCCGTTGGCGTCGATGTCGAAGGTGACCTCGATCTGCGGCACGCCACGCGGCGCCGGCGGGATGCCGACGAGCTGGAAGTTGCCCAGCAGCTTGTTGCCGTAGGTCAACTCGCGCTCGCCCTGGAAGACCTTGACGTCGACCTCGGTCTGGCCGTCCTCGGCGGTGGTGAACACCTCGGAGCGCCGCGTCGGGATGGTGGTGTTGCGCTCGATCAGCTTGGTCATCACCCCGCCCTTGGTCTCGATGCCGAGCGACAGCGGGGTGACGTCGAGCAGCAGGATGTCCTTGACCTCGCCCTTGAGCACACCGGCCTGCAGGCAGGCGCCGACCGACACGACCTCGTCGGGGTTGACGCCCTTGTGCGGGTCCTTGCCGCCGGTGATGTTCTTGACGAACTCGACCACCATCGGCATCCGGGTGGAGCCGCCGACCAGCACGATGTGCTCGATGTCGGCCATGGTCTTGCCGGTCTTGCTCTTCCAGTCGCTCACCGCGCGGTCGAAGGGACCGCGACAGCGCTCGACCAGGTCGGAGGTCATGCGCTCGAACTCGCCACGGGTCAGGCGCTGCTCCAGGTGGAGGGGGCCCTCTGGCGTGGCGGTGATGAAGGGCAGGTTGATGGTGGTCTCGAGCGTCGACGACAGCTCGATCTTGGCCTTCTCAGCGGCCTCCTTGAGGCGCTGCATGGCCATCTTGTCGTTCGACAAATCGATGCCGTGGTTGTTCTTGAAGTCCTTGAGGAGCCACTCGACAACGCGCTGGTCCCAGTCGTCGCCACCCAGGTGCATGTCACCGGAGGTGGCCTGGACCTCGATCACGCCCTCGCCGATGTCCAGCAGGGACACGTCGAAGGTGCCGCCCCCCAGGTCGAACACCAGGATGGTCTGGTCGTTCTCCTTGTCGAGCGAGTAGGCCAGCGAGGCCGCGGTGGGCTCGTTGATGATCCGCAGCACCTCGAGGCCGGCGATCTGGCCAGCCTCCTTGGTGGCCTGCCGCTGGGCGTCGTCGAAGTACGCGGGAACGGTGATGACCGCCTGGACGACCTGGTCGCCCAGGTACGCCTCGGCGTCCCTCTTGAGCTTCTGGAGGATGAACGCGCTGATCTGCTGTGGTGTGAATTCCTTGCCGTCAGCGCGGAAGCGCCAGGACGACTCGCCCATGTGGCGCTTGACCGAGCGGATCGTCCGCTCCGGGTTGGTGACGGCCTGCCGCTTGGCCACCTCACCGACCAGCACCTCGCCGGTCTTGGAGAACGCGACCACCGACGGGGTCGTACGCGATCCCTCGGCGTTGGGGATGACCGTCGGCTCACCGCCTTCGAGCGTGGCGACTACCGAGTTCGTGGTCCCCAGGTCGATCCCTACCGCCTTGGCCATCTGATCACCTCGAGCTTGCCTGTTCGTTGACTACGATGCGTGCCGGCGCCAATGGGGAGCGCGGGCCCGTTGGCGCCAAGGTAGAGAGTTGAGTCCATGGTTGTCAAGTTTTGTGCGGTGAGCGATTTACTTGACGGCTGAGCTGCGCTTTCAGGACGGAGCCGGAAGGATCGAGGGGTCCTGGGGGACCACACGATCGCCCTCGTGGATGCCCGCGGCGGTGAACGCGCCCGAGCGGAGCTCGACGGCGTAGCGGTAGGGCCGGGTCGGGGCGTAGGTCGGGCAGGGGTCGGCGCGGCACGGAGGCATCTCGAGCACGCCGACCACCCGGCCGTCGCCGCCGACGAAGGCGATCTGGAGCGGGACCAGGGTGTCCTTCATCCAGAAGGGGATCTGGGTGTCGCCCCGGAAGAGGAAGGCCATGCCGGTGCCCGACGGCAGCTCGGCGCGGTTGGAGAGCCCGCGCTCGCGGGCGGGCTCGTCCGCGGCCACCTCGAGCGCGACCCGCGACGGCGATCCGCCCGAGGGCTGGAGCAGGTAGACGTGCTGGTCGAGGGCGGGCTTCACCGCGCCGGCCGCGGGCTCGGCGTGGCGCGAACGGGTTCCCAGAAGGAACGCGACGCCGGCGAGCGCGACCACCACGCCGACCACCACCAGCGCGAGCAGCCCCCGCCGGCCGGGCCATCGACCCGCCGGCGCTGGAGAACGAGGCGAACCGTCCATTTTGCAAGCCTATCGCCTGGCGCGGCGCAAAGGGGGCTCCACAGGTTGCGGGTCGCCGGTGGCAGCGGAGTTACCGAGCGGTAGGATAGCGGAGCGCTGGGCGTCGTCACCCTCAGGAGGCAGCACCTTGAAGCTCGCCATCGGGGCCGTCATCACCTTCCTCGCCATCGCGTTGGCGGGGCGGCGAGTGGAGCAGCTCGTCCAGTTGATCGGTGTCGGCAAGCCGGCGCCCGAGCGGTTCCAGGGCGCCGGGACCAGGCTCCGCGCCGAACTGGTCGAGGTCTTCGGCCAGCGCAAGCTGCTCAAGCGCCCGCTCCCCGGCCTGGCGCACTTCTTCACCTTCTGGGGCTTCGTGCTGCTGCTCACCACCATCCTCGAGGCCTACGGCGAGCTGTTCAGCGAGCACTTCGCCCTCCCGCTGGTCGGCCACTGGGCGGTGCTCGGCTTCCTCCAGGACTTCATCGCAGTGGCTGTGCTGGTCAGCCTGATCGTGTTCGCCGTGATCCGCCTGCGCGAGTCGCCGGCCAGGCGCGAGCGCGGCTCGCGCTTCTACCGGTCCCACACCGGCCAGGCGTGGGTCATCCTCGGCATGATCGCGCTGGTGGTCATCACCCTGGTGATCTACCGCGGCGCCCGCGCCGCCCGCGGCACGCTTCCCTACGGCGACTGGGCGTTCGCCTCGCACGGCGTGGGGCGGCTGCTCGACGGCCTGAGCCCCGGCACCCTCGACGCGGTCAGCACCGCCTTCCTGCTCTCGCATATCGCCGTGGTCATGGGCTTCCTGGTGCTGGTGGTGTACTCCAAGCACCTGCACATCTTCACCGCCCCGTTCAACGTCGCCTTCTCCAGGCGGCCGGACGCGCTCGGCCCGCTGCCCACACTCAAGATCGACCCCGAGGAGATGAGCGAGGAGGACGTCTTCGGCGCCGGCAAGATCGAGGATTTCAAGTGGAAGCAGCTCCTCGACCTCGTCACCTGCACCGAGTGCGGCCGCTGCCAGGACCAGTGCCCCGCCTGGAACACCGGCAAGCCGCTGTCGCCCAAGCTGGTCATCACCGACCTGCGCGACCACATGTTCGCCAAGGCGCCCTACCTGCTGGGCGATGCCACCGCCGAGGCGCCGAACGGGCACGACCCGTCGGTGCTCTCCCAGGACCTGGTCACCGACGTGGTGGGCAGCGACGTGCTGTGGTCGTGCACCACCTGCGGCGCCTGCGTCGAGCAGTGCCCGGTCGACATCGAGCACGTCGACACGATCGTCGACATGCGCCGCTACCAGGTCCTGATGGAGTCCCGCTTCCCGACCGAGGCGGGCACCATGCTGCGCAACATCGAGAACTCCGGCGACCCCTGGGGTCTCGGCGGCGGCCAGCGCCTCGCCTGGAAGGACGGTCTGGAGTTCGACGTGCCGGTGGTCACCGACCGGATCCCTGACGACGTCGAGTACCTCTATTGGGTGGGCTGCGCCGGGGCGCTCGAGGACCGCGCTCGCAAGACTGTGCAGTCGACGGCTCGCCTGCTGCACCGGGCCGGCGTCAGCTTCGCCGTGCTGGGGCCGCGCGAGTCCTGCACCGGCGACCCCGCCCGCCGGCTCGGCAACGAGTACCTCTACCAGACGCAGGCGCAGCAGAACATCGAGACGCTGAGCACGGTCGGCGCGCGCAAGGTGATCGCCTCCTGCCCCCACTGCTTCAACACGCTGGCGCGCGAGTACCCCGACCTCGGCGCCACCGGCTACGAGGTGATCCACCACTCCGAGCTGCTGCAACGGCTCTTGGCCGAGGGGCGGCTGGAGCCGTCCTCGCCGCTCGAGCTCACGGTGACCTACCACGACCCCTGCTACCTCGGCCGCCACAACAAGATCTACGACGCGCCGCGGCAGGTGCTGGACGCCGTGCCAGGGGTCCGGTCGATCGAGATGCACCGCTGCCGCGAGCGGGGCTTCTGCTGCGGGGCGGGTGGGGCGCGCATGTGGATGGAGGAGCGGATCGGCAAGCGCGTGAACCTCGAGCGCGCCGACGAGGCCCTGTCGACCGGCGCGGACGTGATCGGGACAGCCTGCCCGTACTGCACGGTCATGCTCGACGACGCGGTCAAGCAGCGCCAAGCCGAAGGCGGCGCCGATGGCGTGCGCGTGCTCGACGTCGCCCAGGTCCTCGAGCAGTCGCTGACGAACGGCGCGGCCGGCGGCGGTCCGGCGACCCCGGACGCGGCAGCCTCGGACGGAGGCGCCGCGGCCTCGGCCGATGCCTCCCGGAATACCTCCGGGGCCTCGGACTGAGCGCCGCCGTCAGTCCCGGAAGTTCTCCCAGTAGCGCGAGGGCGTCGGCCCGCGCTGGCCCTGGTACTTCGAGCGGACGCCTCCGGAGCCATAGGGCCGGTCCGCCGGCGTGGTGAGCTGGAAGACCGCGATCTGGCCGATCCGCATCCCTGGGTAGAGGGTGATCGGCAGGTTGGCCACGTTCGACAGCTCCAGGGTGACGTGACCCTGGAAGCCAGGGTCAAGGAACCCCGCCGTCGAGTGGGTGAGCAGGCCGAGGCGCCCGAGCGACGATTTCCCCTCCAGCCGCGCGGCCAGGTCAGCGGGGATGCCGATCATCTCGAGCGTGGAGCCGAGCACGAACTCCCCGGGATGCAGGATGAAGGCGTCGTCCGGCTTGACCTCGACCAACTCGGTCAGCCCGTCCATCGACTGGCGCACGTCGATGTAGGGATAGCGGGCGTTATGGAACACCCGGAAGCGGCTGTCCAGCCGGATGTCGATGCTCGACGGCTGGATGGCCTCGTCGTCGATGGGGTCGACGATCAGGCGGCCAGCCTCGATCGCCTCACGAAGGCTGCGGTCAGAGAGGATCACCTGGCGCTCCACGACACTACGCTGTCCACGTCCGCGGCATTGTGGCACGGCCACCGCGCCAGGTCGCAACGGTCGCCCGCCCCACCAGCGCGACCATTGCCGCGCGGCCGTGCCGCTCGCTAGAATCGCGGCCGCCAGCGGGCGTAGTTCAATGGTAGAACACGAGCTTCCCAAGCTCGCAGTGAGGGTTCGATTCCCTTCGCCCGCTCCATATCTCTTCCCGCCGTGCTGTGTCAGTTCGCTGTGTCGCTTCGGTCCAGGATCGCTGGATCGGCGTTGAGGAGCGGCCTTCCGGCACCGACCCTCACCTTCAATCGCGTTCCGTCCGATAGCACTCAGGGCCATCGTCCTGATCGGCTAGAGGAGGCGTGATGCGTGAAAAGCAGCGGAGCCGCCGGGCTGCTGGAACCCTGGCCGTGATCGCCGGGCTGGCCGCTGGCACGATCGCCTCGAACCTCGGCGCGCTCACCGGCGCGCTCACCGGCGGTGAGGGCGCAGGGCCGGCGGGGATGCCCCGCGCGGCGGGAAGCCCGACCACCCCCGGCATGTCGCAGCCCAAGCTGGACCTGCTCCACACCCCGCCGTTGCTGGTGCTGCGTAGCGAAGCCGTCGAGCTGCGCTACGAACTCGTGTGCCCGGCGGAGGAGGCGCGCTGCGCTCCAGAGGGCACCGCGTACCTGCGCGCCGAGCGCGACGCGAGCTTCACCGCCCTGCCGCTGCGCCCCGGCGGCGCGTCTCGCCAGGACCGCTGGTATGTCCGGGTGCCGCGACGCTTCCTCGCTGGCTCGTCGTTCTTCTATTACGCGGTCATGGGCGACCGGGAGAGCGGGCTGCCGATGACCCTGCCGGCAGGTGGGGCCGCCGGGCCGCAGCAGGCCTGGGTGCTCGACCGGCCACACGTCGCCGAGCTCGGAGCGCACCGCTTCGGGCGGACCAGGCCTCCCGAGGCGGTGGTCGCCCGGGCGGCGTGGGGTCGCGGCGCCGGCGCGCTCGGATCCACCGCCAGCCCGACCACCACGTCCGCTCGCTCGTTGGCGACCCACAGCAGCCGCCCGTCCTGGTCGAACGCCAGGTCCCTGGGGAACCGGCCGCCGGCCGGGTAGGTGGCCAGGAGCCGCAGGCCGTGCTCGGTCGACAGCACCCCGATGCTGTCGTGGCCCCGGTTGCCCACGTAGACGAACCGCCCGTCCCGAGACACACGCACCGCTGACGGGTAACTCTCGACGGCGACGTCCTCGGGGACGGTGCGCACGGTCTCGCGCGGCTCGACGCGGCCGCTGGCGGGGTCGTACCCGCATGCCGTGACCGTCGAGTCCAGCTCGTTCACGACGTAGACCCTGGTGCCTTGCGGATCGAAGGCCAGGTGCCGGGGGCCGGCCCCCCGGTGCAGCGCCACCTCGCTCCGGAGCCGCAACCGGCCGGATCCAAGGTCGAGCTGGTAGCTCGAGACCGTGCCCGCGCCGAGGTGGACCGCGAGGACCCAGCGGCCAGCGGGGTCGGTGACCACCATATGGGCGTGCGGCTTCGGGTTCTCGACAACCTCGGTGGCCGGACCGAGGACGCCACCGCGCTCGACCGGATGCACCACGATGCTCCCGGAGCCCCAGTGAGCGGACAGCACGTACCGGCCGCTCGGGTGCACCGACAGGTGACAGGGCTGCGGACCCCCGCTCGGCTGGGTGCCGAGCAGGCGCAGGTCCCCGCTGTCGCCGATGGCGAACGCGCTCACGAGCCCCTGGTCGAGCTCGTGCACGGCGTAGAGCGCGTGGGCGTCGGGCGCCACCGCCCGGTAGGCCGGATGCGCCGGACACCCCGCTATCGACTCGAGCCTGAGCACCCCGCCGCGCAGCGCGGCCACGGCGATCCCCTGGCCGCTTCCAGCGGCATGGCTGCCCAGGTAGATCAAATCGTCATCCGCGGATGAGCGTCGCCAGCGCCGCCACCGTGATCACCAGCCCGATCAGCACGTTCGCCAGCACCCGCGTCCGCGACGGCAATTTCGACCCGGAGGCCGTCGGCTCGCGCACCCTGGCAGTCACTCGCCCCGAGGAGCCAGCCCTCGGACCGGCCGCCGCCCTGGCGCCGCCGGATCTCGCCCGCCCAGGCGGCCCGTCGCCCGAGCCACCCCGCCCCCGCGCTCTCTCCGCCGAGCCGGCCCGGCTGGGCTTGCCGGTCGTGCGGCTGGTCCGGGTCCCCTTGGCTGTGCCGTTGGCGTCCCGCTTGGCGGCCGACCCGCTCTGTGCCTGCTTGGCGTCGCGCCATGCAGGGCGGAGCCGGATGTAGGCCGCGAGGTTGCCCAATAGGAAGGCCCCGCCGAGGGCGAGCAGGCACTCGGGAACGAGCTGGTTCAGCGGAATCACAGCAGCCTCCCGATGCCTGACGGATTGCCAGCCAAGGCTACTACGCCCCTCGCGGGTGAGGGAGGCTGCGCGGCGAGACTGTGGACAACGGATCGCAGCAGCTCCACGGGCCTGTGGACAGTCGTTTGCCGCCGATCCGAGTTTCTGGAAGCCTGCGGACGGCACCGTCCTCGACTTGCGGCAAGGAGCACCCCCCGTGGCCGTCGCTGTCTCCCGAACCAGGCCGTCGAGCCGTACCAGACCCGCCCGCCGTGGGCTGATTCTCGCCCTGTTCGTCGGATCCGGGGCGGCTGGGCTCGTGTATCAGGTCGTCTGGTCGCGCGAGCTGGTGCTGGTCTTCGGCAACACCACCCAGGCCGTCTCGACGATCGTGACCGCGTTCATGGCCGGCCTCGGCTTCGGGAGCCTGGCCGGCGGGCGTTGGGCGGGCCGCAGCGCGCGACCGCTGCGCCTCTACGGCGCGATCGAGCTCGGCGTGGCGGTCCTCGCGATGTTCCTGCCATTCGCCTTCGACGACCTCGCCGAGCTCTACCGCGGCGCTTACCCGAGCCTGGTGGACAACACCCTCGCGCTCACCGCGGTGCGGTTCGCGCTCGCGCTGGCCGCGGTCGCGCCCGCGACCTTCCTCATGGGCGCCACCCTGCCGCTGCTGGTCCGCCATCTCGTCCGCACACTCGACGAGGCCGGGGCTCGCCTCGGCGAGCTGTACGCGGCCAACACCGCCGGTGCCGTCGCGGGGACCGTCATCGCCGGCTTCGTCCTGATCGAGTTCCTCGGCCTGCGGCTCACCAGCTACCTCGCCGTCGCGCTGAACCTGATCGCGGGCTCCGGCGCCTTGCTGCTCTCGCGACTTGCCGATCGGCCCACAGCGCCGGACAGCGGTCGCGCCGAGGCCATCGGCGCCGATTCCAGACGTGACGACCTTGATCTTGCGGTCGCTCGCGGGACCTCACCGGTGAGCGAGGGATCCAGTCTCGCCGCCATCGCCCCCGCCCGATCCGATGGCGAGGTTGACGAGGACCGCGGCGGCCGGCTCGATGACGACGCCCACCCGGATCCCGCCGGCAGCCGTCTCGCGCCACGCTGGGCGATCCTGCTGGCGACGTTCGTCTCCGGGTTCGTCTCGCTCGCCCTCGAGGTCCTGTGGACCCGGATGTTGTCAGAAGGCACCGGCTCCAGCATCTACATCTTCACGACCATCCTGGCGATCTTCCTTGCCGGCATCGCCATCGGGAGTGCCATCTACCGGCGCTGGTCCACTCCGTCCCGCGAGCGGGCAGGCACGCTCGGCGTGTGCCTCGCGGTGGTGGGAGCGCTGGCCCAGGCGACGGTGGTGCTCGGCAGCGGCGTCGTCGGCGTGGTTCCCTTCGTGGTCCGTACGGTCGTGATCCTGCTCCCAGCCACGATCCTCATGGGCTACGCCTTCCCGCTGGCCGGCCGTCTGGTCACGCCGTCGGCCCGCGCCGCCGGCGGCAGTGTCGCGCTGCTCTATGCGGCCAACACCGCCGGGTCCATCCTCGGCTCCTTCAGCGCCGCTTTCATACTGGCGGGCACCCTTGGGACCAACGGCTCCGTCCTCCTGCTCGGCGCCCTCAACCTCCTCGCCGGCGCCGCTCTCCTCGCCGCCGACCCGACCTGGCGCCGCCGCGCCGCCGCTGCCTTCCCCACCGCTGCAAGACCCTCAGGCATCCGCGTGGTCGCCCAAGAGGCCCCCGTCAGGGCCTCCACCAGCCTTGCGCACTCCGGCACAGACGGCCTGGCAGCCGCCGGCGGCGGACGATCGGCGCTCGGGGGCTCGGTCGATGGCGGGACAGCGGGTCGTCGGTGGGGTCCCGGTCGGGCGCGGGTGCTGGCGGTCGCATTCGCCGCCTTGGCGCTGCTGGGACTGGTCGCATCGTCGCTCGACCTGCCGGTCACCCGAACCGCCACCGAGAACCGCATTCGCGCGCTCGGCCTCCCCGTGACGCACGCCGAGGACGAGCTGGCGACCGTCGACACCGTCGGCGGTCCAGCGGCGAAACGGCGCTTGCTGATCGGCGGGGTCGGCGTGACCTCGCTCACGGTCGACACCAAGCTGATGGGGTACCTCTCGAAGGCACTGCGACCTCAGGCGCAGGACTTCCTGGTGATCGCCTTCGGAATGGGCAGCACCTACCGGTCGGGCCTCGAGCTCGGCATGCGGACCGACGCGGTCGAGTTGTCGCCGACCGTGCCGAGCCGCATGCCGGTGTTCTTTTCTGACGCCGCAAGCTACCTGCATCACCCGAACGGGCGGGTGATCACCAGCGACGGGCGCAACTACGTCCGTCTGGCCCGTGAGCGCTACGACCTCATCGCGGTCGACCCGGCGCCACCCATCGAGAGCGCCGGATCGGTGGTCCTGTACACCAGGGAATTCCTGACCGAGGGCAAGACGAGACTGCGCCCGGGCGGGGTGTTCCTCCTGTGGATGCCGTATGCGCTGCCAATGGACGATCTCAAGGCGCACGTGCGCACCTTCCACAACGTCTTCCCGCACGTCAGCCTGATGCTCTCCCCTGGCGGGCATGGCATGTTCATGCTCGGCTCTGACGCGCCGCTGCGGTTCACCGACCAGACGGTCCTCCAGGTGCTCGGCAATCCGGCGGCCGTCCGGGATCTCGCGGATTCGCCGGACTACCCGCCGACCGACGGGCCCGGCTGGGTTCGAGCGGTCCACCATGCCGAATGGTTGGCAGACGATCAGGTGACCGCGTTCACCGGTCCGGGTCCCGAGATCACCGACGACCGGCCGCGCTCCGAGTACTTCCTGTGGCGGCGCGCCTTCATGCACGACAAGGCGTACGTCAACGAGGCCATGCTCCGCGCCGCCACACCGAAGTAGCCGGCACCTCATCCGTATCAGCCTCGGATCCCATCAGGCTCCGACGGTCCCGGCATGAGCGGGCTCAGCTCACGAAGCGTCGGAAGGCGGGCCAGGACTCGAGCGGGATGCGCAGGTCGCGGCAGAGGTAGATCGGGCCGCCCCGCTCCTCGTTGTCGGCGCCGGCGTCGTTGGTGACGGTGCCGACCCGACGCAGGTCACCGCAGAGGGATCGCAGCTCAGGTGCTTGGTAGCCGAGTGTGAGCAGCGGGCCGACGGTCCTCTGGCGTGGCCGCCAGAACCAGAAGGTGTCGTGTCCGCTGATCGCCGATGGCAGGCCGAGGCGAGGACCGAACCAATCCACGGCACCGGCTTCACCGTAGTTGGCCGCCAGGACCCTGGCGGTCGCCCGCTCGTCCGGGGGCAAGGATCGGTATGCGGCGGCAACCGTCCCGACCAGCTCGGGCCAGCCGAGCATCTCGGCATAGTCGCTGCGGAGCTCGTCCAGGTGGTATCGGACCATCTGGTCGATCGGCAGCACCGGGAGAGCGAAGGGGGCCGCCATCACGGAGCTGATCGCCAGCGCGACGATCATCGAGCGAACCTGGCGGCGCCTCCGCCGCGGGCTCGTCTGCCTGCTCAGGAACCGCTCGAACGAGATCGCCCCGGCCGCCAGCAACACCGGGTACACGGGTCCTGCGTAGTAGCTCTTCGCGCGCTGCACGAGCAGGACCAGGATGACCACCACGGCTGCCAGGCCGAGCATGCGGAAGCGTGGATGCCGCAGCAGGTGCACGAGCCCGGCGATCCACAACGGCACCAAGGCGAACCCGATCAGGAGCAGTTGCTCGGAAACGAAGCGCGTGGGCGGGTTCTCAGCGGCCATTTCCGCGTTGTGGTTGCCGAGGAACTCGAGCGTCGGCCAACCATGGGTGGCCTGCCAGACGAGATTCGGGGCGAGCAACGCCGCCGCGATGAGCGCGGCCAGCCACGGCCAGGGGGTGACGAGCCAGCGCCGCTGCGCCGTGAGCGCCAGGCCGACCGCGAACCCCATGCCCAGTACCAGGATCGTGTACTTGGTCTCGAGACCGATCCCGAAGGCCACCCCGATGGCCAGCCACAGCCGCGGCGGTCCGCCGCGCGCGAGCAGCCGTGCGACCAGGTAGAGACAGACCGCCCACGTGAGCTCATCGAACGAGACCGTCTGGAACATCGAATTGCTGCCGAGGAACATGGGCGAACACAGCACCAGCAAGGCGGCCAGGATCTGGGCGAACCGGCCTCCGCCCAGCTCGCGCGCGATCAGCCCACCCAGGACCACGATCACGGCCCCAGCCATGGCGGGCCAGGCTCGCAGTCCCACCAGCGAGTGCCCGAAGACCAGCGTGGAAAGCCTCGCCATCCACGCCGTGATCGGCGGATAGTCGACGTAGCCGAGACTCGGGTGCCGTCCGGCGGCGAGATAGTAGAGCTCGTCGCGGTGGAACCCGTACCTGCCGGCCACCGCGAGCTGCACGATCAGCTTCACCAGCGCCAGCCCCAGCAGCGCGAGCATCCCCTCCGCACGCCAGCGCTCCAGCACCGCCACCCGCCGCAGCCGCGGCGCGCTGATCAATCGAGGCGCCGCCGCCGAGGCCGACGCTCCAGGCGCCCGACCGCTCAGGGTTCCATCGAGCGGGGACGCATTCGATGGCGGCGCACCAGGCGCGGGCGAGCCGGACCGACGCGCCTCGGCCTGGAGATCGTCGGTGCGCGAGGTTGGCGGCGGAGCTTGGGCGCGGCGGAGCATGGCGGCCTCCTTGGCGTGCGGCGCTCGGATGGGGTCGGGATCTGGCTGCACGCTACGGTCCGCGGTGGGCACGCGTCGTCGGCCTCGCTCGCGAATCAGCGCATGGTTCCTCGGAGGGAGACGGCCACCAGCTCCCCCGCAAGAGGGAGCCCACCTTCGGCGCGCCGCACCGGCCCGCCGGGGGCGCGCCCCGACGAAGCTCCCGTCGGAGGCCAGGCTGCGCGACGCGGCCTCGTCGATGAGGCTCGTGTCAGGCGCGAGGCTGCGGAGGCGGGGCCGCGTCGGCGGGGGTTGGGTTAGAGGCTGCGGGCGGCCATGGGGGCGAAACGGGAGTACTGGCCCTGGAAGGTGACGGTCACGGTGTCGGTCGGCCCGTTGCGATGCTTGGCGACGATGAGGTCGGCCTCACCCTTGCGAGGAGACTCGGGGTCGTAGAGATCCTCGCGGTAGATGAACATGACCATGTCGGCGTCCTGCTCCAGGGCTCCAGATTCGCGCAGGTCCGAGAGCATGGGCTTCTTGTCAGACCGCGCCTCGGTCTGGCGGGAGAGCTGCGAGATCGCGATCACCGGGACCGCGAGCTCCTTGGCCAGCAGCTTCAGGGCGCGCGAGATCTCGCTGACCTCCTGCTGGCGGCTCTCCACCCGCTTGCTCGGCTGCATGAGCTGGAGATAGTCGACGACCACCAGGCCGAGCCCGTGGCGCTGCTTGAGGCGGCGGCACTTGGCCCGCAGCTCCATCATGGTGATCGCGGCTGAGTCATCGATGAACAGGGGCGCCTCGGCCAGCCTGCCGAGCGAGCGTGTCAGCCGGGTCCAGTCCGAGTCCTCCATGCGCCCGGTGCGAAGCCGTTGCATGTCGACCGAGCATTCGGCGCACATGAGCCGCTGGACCAGCTCGGTCTTGCTCATCTCGAGAGAGAACACCACCGTGGGGACGCCCGACCGCACGGAGGCGTTCCTCGCGACGTCCAGGCCGAGTGTGGACTTCCCGACCGCCGGCCTGGCGGCAACGATGATCAGGTTGGAGGCCTGCAGCCCGGAGGTCAGGCGGTCCAGCTCGGGGAACCCGGTCGCGACGCCGGTGATCTCACGGCTGTCGTTGTGGAGGCGCTCGATCGCCTCCAGGGTGCTGGTGAGGACCTCGCGCAGGCTCTGGTAGTCCTCGGTGACGCGGCCCTGGGCGACCTGGTAGACCCATGATTCGGCGAGATCCACCGCGCGCTCGGTGTCCTGCGGCGTCTCGTACCCGAGCTGCACGATCCTGGTGCCGGTGTCGATGAGGCGGCGCAGGATGCCGGCCTCCTTGACGATGCGCGCGTAGTAGCCCGCGTTGGCGGCGGTGGGCACGCTCGACACCAGCGTGTGCACGAACGGCGCGCCGCCGACGTCGGCGAGCTCGCCGCTGCGTCGTAGCTCTTCGGCGACGGTCACGGGGTCGACCGCCTGGCCGTGGGAATAGAGGTCAAGGACCGACCGGAACACCGTGCGGTGGGCAGGCCGGTAGAAGTCATCCTCGTGCAGGAGCTCGAGGACCTCGGCGATCGCATCGCGCGACAGCAGCATCGAGCCGAGAACCGATTCCTCAGCTTCGACGTTGTGCGGGGGAACGCGCTCGTAGGTCGGGGAAGCGTTGGGCCGAGGGCCTCCGTCGGGGACGGAGCGCATGGCCATAGGGTCGAGCCTCCTTACGCTTCCTTGGCTACGCGGGCACGACCTCCACGGTCATGTTCGCCTCGACCTCCGGGTGCAACCGGACGGTGACGCGATGGGGGCCGGTGTTCTTGATGGCGGTGTCGAGGTGGATACGGCGCCGATCAATGCGGGTCCCGCCCGTCTTCGCGACCGCGTCGACGATCTGCGGTGTGGTGATCGAGCCGAACAGCCGGCCTTCCTTGCCGGCCTTGGCTGGGATCACGACCCGGAGCGACTCGAGATGGGCGGCCACGGTCCTGGCCTGCTCGAGATCGGCGATCTCTCTGGCGATGCGTCGGGAGCGGATGCCCTCGGCCTGGCGCACCGCGCCCGGCGTGGCGAGCCGCGCGAGGTTGCGGGGCAGCAGGTAGTTGCGCCCGTAGCCGTCGGCGACCTCTACGATGTCGCCCGGGGCACCGACGCCCCGGACCTCCTGGTTGAGGATGACCTTCACGTCGTCGACCTCGTGCTAGCGGATGGTGTATGGAAGCAGCGCCATCTCTCGGGCGTTCTTGACCGCCGTCGCGACGTCGCGCTGGTGCTGCGCGCAGTTGCCCGTGACCCGCCGGGCGCGGATCTTGCCGCGGTCGCTCATGAACTTCCGCAGCAGGTTCACGTCCTTGTAGTCGATGTAGTCCTGCTTGTCAGCGCAGAACTGGCAGAACTTGCGCTTGGGCTTGCGCTGGAACGTGCTCTTTGGCATACAGCCGGTTACCTCCTCACCGGCCTCGGCCCCCTTGGCCTCGGCCGGTCCTCACTCGTCTCGAATCATTCGGGTCCATGGTGCTCGGTCCTGGGACGGGCCGCCGGTGCTGGGACGAACGGCCTCGGGACCCTGGGCGAAGGCAAGGTGGCCTTCACCCAAGGTCAGCGACCCAACCCCCGCAGCGGTCATCGACGGCACTCGATCAGAACGGCGGTTCGTCGTTGAACTGGCCGCTGTTCCGTTCGCCGCCCGCGGCGTTGCCGGAACTGCCGGACCAGTCACCACCACCACCACCACCACCACCACCACCGCCACCGCCACCGCCGCGAGAAGCCCGCTCCACCTTGGCGGTCGCGAACTTCAGGCTCGGGGCGACCTCATCGGCCTCGACCTCGGTCACCGAGCGCTTCTCGCCCTCGGGCGTCTCCCAGGAACGCGTCCGTAGGCGGCCCACCACGACGGCACGGCTGCCCTTGGTCATGGACTCGGCGACGTTCTCAGCCATCTGCCGCCAGACGTTGACCCGGAAGAACGAGGTCTCGCCGTCCTTCCAGTTGTCCCCGTCACGGACTCGCGGGGTGACGGCCAGTCGGAAGTTGGCCACGGCCGCCCCGTTGGGCGTGAACCGTAGCTCTGGATCGTCGGTCAGGTTGCCGACCAGGATCACTTGGTTATCGGTAGCCACTCGAAGAACACCTCATCGCACATCCCGCGCCGGCGCACGGCCGGACACGAACCGGTAGAACGGGCCGCGGATCGATCCGGAGCCCTGCACCGAGGTGCGGGGAGGCGCGGACCCGCGGGCCAGCGGGGAAGGAGACGTTGCCGGTCGGCTGATCAGGCGGCCTCGGGGCGGACCACCTTGTGCCGGATCACCTCGTCGGCCAGACCGAGCACTCGCGAGAGCTCGTCGACCGCTGTGGGTTCGGCTTCGACCACGACCACGGTGTAATAGCCCTCATTGATATGCCGGATCTCGTACGCGAACCGGCGCTTGCCCCAGTGGTCGATGTTCTGGATCTCGCCACCTCGGCTGCTGACCGTGGTCAGAAACCTGTCGACCGCCGCCTTGGCGTCCTTGTCTTCCAGGCCGGGGTCGAGAATCAGCATGACTTCGTAACGGCGCATGTCACCTCCTCTGGACTGAGCGGCCCCCGGCGGTCGGGAGCAGGAGCGTGAAGCCGACCGAGGGTAGCAGCCGACCGTTGTC
>WNGG01002023.1_pt1 | contig 46296 bp, 42 predicted proteins | sample 5400661 | NCBI WGS metagenome assembly WNGG01 (sample SAMN13153372, study PRJNA577476) | soil metagenome | isolation source: 100 cm soil or saprolite under Garry oak tree replicate 1 | place: USA:California | collected 2016-06-15 | reverse complement strand
GGGTTTCCCGGCCTCGCCGGCTTCTTCTCCAAGGACGAGATCCTCGCGGCGGCGTTCTTCGGTAGCCGCGCGGCGTGGGCGTTGCTGCTGGCCGGCGCGTTCATGACCGCCTTCTACACGTTCCGGCTGATCTTCCTCGCGTTCTTCACCGGCCCCCGCATGTCGAAGGACGTCGCGCACCACGCGCACGAGTCGCCGCGCGTGATGACGTGGCCGCTGATCGCGCTGGCCGCGCTCACGGTGGTGGCCGGCGCCGCCGTCGGCATCCCGTCCGAGCACGGCACGCCGTTCGCGCGCTTTCTCTCGCCCGTGCTGCCGGTGCACGAGGGTGAGCACGGCGGCGCCGCCGGCGTGATGCTGCTCGTGCTCTCGGTGATCGTGGTGGCCGCCGGCATCCTGCTCGCGTGGTTCATGTACATGGCGGCGCCGGTGAAGGCGGAGACGATCGGCCAGCCGCGGACGGTGCTCGTGCGGCTGCTGCTCAATGCGTGGTACGTGGACTGGCTCTACGATCGCGCGATCGTGCGGCCGCTCTACGCGCTGTCGGTGTTCCTCGCGCGCGTGTTCGACCTCGGCGTGATCGACGGCCTCGTCAACGGCCTCGGCCGCGCGGTGGTCTGGTGGTCGGCGGGGCTGCGGCGGCTGCAGACGGGTTACGTCGTGAACTACGCGCTGACCATGCTCGCCGGCGCCGTCATCTTCGTGGCGTACTTCCTGGCGCGATGAGCACGCGGATGATCGAAGAGCGCCACGGGTTCCCCGGGGCGCTCCGAGCATCGGCCGGGGGAGTCCGAGGGGGGCGTAGCCCCCTTCGCTTGAAGAGGCTGGGGGGCCATCTCGGGGCCCCCCACGACGATCGATGAGCACGCGGATGATCGAGGAGCGCCACGGGTTCCCCGGGGCGCTCCGAGCATCGGGGGGTGTGGGGGGCCATCTCGGGGCCCCCCACATAAACAGATGAGCCTGCCGCCGATCGGCCTGCTGACCGTCGTCACCTTCCTGCCGGCGGTCGGCGCGCTGCTGATCCTCCTGCTGGTGCCGCGCCGCCACGAGGAGGCGCTGCGCTGGGGCGGCCTCGTCGTGAGCCTCGCCACCTTCGCGGCGTCGGTGCCGCTGTGGACGGGCTTCGACGCCGGCGATGCCGACATGCAGTTCGAGGAGCTGCTGCGCTGGATGCCGGGACTCGGCGTCGGCTACCACGTCGGCGTGGACGGCATCAGCGTGCTCCTCGTGCTCCTCACCACGTTCCTCATGCCGGTCGCCCTCGCCTCCGCCTGGCACGCCATCGAGGACCGTACGAAGGAGTTCGTGATCGCCATGCTGCTGCTGGAGGCGGGCATGGTGGGCGTGTTCGTCTCCCTCGATCTCTTCCTCTTCTTCGTGTTCTGGGAGGCGATGCTGATCCCGATGTACTTCGTCATCGGCGTGTGGGGTGGCGCCAACCGCGTGTACGCGGCGGTGAAGTTCGTCCTCTACACGATGGTCGGCTCGGCGCTGATGCTGGTGGCCATCCTCGCCCTCTACTATCAGCACGGCGCCGCCACCGGCACCTACACGTTCGACCTGCCGACGCTCACACGCTACGTCCTGGCGCCGGGGCTCGCGCAGAACCTCATGTTCGTCGCCTTCGCCCTGGCCTTCGCCATCAAGGTCCCGCTGTTCCCGTTCCACACGTGGCTGCCCGACGCGCACGTGGAGGCGCCGACGGCGGGCTCGGTGATCCTGGCCGGCGTGCTGCTGAAGATGGGGACGTACGGCTTCCTGCGCTTCTGCCTGCCGCTCTTCCCCGACGCCAGCGTGGACTTCGGCCCCTGGGTGTACGCGCTGGCCGTGATCGGCATCGTCTACGGCGCGTTCGTGTCGACCGTGCAGCCGGACCTCAAGAAGCTCGTCGCCTACTCCAGCGTGAGCCACCTGGGCTTCGTGATGCTCGGCCTGTTCACGCTGACGCCGCAAGGCCTGGTCGGCGGCGTGATCCAGATGGTCAACCACGGGCTCTCGACGGGCGCGCTCTTCCTCATGGTCGGCATGATCTACGAGCGACGCCACACCCGGCTGATCTCGGAGTTCGGCGGACTGTGGGCGGTGATCCCGGGCTTCTCCGCGCTGCTCCTCATCGTGTGTCTGTCGTCCCTGGGCCTGCCGGGCCTGAACGGCTTCGTCGGCGAGTTCCTCATCCTCGTCGGGACCTTCTCGGTCAACAAGTGGCTCGCGGCCGCCGCCACCACCGGTATCATCTTCGCCGCCGTCTATCTGTTGTGGATGTACCAGCGCGTGGCCTTCGGCGAGATCCGGCACGAGGCGAACCGGCGACTGGCCGACCTCACGCCCCGCGAGTGGGCGGTGCTCGTCCCCGTGGTCGTGCTCATCGTCTGGATCGGCGTCTACCCGAAGGCGTTCACGGCCAAGACGGAAGCGTCGGTGCTGGCCCTGATCGCCCAGGTGGAGAGCAAGGCCGCGGTCGCGCGCGCGCCGGTGCCGTGGTGGGCGTCGCGATGATCCCGGCCCCGCCGGTCGCCCTCGGCGCGCTCCTGCCCGCGCTCATCGTCTTCGGCACCGGCGTGCTGGTGCTGCTGCTCGACCTGGTGCCGCCGCGCACGAAGGACCACCTGGGCGGCGTCGCGCTGGCCGGGATCGTGATCGCGCTCCTCGGCTCGATCTCGCTCTGGAACCACGAGACGCGCGCCTTCCGCGACATGGTGCTGCTCGACAACTACGCGCTCTTCTTCCACGTCGTGATCTGCTATGCCGCCGCGCTCGCCGTGCTGCTCTCGATCGACTACCTCCGGCGCAACGGCGTGGAGTCGGGCGAGTACTACGCGCTGCTGCTCTTCTCGACCGCCGGCATGATGCTGCTCGCCTCCGCGGGCGATCTCCTGATCGTCTTCCTCGGCATCGAGCTGATGTCGCTCTCGCTCTACGTGCTGGCCGGGCTGTTCAAGATGCGGCTGGCCTCGGGCGAGGCCTCCATGAAGTACTTCCTGCTCGGCGCCTTCGCCACCGGCTTCCTGCTCTACGGCATCGCGCTGATCTACGGCGCCACGGGCTCGACCAACTTCGACCGCATCGCCGCCGCCGCCGCCGCGCGCCCGCGCGACACGCTGGTGACGATCGGTCTCGGCCTGCTGCTGGTCGGATTCGGCTTCAAGATCTCGTCGGTGCCGTTCCACATGTGGGCGCCCGACGTCTACGAGGGCGCCCCGACGTCGGTGACGGCGCTCATCGCCACCGGCTCCAAGGCCGCGGCCTTCGCCGCGCTCATTCGCGTGCTGACGGTGGCGCTCCGGGCCGCGCAGCCGGACTGGAGCGTCCTGCTGTGGGCGGTGGCCGCGGTGACCATGACCGCCGGGAACGTGATCGCCATCGCGCAGTCGAACCTCAAGCGCATGCTCGCGTACTCGTCCATCGCCCACGTCGGCTACATGCTGGTGGGGCTGGTGGCGGGCGGCGTGCCCGGCGCGGGCGCCGTCCTCTTCTACCTCCTCGCGTACACGTTCACCACCGCCGGCGCCTTCGGCGCCATCCTGCTCGTCGAGCGCTCCGACGGCGAGGCGGTGGAGGTGGGCGACTACGCCGGGCTCGCGCGGCGCCATCCCGTGCTGGCGGCGACCCTCGGCCTCTTCCTGCTCTCGCTCGTCGGCATCCCGCCCCTCGCCGGGTTCGTCGGCAAGTTCTACCTGTTCGGCTCCGCCGTCCGCGCGGGCTACCTCTGGCTGACCGTGATCGGCGTGCTGAACTCCGCGATCGCCGCCTACTACTACCTGCGCGTGATCGTGTACATGTACATGCGCGAGCCGGAGGGCGTGGAGGTGCGTCTCGTGCCGTCGTTCGCGGGCGGCGTCGCGCTCGCCATCGCCCTCGTCGGCATCGTGCTCCTGGGCGTGATGCCCGCGCCGTTCGCCGATCTCGCCCAGGTCGCCGTCGCGCCGCTCCTCCGCTAGTGGCGCCTCGCCTGCCGCACCGCGGCTGGCTCTTCGACCTCGACGGCACCGTCTACCGCGGCGAGGCGCTGATTCCCGGCGCCGCCGAGACCCTCGCCGCGCTGCGCGCCGCCGGCCGCCGCGTGGCGTTCCTCTCGAACAAGCCGCTCCAGACGCGCGCGGACTACGCCGCCAAGCTCACGCGGCTCGGCGTGCCGGCCGCCGCCGAGGACGTCGTCAACTCCTCGCTGGTCCTCGCGCGCCACCTGGCGACGCTCGACCCCGGCGCGCCCGTGTTCGTCATCGGCGAGCCGCCGCTGGTCTCCGAGCTGGCGGCGCACGGCTTCGAGGTGCGCGCCGATCACCGCGTGCGCTGGGTGGTCATCGCCTTCGACCGCACGTTCGACTACGCCAAGCTCAACACCGCGCTCCAGGCGGTGCGGCAGGGCGCGCGGCTCATCGCCACCAATCCCGACCGCACGTGCCCCGTCGAGGGCGGCGAGATCCCCGACTGCGCCGGCATGACGGCGGCGGTCGAGGCGGTGACCGGCAAGACGGTGGAGGTGATCGTCGGCAAGCCCTCGCCGATCATCCTCGAGGTCGCGCTCGGCCGCCTCGGCGTGCCCGCGCGCGACGCCGTCATCGTCGGCGACCGCATCGAGACCGACATCGTCATGGGCAAGCGGCTCGGCCTCGGCACCGTCCTCGTCCTCTCGGGCGTGACGCGCGCGGACGACCCGCGCGTGGCCGAGATCGCGCCGGACCTCGTGCTACCATCGATTCGAGAGTTGATCCGATGACGTCGCGTCCCCAGCCGCTCACCGACGCCGACTTCGACGTCGTCATCATCGGCGGCGGCATGGCGGGCGCGGGCGTCGCGCGCGACCTCGCCATGCGCGGCCTCGCGGTGGCCCTCCTCGACCGCGGCGACTTCGGCGCCGCCACCACCTCGCGGTCCTCCAAGCTCGTGCACGGCGGCCTGCGCTACCTCGAGCTGTTCGACTTCGCGCTCGTCCGCGAGTCGCTCACCGAGCGCGAGCGGCTTCGCCGGCTGGCCCCGCACCTCGTGAAGCCGCTGCCGTTCCTGGTGCCGATCTACCGCGACTCCACGCGCGGGCTGATCAAGGTGCGCATCGGGCTCACGCTGTACGACTGGCTCACGCCCGGGCGCGACCGCGAGCGTTACCGCGTGCTGCCGCCGATCGACGCCCTCAGCCTGGAGCCCGGGCTGCGCTCGGACGACCTGCGCGGCGCCGGCTATTACTTCGACGACCTCCTGCTCTCGCCCGAGCGGCTGTGTCTCGAGAATGTGCTGTCCGCCTGCCGTCACGGGGCGCGCGCGTTCAACTATTGCCAGGTCGAAGAAGTCACGCGCGACGCGCGCGGCGCCGTGGCCGGCGTGGCCGCGCGCGACCTGCTGAGCGGCCAGACGGCGCGGCTGGGCGCGCACGTGGTGGTGAACGCCTCCGGCCCCTGGGTGGACGCCGTGCGCGCGGCGGCGGGCATCACCGAGCGCGGCACGCGCATCCTGCGCCGGACCAAGGGCATCCACTGCCTGCTGCCGCGTCTGACCGACCGCGCGATCTACCAGTCGACCAGCGACGACCGCATGATCTTCATCATCCCGTGGCGCGAGTTCTCGCTGGTGGGCACCACCGACACCGACTTCGACGGCGACCTCGACCGCGTCCAGGCCACGCGCGACGAAGTGGACTACCTGCTCGGGGAAGCCCGTAAAGCGCTGCCCGATCCGCGCGTGCGCCGCGACGAGGTCCTCTATACGTACGCCGGCGTGCGGCCGCTCTCCTACGAGGAGGGCACCTCGGCTCCCAAGGTCTCGCGCGCCCACCGCATCGTCGAGGAAGAGGGCGGGCGCTTCCTCTCGATCACCGGCACCAAGCTGACGTGCTTCCGCAGCCTCGCCGAGGCGCTGGGCGACCGCGTGTCGCGCGCTCTCGGCCGTCCGCGGCCGAGTCTCACCGCGCAGCGCACGCTCGACGGCGTGGACGAGGAGGTGGGCCAGGTGGAGGCGCGCGCGTGGCTCGACCTGTCGGGCGAGATGGCGGCCACGGGCCTCGATCGCAGAACGCTCCAGACGCTGGTGACCACGTACGGCCGCGTGTACCCGCGTGTCGTCGAGCTGGCCGGCAAGGTGCCCGGCGGCACCGAGCGTCTGTGCCCGCGCAACGCCGACATCGTGGCCGAGCTGCACCACGCGGTGCAGGAGGAGCTGACGGTGTCGCTGCAGGACTTCCTGCTGCGGCGCACGGGGATCGGCACCAGCCGCTGCCAGGGCGAGGACTGCGCCGACGCCATCGGCCGGCGCATGGCCACGCTGCTCGGCTGGTCCGAGCGGCGCCTCGACGCCGAGCTGGAGGCCTACCACACGCACGTGGCGCGCTCGCGCCGCGCTCTGGCGTGAGGGTCCTCCTCACCCTTCACAGGCCGTCGCCTCCGCGTCGCGTTCGGGTCGCGCTCGCTGTGCTATATTGCGGCACCGCCGTGGTCGAACTCTCTCATGGAGGCACGCATGAAGGCGCTCCTCGCGCGCACCGTCGCGCTCCTCGCGGTCGCCGTCCTCGTGAGCCCGTCCGCCGCGCTCGCCAGGACCGACATCCAGTGGTGGCACGCCATGACCGCGGTGCTCGGCGAGCGGATCAACGAGATCGCCGCGAAGTTCAACGCCTCGCAGAACGACTACGAGGTGAAGGCCGTCTACAAGGGCTCCTATCCCGACACACTGAACGCGGCCATCGCCGCCTACCGCGCCAAGCAGCCGCCGCACATCGTGCAGGTATACGAGGTCGGCACGCAGACGATGCTCTCGTCGGGCGCCGTGTACCCCGTCTTCCAGCTCGTGAAGGACCACGGCGTGACCATCGACTGGAACGACGTCATCCCGCCCGTGAAGAGCTACTACGCATCGGGCGGCAACCTCTCCTCGATGGCGTTCAACTCCTCGACGCCCGTCCTCTTCTACAACAAGGACCTCTTCAAGAAGGCCGGCTTGCCGGACCGAGCGCCCACGACGTGGGACGAGGTCGAGGCCGCCGCCAGGAAGCTCGTCGCCTCCGGGGCCCGGTGCGGGTTCAGCGCGGCGTGGCCGTCGTGGACGCTCATGGAGAACATGCACGCGCTGCACGACCAGCCGTTCGCCGATCACGCCAACGGCTTCGACGGGCTGGCGACCACGCTGAAGATCAACGGCCCCTTCGGCGTGAAGATGATGGAGCTGCTCCAGCGCGGCGCCAAGGAAGGCTGGTTCACCTACAACGGCCGCCTCAACAAGGCCGAGGCCAACATGGGCAACGGCGAGTGCGGCGTGTTCCTCAGCTCGTCGGCCTACATCGGCAACCTCACGCGCGCCTCCGAGGGGAAGTTCACGTGGGCGACCGGGCCGCTGCCGCGGATGGGCGGCTTCCCGCAGGGCAGCTCGATCATCGGCGGTGCCACGCTCTGGGTGCTCAAGGGCGCCAAGCCCGAGGAGTACAGGGGCGTCGCGCAGTTCTTCAGGTATCTCGCGTCCACCGAGAACCAGGCGTGGTGGGCGGGCGTGACCGGCTACCTGCCGATCTCGAACAGCGCGGTGAAGGCGATGGAGGCTTCCGGCCACTTCCAGAAGAACCCGCAGCAGCGCACGGCCATCACGCAGATGCAGCTCGGCAAGGTCACGCCCAACAGCCAGGGCATCCGGCTCGGCAACTTCCCGTCCGTCCGCGACGCCATCGAGGAGCAGATGGAGAACATCTTCAGCGGCAAGAAGACGGCGAAGCAGGGCCTCGACGACGCGGTGGCGAAGTCGACCGACATCCTGAAGGAGTTCGCCGCGCTCTATAAATAGAGGCGTCAAGGGCGGCCACCGGCCATGAAGCGCAGCGTCTTTCCGAACCGGTGGCTGCCCTATCTGCTCGTCGGTCCTCAAGTCATCATCACGCTCGTCTTCTTCTTCTGGCCGGCCTTCGAGTCGCTGCGGCTGTCGCTCTACCGCGCGTCGCCCTTCGGCGACCGCCTCATCTACGTCGGGCTGACGAACTTCGAGCGCCTGTTCCGCGACGACGCGTATCTGCGCTCGGTGATCACGAGCTTCGTCTTCTCGTTCGTGGTCACCTTCGCGGGGCTGGCGCTGGCGCTGCTGCTCGCCTCGATGGCCAACGCCAGGATCCGCGGGCTCGCCGTCTACCGCTCGCTGCTGTTGTGGCCGTACGGCATCGCGCCGGCCATCGCCGGCATCATCTGGCTGTTCGTCTTCCACCCGTCGTACGGGATCCTGCCGTGGCTGCTCTCGTTCGTGACCGCGTACCAGTTCAACTGGTTCCTCAAGGGTTGGGTCGCGATGGCGCTCATCATCGTGGCCGCCATCTGGAAGCAGTTCGGCTACAACCTCGCCTTCTACCTGGCCGGGCTGCAGGCGATCGAGAGCTCCGTGCTGGAGGCGGCCAGCGTGGACGGGGCGGGGCCGATCCGGCGCTTCTTCGCGATCACGTTCCCGCTGCTCTCGCCGGTGACGTTCTTCCTGTTCACGCTCAACATGACGTTCTCGTTCTTCGACACGTTCGGCCTCGTGCACGCGGTGACCCAGGGCGGCCCCGGCGACGCCACGTCGATCCTCGTCTACCGCGCGTGGCGGGACGGCTTCGAGGGCCTGCAGCTCGGCTACTCCGCGGCGCAGTCGGTGGTGCTGATGGCGCTCGTGATCATGCTGACCGCGTTCCAGTTCCGCTTCGCGGAGAAGAAGGTGACCTACTGATGGCGCGCACGCTGGCCCAGCCGGCGACGCTGGCCGCCGCGCAGGAGCGTCCGCGACGGAGGGACTGGCACGGCTTCACCGCCCACGTGATCCTGATCGCCTCGGTGGCCCTGCTGGCGTTTCCCCTCTACTACGCGTTCGTCATCAGCACGCAGACGCTGTCGCAGGTCACCACCACGCCGCCGAAGCCGTGGCCGTCCACCGCGTTGCTCGCGAACTACGCGGAGGCGTGGCACCGCGCGCAGATGGGCCGGATGCTGGTCAACAGCGCGATCGTGGCGCTCGGCGTGGCCATCGGCAAGATCGTGATCTCGCTGCTCTCCGCGTTCGCCATCGTGTACTTCGACTTCCGCGGCAAGAACGTCGTCTTCTGGATGATCTTCGTCACCCTGATGCTGCCCGTGCCCGTCCGCATCGTCTCCACCTACCAGGTCGTGAGCGTGCTCGGCTGGGTCAACACGTACTGGGGGCTGACGGTGCCGCTCATGGCGTCGGCCACCGGGACGTTCCTGTTCCGCCAGTTCTTCCGCACGATCCCCGACTCGCTGGCGGAGGCGGCGCAGCTCGACGGCGCGGGGCCGATGCGCTTCCTGTGGACGATCTTGATTCCGCTGTCGAAGGCCAACATGGCCGCGCTCTTCGTGATCCTGTTCGTCTACGGCTGGAACGACTACCTGTGGCCCCTGATGATCACCAACACGCCCGAGATGCGCACCGCCGTGATCGGGATCGAGACGCTGGTGCCGCGCACCTCGCAGCTGCCCGAGTGGAACGTCGCGATGGCGGTGGCCATGATGGTGCTGGCGCCGCCGGTGGCCGTGATCGTGGCCATGCAGCGCTGGTTCGTGAAGGGCCTGATCGAGACCGAGAAGTGAGACATTCTGTGTCAACCCCGAGGCGCGCCACGGCTCCGCCGGGGCGCGTCCGAGCGCTCGCCGGGGGAGTCCGAGGGGGGCGTAGCCCCCTTCGCTTGAAGAGGCTGGGGGGCCATGTCGGGGCCCCCCACGGTGACCAATGACGCGGCTGGCCGCGCACCGCGGCGGCGCGCGCCTCTGGCCCGAGAACAGCCTGCGCGCGTTCCGCGAGTCGCTGGCGCTCGGCGCCGACCTCGTCGAGCTGGACGTGCACCTCACCGCCGACGGGGCGCTCGCGGTCATCCACGACGCGACGCTGCGTCGCACCACGGACCGGCTCGGCCGCGTGCGCACGCGCACGGCCGCCGAGCTTCGGCGCGCGCGGCTGCGCGGCCCGGACCGACGGCTGACGGCCGAGCACGTGCCGATGCTCGAGGACGCCCTCGCGATCGTGGCCGAGGCCGGCGGCGGCGTGCTCGTGGAAGTCAAGGCGCCGGGCCGGAGCCTCGGCGTCCGCTACTTTCCGCGCTCCCGGATCAGGCCGGGCGCGCGATACCAGGGACTCGAGGAGCGGGCCATCGCCGCGCTGTCGAGCGCGAGGCTCCTCGAGCGCGCCAACCTCATGTCGTTCAACCCGGCGGTCATCGAGCGCGCCCGGACGCTGGCCCCCAGGCTGAGCACGACGCTGCTCGTGTCCGCGATGCACGTCCGGCTGGCCCGCGCCCGGCCGGCCGACACGGTGGCGTGGGCGCTCCGGTACGGCGCCACCGACGTCGGGCTCAAGTACACGCTCGTCGACGAGCGCGTGATGGCGGCCGCGCGGGCGGCCCGGGTGAAGGTCGGCGTGTGGACCGTCAACGACGAGCCGGAGATGCGCCGGGTGATCGCTCTCGGCGTGGACGTGCTGACCAGCGATCGTCCGGACCTCGCGCTGCGCGCGCTCGGGCGGGCGTGATCCGGCGCGTCGCCATCGCGGGAGTGCTGCTTGCCCTCGCGAGCTCCGCGTCCGCCGGGCCGGGACCGCTCATCGCCGCGCATCGTGGCGGGGCACGGCTATGGCCCGAGAACAGCCTCGCCGCGTTCCGCGGCGCCATCGCGCTCGGCGTGGACGCGCTCGAGTTCGACGTCCACCTGACCGCGAGTGGCGAGCCCGTCGTCATCCACGATCCCACGCTCGATCGCACCACCACGGCGCGCGGGCTCGTGCTCGAGGCGACGCGCGACGCGCTCTCGACCGCGCGGCTGCGCGACGCGACCGGCGCGCCGACGGACGAGCGCGTGCCGACGCTGGCCCAGGTCCTCGATCTCGCGGCGTCATCGAAGGTCGAGGTCTTGCCGGAGATCAAGCCACGGGTCAACGGCGCTCCCTACGACGGTCTCGAGGTGCTCGTGCTCGAGGCCCTTGCCGCGCGCGGTCTCTCGCCGCGAGCGGTCGTGCAGTCCTTCGACCCGGCCACGCTGGCGCGCGTGCGCGCGCGGACGCCGTCGGCGCGAACGATGCTGCTCGTGAGCCGAACGCGCCTGGGTGTCGAGGGCATCAGCGCGGTGGACGCCGTGCGCCGGGCCGCCGGCGTCGGGACGACCGACGTCGGCATCGACCACCACCTCGTGGACGCGCGCGTCGTCGCGGCCGCACGGGCTGCCCGCGTGCGCCTCTCGGCCTGGACCGTGAACGCGGAGGCCGACCTGCTGCGCATGCGCACATTGGGCGTCGATGTCGTGATGACCGACCGCCCGGACCTGGCGCTCCGGCTATTCGGGAGACGCTGACTCGATCAGCGTGATTTCAGCCGCACGTCCTCGTAGGGCGACGAGAAGAAGGCGTAGCCGGCCACGAGGCCGATCCCCGACTCCTCCACCCGCGGCCCGACGCCGCTCATGGCGGCCAGCTGCCAGATCGGCGCGAAGATCACCTTGTCGTGCATGAGCTGCTGGATCCGGTGCAGGGTCGCCTCGCGCCGCTTGCGATCCAGCTCCGTCGCCTGTTCGCGGAACAGCCCGTCGATGTCCGGATAGCTTCCATACACGTAGGTGCCGCCGGAGGCGACGAAGGCCTCGATCCGCGTGGCGGCGTTGCCGAACGCGCCGCTGCCACCCTGGACGAGGTTCTTCAGCTTCTTGTCGCCGAACGCCTTGAAGAACGCGGCCCGCTCGAGCGGCCGCACCTTCGCCCGGATGCCGGAGGCCTGAAGATAGTTCACCGTCGCCTCGGCCACGTTCACGAACGCCGCGTCGACGAAGTAGTCGCCCGCGTCGAAGCCGTTCGGGTAGCCTGCCTCCGCCAGGAGCTGCCGGGCCCGGGCGGGATCGTACGCGTACGCCGACGGCTGCCAGTAGAAGTCGAAGCTCGTGGGGATGAGGCTCCCCGTGATCTTCGCGTGTCCCAGGTTCTCCGCCTCGTTGATCGCCTGCCGATCGATGGCGTGGTTCGCGGCCAGACGCACGCGCCGATCGTGCCACGGTGATTTCGGATCCCACTGGTCGGCGAAGTACACCCAGAACGTGGTCGGCACCACGGTCGCCTTCAGCGTGAGCCCGGGTGTGCGCCGGGCTTCTTCGGCCAGCGCGCCGAAGAACGCGTACCCGATGTCGACCTCACCACGCTTGAGCGCGGCCAGCCGCGTGGAGTCGTCCGGGATCGCTCTGAAGACGAGGCGCTTCACGCTCGGCGTCTTGCGCCAGTACTGATCGAACGCTTCCAGCACGAGCTCCACGCCCGGTGTGAACGAGACGAACCGATAGGGCCCGGCGCCGATCGGCGCCTTCTTGAAGCCGTCCTCGCCGACCTTCTCGACGTACTTCTTCGGCACGATCCAGCCCGCCCCGGTGGCGATCGAGTAAAAGGTCATGAAGTCGGGCCATGGCTGCTTCAGGCGGATGCGGACCCGCCCCGGATCCGGAGTCTCGATGGCCAGCACACGGTCCTTGAGCATCCTGTTGGACGCCCCGCGATAGCGCTCCAGCGAGAACTTGACGTCCTCGGCGGTGACCGGCTCGCCGTTGTGGAATCGCACGCCTTTGCGGAGCACGAACTCGTAGACGAGCCAGTCCGTCGACGCGCTCCACGACTCGGCCAGGCTCGGCGCCATGGGGTTGCCCGGCAGCGGCTTCACCATCGCGTCGTGCAGCGCGTACAGCACCACGAACGGCGTGATGATCCCGGACGTCTCGGCGGGGTCGAACCAGGTCGGAGCGAGCGAGAAGTGAACCGCCCAGGTCATCTGGCCTTCGGGCGAGGCGTGGCTCGGCGTCGCGCCGAGGGGCGGGATCGCGAGCAGGAGCAACGCGAGGAGGAGTCTTCGAACGAGTCGCATCGCGCGCGCCTCCTTCAACGAGGCCCTATGATAGCCTCCCGCTATCATGGTCGGCGGCTTCGTGCTCGCGCTCGACCAGGGAACGACCGGCTCGACGGCGCTCGTCGTCGACGTCACGGGCGCCGTCCGGGCGCGCGGCTACGCCGAGGTCCCGCAACACTATCCGCGGCCGGGCTGGGTGGAGCACGACCCCGAGGACCTCTGGACGACGGTCGAGCGGGCCGCGACCCAGGCGCTGAAGACGGCCGGCATCACCGGCGACGACGTCGCCGCCATCGGCATCACCAACCAGCGCGAGACGACGACCGTCTGGGACCGCGCCACCAGTGCGCCGATCCACCGCGCCATCGTCTGGCAGTGCCGCCGCACCGCCGCCGTCTGCGATCGGCTGCGCGCCGACGGCCACGAGGCGATGGTGCGCGAGCGCACCGGCCTCGTGCTCGACGCCTACTTCTCGGGGACGAAGATCGCGTGGATCCTCGATCAGGTGCCCGACGCGCGCCGCCGCGCCGCGCGCGGCCAGCTGGCCTTCGGTACCGTCGACACGTGGCTGCTGTGGAAGCTGACGCGCGGTCGCGTCCACGCGACCGACGTCAGCAACGCCTCGCGCACGCTGTGCCTCAACCTCGCCAGCGTCGACTGGGACGAGCGCATGTGCGCGCTGCTCCGCGTGCCGCGCGAGGTGCTGCCGACGATCGTCGATTCCTCCGGGCCGTGCGGCGAGACGTCGGACCTCGGCTGGCTGCCGGGCGGGATCCCGATCGCAGGCATCGCGGGGGATCAGCAGGCCGCGCTCTTCGGCCAGGCGTGCTTCAAGCCGGGCGAGGCCAAGAACACCTACGGCACCGGCTGCTTCGCGCTGGCGAATACCGGCGAGCGGCCGGTGACGTCGTCGCACGGGCTGTTGACGACGATCGCCTGGCGCATCGGCGGCCGCACCACCTACGCGCTGGAGGGCGCGGTCTTCGTCGCCGGCGCGGCCGTACAGTGGCTGCGCGACGGCCTCGGGATCATCGCCAGCGCCGCGGAGACCGACGGGCTCGCGCGCTCCGTGCCCGACACGGGCGGCGTGTACTTCGTGCCGGCATTCGTCGGGCTCGGCGCCCCCTACTGGGATCAGCACGCGCGCGGCACCATCGTCGGCCTCACGCGCGGCACCACGCGCGCTCATCTCGCACGCGCGGCGCTCGAAGCGATCGCGTTCCAGAGCCGCGATGTGCTGGAGGCGATGGCCGCCGATGCCAAGTCGACGCTCCGGCGGGTCCGGGTGGACGGCGGCGCTGTCGCCAACGACTTCCTCTGCCAGTTCCAGGCCGATGTGATCGGCGCGGCGGTGGACCGGCCCGCGGTCATCGAGACGACGGGCCTCGGCGCCGCCTATCTCGCCGGCCTCGGCGTCGGGTGGTGGCGGTCGCTCGACGCGGTGGCCGAGCGCCACACGGTCGAGCGCACGTTCACGCCGACGATGGCGGCCGGCGAGCGGACGCAGCGGTACGACGCCTGGAAGCGCGCGGTCGAGCGGTCGCGCGGATGGGCGACGACGTAGTCGGGCGTGGGGTGATGGAGTGGTGACGTGGAAGGAGTTCGCGAGCGCCAGGCGGGACCTGGCCGAGACCGGCCGCTCGCTGCTCCTCCACGGGCCTGGTATCGGACTGGCCTTTCTGGCGACGGTGCGCAAGGACGGCGCGCCCCGCCTGCATCCGGTATGCCCTGTTCTCTCCAGCGATCGTCTCTTCGTCCTCGTGACGCCAGCGTCACCGAAGCGACACGACCTGGTACGGGATGGCCGATACGCGCTGCAGACGTTCCCGCAGCCCAGGGCGGGAAGCGACGAGTTCTACGTCGCAGGCAACGCCAGGCTGGTCGAGGATCCGGCGGTGCGCGACGCAGTCTTTCGAGACGCCAAGCACATGGCGGATGCGTCTGAAGTCCTGTTCGAGCTGTGGATCGATCGGGTCATGCATACGCGATGGGAGAACGTGCTAACGCCACAGATGCGACCGGTGCACAGCACGTGGCGCGCGCCGGGAGCCGCGACAGGAGGAGCGTGACGATGACGCGACGAATGATGGTGCTGACCCTCGCCGCGCTGGCGGCGGTGGCCGCGGCGAGCGGGGCCGGCGCCCAGGCGCCGATCGAGAGCGAGCTGAATCTCATCACGCCGGTGTCGAAGTTCATCCACGACGCGGCGCTGAAGGCGTTCGCCGAGTACGCGAAGGAGAAGTGGAACGTCGCGGTGAAGGTGAACGCGATCCCGGCGGGGACGCCGATCGCGTACGGCCGCATCGTGGAATGGAAGGGCAAGCCCGAGGTCGACATCTTCTGGGGCGGAGAGTCGGCGCTGTTCGAGAAGCTCGCCGACCAGAAGCTCCTGCAGAAGGTCGAGATCTCACGCGACGCCTGGGAGTCGGTCCCGGCCTCCATCGGCAAGCCGAAGCCGATCCCGCTCAAGGACAAGGAGGGCTACTGGATCGGCACCGCGCTGGAGCCGTACGGCCTCGTCTATCACCCCAAGAAGATCCAGCGCCTCGGCATCGCCGAGCCCAGGGAGTGGGACGACCTGCTGAACCCCAAGCTCAGGGGCGAGGTCGCGCAGTGCGCGCCCACGCGCTCGTCGTCGTCGAACGCGACGTACGAGGTGATCCTGTCGATGTACGGCGAGGACAAGGGCTGGGAATGGCTCAAGAAGCTCGCCGCCAACACCGGGCACTTCACCGCGCGAAGCCGTGACGTTCCGACCGTGGTCGCGAAGGGGGAATACACGGCAGGATTCGCGGTCCCGTCGTATATGGCGTTCGAGGAGAAGCTCGCGGGCTTCGATCTCAAGTTCGTGGCGCCGAAGAACGCGTTCGTCACCCCGGAGCCGATGGCCATCCTCGCCGGCGCGCGCAATCCGAAGGCGGCGCGCGCGTTCATCGAATTTCTGCTGACCGAGCGCGGCCAGAAAGTGTTCATGGAGCGTGGTCTCTTCCCGATCACCCCGAGGTACAAGGTGCAGGGACCGCCCGGCTCGACGGCGGAGATGGCGGTGGAGTTCACGGGAGGCGTGCGCTCGTACTTCGACCGCGAGGTATCCAACGTCTACGACGACGCGGGGGCCGCCCGGCGCTCGGAGGCGCTCAAGACGAAGTTCCGCAGCGACATCGAGGCGGTGTGGAAGAAGCCGTAGCCATGTCGTGAGGATCGAGCTCCGCGACGTCGTCAAGCGGTTCGGCGCGGCCACCGCCGTCGACCGCGTCTCGCTCGGGGTCGGCGACGGCGAGCTGTTCACGCTGCTCGGCCCCTCCGGCTGCGGCAAGACGACGCTGCTGCGGATGATCGCGGGCTTCTATCCCGTCGACGGCGGCGAGATCCGGTTCGGCGAGCGTCGCGTGGACGGCCTGCCGCCGTACGAGCGCAACATCGGCATGGTCTTCCAGAACTACGCGCTCTGGCCCCACATGACCGTGCGCGGCAACGTGACGTACGGGCTGCGTCTGCGCAAGCTGGCCGCCGCCGAGATCGGACGGCGGCTGGCGGCGGGGCTGGCCAAGGTGAACCTGACCGGCCTCGAGGACCGCTATCCCGGCCAGCTCTCCGGCGGCCAGCAGCAGCGGGTGGCGCTGGCGCGCGCGCTGGTGCTGAGCCCCGACATCCTGCTGCTCGACGAGCCGCTCTCGAACCTGGATGCGAAGATCCGCGTGCAGGTGCGCGGCGAGATCCGCGCGCTCCAGAAGGACCTCGGCATCACGACGGTGTACGTCACCCACGATCAGGAGGAAGCGCTCTCGCTGTCCGACCGCGTGGCCGTCATGCGCGACGGCCGCGTGCAGCAGGTGGCGCCGCCCAAGGCGCTCTACGAGCGCCCCGCGAACCGCTTCGTGGCGGACTTCGTCGGGACCAACAACTTCATTCCGGGCGTGGTCAAGGAGCGCGCGGGTGCCCACGCGCTCGTGCAGACGGCGCTCGGTCCCGTGCGCGCCCGTCCGGCGGCGGAGCTGGCGCCCGGCGCCGCGTGCGTGCTCGCCGTGCGCCCGGAGAACGTCGCGCTGGACGGCGCCGGCGAGAACGTCGTCGAGGGGCGGGTGCGGCTGGCCGCCTATCTCGGCAACACGCTTCGCTACGACGTCGAGACGACGACGGGGCTGGTGCTCAAGGTGGACGTCGGCGACCCGTGGCATCACGAGGTGCTGCCGGCGGGGCGCGCCGTGCGCGTCGCGTTTCCCGCGTCGGTCACCCTCGTGCTGCGCGACGACTGAAGAGGAGGACGTCATGAAGGTGTTGGTCGTCCGGTGACCGACGGCGCCCTCGCGGCCGCACCCGCGCGCCGGGCCCTGGCGACGGCGCTGCCCGCGCTGGGCGTCGCGCTGATCTGGGCGTTCCTGGCCCTCTTTCTCGTCTACCCGCTGCTGCGCGTCTTCTACGACGCGTTCAGCGACGAGGCCGGACGGCTGACGCTCGCGAACTTCACGGCGTTCGCGGGCGACGCGTTCTATCGTCGCTCGCTCTGGAACTCGCTGGTGCTCGGCGCCGGCACGGTGGCGGCGACCTCCGTGCTCGGCTTCGCGATCGCGCTGCTGCTGGTGCGCTACGACTTCCCGGGCCGCGGGCTCTTCGGCTATCTCACGCTCATCCCGATCATCTCGCCGCCGCTGGTGGGCGTGCTCGGCTTCACCTTCATCATGGGCAAGGCGGGCACCGTCAACATCCTGCTCGAGGACTGGTTCGGGCTGGCGAAGCCGATCAACTTCGTCTACGGCGTGCACGGCGTGCTGCTGGTGGAGACGCTGCACCTCTTTCCGATGATCACGCTCAACGTGGTGGACGCGCTGAGCAAGATCGACCCCTCGCTGGAGGAGGCGGCCGAGAGCGTCGGCGCGCGCGGCTGGCGCAAGCTGCGCACGATCACGCTGCCGCTGACGACGCCGGGCTACGTGGCAGGTGCGCTGCTCGTCTTCATCTGGACGTTCTCGGACTTCGCGACGCCCCTCGTGCTGGGCGTGCATGACCTGCTCGCCTCCCAGGCCTATCTCAACATCGTGCAGTTCGTGGACCGGCGCCTCTTCCGCATGGGCCTCGTCATCTCGGCGCTGATGGTCGCGCTCGCGGTCGTGTTTCTGGTGGCCGCCCGGCGTTACGTCGCCATCAAGGACTACTCGTCGCTGTCCTACTCGCGCGTGGCCCGACGGCGTCTGGGCCCGCTCGGCGCGACGGCGGCGGTGACCTTCCTGTCGGCCGTGATGGCGTTCTCGTTCATCCCGTATCTGGGAGTCGCCCTCGCCTCGGTCGGCAAGGGCTGGTCGATGACGCCGTTCCCGGTGCGCTACACGTGGCTCTTCTTCGAGCGCGTGATCGTCGAGACGCCGAAGTACATCGTGAACAGCCTGCTGTACTCCGTCCTGGCCGTGGTGATCTGCATCGTCGTCGGCGTGCCGATCGCGTGGATCCTCGCGCGCACCCGGCTGCCCGGGCGCGACACGCTCGACGGGCTCAACACGCTGATCCTCGCCGTGCCCGGCACCGCCATCGGCATCGCGTACATCCGCGCCTTCCACGTCGAGCTGCCGTGGCTCGGGGTGCCGCTCACGAGCCTGTGGATCATCCTGCCGATCGTGCTCGCCGTGCGCCGGCTGCCGTACACGGTGCGCGGCTCGTACGCGTCGCTGCTGCTCGTCCACCGCTCCATGGAAGAAGCGGCGGCCAGCGTGGGCGCGACGGGCGTCCGCTCCTTCCGCGACGTGACGCTGCCGCTGATCTGGCGCGGCGTGCTCGTCGGCTCGCTGTTCTCGTTCATGACGTCGCTGCAGGAGGCCTCGGCCGTCCTCTTTCGGCATCTTCGCCTTCTACATCGCAGGCAGCGCCAACGAGGCGGCCGCGCTCGGCGTGATCCTGATCGCCGTCGCCACCGTCAGCGTGCTCGCGATCAACCGCATCGCGGGCACGCGCATGGGCGGCATGTTCGGTTAAGGGCCGAGGAGTCGGGGCAGCTCGCGCATGTCCTGGAACACCACCGTCCCGCGTCCCTCGAGCCAGTGCCTGGGCGTCAACCCGCCGGCATAACCGAACGCGCGCATGCCGGCCGCGCGCGCGGCCTCGATGCCATAGCGGCTGTCTTCGACGACGGCGCAGTCTGCGGGGCGCACGCCCATGCGATCCGCCGCGTGGAGGAAGAGATCGGGCGCCGGCTTGCCCCGGACGACATCGCCGGCGCCGAAGATTCGGCCCGCGAAGCGGCTGTAGAGCCCGGTGAGGCCCAGCGTGTAGCGAATCCTCTCGTGGGTCCCGCTCGACGCGACGCAGGTCGGAACGACGATCGCGTCGAGCGCCTCGAGAATCCCGGGCACCGGTTTGAGGTCGGCTTCGAACGCGTCCCGATACAAGCGCTGGAAGGGCTCGTCCCAGTTCGCGGCAAGCGGCCGGCCGAGGTGGGCCTCGATCTGCGACGCCATGTATTCGTCCGTCCGGCCCAGGAATCGCTCGAGCACTTCCGCCTCCGTCAGCGTCCACCCGAGTTGCGCGAGCACGGCGACGTCGATCCGCACGGTGATCCGCTCGCTGTCCACCAGCACGCCGTCGCAATCGAAGATCACGAGCCGGACGGGGTTGCTCACGGGCGCGACTCTACCCGAGCGAGCCGTGGTTGTGCGATCTCTTCACAAGCCCCGGGGGCTGTGCTAGTGTTTCGCGTCACATGGCGCCGCCCGGGAAGAAATCGCCCTGGACCGCGCTCGCCGAGCTGTCCTCGATCGGCATCGCGATGGTGCTCGCGACCGTGATCGGATTCGTCGGCGGCTACTATGCCGACACGTGGCTCGGCACCGAGCCGTGGCTCCTGCTGATCGGGCTCGGCCTCGGGATCGCCGCGGGGTTCGTGATGTTCTTTCGATCGGTCAGCAAAGCCGGACGGGAGATCGATGACTCCAAGTGACCTGACGTCGCGCGTGTCGCGCGACGCGTGCGTGCTGGGCATGGCCGTGGCCGGCCCCGCCGCGTGGCTCGGCGGGCTCGACGGCGCGCTGGGCGCCGCCGCCGGCGCCGTCATCGCCGTCGGCAACTTTCGCTGGCTCGCGTCGCGGGTCACCGGAGGGCTCGAAGCGGGCTCGACGGTCCGCCCGCTGTGGACGCTCGCCGCCCTGCTGCGGCTCGCCGCGCTGGCGGCGGCGGTGGGGCTGGTGCTCGTCAGCGGTCACGCGCATCCGCTCGCGGTGGTGTGCGGGCTGAGCGTGCTGCCGGTCGCCGTCGTCGCGCACGGTCTGCGCGGCGCGCGCGAGGAGGCCTGAGTGGAGGCCATCGAGCATCCGCCGATCTTCCATCTGCCCGGCATGCCGGACCACGTCACCTACACGTGGCTGGTGATGATCATCCTGGCCGGGGTCGCGTTCATGGCGACGCGCCGGCTGGAGCTGGTCCCGCGCGGCGCGCAGAACGCGCTAGAGATCGTGCTCGAGCAGTTCCAGCACACCATCGAGGACGTCATGGGGGCCGCCGGGCGTCCCTACCTGCCGCTGATCGCGACCCTCGGCCTGTTCATCTTCACCGCGAACCTCATGAGCCTGGTGCCGGGCCTGGCCGGGCCCACCACGAACCTCAACACGACGGCGGCCTGCGCCCTGATCGTCTTCTTCACCTATCACGCGGTCGGCATCCGCAAGCAGGGCGTCGTCAACTACATCAAGCACTTCATGGGGCCGGTGTGGTGGCTCGCCTGGCTCATCATGCCGATCGAGTTCATCAGCCACCTCGCCCGGCCGCTGTCGCTCACGCTCCGGCTCTTCGGCAACATGGTGGGCGGGCACATCCTGCTCGCCGTCATCTTTTTCCTGATGGGCCTGCAGGGATTGATCGGCTGGGCGCTGTCGGGCAGCGTGGTCGGCGCGCTCGTCGGCGGCGTCGGCGCGGCCGTCACCATCGCGTTCACGGTGATCTTTCTCTATCCCTTGAAGCTCCTGGTGTCCTTCCTCCAGGCGTTCATCTTCGTCATGCTGACGATGCTGTACATCTCGGGAGCGATCGAAGAGGCGGACCACGGTCACGGTGCGGAGCACCACGACGCGGGCCATCACTAGCCGCAGATCACACGTACAGAGGAGGACGGTCGTGCGACGTTCACTGATGCTGGGAGCTTTGTTCGTTCTGGCGTTCCCCGGCCTGGCGCTCGCCGCCGACGCCCCCGCCACCGGCGGGTGGCTCGCCCCGTTCACGGTGATCGCGGCCGCCATCGGCATGGCGATCGCCGCCGGCCTGTGCGGACTCGGGCAGGGGCGGGCGGTGGCCGCGGCCGTCGAGGCGATGGCGCGGCAGCCGGGCGCGGCGCCGCGCATCCAGCTGGCCATGATCATCGGTCTCGCCCTGATCGAGTCGCTGGCCATCTACACGCTGGTCATCGCCTTGATCCTGCTGTTCGGGAAGGGCATCAACTTCGCGTGATGTCACTCGGGTAGGCTGACTCGGCCGGGCGTCCGTCTCGACGGCGCCCGGCCTTTTTCACATGCCACGTCGGTCCGCGTACCGCGCGTCGAGGATCCCGGAGATGACGATTCACCGTCTCTCCGTCTACACGCGCTGCCTGCTCCAGCTCGAGGAGGACGGCGTCAAGACCATCTCCTCGCAGGAGATGGCGGACCGTTTCAATCTGAACTCCGCCCAGGTGCGCAAGGACCTCGCCTACTTCGGCGAGTTCGGCGTGCGTGGCATCGGCTACTACGTCGCCGGCCTCAAGGCCGAGCTGCAGCAGATCCTGGGGCTCGACCGCCAGTGGCCCGTCGTGCTGGTCGGCTTCGGCAACCTCGGCTCCGCGCTCTTCCACTACAAGGGCTTCGGCCGCCAGGGCTTCCGCATCGCCGCCATCGTCGACGACGATCCCGCCAAGGTCGCGCGCGAGGTGGAATCCGTGCCCGTCGTTCCGAGCCGCGACCTCGCGCGCGAGGTGAAGGCGCGCGGCATCCAGATCGCGATCGTCGCCGTCCCCGCCGAGTCGGCGCAGGCCGTCACCGACCGGCTCGTCAGCGCCGGCATCCGCGCGATCCTGAACTTCGCGCCGGCGCGTTTGAAGGTGCCGCGTGAGGTGCGGCTGAAGAACGTCGACCTCTCGATCGAGCTGGAGACGCTGTCGTTCTACCTGGCGCAGGGGGCGCGCTAGGGCTGACGTCCGCCCTCCCCGTGGTACCGTAAGCCGTCGAGATGTTGAGGGACTGGCAGGCGTTTGGGGACCTGGCAAAGAGGTTCGCCGAGGGAGACGTCTGCCTCCGCGTGGCCGGGCTCGCCGGCGCGGCGCGCGCGCTCGCCGTCGCCGAGCTTCTGCACGCCCATCCGCGGCCCGTCGTCATCGTCGTCGCGTCGCTCGCCGACGCCCACCGCTTCGCGCAGGACCTCAAGTTCTTCGGCGCCCCCGCGTTCGAGTTCCCGGAGCGCGAGCCGCAGCTCTGGAAGGGCGGCCACCATCGCGAGGCGGAAGCCGAGCGCGCGATGATCGTGCGGCGGCTGACGGCGGGCGAGCCGATCGCGGTCGTGGTGACGCCGGCGGCGCTGGACACGCCGCTGCAGGCGCCGGGCGCGTTCCGCGAGGGCACGCTGCGCCTCGCGACGAAGGACAGCCTCGACCGCGAGCTGCTGCTGGAGGCGCTCGAGAAGGCCGGCTACGAGCGCGCCGACACCGTCGTCGAGGTCGGGCAGTGGAGCGCCCGCGGCGGCATCGTCGACGTCTTCTCGCCCATGCATCCGAGCCCGGCGCGGCTGGAGTTCGACGGCGACGACATCGAGTCGATCCGCCTCTTCGATCCGACGACGCAGCGCTCGACGGGGACGCTCGACGAGCTGCTCGTGCTGCCGCTGGTCGCGGTGCCGGAGACGGCTGACGCGGGCGCCACGCGCCTCCTCCAGTATCTGCCCGCCGGCGCGCCCGTCATCGTGGACGCGCCGCGGCTGCTCGACGAGACCTCCGAAGACGCGCCGGGCCGCCGGCCGCTGGTCGAGATCATCGCCGGCCGTCCGCGCGTCGAGCTGGAAATCCTCGCCGCCGGGGAGGCCGACGTCACGCTCGAGGCGCTCTCCGTGGATCCGTACTCGGGCAAGTTCGACCGGCTCGTCGACGACGTCAACCGCTGGCGCGGCGAGGGCTTCACCGTCCGCCTCGTCGCCGCCGATCCGGGCCAGGCCGAGCACCTGCGCGAGATCCTCCACGACCATGATCTCGCCACGCGCGTGGTCGCGGGGCTGGAGGCGCCGGACTCGATCGCCATCGTGGTGGGCGAGCTGTCGAGCGGCTTCGCGGTGCCCGCGGTGGGACTGGTGGTCCTGGCCGAGACGGAGATCTTCGGCGCGCGCCGGCGCACGCTGCGGCGGCCCAAGTACCAGCGCGGCGCCGCCCTGACCGCGTTCACCGATCTCGCCGTCGGCGACCTCGTCGTCCACGAAGATCACGGCATCGGGAAGTATCTCGGGCTGCGCACGATGCGCATCAGCGACAAGGACGCCGACTTCCTGCTGCTCGAGTACGCCGACAACAACCAGCTCTACGTCCCCGTCGACCGCCTCGACCTCGTCTCGAAGTACCTCGGCGCCGACGCGGGCGCCGCGCGCCTGGACCGCCTCGGCGGCGCGTCGTGGCAGCGCGTCAAGGAATCGGTCCGTGCGGCGCTGCGCGAGATGGCCGAGGAGCTGCTGAAGCTCTACGCGCGGCGCTCGGTGGCCCAGGGCCACACCTATCAGCCGGACACGCCGTGGCAGCGGGAGTTCGAGGCGTCGTTCCGCTTCGAGGAGACGCCGGACCAGCTGCGCGCGATCAAGGACGTCAAACGCGACATGGAGAGCCCGCGGCCGATGGACCGGCTCGTGGCCGGCGACGTCGGCTACGGCAAGACGGAAGTCGCGCTGCGTGCGGCGTTCAAGGCGGTGGCCGACGGCATGCAGGTCGCGGTGCTGGTGCCGACGACGGTGCTGGCCCAGCAGCACTGGTCGACGTTTGCCGAGCGCTTCGCGCCGTTCCCGGCCAAGGTCGAGCTGCTCTCGCGCTTCCGCTCGCCGAAGGAGCAGAAGAAGATCGTCGAGGGGCTGAAGCACGGCACCGTCGACGTCGTCATCGGCACGCACCGGCTGCTCGGCAAGGACGTGGAGTTCAAGAACCTCGGCCTGCTGATCGTGGACGAGGAGCACCGCTTCGGCGTCGCCCACAAGGAGCGCGTGAAGCAATTGCGCGCCTCGGTGGACGTGCTGGCCATGACGGCCACCCCGATCCCGCGCACCTTGTATATGTCGCTCTCCGGGGTGCGCGACATGTCGGTCATCGAGACGCCGCCGGTGGACCGGCTGCCCATCGAGACGGTCGTGCGCCGCTTCAACCGCGCCGTCATCAAGGAGGCGCTCGAGCGCGAGCTGGCGCGCGGCGGCCAGGTCTTCTTCGTGCACAACAGAGTCCAGTCGCTGCCGTCGATGGCTCGCTTCGTTCGAGAGCTTGTTCCAGACGCTCGCGTCATCATGGCGCATGGGCAAATGGACGAACGCGAGCTCGAGGGAGCGATGGTGCGCTTCGTGGACGGCCAGGCGGACGTGCTCGTCTCGACGGCCATCGTGGAATCGGGTCTCGACATTCCCGCGTCGAACACGATCATCGTCAACCGCGCCGACCGCTTCGGCCTGGCCCAGCTCTACCAGCTGCGCGGCCGCGTGGGCCGCGAGCGCCAGCAGGCCTACGCCTATCTCCTGGTGCCGGCCGACGGGCGCGTGGACGATCAGGCCCAGCGGCGCCTGCGTGCGCTGCAGGAGCTGACCGAATTGGGCTCGGGGTTCAAGCTGGCCATGCGCGACCTCGAGATCCGCGGCGCCGGCAACCTCCTCGGGGCCCAGCAGCACGGCCACATCGCCGCCGTGGGCTACGATCTTTACGCCAAGCTTCTTGCGGAAGCCGTGCGAGAATTGGGCGGCGAACCGGCCGCCGCGAGCGTCGAGCCCGTGATCAGCGTCGCGGAGGAAGGCTTCGTCCCCGAAGACTATGTCCCCGAGGTCAATCAGCGACTCGCGTTCTACAAGCGGCTGGCCGGCGCCACCGACGACGCCGAGGTGGAGGACATCCGCGCCGAGCTCATCGATCGCTTCGGCCCGCCGCCGGAGCCCGCGCGGCGCCTGCTCGACATCGTCCGCATCCGCGTGGCCGCCCGCGCCCTGCACGTCGAGAAGATCGAGGCCGGCGAGGGCCGCGCGTTGATCACCTTCGCGGCGACCACCCGGCTGGAGCCCGCGCGGCTCGTGCACGCCATCCACGACAGCCGCGGCCGGCTCAAGATGAAGCGCGAGTTCACGATCGAGGCCTCGATCGCGAAGGGCGCGTGGCCCGCGGTGCGCGACTCCATCCTCCGTACCCTCGACGACCTCGCGCGCTCATGACGCCGGCGCTGCGCATCGTTGCCCTCGCGCTCCTGCTCGGCGGCTGCGCGGTGCCCTCGTGGGTGCCGCTGATCGGCAAGCCGAAGGGCCCGCCGCCGCCGGCGCCCGTGGCCGGCAAGCCGTTGTCGCCGGACATGCCGATGCCGGGCGACGTGCGCATTCGCCCGCCCGAGCACGACGAGGGCATCGCGGACCGCGTGGTGGCCGTCGTCAACAACGACGCGATCACGCTGAGCGAGCTGCAGGAGACCATCGTCGCCTACCGCGCCGAGAACCGGCAGCAGCGGGGCGCCGGTCCCGGCGACGACGAGCTGGCCAAGCAATTCCTGCCGAAGCTCATCGACAGTCGCCTGCAGCTGCAGGAGGCGGACCGCGAGAGGATCACCGTCGATGATCAGGAAGTCTCCGACGAGCTGACCGAGCGGATCAAGATCTACAACGCGAAGACCCTCGAAGAGTTCGAGAAGCTCGTCAAAGAGCAGGGCATCACGATGGACTCCGTCAAGAAGCGCGTGCGGGAGGGCCTGCGCGTGCAGAAGGTGATCCGGCGCAAGGTGGTGCTGCGCGTGTCGGTGACCGACGCCGAGATCGTGCAGTACGTCGAGGAGAATCGCCAGAAGCTCGAGACGGGCCTCTCCTATCATGCGCGGCATCTCCTCGTCGTCCCCGAAGGCAGCGACGACGCCGCGTGGGAGAGTGCCCGGATCAAGGCCGACCTGCTCCGCGCGCAGGTCCTGGACGGGGGCGACTTCGTGGCCGTCGCCCGCGAGTACTCCAGGGATGCCAGCGCCAAGGACGGCGGCGACCTGGGCACCCTGAAGCGTGGTGAGCTCGCTCAGGACATCGAGACCGAGATCCTTGGACTGGAGCCGGGGCAGGTCTCACCCCCCTACCGGTCCTCGCTCGGGTATCACGTCTTCCGGCTGGAGTCGAAGGAGTCCCTGGAGGGCGACGGGCTCACCCGGGTCAAGCAGCAAATCCGCGAAATCCTGTTCCGCCAGAAGTACGAGGCCCGGCTGGAGGCCTGGCTCAAGGAGATCAAGCAGCGGGCGATCATCGAGATCCGTATGTGAAAAATATTGACAGCGCCCCCCTGGCGATGCGAGGATGACATCCAACGTCGTAGCTCCAACCCCGTAGAAACCCTGCAAAAAGCGCAGAACTCTAACGCCATGCGGCCATGAGTGCCGCCCCCGGAGCCCGTTGATGAGCGCCCGCCGAGAACAACGAGGTCAAGGAAACCCGACCCAGCAGGACGCGCAGCAGAACCCCGTGAACGGGATGAACCTGTCAGAGCTCAAGGAAAAGACGATCTCCGACCTCAACACCATCGCCCGCGAGCTCAACGTGCAGAGCGTGGGCGGGCTGCGCAAGCAGGAGCTGATCTTCAAGATCCTCCAGGCGCAGGCCGAGAAAGATGGGTTGATCTACGCGGAAGGCGTCCTGGAAGTCCTGCCGGATGGATTCGGATTCCTGAGAGCTCCGGACTACAACTACTTGCCCGGACCGGATGATATCTACGTCTCGCCGTCGCAGATCCGGCGCTTCGACCTGCGCACCGGCGATACGATCTCCGGCCAGGTCCGCCCGCCGAAGGACACCGAGCGATACTTCGCGCTCCTCAAGGTCGAGGCGATCAACTTCGAGACGCCCGAGCAGGCGCGCGAGAAGATCTTCTTCGACAACCTCACACCGCTCTATCCGCTGGAGCGGCTGCGCCTCGAGTACGACGCCGAAGACCTGACCACGCGCGTGATGGACCTGCTCTGTCCCATCGGCAAGGGGCAGCGCGGCATGATCGTGGCCGCGCCGCGCACCGGTAAGACGATGATGCTGCAGAAGCTGGCCAACGCCATCGCCAAGAACCACCCGGAGGTCTACCTCATCGTGCTGCTCATCGACGAGCGGCCGGAAGAGGTCACCGACATGCAGCGCTCGGTGAAGGGCGAGGTCATCTCGTCCACCTTCGACGAGCCGCCGCAGCGCCACATCCAGGTGGCCGATATGGTGATCGAGAAGGCCAAGCGGCTGGTCGAGCACAAGCGCGACGTGGTGATCCTGCTCGACTCGCTGACGCGCTTCGCGCGCGCCCACAACGCCGTCATCCCGTCCTCCGGCAAGGTGCTCTCGGGCGGTCTCGACGCCAACGCGCTGCAGCGGCCGCGCCGCTTCTTCGCGCAGGCGCGCAACATCGAGGAGGGGGGCTCGCTGACCATCGTGGCCACGGCCATCGTGGACACGGGCAGCCGGATGGACGACGTGATCTTCGAGGAGTTCAAGGGCACCGGCAACATGGAAGTCCATCTCGACCGGCGCCTCATGGACAAGCGCATCTTCCCCACCATCAACATCGAGCAGTCGGGCACGCGCAAGGAAGAGCTGCTGCTGGAGAAGGACGAGCTGCAGAAGGTCTGGCTCCTGCGCAAGGCGCTGTCGCAGCTCAACCCCGTCGAGGGGATGGAGCTGCTGCTGGACAAGCTCAAGCTCACCAAGTCCAACAAGGAGTTCCTCGCCTCCATGCACTCCATGGGGTAAGAACCTCGGAGGGGGGCTTCGCCCCCCTTCCGACGGTCGTCGCGCGCCTCAGACGCGCTCCTCCCTGCCTCCCCCAGACTCGGATTGCGCGGGCGAAGCCCGCGCTCGAAAGCGGCGAACGCTCCTGGTCGCCGAGAACGAGCCGGCATCCTGTTCCTTGCGGTCGATATCCTAAGGGCGATTAAACGCCCGCGCTTTTTGCATTTCCGGGGCGTCGCTGGTATCGTTAGGCTTCCTGAGGGAGGGCTGAGCCGTGAAGGTGGGTATTCATCCGGATTACGTCGACACCACGATCACTTGCGCGTGCGGCGAGGTTGTCAAGACCCGCTCCACGCGGCCGAACATCCACGTCGAGGTGTGCTCGAAGTGCCATCCGTTCTTCACGGGCAAGCAGAAGCTCATGGACACGGCCGGCCGCGTCGAGCGCTTCCAGCGCAAGTACAAGCGGCAGCCTGCGGCCGCTCAATAATCACTTGGGGGGCCCCGACATGGCCCCCCAACCCCCCCAGCGCCGTCTCCGCCGTGCGGAGTTGAGCCATGTTGTTCGATAAGCTCCGCCAGATCGAGGAGCGATCGCACGAGATCGCTCGCGTCCTCTCCGATCCCGCCATCTTCGGCCAGCCGGCGGAGTACGCCCGTCTGCGCAAGGAGCACGCCGACACCCTCGAGATCGTCGAGAAGTTCACCGAGTACCGCGAGGTGCTCAAGCGGCTCGGCGAGGCGCGCCACATCCTGGCCGAGGGCGGCGACCGCGAGCTGGCCGAGCTGGCCCAGACCGAGATCGACGAGCTGTCCGCGCGCCAGGCCGCGCTCGAGGAGGAGCTGAAGAAGCTCGTCCTGCCCAAGGACCCGAACGACGACAAGAACGTCTTCGTCGAGATCCGCGCCGGCGCCGGCGGCGACGAGGCGGCGCTGTTCGCCGCCGACCTCGCGCGCATGTACACGAAGTACGCGGAGGCGCAGCGCTGGAAGGTGGAGGTGATGGACTCGAGCCCCACCGGCGTCGGCGGCCTCAAGGACGTCATCCTCTTCATCCAGGGCCGCGGCGCGTGGAGCCGGCTCAAGTTCGAGCGCGGCGTCCACCGGGTGCAGCGCGTGCCCGTCACCGAGGCGAGCGGCCGCATCCACACCTCCACCGTCACCGTCGCGGTGTTGCCGGAGGCGGAGGACGTGGACGTGCGGGTGGAGGAAAAGGACCTGCGCGTGGACGTGTACCGCTCGTCGGGTCCGGGCGGGCAGGGCGTCAACACCACCGACTCCGCGGTGCGGATCACGCACGTCCCGACGGGGCTCGTCGTCACGTGCCAGGACGAGCGCTCGCAGCTCAAGAACCGCGCGAAGGCGATGCGCGTGCTCAAGGCGCGGCTGCTCGAGCGCGCGCAGGAAGAGCAGCAGGCGGCCATGGCCGCCGATCGAAAGTCGCAGGTCGGCACCGGTGAGCGCAGCGAGCGGATCCGCACCTACAACTTCCGCGAGGGCCGCGTGACCGATCACCGGATCGGGCTCACGCTGCACCGCCTGCCCGCGATCCTCGAGGGCGACCTGGACGAGATCGTCGACGCGCTGGCGGCGGCCGAGCAGGCCGAGCGGCTGCAGAAGGTCGAGTCGTGAGACGCGCGGTGGATCCGGACGCGCTGATCGGCTCGCGGCCGAGCGTCCAGGCGGCCCTCGCCCTCGGGGCCGACGCGCTGCGGAGCGCGGGCGTGGAGAGTGCGCCCGTGGATGCCGAGTGGCTGCTGGCCGGGGCCCTCCGGGTCTCGCACGGCGCGCTGAGCGCCGAGCCGCGGCGGACGCTGGAGGCGCCGGAGGCCGGGTGGTACGTGGCCGCGCTGAGGCGCCGCATGAAGCGCGAGCCGCTGCAGCACATCCTCGGCAGCCAGCCGTTCCGGCACGTCACGGTGAGGGTCACCGCCGACGCCATGGTGCCCCGCCCCGAAACGGAGCTTCTCGCCGCGTGGGCGCTGGACCTCCTGCCCCGCGGCCCGCGGCGGCCGCTCGCGATCGATCTGGGCACGGGGACGGGCTGCATCGCGTGCGCGATCGCGTCGGAGCGTCCGGACGTCGAGGTGATCGCGCTCGAGGCGGCGGCCCGCGCCGTGACGCTGGCGCGGGAGAACGTCGCCGCGCTCGGACTCTCGGGGCGCGTCAGGGTCGAGGTCTCCGAGCTGTTCTCGGCGCTGGGGGCGACCCTCGCCGACGTCATCGTCTGCAATCCGCCGTATCTGCCGACGGGGCTGATCGCGACGCTGGCGCCCGAGGTCAGCCAGTACGACCCGCGCGGAGCGCTCGACGGCGGCGTGGACGGGCTGAGGGTCATCCGGCGCATCGTCGCCGAGGCGCCGCAGCGGCTGCTGCCCGGCGGCGCGCTCGTGCTGGAGACCGCGGGGGGCGATCAGGCGCGCGCCGTCGTCGCCCTCATGGAGAAGGCGAGCTTCACCGGCGTCCAGACGAGGCGCGACCTCGCCGGCGTCGAGCGCTTCGTCGCGGGGAGAATCCTGTAATGCCCGCGCGCCTCGTGATCGAGGGCGGCGTCCCGCTGCGCGGGCGCGTCGCGGTCGGCGCGGCGAAGAACGCGACGCTGCCGGCGCTGGCGGCGGCGCTCCTCACCAGCGAGCCCGTGACGCTGACCAACGTGCCCGACCTCGGCGACATCCGTACGATGCTGAGGCTGCTCGAGACCCACGGCGCCGCCGTCGCACGCGACGGCCGCCGGGTCGAGGTGCGCGTGCCGCGCGTCGCCAACGACGAGGCGTCCTACGAGCTGGTCTCGACGATGCGCGCCTCCGTGCTGGTGCTCGGGCCGCTGGTGGCGCGCCACGGCTCCGCGCGCGTCGCGCTGCCCGGCGGCTGCGCGATCGGCGTGAGGCCGATCGACCAGCACCTCAAGGGGCTGGCCAAGCTCGGCGCCGACATCGCGATCGAGAACGGCTACGTCGTCGCGCGGGCCCGTCGCCTGCGCGGCGCGCGCATCACGACGGACCTCGTGACGGTGACCGGCACCGAGAACCTCATGATGGCGGCCGTGCTCGCGGATGGGACCACCATCATCGAGAACGCGGCGCGCGAGCCCGAGGTGGCCGACCTCGCCGCGCTGCTGACCTCGATGGGCGCCAAGCTCGACGGCGTCGGGACCGGCCACCTCGAGATCCAGGGCGTGCCGGCGCTCGCCGGCGCCACACACCAGGTGATCGCCGACCGCATCGAGGCGGGTACGCTGATCACGGCCGGCGCGATCACGGCCGGCGACGTCACGGTGACGGACGTGGCGCCCGAGCACCTCGCGGCGGTGCTGGCCAAGCTCGACGAGTGCGGGGTCGACCTCGACGTGGGGCCGGCCTGGGTGCGGGTGCGGGGGCCGGCGCGACCGGGCGCGGCCGACGTGACGACGAGCCCGTTCCCGGGCTTCCCCACGGACATGCAGGCGCAGCTCATGACGCTGCTGGGGCTCGCCGACGGGCAGTCACGCGTCACCGAGACGATCTTCGAGAACCGCTTCATGCACGCGGCGGAGCTCGTGCGGCTGGGCGCGCGCATCGAGACCGACGGCGCCATCGCCGTCGTGCGCGGCGTCGCCGCCTACCAGGGCGCGCCGGTGATGGCCTCCGACCTGCGCGCGTCGGCCGCGCTCGTGCTGGCGGGGCTCGCGGCGCGCGGCACGACCGAGGTCTCGCGTATCTACCACCTCGACCGAGGCTACGAGCACCTCGAGCAAAAGCTGGCGGCCCTCGGCGCCCGCATCGAGCGCACATCGCGATGAAGAACGGGCTGACGCTCGCGCTGCCGAAGGGCCGGCTGCTCGACCCGGCGCTCGACCTGCTCCGCGAGCTGGGCGTGAGCGGGATCGATCCCGACTCGCGCAAGCTCATCTTCCGCGACGCGGGCCACGACCTCGAGATCCTCCTGCTCAAGCCCGCCGACGTGCCGGCGTACGTCACCTACGGCGCCGCCGACCTCGGCGTGGTCGGCAAGGACATCCTGCTGGAGCAGGAGCCCGACGTGTACGAGCCGCTCGACCTCGGCTTCGGCTTCTGCCGCCTCGTGGTGGCGGAGCCGCGCGCGCTCTGGGAGCGCGACGACCCGGCCAAGTGGTCGTGGGTCCGCGTGGCCACGAAGTACCCGCGGCTCACCGAGGCGTACTTCTCGGCGCGCGGCATCCAGGTGGAGATCGTGCGGCTCGACGGCTCGATCGAGCTGGCGCCGCTGGTCGGGCTCGCCGACCGCATCGTGGACCTCGTGCAGTCGGGCGAGACGCTGCGCGCGAACGGGCTGGTCGAGGTCGCGGAGATCACGCGCTCGACCGCGCGGGTGATCGTCAACCGTGCCTCGATGAAGACCGAGCACGGCGCGGTCACCCAGCTGATCGACGACATGCGCGCGCGCCTGGGGGCGTCGCGATGATCCGCACGCTCGACGCCCGCGCGCTGGGCGTGGACGCGGTCGTGACCGCGCTCGAGCGCCCGCCCTCCCGGGCGCCGTCGGGCGTGTCGGCCGCGGTGGACGAGATCCTCGCGGGCGTGCGCGCGCGTGGCGACGCCGCCGTGCTCGCGTACACCGCGAAGCTCGACGGCTTCGCGGCGGCATCCGCACCGGCGCTGGCGATCGCCACCGCCGCCATGGACGCCGCGCTGCGCGCGCTGGAGCCCGCGGCGCGCGCGGCGCTCGACTACGCCGCCGAGCGCATCGAGCGCTACCACGCGGCCGCGATGCCGAAGTCGTGGCGGCTGACCGACGAGCACGGCTCGAGCCTGGGCCAGGAAGTCCGGCCGCTCGACCGCGTCGGCATCTACATTCCCGGCGGCCGCGCGGCCTATCCGTCGACGGTGCTGATGACGGCGGTGCCGGCGCGCGTGGCCGGGGTCAAGGAGATCGTGCTCGTCACGCCGCCCGGCGCCGACGGCAGCGTGAACCCGGTGGTGCTCGCGGCCGCGCGCGTGGCCGGCGTCACCGAGGGCTGGCGCATCGGCGGCGCTCAGGCGGTGGCCGCCCTCGCGTACGGCACGGCCACCATCCGTCGCGTGGACAAGATCGTCGGCCCGGGCAACATCTACGTCGCGCTCGCGAAGACCCGGGTCGTTGGCGAGGTCGGCATCGACATGCTGGCGGGGCCGAGCGAGGTCGTCGTCGTCGCCGACGCCGCCGCCGATCCGGACTGGATCGCGGCCGACCTGCTCGCGCAGGCCGAGCACGATCCGATGGCGCGTGCCGTGCTGATCACCGACGCCCCGGCGCTGGCCCCGCGCGTCGAGAAGGCGCTGGCAGCGCGGCTCGCCATGCTGCCGCGGCGCGAGATCGCGGCCGCCGCGCTGCGCGACCACGGCGCGCTGATCCTGACCGAGAGCCTCGAGCGCGCCGTCGAGATCGCCAACCGCCTGGCCCCCGAGCACCTCGAGCTGATGGTGGCGGTGCCGGCCGCGCTGCTGCCGCGCGTGCGCCATGCCGGGGCGATCTTCCTGGGCGCCCACACGCCCGAGGTCGTCGGCGACTACGTGGCGGGGCCGAACCACGTCCTGCCGACGGCGGGGACGGCGCGCTTCGCGTCGCCGCTCGGCACGGAGGACTTCGTGAAGCGCTCGAGCGTGCTCGAGTACTCGCCGTCGGGGCTGGCCGCGGCGCTGCCGCACCTGACGACGCTGTCGCGGATCGAGGGACTGACGGCCCACGGGAGCGCCGCGGAGGCGCGCACGAAGAAGGACCAGGGGGGGCATGCATGAGCGAGGGACGGCAGGCGCGCGTGGAGCGCAAGACCAAGGAGACGGAGATCACGCTCGCGCTGGGGCTGGACGGCACCGGCGCGTCAAAGGTGAAGACGCAGATCCCGTTCTTCAGCCACATGCTCGAGGCGTTCTCCAAGCATGGGCTGGTGGACCTTGCCGTCGACGCGCAGGGCGACGTCGAGGTCGATCAGCACCACATCGTCGAGGACGTCGGCATCGTGCTCGGCCAGGCCCTCAAGCAGGCGCTCGGTGACAAGAAAGGCATCGTGCGCTTCGGCACCGCCGCGATTCCGATGGACGAGACGCTCGTCTCGGCGGCGGTGGACGTCTCGGGGCGGCCGTTCCTCGTCTTCAGCGTGCCGGTGACGCGCGGGCGCGTCTCGAATTTCGACTGCGACCTGCTGCAGGAGTTCTTCCGCGCGCTCGCGTTCAACGCGGAGATCACGCTGCACGTCACCATGCACTATGGCCACAACCTGCACCACATCACCGAGGCGGTGTTCAAGGCGGTCGGCCGCGCGATCGCGCAGGCCACGCGCCACGACCCGCGCATCGCGGGGATCCTGCCCTCCACCAAGGGGACGCTCTAGGTGATCGCGATCGTGGCAGTGCGAGCCGCAGCCGAAGGCGAGGCGAGCCTGTGATTGCGATCGTGGATTACGGGCGGGGCAACCTCGGCTCGGTCGAGAAGGCCTTCGCGCGCCTCGGCGTGCCGGCGACGGTCACCCAGGACCCGCGCGCCGTGGACGACGCGGCGGCCGTCGTGCTGCCGGGCGACGGCGCCTTCCACGACGCGATGGCCAACCTCCAGACGCTCGGCCTGCTGGCGCCGCTGCGTCGCGCCCTCGACGGCACGCGGCCGTTCCTGGGCATCTGTCTCGGCTACCAGCTGCTCTTCACGAGCAGCGAGGAGTTCGGTGAGGGCCACGGCCTCGACGTGATCCCGGGCGTGGTGCGGCGCTTCCCGACGGGACGCAAGGTGCCGCACATGGGCTGGAACAGCGTCGAGCACGGCGGGCGGCTGCGCCTCTTCGAGGGCGTGCCCGACGGCGCGCGCTTTTACTTCGTGCACTCCTATTATCCGGAGACGCGGACGGCTGATGGCGCGACGACGGGCGCGGGGCCGCTGAAGCACGCGTGGTGCGACTACGGCGTCCGCTTCGCCGCCGCCGTCGAGCTGGGGCGCGTCCACGCCACCCAGTTCCACCCGGAGAAGAGCCAGGGCTGGGGGCTGCGGCTGCTGGAGAACTTTGCGGCCATCGTGAAGGAGTCGGCGTGATCGTCATTCCCGCCGTCGACGTCAAGGACGGCCGCTGCGTGCGGCTGCGCGAGGGTCGCGCCGACGCCGAGACGGTCTTCTCGGAGGACCCGGTGGCCATGGCCACGCAGTGGGCGGCGCGCGGAGCTCAGCGCCTGCACGTGGTCGACCTCGACGGCGCCTTCGGCGCCCCGCGCCAGACGGCGCTCGTGGCCAAGATCGTCGCGGCGGTGGCGCCGGTGCCGGTGGAGGTGGGCGGCGGGCTGCGCGACGTCGCGGCCGTCGAGTCGGTGCTCGAGGCCGGCGCGCGCTGGGTCGTGGTCGGCACGCGCGCCGCCCTCGATCACGCGTTCCTGCGCCAGGTGTGCGGGACCTTCCGCGGCAAGATCATCATCGCGGTCGATGCGCGCGGCGCGCGGGTGGCGGTGAAGGGCTGGACCGAGGTCATCGACGACACCGTGGTCGACGTCGGTCGCCGCGCCTCCGACGCCGGCGCGGCGGCCCTCCTCTATACCGACGTCTCGCGCGACGGTACGGAGCGCGGACCGAATGTCGAGGACACGGTGGCGCTCGCCCGGTCGGTGCGCATGCCGATTCTCGCCTCCGGCGGAGTTGGCAGCGTCGCGCACATCGCGGCGCTGGCGGCGGTCGCCGACGCGGGCATCGAGGGCGTCATCGTCGGCCGCGCGCTCTACACCGGGGCCGTCTCGCTGCCGGAGGCGATGCGCGCCGTCGCGCGCGGGGCCTAGCATGCTGGCCAAGCGGATCATCCCCTGCCTCGACGTCAAGGATGGCCGCGTGGTGAAGGGCGTCCGCTTCGTGGACCTGCGCGACGCCGGTGATCCCGTCGAGGCGGCGATCGCCTACGACGCGCAGGGCGCGGACGAGCTGGTGTTCCTCGACATCACGGCCTCGCACGAGGCGCGCGACATCATGCTCGACGTCGTGAAGCGCACCGCGGAGGGCATCTACATGCCGCTGACCGTCGGCGGCGGCATCCGCTCGGTGGACGACGTGCGGCGGCTGCTGCGCGCCGGCGCCGACAAGGTCTCGCTCAACACGGCGGCGCTGGCGCGCCCCGAGGTCATCCGCGAGGCCGCGGAGCGCTTCGGCAGCCAGTGCATCGTCGTCGCGATCGACGCGCGACGTGAGGACGACCACTGGGACGTGTACACACACGGGGGCCGGAACCCCGCCGGGCGCGACGCGGTCGCATGGGCGCAGGAAGCGGTGGCGCTGGGCGCGGGCGAGATCCTCCTCACGAGCATGGACCGCGACGGGACCAAGGACGGCTACGACCTCGAGCTGACGCGTGCGGTCTCCGACGCGGTAACGGTGCCGGTGATCGCCTCCGGCGGCGCGGGAACGCTCGAGCACTTCCACGAGGCGCTGGTCGATGGCCGGGCGGACGCGGCGCTGGCGGCGTCGCTCTTCCACTTCGGCATCCACACCATCGCCGAGACCAAGCGCTATCTCGCCGAGCGCGGCGTCCAGGTGCGGCGGTGACGCCGGACGAGCTGACGTACGACGCGCGCGGCCTGATCCCGGCCGTCGTGCAGGAGGCGGAGACCGGCGAGGTGCTGATGGTCGCGTGGATGGATCGCGACGCCGTGGCGAAGACGCTGACCTCCGGCGTCACGCACTTCTGGTCGCGCTCGCGGCAGGCGCCGTGGCAGAAGGGCGAGACGTCGGGCCACGTCCAGCACGTCCAGGGCGTCTACGCCGACTGCGACGGCGACACGCTCGTCGTCCAGGTCCACCAGGAGGGCGTCGCCTGCCACACCGGCGCGCGTACGTGCTTCTTCAACGCGCTGTCGGGACCGGGCGCGGCGGCGAACATGCTCGAACGCATCGAGCGCATCGTGGGGGAGCGCAAGTCGGCGCCGGCGTCCGGCTCGTACGTGGCGGGCCTGCTCGCGAAGGGCGAGGCCGCGGTGTGCCGCAAGATCGGCGAGGAGGCGATCGAGGTCGTGACGGCGGCGCTCGGCGGCGAGGGTGACGCCCGGGTCGTCTCGGAGGTCGCCGATCTCTGGTTCCACACGCTGGTGTTGCTCGGGGAGCGTGGCATCCCGCTCCGCGACGTCCTCGAGGAGCTGGCGCGCCGACACCGGGAGCGCGCGGCTTCGCGAGGGTAGCGCGTGAGCGCCGGCGCCCGGCGCGCGGCGCTCGTCACGGCCGTCGCCTTCAGCGTCCTCGCCGGCTGCGCCGGACGGCGGCTGCACGACGGCGTCTTTCGCTCGGCGCACGGCTTCCGGGTGACCGTTCCCGGCCCCGCGTGGAACGTGGTGAACGGCTCGCGCGCCGAGCTGGAGTTGCGGCGCGCCGACGGCGGCGCCGGAATGCTGGCCCACGCGACCTGCCGGCCGGAGGCGGCGCGCCGGGACTTCGGCCTGCTGGAGCGTCACCTCTTGCTCGGCCTGCGGGATCGCGCGACCCTCGAAGAAGACGAGACCGACCTCGGCGGCCGGCGGGCCGCCCACCGGGTGGTGGAAGGCCGGCCGCGCGACGGCGAGGAGCGCATGCGCATCGAGAGCTACGTGCTCAAGGACGCGCGCTGCGTGTACGACCTGCTCTACGTCGCGCCGCCGGACGAGTTCGACGGCGGCCGCGGGGACTTCCGGCGGTTCGTGCAGAGCTTCGTGATGGAGTGAGCGATGGAGGCCTATCTCAGGCGCACGGCGATCTGGTACGGCGGCGTCGGCCTGCTCACCGCGCAGGTCGCGCGCAGCCTCGCCCTGCCGCCGAAGTACTTCCGCCTCGTCATCAACGAGATCGAGGTGATGGGGGTGCGCTCGCTCGGCGTCGCGCTGACCGCCGCGATCTTCACCGGCATGGTCTTCGCGATCCAGAGCGCGGTGAACATGGCGCGCTTCGGCGCCGAGGCCTACGTGGGGCCGCTCGCGGCGCTGGCCATCCTCCGCGAGCTCGGGCCCGTCCTCACCGCGATCCTCGTCGGCGGCAAGGTGGCGTCCGGCATCACGGCCGAGCTGGGCTCCATGCGCGTGACCGAGCAGATCGACGCGCTGCGGACGCTCGGCGTGAACTACATCAAGCGGCTGATCGTCCCCCGCGTGCTGGCGGCGCTCGTCGTGTTCCCGCTCCTCACCGTGCTGGCCGACGTGGTCGGCGTGCTGGGGGGGATGCTGATCATGTACGTCGAGCGCGGCGCCGACATGTACACCTACTGGAACGTGACCACCTACTGGGTGGTGCCGCGCGACTTCCTGACCGGCATCGGCAAGTCGTTCTTCTTCGGCGGCATCGTCACGCTGATCGGCTGCTACAACGGCCTCTCGACGACCGGCGGCACCGAGGGGCTGGGCCGCGCCACCACCGCCACCGTCGTGCACGTCACGATGGGCGTGATCGTGTCCGACTTCTTCCTCACCAAGATCTTCCTGATGATCTTCTGGTGAGCCATGGCGACATTCGCGGTCGAGGTCGTGAATCTCCGCAAGTCGTTCGATCGCGCCGAGGTGCTGCGCGGCGTGTCGTTCCGGCTGGACAAGGGCGAGACGCTCGTGGTGATGGGCGGCAGCGGCTCGGGCAAGACGGTGCTGCTCCGCCACGTGGCGGGGCTCGTGCGCCCCGACGCGGGCGAGGTGCGCGTGTTCGGCCGCAACATCGAGCGGCTCTCGGAGGAGGAGCTGCTGCCCGTCCGCCGGCGCATGGGCTACGTCTTCCAGGGCGCCGCCCTCTTCGACTCGCTGTCGGTGCACGACAACGTCGCCTTCCCGCTGCGCGAGCACACGAGCCTGTCCGAGGGCGAGATCCACGAGCGCGTCGTGCACGTGCTCTCGCTGGTGGGGCTCGGCGAGGACGTGCTGCCGCTGCTGCCGTCGGAGCTGTCGGGCGGGATGCGCAAGCGCGTGGGCATCGCGCGGGCGCTGGTCATCGAGCCGGAGCTGATGCTCTTCGACGAGCCGACGGCCGGGCTCGATCCGACCAACAGCAAGGTGGTCGGCGAGCTGATCCTGGAGCTGAAGCGCGGACCGTGCGATACGTCGATCGTGGTGACCCACGACGTCGAGCTGGCGCGGACGGTGGCCGACCGGCTCGCCATCCTGATGGATGGCCGGTTCGCCACCGTCGGGCGTCCCGACGAGGTGATGACTTCGGGCGAGCCCGCCGTGCAGGCCTTCCTGGCCGGCGAAGCGAGGTGACGACGTGAACGACGAGCGCACCGAGGTCGCAAAGAAATTCCGCGTGGGCGTTTTCGTCCTGGTGTCGCTGGTGGCCGGCCTCGGGATGGTGTACGCGCTCGGCGCGCGCGCCCGCCTGTTCGAGTCGCGCTACACGGTGCACGCCGATTTCACGGAGGTCGGCGGGCTCAACGAGGGCGCCACCGTGCGGCTGGCCGGCGTGCAGATCGGCCGCGTGAAGCGCGTGAACCTCCCGCCCGAGCCCGGCGGCAAGGTGCGCGTGGACCTCTCGATCGCCACGCGATTCAGCAACCGCGTGCGCAAGAACTCGGTGGCGCGCGTCGAGACCCAGGGGCTGCTCGGCGACCGGATCGTCGAGCTGAGCGTGGGCACCACGGAGGCGCCGCCGACGAAGGACGGCGACGTCGTCCTCGCGCGCGACCCCACCGACTTCAGCAAGATCGTCAGCCAGGGCGCGGAGACCGTGAAGAACGTGGCGGATCTCGCCGAGAGCCTGAGGGGGACGGCAGACAGCCTGAAGCAATCGAAGCTGATCGAGGACGCCTCGGCCACCCTCGCGTCCGCGCGCAAGGTCACCGACCAGGTCGGCCGGATCGTGACCGAGGTCGAGAAGGGCCGCGGCTGGGCCCACGCGCTGATCTACGACGAGCCGGTGGCGCTGCGGAAGATGAACGACGTGATCGCGAGCACGCAGAGGCTGCTCGACCGCGTGGAGCGCGGCGAGGGCGCGGCGGGTGTGCTCACCTCCGACGCGTCCACGGCGTCCGCGCGGCGCTTCGTGGCCGCGATGGACAAGCTCGCGCGGATGTCCGAGCAGCCGGGCAGCGCCGACGAGGGCCTGGTGCCCGCGCTGCTGTTCGATCCCAAGTACAAGAACGTGCTCGAAGACTTGAAAGTCGTCGCGCACAACTTCCGCGACGTCTCCGACCGCCTGGTGGGCGGCAAGGGCACGCTCGGCGGCCTCATCAAGGACGAGCCGGCCGACGCGAGCATCCGCCAGGCGTCGCGAGATTTGCAAGCCGCGTTGGCCAACCTCAGGGAGATCACCGCGAAGATCAACGAGGGCGAAGGCACCCTCGGCGCCCTCATCGCCGATCCGACGGTCTACGAGCGTCTCGTCACGATCCTCGAGGGCGCTCAGCGGAGCTTCCTGCTCCGCGGCCTGCTCAAGAGCCTCGGCGGCGGCGGCAAGCCGAAGGAGGGCGAGTGAGTCCGCGCGCGACCTCGGTCTACCGCTGCCAGGAGTGCGGCTTCGCCAGCCCCAAGCCCGGCACGTGTCCCGATTGTCTGCGCGGCGGCGGCGCGTACGTGCAGCTGGTGGAGGAGCGCTCCGAGGCGCGCACCGCGAGTCGTCGCCCCGGCGCTCCGTCGTCGAGCCGCCCACAGCCGCTCAAGGACGTCGTCCTCGAGGCCGGTGACCGCGTGCCGACGGGCATCGGCGAGCTCGACCGCGTGCTCGGCGGCGGCGTCGTGCGCGGCTCGCTCGTGCTGCTCGGCGGGGAGCCTGGCTGCGGCAAATGCGTCACGGGTGACACCCGAGTCTTTGACCCGGAGACAGGAGACTACCTTCCGATCACGGCGCTACGCGATCGCCGAGCATCGGTGCTCTCCATCAACGAGAATTCGCTGCTTCTTCACCCATCGTCCGTTCAGGTCTTTCACGAGCGAGGCATCCGTCCAGTCATCGATGTCACTACGCGGTTGGGGCGGAGGCTGCGCTGCACACCGGACCATCCTCTCCTCACTGAGAAGGGGTGGCGGGAGGCCGGTCGTCTGACCTGCGGAGCGCGGATCGCGTCGGCTCGCGCACTGCCTTACTTCGGGCAGGAGGCCATGAGCCCTGAAGCGATCAAACTGATCGCGTACATCCTCTCGGACGGATCCGCCCAGTCTGCGATCGACGTGACAAGCGCGCTGCCCGGTGTCGAAGAAGACCTCAAGGCGATTGCCGACGCCTTCGAAATGCGGCTTGTCGCATACGACAAGCCGGGAAACGCGGCTCGCCAGTATCGCTTCGTCACTCGTCATGACGCCAACGACCGTGTCAGCGCTCGCCGAGAACTGGCCACGACACTTCATGCCACGCGTCGCGCGCTCGGGATCAGCTGGCAAGAATGGGCACGGCGCTCGGGAGTTTCGTTCGCGCTTCTGAACGTCTGGCGGCGCGCCGAGGCGGTTCCCTCACGGGGCGCATTGAAACGTCTCGCGATGGCCGCCTCGGTCGCTTTGGATGACCTCGCCCCAGCCGCTCGAGACCGGGCCGCCGCCAGGACGCCGATCGCCGATTTCCTCGAATCACACGGCGTTCGCTTCACACGGGCCGCGAGCAAGCGCGTGCCGGCCGCAATTTTCAGGCTGCCTCGCGAAACCATGGTGGTGTTCTTGAGGACGCTGTTCAGCTGCGATGGGTCGGTGTACGTCAACAGGGCTGGGGTGCCTGGCGTGTCGTACAGCACCATCAGCGAACGACTGGCAGCCGACGTCCAGCATCTGCTGCTGAGGTTCGGCCTGGTGACGAGGTTGCGAACGAAGCATCAGGTCGTGAATGGCAAGCCGTACCGCGCGTATGAGCTCCAGATGTTCGGACCGGCCGCGGTGACCGCGTTTCTCGACGAGATCGGGATCATCGGTCGCGAGAAGGCATGCGACACGATACGCGAGATGCCACCCGCCACAACGCCATCGACCGGCATGGATACTGTTCCGACGGGTGGCGCGTTCTGGGCGCGAGTGCGGCGTGCCGCAGAGAGTCGGGAGTCATCATTCTGAACAGGCGTCACGACCGTCCGCTCTGCCGACGCACAGTCGCTGCGTTGGCGCATACCCTGCGTGATCCAATGCTCGAGGCGCTCGGGCTCGGGGACGTCTGGTGGGACGAAGTCGTCGACGTGCGTCCGGCCGGAGAAGCGCCAGTCTTCGATCTCACGGTCGCTGGCGAGCCAAGTTTCGTCGCCAACGACCTCATTATTCACAACTCCACGTTACTGCTTCAAGCCGCGCGCGCGCTCGGGAAAACGCGTCCACCCGTGCTCTACGTCTCCGCCGAGGAATCCGCGGCCCAGGTCAAGATGCGCGCCGACCGTCTCGGCATCGCCGGCGACGGGCTCCTGCTGTGGGCGGAGACGGATCTCATCGCCGTGCAGGCCGCGCTCGACGACGTCAAGCCGCAGGCGCTGATCGTGGACTCCATCCAGACGGTGTTCCTGCCCGACCTCGAGTCGGCGCCCGGCTCGGTCGCCCAGGTGCGCGAGTGCGCGGCGCGCCTCATGACGCAGGCCAAGGGACGCGGCCTCGCGACCTTCCTCGTCGGCCACGTCACGAAGGACGGCGCGATCGCCGGCCCGCGCGTGCTCGAGCACCTGGTCGACACCGTGCTCTACTTCGAGGGCGAGCAGCACCACGCGTACCGCGTGCTGCGCGCGGTGAAGAACCGCTTCGGCTCCACCAACGAGATCGGCGTCTTCGAGATGGCCGAGCGCGGGCTCGTCGAGGTGGCGAACCCGTCCGGCTTCTTCCTCTCCGAGCGCCCGGTCGACGCGCCGGGCTCGGCGGTGGTGGCCAGCCTCGAGGGCACGCGGCCGATGCTCCTGGAGCTGCAGGCGCTCGTCGCGCGCGCCTCGTTCGGCACGCCGCGCCGCACCGTGCTGGGCGCCGACTACAACCGCGTCTGCCTGCTGCTCGCCGTGCTGGAAAAGCGCGCGCAGCTGCCGATCGGCAACCAGGACGTCTTCGTCAACGTCGCGGGCGGCGGCCGCGTCGTCGAGCCCGCGGCGGACCTCGCGATCGTCCTCGCCGCGGCGTCGTCCTACATGGAGCGCCCGCTGCCGGCCGACGTCGTGGTGCTGGGCGAGGTCGGGCTCACCGGCGAGGTGCGCGCGGTGGCGGGCCTCGAGTCGCGGCTGCGCTGCGCCGCCCAACTCGGGTTTCGTGCGGCCCTCGTGCCCAAGAGCGGGGCCGCCGAGCTTCGCTCGGCGCCGCTGAGGGTCCGTGGCGTGACCACGGTGACCGAGGCCCTCGAGGCGCTGCTGCCCTGACGCTCGCGAGCGTCCGGCTGCTCGTGGTGGTGTGCGCGGCCCTCGCGGGAGCGGCGCTGGCGGTGGCGCTGCGGCTGCCGCTCGGCGCGGCGGCGCTCGCGGGCGCGGCGCTCGGCGCCGCTGCGGTCGGCCTCGAGCTCGCGGTCGCCCTGCGGCGCGAGCCGCGTTCCGCCGCGCGGGTTCGCCCGTCCGACGCCTCGAAGCTGCTCGACACGTCGGCCATCATCGACGGCCGGATCGCCGACGTCGTCACCACCGGCTACCTCGAGGGACCGCTGCTCGTGCCGCGCTTCGTGCTGCGCGAGCTGCAGCGTCTGGCCGACGGCGCCGATCCGCTGCGGCGCAACCGCGGCAAGCGCGGCTTCGAGATCCTCAAGCGGCTGCAAGATCTCCGGAGCGTGGAGATCCTCGACGCCGACGTGCCGGGCGCGGTCGACGTGGACGCCAAGCTCGTGGAGCTGGCGCGCCAGCGCGGCGCGCGCGTCGTCACCACCGACTACAATCTGAACCGCGTGGCCGAGCTGAGCGGCGTGAGCGTCCTCAACGTCAACGACCTCGCCAACGCGCTGAAGCCCGTCGTGCTCCCGGGCGAGAGCCTGCGCGTGCAGGTGCTGCGCGAGGGCAAGGAGCCCGGGCAGGGCGTGGGATTCCTCGAGGACGGTACGATGGTCGTCGTCGAGCAGGGACGTCGGCTGCTCGGCCAGGAGGTCCCGGTGGTGGTGACGAGCGCGCTCCAGACGTCGGCGGGCCGCATGGTCTTCGCGCGGCCGCGCGGCGACGACGAGGCTCGCGATGCGTGACGTCGCGGTGCTGATCCCGGCCGGCGGCGTCGGCGCGCGGCTCGGCGGGCGCACGCCCAAGCAGTTCCTGCGCCTCGGCCGCGAGGCGATCCTCGTGGCGACCATCCGGCACTTCCGCCGGCATCCGCGCGTCGCCGCCATCGTCGTGGCCGCGCCCGCCGCGCACGTCGCGCGCGCCCGCCGCCTGCTGGGCGCCGGCGTCACCGTCGTCGCCGGCGGGGCCACGCGGCAGGACTCGGTGCGGCTCGCGCTCGAGGCGGCGCCGCACGGCGTCCCCATCGCGCTGGTGCACGACGCCGTGCGGCCGTTCGTCACGCGTTCCCTGGTCGATGCCGTGCTCGCGGCGGCGCGCGCCGACGGCGCAGCGATCTGCGCCCTGCCCGTGGCCGAGACCGTCAAGCGCGTGCGCGACGGCCTCGTCGAGGCGACCGTCGAGCGCGCGGGGCTGTGGGCGGTGCAGACGCCGCAGGCCTTCCGCACCGAGATCCTGCGCGAAGCGCACGACAAGGCGCGTCGCGACGGGGTGGCCGGCACCGACGACGCGATGCTGGTCGAGCGGCTCGGTCACGGCGTGCGCGTCGTGCCCGGGCTCCCCGGCAACGTGAAGATCACCACGCCCGACGATCTGCGGCGCGCCCGCGGGGCCCGGCCCACCCGCCGGAAGCCACGATGACGCGGGTCGGCTTCGGCTTCGACCTGCACCCGCTCGTCGCCGGCCGCCCGCTCGTGCTCGGAGGCGTCACGGTGCCGTCGGAGGCGGGGCTCGACGGCCACTCCGACGCCGACGTGCTCTCGCACGCCGTGGCCGAGGCGCTGCTCGGCGCGCTCGCGCTCGGCGACCTCGGCCGCCACTTTCCCGACACCGACCCGCGCTGGCGCGGCGTCTCGAGCCTGGTGCTCCTCAAGGGCGCGCTCGATCTCGTCGCCGCGCGCGGCGCGCGGCTCGTCAACGTGGATGCCAGCGTGCTGGCGCAGGCGCCGAAGTTGGCGCCGCTCCTGCCGGAGATGGCCAAGCGCCTGGCCGACACGCTCGGAATCGGTGTGGACGCCGTGAGCGTCAAAGCAAAAAGCCCGGAGGGGCTCGGGCTGCTCGGGCGCCGCGAAGGCATCGCGGCCATGGCCGTGGTCAGTGTGGAAGTGCGAGCCGCAGCCGGAGGCGAGGCGAGCCTGTGAGCCTGGAAGTGCGAGCCGCAGCCGCAGGCGAGGCGAGCCTGTGAGCCTGGAAGTGCGAGCCGCAGCCGGAGGCGAGGCGAGCCTGTGAGCCTGGAGGTCGGCTGAGTGGGCGGGTTGAAGGTCTACAACACGATGACGCGCACCAAGGAAGAGCTCGTGCCGCTGACCCCGGGCGAGATCCGGATGTACTCGTGCGGGGTGACGGTCTACGACCTCTCGCACGTCGGCCACGCGAAGATGATGATCGTCTTCGACGTGATCGCCCGATATCTGAAGGCCGCGGGCTATCGCGTGACCTTCGTGCGGAACTTCACGGACATCGAGGACAAGATCATCCGGCGAGCCAACGAGGAGGGCGTGCCGGCCCGCGAGATTTCCGAGCGCTACATCGCGGCGTTTCGCGAGGATATCGCGGCCCTGGGCGTGGAGGCACCGGACGCGGAGCCGAAGGCGACCGACCACGTGGCGGAGATGGTCGCGTTGATCGAGCGTCTCGTCGCCGGCGGCTACGCGTACGTGATGGACGGCGACGTGTACTTCGAGGTCCGACGCTTCCCGGCCTACGGCAAGCTCTCGGGCAAGAACCTCGACGAGCTGCTGGCGGGCGCGCGCGTCGACGTGGACGAGCGCAAGCGCGACCCCCGCGACTTCGCGTTGTGGAAGGCGGCCAAGCCGGACGAGCCGTCGTGGCCGAGCCCGTGGGGCCCGGGCCGCCCCGGCTGGCACATCGAGTGCTCGGCCATGGCCATGCGGTATCTCGGGGAGTCCTTCGACATCCACGGCGGAGGCGAAGACCTCATCTTCCCGCACCACGAGTGCGAGATCGCCCAGGCCGAGGCGGTGACGCACAAGCCGTTGGCCCGCTACTGGGTGCACAACGGCTTCGTCAACCTGGGCAAGGCCAAGATGTCGAAGTCGCTCGGCAACACACTGACGATCCGCGACATCGTCAAGCGGCACCATCCCGAGGCGCTGCGGCTGTGGATCCTCGGCACCCACTATCGCCATCTCCTCGAGTGGTCGGAGGAGCGCGTCGAGGAGGCGGCGCGCGCCCTCGCTCGCCTGACGCGCCTGGTCGACGATGCCTCGGCACTCGGCGCGGCCGCCGGGTCGGTGCCCTCGGCCTTCGCGGGCTTCGCCCCGCGCTTCGTGGCGGCGATGGACGACGACTTCAACACGCCGCAGGCGCTCGGCGTGCTGTTCGATTTCGCGCGCGCGCTGTCCGAGCAGCGTGATCGCGGACTCGGCACGCCCGAGGCGCGCGCCGACTTCGTGGCCGGCGTCGCCGAGCTGGTGCGGCTGGCGCGCGTGCTGGGCCTGCTCCAGCGCCGCCTCGAGGGGGGCGGGCCGCCGCCGGAGGTCGAGCGATTGGTCGGCGAGCGCACGGAGGCGCGCGCGCGGCGCGACTTCCGACGCTCCGACGAGCT
>WNGG01000468.1_pt1 | contig 46363 bp, 39 predicted proteins | sample 5400661 | NCBI WGS metagenome assembly WNGG01 (sample SAMN13153372, study PRJNA577476) | soil metagenome | isolation source: 100 cm soil or saprolite under Garry oak tree replicate 1 | place: USA:California | collected 2016-06-15 | reverse complement strand
GGTGGCCGCGGGGATCGCGCTCGCGCAGATCTGCGCGGGCCGCCGCGCGTTCCTGGGATCGGCGGGCGACCTTCCGCCCGAGGAACGGCGCGCGCTCCGCTCGCGCTTCCTGCGCCTGGCCGCGAAGCTGGCCCGGCGCGTGAAGCGGTGAACACCTGCGGGCAGAACGGCGTCGAACGCGGTAAACAGGAGCCCGCATGCCCGTCGTGATCGCCGCCCTGCTCGCCGCCTCCGCGGTCCAGGCCGCCCCGGCCAAGGATCCGGCGCCGGCGATCGCCCGGCGCGTGCAGCGGCACTACGAGCGCATCAAGGACTTCAGCGCCCGCTTCGCCCAGACGTCGACGTACCCGACCTTCGGGAACGTGAAGAACGCCACGGGGAAGGTGTTCCTCAAGAAGCCGGTCCTGCTCCGCTGGCAGTACGACGACGGCCGGCTCATCATCATCGACGGCAAGGAGCTGTGGAGCTGGAACCCGGAGGACAAGGAGGCGCAGGTGAAGCGCGGCTTCGGCCCCGACCAGGTGCCTCCCGAGTTCGCCTTCCTCTTCGGCAGGGGCAGGCTGCTCGACCGCTTCGCGGTCCGCTCGGTGCCTCGGCCGGAAGGCCTGCCCGAGGGCGACCCGATCGAGCTCGTTCCGCGCGAGCCGAGCGCCGATTTGCAGAAGCTCGTCTTCGTGGTGGACAAGGCCGGGCAGGTGCTGGCGAGCGTGCTCACCAACGGCCAGGGGGACGTGAACCAGCTCATCTTCAACGACGTGAAGGTGAGCTCCGGGCTGCCCGACTCCCTGTTCCGCTTCGATCCGCCCAAGGACGCCCACGTGCAGGTGCTGCAATGAAGCGCATCCTCCTCCTCGCCGCCTTGCTCGCCGCCTGCGGCGGGCCCGCCCGCACGGTGATGGTGAACGGCCGCGAGGTGAACTACGAGGACGCGGCCAACGACGTGCTCCGCCGCGGCAAGCAGGCGCTGGAGGCCGGCCGCACCGACGAGGCGCTCAAGGTGTTCCGCGACGTGATCGAGCGGTTCGGGCAGAGCGCCGCGGCCGACGAGGCCCGCTTGCGCGAAGGCCAGGCGCTCGCGCGCGCCGGGAGGCTGCAGGAGGCGCAGGCGAAGCTCACCGAGCTGCTCGAGAAGCACCCGAACACCTCGTTCAAGAAGGAAGCTGCCCTCGAGCTGGCGGCCGTCCAGACGAAGCTCGGCAACACACAGGAGGCGGCGGAGGCGATGAAGACCGCCGTCTCGCAGATGTCCGACGCCGAGAAGCAGCAGGCGGCGCGGAGCATCGCCGAGGCCTACGCGAAGACGGGCGAGCCGGCCGAAGCGGTGCGATTCGCCGCGCGCGCCGTCGACGCGGCGCAGACGCCCGAGGAGCGCGCCGCGCGCCTTCTGGACTACGAGAAGGCGCTGCACGCCGCTCCGGGACCGGTGGTCGCGCAGCTCGTCGCCGATCTCGACCGCCGCAGCGCCGCCTGGCCGCCGGCGGCGCTGAAGCTGGCGCGGCTGCAGCTCCACGCCGGCGACCGCGCGCATGCCGACGAGCTGGCGCGGCAGATCCTCTCCGAGGTGAACACGGGGCCCGTGGCGCAGGGCGCCCAGGCCATCCAGCTCTCCGTCTCCTCGGCCGGGAACGTGAAGCCGAACCTGATCGGCATCGTGCTGCCGCTCACCGGCGAGTACAAGGCGCTCTCCGACCTGATGCTGAACGCGATCGCGCTCGCGGTCGATCTGCAGAACCGGGGCGGCGTGCAGGTCTCGATCAAGGACTCGAAGGGCGAGGCGGACGCCGCCGCGCAGGCGGTGGAGGACCTGGTGCGCGACGGCGCGATCGCCATCCTCGGCCCCATCGCGCTGGCAGAGGGGCAGGCCGCCGCGGTGCGCGCGCAGCAGCTCGGAGTGCCCATCGTTTCGCTCTCCCGCGCCGAGGGGCTGACGCAGATCGGCGAGTACGTCTTCCGCGACATGCCGACCAACAGCGCGCAGGCGCGCGCCATCGCGCAGTACGCGCAGAAGAAGCTGGGCGCGCGCAGCTTCGGCATCCTGCAGCCCGACTCCAGCTACGGCGACGAGGTCACGCGCTTCTTCTGGGACGCGCTCGACCAAGGGGGAGCCGCGGTGACGGCGTACGACCACTACCCGCAGCGCACCACCACCTTCAAGCCCTTCGTGCAGCGCCTGGTGGGGCGGACGCAGGAGGACCTGGAGGGACGCAAGGAGTTCAGCGACGAGGTGGAGAAGATCAAGCAGCAGATCACGAACCCCTACCAGCAGCGCAGGGCGCTCACGGCCCTGCGCAACCAGAGCGCTCCGGTGGTCGACTTCGACGCGCTCTTCATTCCCGACAGCGCCCGCACCGTCCGGCTGGTCGCGCCGGCCATCGCCGCCGAGGACGTGATCACCTCCGGCTGCGATCAGCGCGAGCTGGAGGTGGTGCGCAAGACCACCCGCAGCGAGAAGAACCTGCGCACCGTGCAGCTCCTCGGGACCAACCTGTGGAACAACCAGGACCTGGTGGACGAGCGCATGGGCGCCGCCAAGTACGTGCAGTGCTCGATCTTCGCCGACAGCTTCTTCTTGCAGAGCCAGCGGCGCGCCACCCGCAAATTCGTCGAGGACTACGACGCCGCCTACCACAGGTCCCCCGGGTTCATCGAGGCGCACGCGTACGACGGCGCGGCAATCTTGAGGAAGATCGTCGAGGAGCGCCGGCCGCAGTCGCGCGACGACATGCGCAACGCGCTGGCCGGGATGGGGAGGCCGTTCGACGGGGCCACGGGCGACACGGTGTTCGGCCGGGACCGCGAGGCGCAGAAGCCGCTGTTCTGGCTGTGGATCAACCGCGGGAGGGACCGCCGCCCGTCCCGCCGGCGCCGGACACCCGGACGGGCTCGCGCTGAACGTTTCCTGCCTGACAGCGGGAGCCGGCGCGAGGACCTGATCACCTTCCATTACGTCCGCGCCGTGAAAGGCGTAGCGCCGCCGGATATTGCGGCGACTACACTCCCCCGCAAATGGGCGCCAAGCAGGTGATGGTGTTCCCGTTCACCGTCCCCATGGACGGCGGGGGGCAGATGCGCGATGCGGCGCAGGGCGTGTACGCCCGGTCCCTCGCCCGCACGCTCGCCGAGCGGCTGTCGGTGGGTCCCGGTGTCTCCGCGACCGCGGCCACGCTCACCGCCGACGGCCTCGAGGGCCGGGCGCAGGACCACGGGTGGGTGGTCGCGAGCCACCCCTGGACGCTGGAGGAGGCCTGCGCGGTGGGACTCCCGGAAGGCACCGAGTACCTCCTGCACGGCGCGGCCGAGCTGACCGACCGGGTGCGGCTGCGCCTCATCCTGGTCGACCAGAAAGAGCGGCGGACGGCGCTGGACCACGTGGTGCTGCGGCCCCGCTCGGAGCTGTTCGGCGCGCTCGAGGAAGCGGCGGGCGCGGTCGCGCAGGCGCTGGGGCTCGAGCTGCCCGCCGCGGAGTGGCCCACCGAGGACGTCGAGGCGTACGTCGCGTATCTGCGCGGGCGCGACCTCTCCGCCGCGCACGAGGTGGGCGTCCGCGTCATCGATCCGGCGAAGAGCTTCGATCCGTACCTGGAGGCCGCCCAGCGGGACCCCAGCTTCGCCGACGCGCAGGACCGGCTGCTCTCGCTGGCGCTGGACTTCGCGTTGGGCGGCGCGGGGCCGTCGTCCGCGGCGCGCGCCGGCTGCGAGAAGCTGTTGCAGCTCGATCCTTCCGCGGCGAAGGCGCACGCGGCCCTCGCGGAGATGGATCTCGCCGAGGGGCGGCCCGGGGCGGCGGCGGACCGGCTGGAGGAGGCCTTGCGCAGCAGGCCGGACTGGTGGCCTGCCTTCGAGCGCCTCGGCACCGCGCTGGTGCGCCTCGGGCGGCACGCCGAGGCGATCCCCTGGTTCGAGAAGGCGCTGGCCGAGAAGCCGGAGGATGCCGACGCGCTCACCGGCCTGGGCGTCGCGCTGGCCGAGACGGGGCGGCTGGAGGAGGCCGTCCAGGCGTGGGGACGCGCCCTCCGCTCGGGCGACGGCGGCGCGCACCTGCACGAGAACCTCGCCCGGGCGCTCCGGCGGCTGGGCAGGCGCGCGGAGGCCCGCCGCCACGGGGCCATCGCGCGAAGACTTCTGGGCCGGGGCGGCGTCTTCGGTTACCTTCAGGACGCATGGGAACGGCTGACGGGAGCTCGGTGTGAGTGAAGCTCCTCTGGAGGTCCCGCGGCCGCTGCCGGGCACGCTGGGCAGCCTGCGCCCGCCGCTGCTCAACCTCCTGCTCTTCGTCCTGACCGCTGCGTCGGCCTTCGTCACCGGTACGCTCTGGACCGACACGCAGCTCCCGCCGCCGACCCAGGCCGAGGCGATCCGCCACGGGCTCGCCTTCTCCGCCGCCCTGCTCGCCATCCTGCTGGCGCACGAGATGGGGCATTTCGTCCTGGCCCGCCGGCACGGAGTCGACGCCACCTGGCCGTTCTTCATTCCGGCTCCCGTGCTCTCGCTCATCGGAACGCTCGGAGCGGTCATCCGGCTGCGCAGCGCCCCGCGCACCCGCCGCGCGCTGGTGGACATCGGCGCGGCGGGACCGATCGCGGGCTTCCTGGTGACGATTCCCGTGCTGGCGCTCGGGCTGCGGCTCTCCACCATCGTGCCCGAGGAGGGCCCCTTCCGGCACTGGACTCTCTGGGAATCGCTGCTGACGTGGATGCGCGAGGGCCACTTCCTGCGCCTGCGCGAGGGGCTCGAGCTCGGGTCCCCCCTCGGGATGGCGCTTCTCGAGAAGCTCGTCCTGGACGTTCCGGCGGGGCACTCGATCGCGCTGCATCCCGTGGCCGTGGCGGGCTGGTTCGGGTTGCTGCTCACCGCCTTGAACCTCCTCACGCTCGGCCAGCTCGACGGCGGGCACTGCCTGTACGCCGCCTCGCCGCGCCTGCACCGCTGGGTTTCGGCGCCGCTCTCCGCGTTCCTCCTCGCCCTCGGCGTGTTCACCCCTTTCCTCGGCTGGGCCGTCTGGGGCCTCATCACGGGGATCTTCCTCAACCAGCACCCGCCGGTGGCCGAGTCCGAGCCGCGCCTGTCCGCCGGCCGGCGCGCGGTGCTGGCCATCAGCCTGATCATCTTCATCCTCTCCTTCACGCCCGTGCCCCTGGCCCCCCTCGCGGGGTAGAACGGCGGGCGTGCCGTCGCTTTCCGATCTCCTCGAGGGCGAGCTCCGGCGCGCGCTGCCGGTCTTCGAGCCGCGGCCCTCGCAACTCGCCATGGCCGAGCACGTCGAGCGCGCGCTCTCGCAGGGCCGGGCGCTGGTGGTCGAAGCGGGCACCGGGACCGGCAAGACGCTCGCGTACCTCCTGCCGGCGGCGCGCAGCGGCCTCAAGGTCGTCATCTCCACCGCCACCAAGACGCTGCAGGAGCAGCTCGCCGACAAGGACGTGCCGCTGGTGCAGGCGCTCGGGGTGAAGACGCGGTTCGCTTTCCTGAAAGGCCGGCAGAACTACCTGTGCCTCTTGCGCAAGGAGCACTTCGACCGCCAGCCGACCTTCGCCGCGCGCGAGGAAGCGGGGATGTACGGCCAGCTGCACGCCTGGGCGCAGGAGACGCGCACCGGCGACCGCGCCGAGCTCGCCGGCGTGCCGGACAGCTTCGCCACCTGGCGCGAGGTCAACTCCACCGCCGACACCTGCACCGGCCAGAAGTGCCCGCACTACGATGGGTGCTTCGTCTTCTCCATGCGGCGTCAGGCGGCGGACGCGGACGTGGTGATCGTCAACCACCACCTTTTCTTCGCCGACCTCGCGCTGCGCAGCTCGAGCGCGGGCGACGCCGGCGCGGCGGTGCTCCCCCGCTACGACGCCGTGATCTTCGACGAGGCGCACGCCGCGCCGGAGGTCGCCACCGAGAACTTCGGCGCGCAGCTGTCCAGCTTCCGGGTCGCGGAGCTCGCGCGCGACGTGCTCCGCGTCCCGGCCGCGCCGCAGCCCGCGAAGGACCTGGCGGAGCGGCTCCTGCGCGAGGGGTCGGCCTTCTTCGAGGCGGCGGCGCGCTGCCGGCCGCCGTCGGGCAAGTTTTCTCGCGATGCCGACCGGTGGTCACTGCCGCCCGGCTCGCTGGCGCCGGCCGAGCGCGAGCGGGAGGGCCTCACCGAGCTGTTGCGCGGGCTCGGCGCGGCTCTGTCCGGCAGCGGGAGCGACGAGGCGCAGCTGCTCGAGCGACGCTGCCTCGCGCTCTCGGCCGACCTGCTTCTCTTCGGCGCCTCCCAGGCCGTGAGCGGGCGGGGGGACATCGAGTACGACGAACCGCCCCCGCCCGATCCGCTCGTGCAGTGGGCCGAGCAGCGCTCCGGACACCTCTTCCTGAACGCCTCGCCGATCGACGTCGCCGGGATCTTCCAGGACCACCTCTACGACCGGGTGGGGCCCGTGGTGTTCACCTCGGCCACCCTGGCCGTCGGCGGGTCGCTCGACTACTTCGCGCGCCGGGTGGGGCTCAAGGACGCGCGCGGGCCGCTGTTCCCGCTGGACGAGGCGGTGCTTCCGTCCCCGTTCGACTACGAGGCCAACGCGGCCATCTACCTGCCGCAGCGCATGCCGGACCCGCAGGACGAGCGCTTCGCCGACGCCGTCGCCGACGAGCTGCGGGGCCTCCTGCCCATCACGGGCGGGCGCGCCTTCGCCCTCTTCACCTCGCTGCGCAACATGCGCCGCGTGCACGAGCTGCTCGCGCCCGAGCTCCCCTGGCAGGTCCTGCTCCAAGGCGAGCGGCCCAAGGCCCAGCTCCTCAAGGCGTTCCGCGACAGGCCCAGCGTCCTCTTCGCCAGCCAGAGCTTCTGGGAGGGCGTCGACGTGCAAGGGGATGCGCTCAGCCTGGTGGTGATCGACAAGCTGCCCTTCGCCTCGCCGGGAGAACCGCTGGTGCAGGCGCGCATCGAGCAGCTGCGCGCGGCCGGCGAGGATCCGTTCTCCGCCTTCCAGCTGCCCGAGGCCGCTCTCGCCCTGAAACAGGGATTCGGCAGGCTGATCCGCTCCGCGCAGGACCGCGGCATCGTGGCCCTGCTCGATCCGCGCATCGCGGGCCGCGCTTACGGCCGGCGTTTCCTCTCGAGCCTCCCGCGCTGCCGGGTGGTCCGATCGGCCGAGGAGGCGCGAGGCTTCTGGACTGGCCTTCCGAAGCGGTAGAGTCGGTCCATGGCGGGGGGAGAAGACGCGGTCGGGCGCGAGCTCGACATTCCGGACGTGCTGCCCCTGTTGCCGGTGCGCGACGTGGTGGTGTTCCCGGCGATGGTGGTGCCGCTCTTCGTTTCGCGCGAGATCTCGCTGAACGCGGTCGAGCAGGCGCTGAAGGCCGCCCAGCGGGTGGTGTTCGCCGTCGCGCAGCGGGACGGGAACGACGACGCGCCGCGCGCGCCCGACGGCGTGTACCGGCTGGGCACCATCTGCCAGATCATCCGCCAGCGGAAGCTGCCCGACGGCCGGGTCAAGGTGCTCGTCCAGGGGCTCCTGAAAGCCACGCTGGAGGAGATCGTCGCCGACGAGCCCTGCACGCGCGCGCGGGTGACGAAGATCCACGAGCTGCCCTTCGCGGACGGCGGCGATCGTGCCCTGGAGGCCGAGGCGCTGGCGCGCAGCGTGAAGGGGAATCTTGAAAGGCTGATCGCCACCGGCAAGGGCATCTCGCCCGAGCAGCTGCTCCTGCTCTCGAGCGTGCAGGACCCGGGACGGCTGGCGGACCTCGTCGCCGCCAACCTCTCCATGAAGGTGCAGGACGCCCAGGAGCTGCTCGAGCTGATGGATCCCTTGCAGCGCCTCAAGGCCATCCACGAGCGGCTGGCCAAGGAGGCCCAGCTCCTGGCCATGCAGGCGCGCATCCAGAGCCAGGCCAAGGAGGAGATCAGCAAGACGCAGCGCGACTACTACCTGCGCGAGCAGCTCCGCCAGATCCAGCACGAGCTGGGCGAGCGCGACGAGAAGGCAGAGCTGGCCGCCGAGCTGAAACGGCGGATCGACTCGGCCCAGCTGCCCCGCGCCGCCCAGGACGAGGCGGACAAGGCGCTGCGCCGCCTCTCCGCCATGACGCTCGAGTCGGCCGAGGCCGCCGTGCTGCGCGCCCACCTCGAGTGGATCTGCGAGCTGCCCTGGACCCGGCGCAGCGCGGACTCGCTCGACATCTCTCGCGCGCGGCAGGCCCTGGAAGAGGACCACCACGGCCTCGCCAAGGCGAAGCAGCGCATCCTCGAGGCGCTCGGGGTGCGCAAGCTCAAGCCGGACGGCCGCGGCCCGATCCTCCTCTTCGTGGGTCCGCCCGGAGTGGGGAAGACCTCGCTCGCCCGGAGCATCGCGCGCGCCATGGGCCGGCAGCTGGTCCGCGTCTCGCTCGGCGGAGTCCGCGACGAGGCCGAGATCCGCGGGCACCGGCGCAGCTACGTGGGCGCGCTCCCGGGGAGGATCCTGCAGGGGATGAAGCACGCCGGGACCCTCAACCCCGTGTTCGTGCTCGACGAGATCGACAAGCTCGGCGCCGACTTCCGCGGCGACCCGTCCTCGGCGCTCCTGGAGGTGCTCGATCCCGAACAGAACCATGCCTTCCGCGACCACTACCTGGACCTGGAGTTCGACTTGAGCAACGTCCTCTTCATCGCCACCGCGAACGCGCTGGACCCCATCCCGCCGGCGCTGCGCGATCGCATGGAGCCGATCGGGATCCCCGGCTATTCGGAGGAGGAGAAGCTGCACATCGCCGAGCGCCACCTGCTCCCGCGCCTGCTCGCGGAGCACGGCCTGTGCGGGGGCCAGCTCGAGCTCCCCCGCCCGACGCTGCTCGCCGTCATCCGCGGCTACACGCGCGAGGCCGGCCTGCGCGAGCTGACGCGCGAGCTGGCCTCGGTGTGCCGGAAGACCGCGTTGCGAGTGGCCGAAGGAGGGCCGCAGAAGACGCGCATCCGCGTGCGCGAGCTGCACGCGCTCCTCGGGGCGCCGCGGTACCTTCCCTACGCCGAGCAGGAACCGGAGACCATCGGCTGCGCGACGGGCCTCGCCTGGACGCCGTACGGCGGGGAGATCCTCCGCGTGGAGGTGGCCGCCATGGCCGGCCGCGGGCAGCGGGCGGGCGGGCTGATCCTCACCGGGCAGCTGGGGAGCGTCATGCAGGAGTCGGCGCAGGCGGCGCTCTCCTACCTCCGCAGCCGCGCACCCGACCTCGGCGTACCCGCGGACTGGTTCGAGACGCACGAGATCCACCTGCACGTCCCCGCCGGGGCAATCCCCAAGGACGGGCCGAGCGCGGGAGCGACCATGGCGTGTGCGCTCGCGTCGCTCCTGTGCAGGCGACCATGTAGGGCCGAGGTCGCCATGACCGGCGAGGTGACCCTGCGGGGCAGGGTCTTGGCGGTGGGCGGGCTTCGGGAGAAACTGTTGGCGGCAGCACGAGCGGGGGTGAGAATCGTCTGTATCCCGGAGGCGAACCGCCGGGACCTGCTCGAGCTGCCGCGGCCGCTGCGCCGCCGGATGCAGGTGGTGACGGTGAGCACGCTGGACGAATTGTTCGCGCACGCGCTCTCGGGCGGCGCGCCGCAGTCAGGCCGGCAGGCGCCGGTCGCGAAGGCATGAGGTGAGGAGATAAGTGCAGTTCAACACGGCCCAGCGGGAGCTGACGCTCAAGATCGTCTATTACGGCCCCGGGCTCTCCGGGAAGACGACCAACTTGCGCGCGCTCTACCAGCGCATCCAGCCGGCGTTGCGCGGGCACCTCATGACGCTCGACACGGCCGACGACCGCACCTTGTTCTTCGACACGCTGCCGCTGGTGTTCAAGAGCGGCAACCTGAAGGTGAAGCTGAAGCTGTTCACGGTCCCGGGCCAGGTGATGCACAACTCCACGCGCCGCATCGTGCTCCAGGGCGCGGACGCGATCGCCTTCGTGGCCGACAGCCAGCCCGCCAAGCGGCAGGAGAACTACAAGTACTGGATGAACATGGTGGAGAACCTCAAGATGAACGGTCTCTCCATCGAGTCGCTGCCCTGCGTGGTGCAGTGGAACAAGAAGGACCTGGGCGACGCGACCACCGCGGAGTCGGTGGCCAAGATGCGCGGGGAGAACAAGCAGCCCGTCTTCGAAGCCGTGGCGGTGCAGGGCGAGGGAGTGGTGGAGACGTTCCTCGCGCTCGTCGACCTGACCTTCGAGGCGATCGACAAGACCTACCTGCTCCGCGACAAGATCGGCCTCGACCGGCAGGCGTTCATCGAGGAGGTGCGGCGCTGCCTGATCGACCCACCCCGCATCGAGGACCTCCTGCCGCCGCGCGGCGGCGGGAAGAACGGAAGCGGCGCAGGCGGTTCCGGTGTGGGAGGCGATCCGTCGTCGATGGCCGGCGGAGCGTAGGAACAAGTGGCCGAGAGCATCCTCCAGAAGAAGCTCGTCCTCGGCGAGCTGCTCGACCTGCCGACGTTCACGCAGGTGTGTAAGACGTTCGTCGATCTGTACAAGATCGGCCTCAAGGTCTTCGACGCGAACGGCACCAAGCTGGTCGACATCAAGATCGCCAGCGGCGATTTCTGCGCCTACATGTTCACCGGCCCCAACGGGCGGCGGCTGTGCACCGAGACGGTGACGCACATCAAGATCAGGCCGCTGGAGGAGCCCCAGATCGCGGTGCGCAACTGCTTCAGCGGGCTGCGCTACCTCATGCTGCCCATCATCTACGAAGGCGACATGCTGGGCCGCATCATCTTCGGGCCGTTCTTCCCCGAGGACGTGGGCGACCTGGGAGGGGACCTCAAGTCGCTCGAGGGCGAGTTCGACCTCGCCAAAGCGCGCGACCTGATCGGCCGCATCCGCCGCGCTCCCGAGAGCACGGTGCGCAAGGTGCTGGACCATTTCGCCCGGCTGGTCGACGTGCTGGTCTTCACCTCGCACAAGGCGCTCATCACCTCGCAGCTGCACATCGAGAGCGTGACCGAGAGCTACCGGGAAGTGCAGGAGAAGAACAAGAAGCTCTCCGAGGCCCTGGAGCGGCTCCAGGAATTGAGCCGCCTCAAGTCGAACTTCCTCGCCACCGTCTCGCACGAGCTGCGCACGCCGCTGACCAGCGTGATCGGCTACAGCGAGATGCTGCTCGCGGGACTCGCGGGCGAGCTGAACGACGAGCAGAAGGACTACCTCAAGACCATCCTCGACAAGGGCGAGTCACTCTTGAGATTGATCTCCTCCATCCTCGACCTCTCGCGCATCGAGGCGCGCGGCGTGCAGCTCCAGCGCAACGTGGTGGACGTGAACGACGTCCTCCAGGCGGCGGTCGAGTCGGTGCTGCCGCAGAGCTTCAAGAAGAAGCTCACCGTCTCCACCGAGGTCTCGCCCAGCATCCAGAGGGTGCACGTCGACCCGGACAAGATCCGGCAGTGCGTGATCAACCTGCTCTCCAACGCGGTGAAGTTCACCCCCGCCGGAGGGCACATCGCGGTGCGCGCCGGGCCGGCGCAGCAGGCGCCGCAGAACGCGGGGCCGTTCGCGGGAGCGGGCTACTTCCAGATCCAGGTCGAGGACAACGGCATCGGGATCCCGAAGGAGATGCAGTCGAAGGTGTTCGACACCTTCTTCCAGGCCGACTCCTCCGCCTCGCGGGAGTACGGCGGCGCCGGGCTGGGGCTGTCCATCGTGAAGAGCTACGTCGAGGCGCACGGCGGAGGGATCTCGGTGCGCAGCGAGCCGGGCAAGGGGAGCGTCTTCACCCTGGTGGTGCCCATCGAGCCGCCCGGCGCTCCGCTCGAGTCGTCCCTCCGCGGCGCCTGAAGCGCATCCCATAACGTCCGCGCTCTGAAAAGCGTAGCGCCGCCCTATCGGCGGCGACTAGCCGCCGCGCTGCGCTTTTCACGGCACGGACGTCATGGCATGCACTCCCAAGTGGACGAGCTCCTGCTCATCGACGCCTTCCTCGCTCCCTTCGGACTCTCCCGCGACGCCCGCGCGGCCGGCCCGGGCGTGCTGTCCGGGCCGGGCGACGACTGCGCCGTGGTGCGTCCGTCCGCCGGGCGGAAGCTGGTCCTGAAGGTCGACGAGCTGGTCGAGCGCGTCCACTTCGACTGGCGCTGGTTCGCGCCCGCGGACGTGGGGCACAAGGCGCTCGCCGCGGCGCTCAGCGATCTCGCCGCGGCCGCGGCGCGGCCGCGCTGGTTTCTCTGCGCCCTGGGCGTGCGCCCGGGACCGGACGCGCTGCGCACCGCGCGCGGCATGGGCCGCGGCATGGCGGCCCTGGCGCGGCGGCACGGATGCGCCCTCGTCGGGGGGAACGTCACCCGCGCCGGCGCGTGGTCGGTCTCGCTCTCCGCGCTCGGGGAGGCGACCCGGCCCCGCGGACGCGGCGCGGCGCGGCCGGGGGACGCGATCGTCCTGGTCGGCGAGCTGGGCAAGGCTGCCCTCGGCCTTCGCCTGCTGCGCGGACCCGGGAAGAAGTCTGCCTCGCGCGTCCTGACGGCGGCCATCCGCGCCCAGCTCAGGCCGGAGCCTCTGGTCGAGGCGGGTCTCGCGGCCGGCAGCCTGGCCAGCGCGGCGGTCGACGTGAGCGACGGTTTCCTGCGCGATCTGGGCCACGTCTGCTCCGCCAGCCGCTGCGGCGCGGAGGTCGACCTGGACTCGCTCCCGCTCGACCCCGCCGTCCGATCTGCCGGAGTCGGGCTCGCGCTGTCCGGGGGCGAGGACTACGCGCTGCTGTTCGCCGTCCGCCGGCGGAACGTGGCGCGCCTCCTCTCGCGCCTGCGCCGGATCGGAGCGCCGGCAGCCCTGGTCGGCCGTTTCGTGCCCGGACGCGGCATCCGCCTGCTCGAGGGAGGCAAGCCGCGCCCCCTGCCGAAGCGGCTCGGCTGGGACCACCTGGCGTGACGCGCGCCGGGCCGTCTTCGGCGCGACCCACGCACCGCTGCTCGGCTTGACTTGGCGGCCCCCGGGCCCTACTCCACGCCTTCCCGATGGAGTCGCTGAAGGCCGCGCTCGCGCCTCGCGCGGGGAGCCCGACCGCGCTGGCCGAGCTCCTTTACTCGTTCCGGACCGGCCGACGTGCCCGCGCGACCGGCTTGCGCGGCGCTTCGCGCGGCTACGCCCTGGCCCACCTGGCGCGCGCGCTGAAGCGGCCCCTCGTCTGCGTGGAACCCGACGAGGAGGCCGCCGAGGCGCTCGAGCGGGACCTGCGCTTCTTCTGGCCGCCGTCCGACGCCGACAGGGCCATCGTCCGCCTCCCCGGCGACGAGGTGCTGCCGTACGAGGGGCTCACCCCGGACCCGCAGGCGGCGATGGCGCGACTTGCGGGTTTGTTCCACCTCCACCTCGGCAACGCGCGGGTAGTGGTGCTCTCCGTCCGCGGGCTCGCCCGCCGGGTGCTGCCGCGGGAAGCGCTCGATTCGCGCTCGCTCCAGCTCGCGGTGGAGGCGACGCAGGACCGGGACGAGCTGGCGGGGAAGCTCACCGCGGCGGGGTACGCGAAGGTGCCGCTGGTCGAGGACCCCGGCACCTTCGCGGTCCGCGGCGGCGTCTTCGACGTCTGGTCCCCGCTCGACCCGCAGCCCGTCCGCATCGAGTTCTTCGGCGATACGGTCGAGAGCCTGCGCGCCTTCGACCCGCAGACGCAGCGCTCGGTCAAGGAGCTGGCCGAGGTGTCCCTGTGCCCCGCGCGCGAGATCGTGCTCGACGAGGCCGGCCGGAAGGCCGCCATCGCGACCGTCCGCGCGGCCGCCGACGCGGTGGAGACGCCCACCCGGCGCCTGCGCGAGCTGATCGACGAGCTGCAGAGCCACTCGCAGGACGATGCGCTCTTCGCGGCCGGCCTGTCGGCCATCCTGCCCGGCTTCTATCCGGGCGGGCTGAAACCGGTCACCGACTACCTCCCTGCGGAGGCGCTGTGGGTGCTCGACGACCCCCTCGAGCTGGAACGCCAGTGGGGCGAGCTGTGGACGGAGCTTTCGGCCTCGTTCTCCGCCGCGCGCGGCAAGGGCGAGCTGGCTTTGCCGCCCGACCAGCACTACCTGCACGAGCGCGACGTGCGTCCCACCCTGGAGGGCGCCGCGGTGCTCGAGCTGGGCGGCCTCGGGTTCGCCTCCGACGCGGCGGCGGGCGTGCCGGAGATCGACTTCGCCCTGAAGCCCACCGCGGAGCTGCGCGCGGAGATCGCCGGGCACCACGGGGAGGACGGAGCGCTGGCGCCCCTGGTGCGCCGGCTGGCGGACTTCCGGGATCGGGGCATCGCCGCGCTGGTGGCGTGCCATTCCTCCGCCCAGGCGGAGCGGGCGCGCCGGCTGCTGCTCGACCGCCAGCTGATGGCGCGCATCGTCCCGGAGCTGCCGCCCGAGCCGTCCTCGCTGTTCGACCCCGCGGTGCACGCGCATCTGCTCACGGGCGAGATCTCCGCGGGGTTCGTGGACGAGCACGACCGGTTCGCCCTCTATTCCGACGAGGACATCTTCGGCCCGCGCGCGCGGCCCCGAAGGGCCGCCCGCCGCCCGCGATATTTTGGAGAGGACGCCGCCGACTTCCGCGACCTCAAGGAAGGCGACCTGGTGGTGCACGTCGAGCACGGCATCGCGCGCTACGACGGCCTCACGCGGCTCGAGGTGCGCGGCTTCGCCGCCGATTTCATCCTGCTCCAGTTCGCCGGCAAGGACCGGCTGTACCTCCCCGTCAACCGGCTGCGCCAGATCCAGAAGTACGTCGGCGGCGACCCGGCGAAGACCAGGCTCGACTCGCTGAAGAGCCAGACCTTCTTGAAGCGCAAGGCGCGCGTCAAGGAGGAGCTGCTCAAGATGGCCGCCGAGCTGCTCGACATCTACGCGGCGCGGGCGGCGCACCAGGGGTACGCCTTCACTCCGCCGGACAACATGTACCGGACCTTCGAGGCCGACTTCGAGTTCGACGAGACGCCCGACCAGGCGAAGGCCATCGAGGACGTGCTCGCGGACATGCAGAAGCCCCGGCCGATGGACCGGCTGGTCTGCGGCGACGTGGGGTACGGCAAGACCGAGGTGGCCCTGCGCGCCGCCTTCAAGGCGGTGGAGGACAAGAAGCAGGTCGCGGTGCTGGTCCCCACCACCGTGCTCGCCTCGCAGCACCACCACACCTTCGCCAAGCGGTTCGCCGATTATCCGATCACGGTCGAGATGATCAGCCGGTTCCAGACTGCGAAGGAGGCGAAGGAGATCCTGGCACGCACGCGCGAGGGCAAGGTCGACGTGCTGATCGGCACGCACCGGCTGCTCTCGCAGGACGTGTCGTTCAAGGACCTGGGGCTGGTGGTGATCGACGAGGAGCAGCGGTTCGGGGTCAAGCACAAGGAGCAGCTGAAGAAGCTGCGCAAGCTGGTCGACGTGGTCACGCTCACCGCGACGCCGATCCCACGCACCCTGCACATGGCGATGATGGGGGTGCGCGACCTTTCCATCATCGGCACGCCGCCGGTGGACCGCCGCGCCATCCGCACCTTCGTGAGCAAGTTCGACGGCGCGACCATCAAGGAGGCGATCGAGCGGGAGCTTTCGCGCGGCGGGCAGGTCTTCTTCCTGCACAACCGGATCGAGTCGATCCGCGGGGTCTACGACTACCTGGCGAAGCTCGTACCGCAGGCGGAGATCGCCGTGGCCCACGGCCAGATGGCGGAGGGCAAGCTGGAAGAGGTGATGACCGACTTCATCGATCGCAAGTCCGACGTGCTGCTGTGCACGGCGATCATCGAGTCGGGGCTCGACATCCCCAGCGCCAACACCATCCTGGTCGACCGCGCCGACCAATTCGGGCTTTCGCAGCTCTACCAGATCCGCGGCCGCGTCGGCCGCAGCCGCGAGCGCGCCTACGCCTACCTCCTGGTCCCGGCCCGCCGGCCGATGACGCGCGAAGCGCAGAAGCGGCTCCAGGTGCTCCAGCAGTTCACCGAGCTGGGCGCCGGTTTCCAGATCGCCTCGCACGACCTGGAGATCCGCGGCGCGGGAAACCTCCTGGGGCCCGATCAGAGCGGCCAGATCGCGTCGGTGGGCTTCGACCTGTACACGCAGCTGATGGAGGAAGCGGTCGCGCAGCTCAAGGGCGAGGAGCCGCGGCAGGAGTTCGAGCCCGACGTCGAGCTGCCCGTGCCCGCGCTGATCCCGGAGGAGTACGTCCCGGACGTCCAGCAGCGGCTCTTCTTCTACAAGCGGTTCGCCTCGGCCGCGAACGAGGAGGAGCTCTACGAGGTGAAGGGCGAGGTCCGCGATACCTGCGGCGAGCCGCCCTCCGAAGTCGATGCGCTGGTCGAGGTGATGGACCTGCGCAACCAGCTGCGCGCGCTGCGCATGCGCGGCCTGAAATGGGGTCCGGGGCGCCTCATCGCGCAGCTCGGGCCCGACGCGGCGCTCGATTCCGGGAAGCTCGCCCAGCTGGTCGCCAAGGGCAAAGGCCGGTACCGCCTCACCCCGGGCATGGAGCTGGTGCAGGCGATCGAGCAGCCGCCCGCACCGCTGCCCGGCACGGCCCCGCCCCCTCCCCAGCCCGCCGCGGTCCTCGAGGCGGCACGGACCTTGGTCCAGGAACTGCGCCGCTGCGCGGCCTGAAGGATTAGCCCCTTCCCGTCAGCGGTTCAGAGGTGGTATCTCGCCCCTCTCTCGAGCAAAGGACCGTCCGCATGAAAACCAGGCAAGCCTTGACCCTCGCCGCCTGCGCCCTGGGCGCGCTTGCGCCCCTTGCGTGCAAGAAGCCCTCTTCCGGGCCGGCGGTCGCGCACGTTGGCGACGAGGTGATCACCGCGGAGGAGTTCAAGCGGCGGATCGACGAGCAGAGCCCGTTCCTGCGCGCCCGCTACGGCACGCTGGAGCGCAAGAAGGAGCTGCTCGAGGCGCTCATCCGCAACGAGCTCCTCGCCCAGGAGGCGCAGCGCCAAGGCCTGGACAAGTCGCCCGCGGTGCGCGACGCGACCAAGCGGGCGATGATCCAGGAGCTCATCAAGAAGCAGCTCGACGAGAAGATGAGCGGTTCGGACATCCCCGAGGCCGAGCTCAGGGCTTTCTACGAGGCGCACCTCGACGACTACGTCAAGCCCGAGCGCGCGCGCGTCTATCACATCTTCCTCCCCGCCAAGGACGCCAAGGAGAAGGCGCACGCGAGGGCAAAAGCCTCCGCGCTGATCAAGGACATCCAGGCGCGCGAGAAGAAGGGCGAGGCGAACGCCTTCCAGGCGGCCGCGATCAAGGAGAGCAAGGACCCGCTCTCCGCTCCGATGGGCGGCGACCTGCGCTTCCTCAGCAAGGACGAGCTGACCAGGTCGCACGGCGCCGAGCTCGCCAACGCGGCCTTCGACCTGAAGAACCCGGGCGACGTCGCCGGCCCGCTGGAGACCGCGGCCGGGGTCGAGGTGGTGAAGCTGCAGGTCAAGACGGTCGCCCTCAACCGCACCTTCGACGAGTCGAAGGAGACGGTGCGGGGGCGCATGGCGCGCGAGCGGCGGAGCAAGCAGTACGACGAGTTCGTCAAGAAGCTGCGCGACGGTGGCAAGGTCTCGATCGACGAGGCGGAGCTCGCGAAGGTGAACGCCGAGACGGCCCCGGCGCCCGTCGCGAGCCCGCAAGCGTCGCCCGCTCCCGCGGCCGCGAAGATCGGCGGGAACTGATGCGGCTTGCGGCTGGCTGGCGCTGGGCGGCGGCCGCGCTCTTGATCCTGGCCTGCGCGCGCAAGAAGGCGCCGCCCGCCGCACCCGCGCCGACGGTCGCGGTGGTGGACGGGACCGCGATTCCGGTTTCCGCCCTGCAGCGCGAGCTGGATCGCGCCCGCCGGGGGGCCGGGTCGCAGGTGGTCGACGGCTTCCCCACCCCGTCGAAGATCGAGCCCAAGGACCTGCCCCGCCTGGCGCGCGCGCTGCTCGATCCGCTGATCGACCGCGCGCTCCTGGGACAGCGCGCCAGGGCCGCCGCGGTGGTGGTCACCGACGCCGAGGTGCAGTCCGCGATCGACGCCCTCGCGGAGTCGGCGCGCGGCTCGGGCGAGTCGTTCGCGGAACGGCTCGCGCAGGACGGCCAGACCGCCGAGCAGCTCGCGGAGGACATGCGCGAGCGCCTGCTCGCGGAGAAGTGGGTCGCGGAGCAGACGCGCGGGGAGAAACCTTCCACCGCCGAGGTGCGCGCGTGGTTCGACCAGCACCGCTCCGAGCTGGACGTCAAGGAAGAGGTGCACGCGCAGCAGATCCTGGTGGCGACGGCCGAGGAGGCGAAGAGCCTGCTCGACCAGATCCGCGCCGGCGCCTCCTTCGAGCAGCTGGCCAAGTCGCACGGCCGCTCGCCGGACGCGCAGCGCGGCGGGGACCTGGGCTGGTTCGCGCGCGGCACCATGCCCAAGCCCTTCGACGAGGCGTGCTTCTCGCTCCGGCCCGGGCAGGTGTCGGGAGTGGTGCAGACGAGCTACGGATACCACCTGTTCAAGCTGCTCGGACGCCGCGGGCCGCGGAAGCGCGCCCTGAACGAGGTCAAGGAAGAGGTCGCCCGGCGCGCATTCGCCGAGAAGCAGGCCCAGGCCGAGCGGCAGCTGCTGGAGCAGGTGCGCAAGGGCGCCCGGATCGAGATCAACGAGGCGGCTTTCTCGCTGCTGAGATAGACTCCGCTCGATGACGCGCGTCCTCCTCACCGTGCTCCTCTGCGCCGCGGCCGCCCGCGCGGAGATCAAGGAGCGCATCGCGGCGATCGTGAACGGCCAGCCCATCCTGCTCTCCGACGTCGAGGAGCGCATCGGGCCGGAGCTGACCCGGGTCATGCAGCAGGCCCCGGGAACGCACCGCGACAAGGAGCGCGCGGACCTGCTACACCGGGGCCTCACCGAGCTGATCGACGAGAAGCTCATCGAGTCGGAAGCGAGCACCCTCGGGCTGACGGTGTCGGAGGAGGAGCTGCAGCGCGCCCTCGAGCAGCTCGCCCGGCAGCAGGGCATGGAGCTGGCCGACTTCCGCCAGGCGCTCGAGCAGCAGGGGATCGCCTGGGACACGGCGCGGGACACCGTGCGGCGGCAGACGATGATGGCGGAGGTGCTGCGCTTCAAGGTCAAGGCGCGCAAGGTGACGGACGAGGAGGTGCAGGCCGCCTACGCCACCGAGGCGCACAACGCGGAGTACGAGGTCCGCGCGCGCCACATCTTCGTGCCCGTGCCGCAAAACGCGAACCCCGCGCAGCAGGCGGCAGCGCTGGCGCGCGCGGAGCAGGCGCTGCGCAGGGTGAAGGCGGGCGAGACCTTCGCGCTGGTGGCGCGCGAGATGTCCGAGGGGCCGACGGCGAAACAGGGCGGCGATCTCGGCTACTTCCGCCGCGGGCTGATGCTTCCCGCCATCGAGCAAGCGGCGTTCGCGCTCAAGCCCGGCGAGGTGAGCCCCGTGATTCGCACGGGCTCCGGGTACCATCTCGTCCTGGTCGAGGACCGGCGCAACATCCCGCCGAAGCCGCTCGCCGACGTGAAGGAGGAGCTCCGCAACCGCCTGGCCAACGACTCCGTCTTCAAGGAGCGGGGGAACTACCTCGCCACCCTCCGCAAGACGGCGCAGATCGACGAGAAGCTCTGACAAACGACGTCTTAGTTGTCTGGCTGTTCGCTGGACTGGGAAGCCGGGATGTTTCCCTGCTTGTCGAGGGCGGGCCCGATGTCCGGGTTCTGGACGGGCTGGTAGCTGCCGGCGGTGGTGGGGACCTCGATGACCGCCAGGGCCCAGGCGCTGCCCGGGGGATCGCCGGGGCGGACTCCGTCCTCGTCCACCCAGACCTGCTCGATGCGCGCGCCCTTCTGCACCAGCTCCCGGAAGGACTGCTCCGGATCCTCGGTGTGGCTGAACTCGTCCACCGAGAGCCCGGTCGCGTTCTGCACCAGCAGCTGGTAGGCCTGCACGCGGCTGCGGAGGGTGGCGGCGAGGTTGTCGATCGCCGCGTCCCCGGCGTAGTCGACCGCCTTTTCCGGACGGAACGTGGGCCCGCTATAGCCCGTCGCGTACACCTTGCCGGGAGAGCCGGGCAGCCGCTCGAGCCAGGGCGGCATCGCGTTCCCCTTCGCCAGCCTCCCCGCCGCCGCCTGCGCCGGGCGGCCCTGCGCGTCCAGGTCCAGCACGGCCAGCGCCCAGACCGAGCCCGGCTCGTCGCGGTCCCCCGCCTCGTCCACCCAGGTCGCCTCGATGCGGGCGTTCCGCAGCAGGACGTCGGTCGCTTCCTTGTCGATGTCCACCGCGCGCGCCGCGCGCCCGGACGCGTCGGTCGCGGCGCCGTAGCGCTCGACGTGCGCGGCGAGCTGCAGCGCGACCTTCCCCCGCGCGTCCTCGCGGGCGTTGCTCAGCGCATCCTGCGGCCAGAAGGTGGGCCCGCTGCGGCCGACCGCCACCACCCGCGTCCTGCTCGACTCCGGGAGCTTGTCGACCCAGTCCGGCACCGGCCGGGACGGCAGCGGCTTGCCCCACCGGTTCAGCCTCGGCGCGGGCCTCTGCGGCGCGTTGCCGCCGCAGGCGCAGAGCGCGAGGAGCAGCGCGACCACCGGGCGCATGTGCTTACTGGCGCTTGGCCTCCTCGGCCGACAGCTCGTCGAACGCCTTGTCCGCGTTGGCGCGCACCGCGTCGCGGACCCTGGCGTTCAGCTCCTTCATCTTGTCCAGGTTGTTCTTGAAGGTATCCATGTCGAGCTGCGCCAGCGAGTACTCGGTCCCGTCGGTGTCGACCCAGTGATCCACGATCAGGACCCCCGACAGCTCCATCTGCGAGTACGTCTTCAGCGCCTGCTGGACGTGCTGCTCCTCGTTCGAGGCGCTCATGTCGCCGGCGGTGGTCGAGGCCTGGTAGTCCTTGTTGAGCACCGCCACGTAGGTATCGAGCGTCTTGGCGATCTCGCTGCGCGCGCGGGAGTCGGAGGTGGACCTTCGCAGCGCCGCGTTGCGGATGCCGCTCGCGATGCCCACGCCGTAGAAGATCTTGCCCTTCTCGCCGCCGAACGCGCCCGACCCGCGGTTGACCCAGTCGGGGCCGTTGGCGTGCAGGATCTGGTTCGACATGTCCGGCTTCTTCTCGCCGCCGCACGCGGCCAGCGCCGCGGCGACGACTGCCATCCCGATGACCTTCTTCACGTGCTTCCTCCGGTTAGTCGCCGCCGATAGGGCGGCGCTACGCTTTTCAGAGCGCGGACGTTGTGACATCCACTCCTGCCGCGGCCCGCCGAGGCCCGCGATGAACTTCAGAGACCTGCGTTCTCCTTCGCCACGAGCGCTGCTGCGAGATCGGTTCCGGCGGCGACGCCGGCCTCGTTGGCCGCCGCCTGCTGCGCCGCTTCCGGGGTGCGCCCCACCCCCTTGGTCTGCTTCACCGACGAGGCGACCACCGCGCCGCTCTGGCTCTCCAGAGCCCGGACGTCCAGCGAAGCGGTGGCGGCCACCTGGCTGAACACGCGTCCGCCCGGCACCGTGGTCCCTTTCACCACGATCACCCACGGCATTCCTTGCGCCCGAGCGGTATCGAGCGCCTGCCGCTCCGAGCCTTCCGGCTGGGTGATGGCGGTGAATCCCTTGGAGGACAGCGCCTGTGCGACCGAGCCGGCCGCCCAGTCCGGCGCCACCAGCACCGCCCGGCGCGCCCGGGCCTGCGCCCTGGCGGCGGCGTCCTCGGCCGCCTGCCGGAGCTGGCCCGAGGTGCGCAGCTGCGGGTCGGAGAGGTCGATCTGCTGGGGCAGGGCGCGGGTCTGCGCCGCCGCGTCGCGGTAGCGCACCAGCGCGGCGAGCACGTTGCCCTGCCGCTCCTGCGCCTGCCCTTCGCGCAGGCGCGAGAGCGCCGCCAGGGCGGTGTGCTTCTGCTCCTCCTGCTGGCGCGCGCGCTCGCCGTCGAGCTCCGCGCGCGAGATCTTGATCAGCACCCACACGTCGAATCGGTCGATGATGGTGGCGCCCGCCTTGCGCGAGAACTTCTCGTAGTACACGTCGGCGATGCGCGCGCTGCGGATGAGCGCGGTGGCGCGCCCCTTGACCGTGTCCTGCACCCGGTCCGACCCCAGGTCGGTGGACATCACGTCGTTGTGCTCGGAGGTGACGTCCACCCCGATGTACTCGGCCGCGTGGGCGCGGGCGACCTGCATCGCCGCGTCGGTGCCTTCCTCGAGCGAGGTGGCGCCCTCGCGCGCCCCGGAGAAGTACAGCGTCTCACCCTCCTGCGGCACCTTCACCAGCCAGCCCGGTGTCTTCGGCGACGAGGCCGTCTTGACCACCGCGGGCGCCTCGGCCGCGCAGGCGGCGAGCAGCATCGTCGCGCCGAGCGCGGCGCGAGCTCCGCGGGTGGCGGTGCTACTGCGCACCACCCACCACCGAGGCGGCGGTCTGCTCGGAGACCCGCTTCGCCTCGTCCTGCAGGCGCCTGATGTTGTCCAGCTCGCGCAGCATGTCCTTCTCGTTCGACAGCTCGTACGCCTTCTGCACGGTGGCGGTGGCGCTATCGTAGTCGCCGGCGTACTCGTAGGCGAGGCCCAGGTTCCAGTACCCCTTGGCGAGCTGCTCGCTCTTGATCTTGGGGTTCTTCTGCCCGTCGGCGATCGCCTGGGAGAAGGTCGCCTGGGCCTTCTTCCACTCGCCTCGCTCCGCCCAGCCGATGCCGCCCTCGAGCTGCGGGATGTCGGAGTCCTTCTGGAAGCTCGCGGTCACGTATTCCTGGTGCGGAACGATGGCGCGCATGAAGCGCTCCAGCACCCCGCGCCGGGCCGAGCGCTCCAGCGCGTCGCGGTCGATCGGCTCGGGGCGTCTGTTGTACCCGGAGTTGGTGTCGTCGCGCCGCTCCTCGTACGTCTTGGCGATGATCAGCCGGCCGGTGGCCACGTCGACGATCTTGAAGGTCGCCCGCGTGCGTGTCTCGCCGCGCAGCTTGTAGATGACGGTGATGGTGCCATCCTTGTTCTTGATGCGGTCCTCGGAGGGGACCTCGCGGTACTGCTCGTCCACGTCGCCGTAGATGAGAGCGCCCGCGGTCATCACCTTGCCGAGCTTCGCGGCCTTGCTCGGATCCGCCAGGTCGCTGGCGGAGAGCGACAGCTCGCGCATGATCGAGCTCATGTGCTGCCGGTCGAGGACCTGGAAGCGGTTGGTGCCGAGCAGCGCCTCCTCCAGCGAGTCGCCCATGATGGTGTTGCCGCGGCCGCGCATCTCGCCCACCGCGACGCTTTGGTAGGCGACCATGTTGATCTCGGCGGGGCGCATGACCGGGACGCGCACCGGCACGGATCCACAGGCGCAGAGCAGGGCTACAGGGAGCGCGCTGATGGCGCGGGCACTGCGAACGGGCGAGGTCATGGCGTGTCTTTCCGGTGGCTTTCGAGTGCGTGGCACTATCCGCATCGATCGCTAGCACCGCGCCGGAACTACGGTCAACTTACTCGCAAGGCGGCCGGAAAGGGGCTCCTGGAGGGCGCCGGACGACCTTGTCCCACATCGGGTCGAGCGCGGTGGCCGCTTGCGGCGCACACGCCGTCCTGGGGTACCGTACCTGCACTCCGAGGTCCCGCGGGATCGACATGCACGATGCTCTGCGCCAGCGCGTCACCGTCTTCCTCTGCTGCGCCGCGCTCGCCGCCGCGGCCGAGCCTCCCAAGGATCGGACGCTGGCGATCGCGGCGGTCGAGGCGCGGGGAGGCGCCGCCCCGGAGCTGGCGAACGCCGCCGAGGATGCGCTGATCGCGCAGCTCGTGGCCGACGGCGCGCTGCGCGTGGTCGAGCGCCAGCAGCTCGCGCGGGTGATGAAGGAGCAGGCGCTGGCCCAGTCCGGCGCGATGAGCGACGAGGTGCAGATCGAGCTGGCCAGGCTGGTCGGCGCGCGCTGGATCGCGGTGGGCGCGGTGCAGACCACCTCGCGCGGATACAGCATCTCGCTGCGGGCGATGGACTCGACCACCGCGCAGGTGGCGTTCGCGGACAGCGTGAAGGTCGGGGACGACGATCAGGTGGAGGCGGGCGCGCGCCAGCTCGCGCAGAGGCTGGAAGCGAAGCTGTCCGGCGGCGCGCTGCCGGACGGCGTCCAGGCGCTGGGCAACTTCGATCCGGGCGAGGTGAAGGACGGCGCGCGCGCTCTGGCCCGATCGCTCGCGATGCGCCTGCCGGGGTTGACCGGCCGCGTGACGCTGGCGCTGCCCAACGACACCCTCAACTGCGCGTTCGACGGCGGCGCCCCCTTCCAGGGGCAGTTCTTCGAGGTGCGCGGCAAGGACGAGGTGACCGAGAGCGAGGTGGTGAAGGGGTACTTCCTCTTGCGCACGGTCTCGCGGACCGGCTGCACCGGACGCGTCAAGCGGGAGCCGGGGGCGAACGTCGAGGAAGGCGACCAGCTCGTCTCGATGCCGCTCAAGATCGCCGTCGAGCCGATCGAGGCCGGCGCGGGCGCCGACGCCGCGCTCGCCAAGGTGCTCACGGAGGAGACGCGCGCCGCCATCGCCAGCTTCCCGCAGTTCACCCTGTCGCAGGATGCGCAGCTCACCGCCCTGGGGCGCGTGTCGGGCCCTCGCGGCCGGCGAACGATGACGGTCCAGGTGGTCGACAAGAAGGGCAACGCGGTCCAGAAGCTGGAGCTGCCCGGCTCGTTCTGACCGCGAGCCCCGAGCCGTCTCAGACGTTGAACAGGAAGTGCACCACTTCACCGTCCTGGACCACGTATTCCTTGCCCTCGACGCGCAGGGCACCCTTGGCGCGAGCGGCGGATTCGCTACCGTGACGGAGCAGCTCGTCCCAGCGGATCACCTCGGCCTTGATGAAGCCGCGCTCGAAGTCGGTGTGGATCGCGCCGGCCGCCTGCGGCGCCCGCGTCCCCTTCCGGATCACCCAGGCGCGGCACTCGTCCTCGCCGACGGTGAAATAGCTCTGCAGGCCGAGCAGGTCGAACCCCGCGCGGACGAGCTTGTTCAGGCCGGGCTCGGAGAGCCCGACGTGGGCGAGGAACTCCGCGCGCTCTCCGGGAGGGAGTTGCTGGATCTCCGCCTCCACCTTGCTGCAGATGGCGACCCAGCGCGCTCCCTCGCGCTCGGCCAGGGCCGCGACCTTGCGCACCAGCGGATCCGCGTCGAGCCGCTCGAGCTGGCCCTCGTCGACGTTCGCCACGTACAGGACCGGCTTGGCGGTCAGCAGGAACAGCTCTCGCGCCCGCGGCTTCTCGTCGTCCGAGAGGGGCACGCCGCGCGCGGGCCGGCCCGCGTCGAGAGCGGCCTTCAGCTTGTCGTACAGCGCGAGGTCCGCCTTGGCCTCCTCGCCGGGCTTCCCGGGCGCCTTGGCGTCCTTCGCGCGGCGCTCGCGCTTCTTCTCCAGCGTCTCGAGGTCCTTGAGCATCAGCTCGGTCTCGACCACCTCGCGGTCGCGCTCGGGATCCACCGCGCCGTCCACGTGCACCACGTCGGGATCGGCGAAGCAGCGCAGCACGTGCGCCACGGCGTCGACCTCGCGGATGTTGCCGAGGAACTGGTTCCCCAGGCCCTCCCCCTTGGACGCACCGCGCACGAGGCCTGCGACGTCGACGAACTCCAGCGCCGCGTGGGTGGTCTTCTTCGGCTCGAACAGCGCCGAGAGCTTGTCCAGCCGCTCGTCCGGCACCGGCACCACGCCCACGTTCGGGTCCTTGGTGGCGAATGGATAGTTCGCCGCCAGCACGCTCGCTCCGCTGAGCGCGTTGAACAGGGTGCTCTTGCCTACGTTGGGCAACCCGACGATGCCGATCGACAGACCCATGGGGGCGCCGATCTACACCACTTCGGCGCCGGCGCGGCTCAGAATCCGGTCTCGGGGCCCTGGTTCGGACGCCACTTGAGCAGGCGGTTCTCGACCAGGGTGATGACCGACTCGGCGGCGAGCGCCACCACCGCGAGGATGAACATCGCCGCGAAGACGCCGTTGGCGTTGAAGGCGCCCTGGGCGGTGGCGATGAGGAGCCCGATCCCCTGGCGCGCGCCGAGGAACTCGCCGACCACCGCGCCGACCAGCGCGAAGCCGAAGCTCACGTGGAGGCTGGCGAGGATCCAGCCGAGCGCCGAGGGCATGATCACCGACCAGGTCACCTGGCGCGGCGAGGCGCCCAGGATGCGCGCGTTGGCGATCAGGTTGCGGTCCGCCTCGCGGACGCCCTGGAAGGCGTTGCCGAAGACGACGAAGAAGACCATCACCACGCCCAGCGCCACCTTGGACGGCATGCCCAGCCCGAGAGCGATGACGAAGATGGACCCCAGCACCACGCGCGGGATGGAGTTGGCGACCTTGATGTAGATGCCGAACACGTCGGCGAGCAGCTGGTTGCGGCCCAGCGCGACGCCGAAGATGACGCCGAGCAGCGCGCCGATGGCGAAGCCGAGCAGGGTCTCCTCGAGCGTCACCAGCACCTGCACCCAGAGCGGGCCCAGCGAGGTTCCCTCCTCGATCCAGACGCGGATTTGCTCGACGACTCCAGAAGGCATGCCGAAGAAGAAGGGGTCGACCAGGCCCGTCCGCGCGCACATCTCCCAGGCGCCGAGCGCGACCGCCAGGACGGCGATCTGCAAGACGGCCACCAGGCGCCTGCGCCGCGCGAGGCGCTCCGCGGCGGGCGGAGCAACCGGGGCCGCCTGGGCGACGCGCGCCTCGGTCATGCCGCTGCTCCGGCGGCGCGGCGGTAGCTCAAGAGCACCTCCTCGCGCAGGTCGTTCCAGATGAGGCGTGACAGCTCGACGAAGCGAGGCTCGAAGCGGATCTCCGAGGTCACGCGCGGCCGCGGCAGATCGATCGGATAGCTCGATTTGACCGTGGCGGGGCCGGCGGTCATCACCACCACCCGGTCGGCGAGCGCGATCGCTTCCTCGAGATCGTGGGTGACGAAGACGACCGACGCCCTGGCGGCCGACCACAGCTGCAGCAGCTCGTCCTGCATCAGCACGCGGGTTTGCACGTCCAGCGCGCTGAACGGCTCGTCCATGAGGAGGATGGCCGGTTCGTTGATCATCGTCTGGGCCAGCGCGACGCGCTTGCGCATGCCGCCGGAGAGCTGGTGCGGGTGGTGTCGCTCGAAGCGGGTGAGGCCCACGCGGCGCACCCAGTCCGCCGCGCGCTGCAGCGCCTCGTCCTTCGGCGTGCCGCGGAAGATCGGCCCGGCGGCGACGTTGTCGAGCACGTTGCGCCAGGGGAAGAGCGCGTCGCTCTGGAAGACGAATCCGACGCGCGGGTCCACGCCGGTGACCGGCTTGCCGAGCACGACCACCTCGCCCGAGCTGGGAGGCGCGAGGCCGGAGATGAGCGACAGCGTGGTCGACTTCCCGCAGCCGGTCGGCCCGACGACCGCGCAGAACTCGCCGGCGGCGACGGTCAGGTCGACGTCGCGGATGGCGGTGAGCGCCACGCCAGCCGGAGTGACGAAGGTGCGGGTCGCGCGCCGCAGCTCGATGCTGGGCTCGCCCCCGGGCACGGCTTACTTCGCCGCCTTCACGAACTCGCTGGTGTACGTCTTCGACAGATCGATCTTCTTGCTCGCGAGCGCCTTGTTGGACGCGGCCAAGACCTGGAGGACGGTCTCCGGGCCCTTGTCGGGCATCACGCCGTCCGCGGTGAACATGTCCTTGCCGTCGGCCAGCGCGCGCACGTACAGCTCCTTGTCGCCGGCGTAATAGTCCTTCGGCATCTTCTCGGCGATCTCGGCGGCCGGGTGATCGTGGATGTAGCGCAGCGCCTTGACCAGCGCGTTGGCGAGCTTCTGCACCTCGGGCTTGTGCTTGTCGACCCAGGAGGTCTGAGCGTACAGGCAAGCGGCGGGGTAGGGCCCGCCGAGCGCCGCGCTCGTCTTTGCCGGAGAGCGCAGGTCGACCAGCACCTTCGCCTCGCCGGTCTTGAGCAGGCGCGACACGGTCGGCTCTGTCGTCATGCCCGCGTCGATCTTCCCCTGCTGGATGGCGGCGATGAAGGTGCTGCCCGCTCCGACGGGCACCAGCACGAACTCGCCCATCTTCACCCCGTTCCGCACCGCCAGGTACTGCGTGAGGAAGCTGGTCGACGAGCCCAGCCCGGTGACGCCGAGGTGCTTGCCCCTGAAGTCCACAGGCGAGCGCAGCTTGTCGGCGACCTTCGCGGAGACGAGCTCCACCTCGCCCGGCGCCTGGCTGAACTGCACGACCGACTCCACGAATTTGCCCTTGGACTGCAGGTCGATCGAATGGTCGTAGAAGCCGACCACCCCCTGCACCTCGCCCGCGAGCATCGCATTCTCCGCCTGCACGCCGGCCGGCTCGGTCAGGAGCTCCACGTCCAGCCCTTGCTCCTTGAAGTACCCGAGCTGCTCCGCCAGCTTGGCCGGGAGGTAGATCTGCTTCTCGATCCCGCCCACCATGATGGTGATCTTCTCGGCTCTCGCCGGCCCTGGCACAGCGAGCACCGCGACCGCGACGAGGACTCCCCCGCTCAGCCAGACCATGTGCACCTCGGAGGCAATGGTTGGGGCGGATGGATTCGAACCATCATAATGGGATTCAAAGTCCCATGTCCTGCCTTTAGACGACGCCCCAGCAGGGCGCGAGGGTGCATGGGCCCGGCGCGCGGGTCAAGGGATCCGGTGCGCGCCGGTCCACCCCTCCGGATGACCGATGGGCAGCGCGCCCGCGTCGTGGCGGAATGGCGGGGTGATGGGCGGGGAGGGCGGGCAGGCGGTGGTCGAGGCGGCGTTCGCGCTGCCGCTGACGGTGGTGCTGATCCTGTGCACCATCCAGATCGCGCAGCTGCAGCAGGCGCGGCTGCTGGTCGAGTACGCGGCGTTCAACGCGGCGCGCGCCGGTGTGGTGCAGAACGGGAACGACGGCAGCGATGGCACCGCGGGGCCGATGCACGACGCGGCGGCGCTGTCGCTACTCTCGGGCCAAGGACCGACCGACGGCCTCGCCGCGCTCGCGCGCACCTGGGCCGGCTTTCGCGCCCGCGAGGCGATGCTGCGCGCGATCGGGCTCCCGCTCGTGCAGGTGTTCGTGCTGAACCCCCGCCGCGGCGACTTCCGCCGCTTCGGGCAGCACCTCGACGGGCAGGAGATCGACTTCGACGACGTCCGGCCGCAGGCCGTCGACGCCAGCCTGCTCTCCATCCAGGTCCGGTACCTGGTCGAGCTGCGCGTGCCCCTGGCGAACAAGCTGATCCATTCCCTGTGGCTCGCGAGCCGCGCGCGCCGCGGCAAGCAGGGCCTCGACGACGGCGCTCCGGGCGGCCTCGACCTCGCATCGCTTTTGCTCGCGGGCAGGCAGGGCCGCTACCTCCTGCCCCTGCAGGCCTTCCACACCCTCCGCATGCAGTCCAACGCCTTCCTCCGGTGGGCGGCGCCGTGATCCTGCTCCTCCACCGGCTCCGGCGCGACGAGGAAGGCCAGGTGCTGGTGCTCGGCGCCATCTTCGGGCTGGTGCTGATGCTGTGCGTGCTCTCGACGGTGAACCTCGGCCGCGCGGTCCATGCCAAGGTGCAGCTGCAGACGGCGGCGGACGCGGCCGCGTACAGCCAGGCGGCGGTCGAGGCGCGGGTGCTCAACTTCACCGCGTACACGAACCGCGCCATGGTCGCGCAGTACGCGTCGATCATGGCGGCCGCCGCCTACCTGACGTGGGTGCACTTCCTCTGGGCGGCGATCGACCCGGTACTCTCCGTGCTGCGGAACGTGCCGTACGCCGGTCCCGTCTTCGCAGCGCTCCAGGAAGTGTTCCGCGGGCTCCTCGTCCTGCTGGATTCGGCCGTGGCCCTGATGACGCCGCTCGTCTCGGCGGCGAACGTGGTGCTCTACACGCTGCAGGAAGGCGCCTGGCTGGCGGTGGGCGCGCCGGGAGGAGGCAGGCTGTCGCGCCTGCCCCCCGAAGCGCACTCGGGCGACTCGGCGGCGGCGCCGGTCGAGGAGATCTGGCCGGCCCTGGTGCACGCCGCGAACCAGACGGTGTTCGCCCGTACCCGCGGCAAGCCGCTGCTCGTCGAGGACGTCGCCGACTCCGGGAAGATCCTGCTCAACGACAAGGACGACGCGGTGCAGATGGCGCGCGCGCACATGATCGAGATCGCCAACTCGGCGCGCGACCCCTGGGTGGCGTACGGAGACCGGTGGAACGACCCGTCCAGGTCGCCGCTCGCGCGCCACGCCGCCTGGCAGGTCGGGTGTCCCATCGTCCGCGGGCACATCGGGTTCCAGATCGTCTCGAGGACCGAGCTCGGAGGACCGCCTCCGCCGGGCAGCGCATCCCAGGCGCTCGCCACCTCGCAAGCGCAGATCTACTCCGGGCAGCGCCTGCAGCTCGGCATCCGGTGCGGCCCCATCGACAAGCGGTACAGCGTCTTCCAGCTGGCCACCATGGACCAGGTATTCGCCAGCCTGCGGCCCGGGAAGTGGTCCGACTTCCAGATCGGCGAGAGCAAGGGCGGGCTGCTCGGGCGCATCCTGGGCTACATCCTGCGCGGAGTGCTCTCCGGGGTGTCGCGCGCGGCGGCGCGGACGCGCCCCACTCCCGACATCCGGCTGTTCTGGCTCTCGCCCTACGTCTCATTTGCTCCCCAGGCCCGCTCGCGGCCGGGCGGCGCGCTCGCGCCGCTCGGCAACTTCGCCCAGCCGGACGTGCTGGTCGGCCTCGTCCGGAGGGCGCGGGACTACGACCGGGAGCCCGGCGCGCGCAAGTACTTCGGCCGGCGGTTCGGGATGGACATGGGCGGCGCGGGGGCGGGCTCGACCGACTTCTCCTCTGCGGCGGGGGGCGCGCCCCGCAACGCCGGGCTGCCGCTCTTGCCCGACGGACTGACCGCGTTCGCCGCGGCGCAGGCGTACTACCACCGCCCGGGCGACTGGCGCGAGGTGCCGAACTTCTTCAACCCGCTCTGGGGCGCGCGCCTCATGCCCATCGCCGAATCGAACGCGGCCAACCTGGTTCCGGGGCTGGTCGACAACCCTCTCGTCCGCAGCCTCCTGCTCCACTGACCTCGGATGCGGCGCCTCGGCGGACAGGACGGCTCGGCCCTGGTCGAAGCGGCCATCCTCTTCCCGTGCCTCCTGCTCATCCTCTACTGGTCGATCGCGCTCACCGAGGTGCTGATCCTGAAGATCAAGGCGTCCGAGGCCGCGCGATTCGCGCTCTGGGAGACGACCGTGTGGAAGCCCGCGCCGCAGATCGAGCGCGAGGTGCAGCAGCGCTTCCAGGACCTGCGCTCGCCGGCCGGCATCCAGCGCGCGGCGACCGGGCTGCTCCTGTACCCGCGGTCGTCGAGCTTGCGCTGGAGCGCGGAGGTGGATACCGCCGCGGGAGAGGTGACGCTCGCCGGGAGCCGCGCGCCGTTCGGCCGCGGACCGGGCATCCTCGGGTCGTTCCTCGCGACCGCCGCCGGCTGGATGGCGGGCGGGGTGCAGGCAGCGATGCGGCACGAGCGGTTCAACACTTCCGGGGTCGCCTCGGCACGCGTGCGGCTCGTGCACGCCGGCCGGGAGGGGTCGAAGGTCCTCGCCGGTGGGGACCTGCTCGGCCGGCGGGCGGGGAACGACCTCGGCGCTCCAGGCTCGATCGCGGACCTGACCTTCGCTTCGCCGCTTCCGGATCACCGTCCGCTCCAGCTCGTGTTCGACACCTGGAAGGCTTGGCCGAAGCCGGCGGCATTCCAACTCGCGCGGGCGCCCACCGATCTCGCGGTGTCTCCCCAGCAGAGCCATCCCGAAGTCGAGAAGCAGGTCGCGGCGCAAGTGGGCGAGATCGCCTTCTTCGGCATGCGCCGGCAGCCGTGGTTCGCAGCCCTGGGTTCCGTCACCGCGCGGATCCAGAGCAGCAGCGTGGCAGGCGCGCTGGTCGGAGGCCGCCTGCCGCGGATCTTCTCCACCGGCCGGATGGACTCGTCGGAGCGCGGGCCCGTCACCATCCTGCCGCAGGGCACGCAACGAGCGGGCGACGTCGTGTCGCACGCGGCGAAGAGGCTGACCGGGCTCGACGCGTTCACCGAGGGTGAAGACGTGACGCGGAACACCGTGCCGCACAGCATCAACTCGCAGTACTGGCGCTCCTCGGGCGGGACCGAGGGCGGCTCGATCCCGAGCCTGTCGCCCCCGCCGGCGCGCCTCGCGACGGCGAATCAGTACGTCCAGGCCTGGAGCTGCCGGGGCCTCTTCTTCGCGGGCTCGATCGCTCCCCAGGAGCCGGACCTGCGCCGCCGCTACCGCCCTCCGTGCCGTTGACCATGCGATTCCTACGCACCGCGATCGCCGTCCTGGCCACCGCCGCCGTGCTGCTCGGCGGATCGTGGGCGGGCGGCGCTTGCGCTCCCGCGCGGGCGCACGGACGCCCGCCGCGGGCGAACGTTCCGGACGCGCCGCCCTCGGCGCGCGAGTCGGCGGAGATCCCGGTAGGCGACGCGCTGGTCGTGAACGGTCAGCCGATGCAGCTGTCCGTCTTCTACACGGCCGATCCTCCGCCGCAGGTGGCGGAGTTCTATGCAGCCGCTTTCCGTGCACGCGGATTGTTGCCCATCGCGATCGGCGACGGGCGGCTGGGACACGTTTCCGTCTTCGACCCCGCCGACGGCCTGCAGCGCTCGGTGACCGCGCTGCCGGATCCGTCGGGACACACGCTGGTGCTCCTCGGAGTGTCGGATCCGCGGCACGCGACTCGCCTGGTTGCGCGCACACCCAGCGCGCCCTATCCGCTTCCCGAGGAGCATCGTGCGTTCCTCGGCTACGGCTCCGCGGACGGCAGCGTGCGCGCGCACAGCGGTCAGTTCGTGACCAGCCTGGCCGCCGGCCAGGTGGCCGACTTCTACCGCGCGCGGCTCACCGCGCAGGGCTACACCGAGCGCACCGGCCACTCCGGCGGCGGGCTGCTGGTCTTCGGGAGGAGTGGCAGCACCGTCTCGATCGCGGTGCAGTCGCTCGAGGAGCGCCGCGGATCCGCCGTGTTCGTGAACCACACCGAGGGCGCGCCATGATCGGGCGCGGGGCGCGCCGGCCGGCGCGCGGGCAAGCGCTGGTCGAGACTTCCCTCCTGCTGGCGACGCTCGTCGGCGCGCTCGCCGCCGGGGGTTTGTGGCTCCTGCGCGCGCACCCGCGGATGCTTCACGCCCTGGACGTCTCGGTGCGGGGCTATTACCGCGCGCTCTCGCTGCCGTTCCCCTGATCCACGGGGAACACCGAGCGCGCGCCGCGCTCCCCGAGGCCGGTCAGCTCGACGATCTGCCGCGGCCCCTCGGCGCGCACCAGGCCCCAGAGGGGGACCTGCGCGGCGCGCCACACGCGCGTGGTCTCCCCGCCGGAGAGGACGTGCAGCTCCTCGGCCTGGAACGTGCCCGCTGGGACGGTCACCTTCGCGCTGCCGACGCTCGTGGTACGGACGCCGGCTGGATCGCGCTTCGGCTTCGCGGCCGCCGGCTGCAGCTCGGAGACCGGCACTTCGATCGGGGCCTGCCCCAGCGCGTACACGATAGCGCGCTCGAGCCCGCCTGCGCCGTCGAGCAGCAGCCGGGCCGCGAAGGGCAAAGCCTGGGCTCCCAGGGTGCTCACCTCGAGCCAGGCGCGTCCTCCCTCGAGCGCCGGCGGCAGGAGCGAGAGGCGCACGCGCACCTCCTCCTCGCCGCTGGACCGGACGAGGTACTCCGCCCAGGAGCCTAACTTTGGCCGCAGCGGTCCGAGCGCCGCGACGAGCTCGGGGCTGCCGACGGCGAACACGGAGGGCGGCGCGTAGCCCTTGGTCGGCGGGAGGCGCGAGGCGCCCTGCGTGGAGGCGGGCGGAGGAGGCCGACCCGCGCCGGCGGCCACCAGGAGGAGCAAGAGCAGCACGGCGGGAGCGTAGCGCAGGATTGCGGCACAATGCAGCCATGGTCCGCGGCGCCTTCATCGCGATGTACGCGGGATTCGCCGCGCTCGGCGCCGCCCTCCTCGCGCGCCCCGCCGTCCTCTGGGTGCATGGGCTGGGCCTCACCCGGCCAGTCCGTCCCTGGCACGTGCCTCTCGGGTGGGCCGCCGCGCTGCTGGCGGCCGTCCTCGCGGCCTTCGCCTTCGGGATGGCCGTGCACACCGCGGTCGGAGGGAAGCCGCGCCGGCGCCACTACCTCGCGTTCCTGCTTCTCGTCGCGCTCGCGCTCCTGCTCCGCGCAGTCTCGGGCGACATCCGGCCCCCGCTCGATCCGGCGCCGCGCCTGCTCGACGGGCTGCGCGCCGCCGCGGGCGTGCTCGACGCGGAGTACGCTGCCACGCGCCGCTACGCGCCCACCGCCGGGCTCGTGCAAGGCGCGCTCTCGGCGTTGCCCGCACCCGGGTTCGTCCATAGGGCCCGCGCGCTGCGCCTCACCGCGCGCATCCTGCACGGCATGCGCGGTCCCCAGATCGAGGCGCTCCCGGGTGACCTGCCGGGCACGATCTACGTGTGCATCTCCTCCGACGAGCAGCGCGCCTGGCTCTCCGCGCTGTCGCTGCACCGCGTGCTCCCGGCCACGGTGCAGGCGAACGCGGGGACGCACTCGGCGCCGGGGTTCGACCCGCTCCTGCCCCTGTACCCGAACGCCCTGCCGGAGCGCAGCCGCTGAGTCCGCGCTCTGAACGGCGTAGCGCCGCCTGACCGACCTCCCCAAAAGCGCAGCGCCGCCCTAGAGGCGGCGACTGTCGGCGGCGGCTAGATATCGAGGTTGGTCGCGTCCAGCGCGTTCTTCTCGATGAACTCGCGCCGCGGCTCGACCGCATCGCCCATCAGCGTGGTGAACATCGTCTCCGCCTCGGCGACGTCGTCGGCGTGGACCTCGAGCAGCGTCCTCCGCGCCGGGTCCATGGTGGTGCTCCAGAGCTGCTCGGCGTTCATCTCGCCCAGGCCCTTGTAGCGCTGGATCTCCAGGCCCTTCGAAGCCGCGCGCTTCACCAGGTCGACCAGCTCGAGCGGGTTGCGGGCTTGCTGCTCGGCGCCGCCGCCATCGCGCAGCGAGAGCGTGAACGGCGCGCGGCCGAAGCCGGCGAACTCCTGCCGCAGCTTGGCCAGCTCCGCCCAGTCCGGGCTGGTGACGAACACGTGATCGAGGTGCGTCTCGCGCATCGACCCGTTGTGCCCGAGCTTGACCACCAGCTTCTGCGCCCCGTGCTCGGTGTCCTCCGCGACGGTCACCGAGAGCGTCTCGTTCGGCACCGCCGCCTTGAGGTCCGCCTCCAGGGCCGAGCGAGCCTGCTGCAGGCGCGCCGGGTCGCGCAGGCCTTGCTGGTCGAGCGCAGCACCGGCCAGCGCGGCGTCGATCACGCGGGCGTCGCGCCGCTTGTCGACCTTCGCCAGCAGCCGTCGATAGGCGAGTACCCTCTCGAGAAGCTCCTTGAGGCGCGCGCCCTGCACCGGATCGGACCCTTCCCCGCGAACCGCGAATCCCTCGGTGCCGAGGTTCAACATGTGCGCATCGAGCGCCGCGTCGTCCTTCAGGAACAGCTCCTGCTTGCCCTTCTTGACCCGGTAAAGCGGAGGCTGAGCGATGTAGAGATGGTGCTTGGTCGCGCCATCCGCGAGCGAGCGCGCCACCACGTCGTGCATCTGCCGGTAGAAGAACGTGAGCAGGAGCGTCCGGATGTGGCTGCCGTCCACGTCGGCGTCCGTCATCAGGATGATCTTGTGGTAGCGCAGCTTGCCGATGTCGAACTCGTCGTGGATTCCGGTGCCGATCGCCGTGATCATGGTGGCGATCTCCACCGACGAGAGCATCTTGTCGAAGCGGGCCTTCTCGACGTTGAGGATCTTGCCGCGGAGCGGAAGGATCGCCTGCGTGCGGCGGTCGCGCCCCTGCTTGGCCGACCCGCCGGCGCTCTCGCCCTCGACGATGTAGAGCTCGCACTTCTCCGGATCGCGCTCCTGGCAGTCGGCGAGCTTGCCCGGCAGCGAAGCCGAATCCAGCGCGCCCTTGCGGCGCACCGTCTCCCGCGCCTTGCGCGCCGCGATGCGCGCCCGCGCGGCGTCGGCCACCTTGGCCATCACGCGCTTGGCGACGCCCGGGTTCTCCTCCCAGAACGCGCGCAGCTTCTGCGCGACCATCTCCTCGACGAGCGCCTTGGCTTCGGTGTTGACCAGCTTGCCCTTGAGGTTGCCCTCGAACTGCGCGCCGGGGATCTTCACCGACACCACCGCGGTGAGGCCCTCGCGGACGTCCTCGCCCGACGGGCTCTCCTTGATTTCCTTCCAGGAGTTCTTCTCCTCGCCGTACTTGATCACCGAACGGGTCAGCGCGCTCTTGAAGCCGATCAGGTGGGGCCCGCCGTCGACGGTGTTGATGTTGTTGGCGAAGGAGAACACCTTCTCGTCGAAGCCGTCGTTCCACTGCAGCGCGACGTGCACCTCGGCCCCGTTCACCTCGCCCTTCATGGCGATGGGCTTGTCGAAGATCACCGTCTTGTTCTTGTTGAGCAGCTCCACGTAGGCGACGATGCCGCCCTCGTACTTGAAGTCGTGCGATTTGTCGGTGCGCTCGTCGCGCATGGTGATGCGCAGGCCGGGGTTCAGGAACGCCATCTCCCGCATGCGGTTGGAGAGCACGTCGAAGTTGAAGTCGGTCGCCTCCAGCACCGTGGAATCGGGCTTGAAGGTCACCTTGGTGCCGCGCAGCGAGGTCGTGCCGATGACCTGGACACTTCCGGTCGGCACGCCCTTCTCGTAGCGCTGCTTGTGGATCTGCCCGCCGCGGTAGACCTCGACCTGCAGGTACTCGCTGAGCGCGTTGACGCACGAGACGCCGACGCCGTGCAGGCCGCCCGAGACCTTGTAGCTGCCCTGGTCGAACTTCCCGCCCGCGTGCAGCTTGGTCATCACCACGTCGAGGGTGTCCATCGCCTCGGTCGGGTGCGGGCCCACCGGGATGCCGCGCCCGTCGTCCTCGACGGACAAGGAGCCGTTCGCGTGAATGATCAGCTTGACGGTGGTCGCGTGGCCAGCCAGCGCCTCGTCGACGGAGTTGTCCACCACCTCGTAAACCAGGTGGTGCAACCCCTCGGCGCCGGTGCCGCGGATGTACATGTGCGGGCGCTTGCGCACCGCCTCCAGGCCCTCGAGGACCTTGATGCTGTCGGCCGAGTATTCGCCGCCTGCGGGCGCGCCGTTGGCGGGGCCGCGCGGCTCCGCGGTCCGCTTCTCACGAGCTGTTTCCAACCATCCACCTCGGAATTCGAGGGTCTTTGGGCGCCGCTGGAACGGGCGCGTAGACGCCGCGAGGGTAGGCTTGGAAGTATCACGCGAGATCTCGCAGCGTCAAGGCGAACGAACGCCTGCAAGGGGCTGGAAGTAAAGCAGTTTCATGGTGGCTCAGACCGGTCGATCCGGCCCTGCCGGACCGCGTGGAAAACGGCCCGCGCGGCCTGCGGCCCGCGGCCCGCCGCGGCTGCCACGAGGTGGGGATCGGTGGTCGTCAGCACCACCTGCCCCTGCAGCTCCCCCAGGTACCGCATGAGGAACGCGTTGCGCTGCGGATCGAGCTCGCTCGACACGTCGTCCAGGAGGAGCAGCGGCGCCCGGCCGTGCACGCGCCGCAGGTTCTCGATCTCGCCGATCTTGAAGGCCAGCACCACGGCGCGCGCCTGGCCCTGGCTGGCGAAGAGGCGGGCGGGCCGGTCGCCGAGAGCGAGAAAGAGATCGTCCGCGTGCGGCCCCACGCTCGTGTAGCCGCGCTCACGATCGCGCGGGAGGCGCCGGCGGAAGGCCGCGATCAGCCGTCCGGCCAGCTCCTCCTCGCCGCGCAACGCCGCCTCCGCGCCGAGCCCGTCCGAGTCGCGGCCCGCCGCGTGGTAGGCGATCTGCAATGGCTCCTCCCCGCACGCCACCTCGGCAAAGGCGCGAGCCGCGTGCCCGCGCAGCTCGTCGAGGAGCTGCTCGCGACGGAGGCGCAGCCGCGCCCCCAGCCGGGCCAGCGGGCCCTCGAACGCCTCGTGCAGGGCCGGCGCCGCTCCTTGGCGGAGCAGCTGGTTGCGCGAGCGGAGCGCCCGCAAATAGTCGCGCGCGTCGGCCAGGTGGGCGGGGTGCCGGTTCTGGACGGCCCGATCGAGCAGGCGCCGCCGGCCTTCGGGGCCCCCTTTCACCAGGGCCAGGTCGTCCGGCGTGAAGGCGACCACCGCCAGGCCGCCGAACAGCTCGTCGGGATCGCGCACGGGCTTGCCGTCCACTCGAGCGGCCCGCCGCCCGTCGGCGACCGTGACCTCGACCTGCCGCACTCCTCCGGGCAGCTCGAATCGTCCTGCCACGGCGGCCTGTCCGGCCCCGAACCGCACCAGCTCAGAGAGCCTCTGCGCCCGGAGCGGGCGCAGGGTGCAGAGCAAGTAGCAGGCCTCGAGGAAGTTGGTCTTGCCCTGCCCGTTCGCCCCCGCCAGCACCGTAGTGTGCGGCGAGAGCTCCACGGCCTGCGGCGCCAGGTTGCGGAAGTCGCTCGTCTCGACGCGCAGCAGCCGCAGCGGCTACCCCCTCACGCACAGGTCGACGGGGACGTCTCCGCCCTTGCTCCTGCACTGGTAGCGCGGAGGGCATCGCGGCGGCGGCGGCACCTTGAGGATCTTCTTGGTGGTCTGCGGGTCCCTGGCGGGGAATCCCGGGCGCGTCTTGGTGAGCCCCTGCTCGATGCCGGCGCAAGGCAAGGCGCAGACGCCCCGAGCGAACGGCTTGCCGCGCTGATCGTGCTGGCGGAGGCAGATCTGCGCCGCCGAGCCGCAATCCGCGCGCCGGGTGCAGCTGCGTCCGATGCCCACCGTGCGCGGGTCCCGCTTCACGGAGGAGTTCGCAGGAGGCTTCGAGGACCGTCGCTTCTTGGCGGGCCCCTTCGACGGGGGTTGCGATTTCGGAGGGCCCGCGATCCCCGCGTCCGCGGGACCGGTCTGACCGGCGTCCGTTTGCCCCAGCGCGGCCGCCGAGAGGAACGCACCGAGGAGCAGCGCCCGCGCGGTGGGTTCCACGTGGAACATCAGATCCGCATCGGCATGATGACCGCGGTGTAGCGCGTCACCGCGCCCGCCTCGCCGATCGGCTTGAGCACGCCGGGGGACAGCTCGTCGCACAGCTCGACGTTCATCTGCGGCGCTTCGATCACGCTCAGCACGTCCATCAGGTAGCGGGCGTTGAAGCCGATCTGGAGAGGCGTCCCGCCGTAGGCGACCGGGATCTCCTCCTTGGCGTCGCCGAGGTCCGGGTTCTGGCTCGTCACCCGCAGCATGTCCTTCTGCAACTCGAACTTGACCGCGTTGGTGGACCGGTCGCTGGAGAGGATGCTCATGCGCTTGAGCGTGTCGAGCAGGCGCGAGCGATCGACGGTCACCGTGCGGTCCGCCTCCTTGGGGATCACTTGCATGTAGTCGGGGAACACGCCGTCGATGAGGCGCATCACCATGGTGAGATCGCCCCGGCGGAACACGCCCGAGCTCTCGGTGAACCCCAACTCGCACGGTCCGGTGCTCTCCTCCCCGAGGAGCCTGCGCAGCTCGAAGAGGCCCTTGCGGGGCACGATCACGCCCTTCTTCATGTTGAAGTTGCCCGGCGCGGGGCGCTCGATGAGCGAGAGCCGGTGCCCGTCGGTCGCCACCATGCGCACGTTCCCCTGCCCGGTCTCGAAGAAGACCCCGTTGAGGTTGTTCCGGGTCTCGTCGGCTGAGATGGCGAACTGGGTCTTCTCGATCATCTCCAGGAGTTGCTGCGGTTCGACCGTGACGAACTGCACCTTCTCGGCGCGCGGGAACGGCGGGTAGTCCTCCGCCGGCTGGCCGACGATGTTGAACTCGGCCGCTCCGCTGGTGATCTTCACCCGGTTGTTCGCCTCGCGGCGCATCACGCAGGTCTTCTCCGGCAGGGTGCGGACGATGTCGTAGAGCTCCTTGTGCTTGAGCGCCACGGCGCCCGGCTTGTGCACCTCGGCCGGGTGCGTGCCCGTCACCCCGATCTCCAGGTCAAACGCGGAGGCCCGCAGCCGCCCGCCTCCTTCTTCCTGCGTGGCCTCGAGCAGGACGTTGGCCAGGATCGGCATCGTGCTCTTCTTCTCCACGATGCCCTGGGCTCGGTAGAGGGCGCGGGAGAACTCGTCGATCCCGATCTGGAGCTCCATCGTGTGTGACCTTTCTGATCAGGAACTAGAGGATCTCGTCTTCGACGTAGAGCCTGTGATCTTGTGGGGCGCGGGGCCAGCCCCGGGACATCGTTGAGGAAGCTCCTGGGGACGGCGGCCGGGCCGACCTGTGAGCGGCCTGTGTAGCAACCGGGCCGTGCGGGGTCAACACACACGCGGAATCGTTTTCCGCAGCGTTTCCCACAGGCGGGACTACCCGTTCAACCGCCGCAGCAGCGACTCGACCGTGGCCCGCAGCTCGGTTTGCTCGCGCATGAGCTGCTCGATGCGCTGCTCGGCGTTGATGACGGTGGAGTGGTCCTTGCCGCCGAACTTCTCCCCGATGGCAGGGTAGCTGAGCCCGGTGATCCGGCGCGTCAAGTACATCGCCACCTGGCGCGCGCGGGCGATGCCTTGCTGCCGGCGATCGCCCTTGATGTCCTGTGGCCTGACCTGCATCTGCTCCCCGACCGCCCGGATGATCTGCTCCACGTCGGGCTTGTCGCCGCGCACCACCAGCACCGTCTTGAGCACGTCCTTCGCCAGGTCGACCGTGATCGACGACTTGGTGAGCGAGGCGAACGCGGCGAGCCGGATGAGGGATCCCTCCAACTCGCGGACGTTGCTGCGGATGTGGGAGCCGAGGAAGAGCGCGACGTCGTCGGGGAGGTGGACGTTGTCGGTGGCAGCCTTCTTCTTGAGGATCGCCACCCGGGTCTCCACCTCGGGAGGCTGGATGTCCGCGATCAGTCCCCACTGGAACCGCGAGCGCAGGCGCTCCTCGAAGCCCTCGATCTCGTTGGGCAGCTTGTCGCTGGTGACGAAGATCTGCTTCCCCGCCTCGTGCAGCGCGTTGAAGGTGTGGAAGAACTCCTCCATCGTCTGCTTCTTGTTGCCCAGGAACTGGATGTCGTCGAGCAGGAGGATGTCGCACTTCTCGCGGTAGCGCGCGCGGAACTCGGGCATCTTGTGCTGCTCGAGCGCGTGGATGAGGTCGTTGGTGAACGCCTCGCTCGACAGGTAGAGCACGTGGCAGTTCGGGTTCGCCTTGAGCGCGTGGCTGCCGACCGCGTGCACCAGGTGCGTCTTTCCCAGCCCGACGCCGCCGTACAGGAACAGCGGGTTGTAAGCCTTGCCGGGCGCGTTCGCGACGGCGGTGCAGGCGGCGACCGCGAACTGATTCGAGGGACCGACGACGAACGAATCGAAGGTGTACTTGGTGTTCAAGGTGGGCGGGCGGACGGGGATGCCCGGCGACGTGGTCGCCACGCTGGCCGTGATCTCCGCTCGCGGTTGTTGCGCCGAGGAAGGAGCCTCGCCCTCCGTCTCGGTGCCCGGCCGCTCGCGCACGACGAACTTCACCGTGCACCTCGCTCCGTGCTGCGCCTCGAGGTCCTGCAGCAGCACGTCGAGCAGGTTGTCGCGGACCCAGTCGATCATGAACTTGCTCGAGTGAGCGAGTGTCAACTCGCCGCCGTGCAGGGAGACCGGCTTGATCGGCTCGAAGTAGGTCTGGAAGGTGTGCCGGGAGAGGCGTGCCCTGAGGCGCTCGATCGCGCGCGTCCAGAGATGGACAGCCGCTTTCTCGGCCGCATCATCGAATCGACCGTCCACAGGCTTGTTCACAGCTGTGGACAAGGAGCCAGACATCGGAAGTCCCCGTGGTGAAGACTCAGTAAATACAAATGCTTACGGGACCCGCCCTGCGGGCTCGTCGCACCGTGAGTCGCCCTCTCGGTCCGCGCCGAACGCACTTCCTGAAGCGGAGGCGGACCCTAGCACCGTGGTCCGAAGCGGATCAAGCGGGATCGCGGAAGTATCCAGATCTACGCTGGATTGCCTACCTGTCCCCCGCTTCGGGCACCCGTGTCACGCGGTCGCCGCGGGGCGCGAGGGGGAGTCGCGCAGGAAGGACGCCTGCGGAGCGCACGTAGAGACATCCGGGGCGTCGTGTCGCACGAGTGACGTGGCCTTCGGAGTGAGGGCGACGGAAGCGTTTCGGCGCTCGTGCGCGCTCCGGCGTTCCTTGACACCCTGCGCCGGCCGTGCTTAGGTGCCGCGCTTTTCGCGCACCGCTTGGAGGCAGTGGCCGTGAAGCGCACGTACCAGCCGAGCAAGATCCGCCGCAATCGCGAGCACGGGTTCCGCAAGCGGATGAGCACCAAGCAGGGCCGCACCGTGCTGAAGCGCCGCCGCGCCAAGGGCCGGAAGCGGCTCGTGGTGAGCGCGCCGAAGAAGTAGCCGGGCCGCGATGCCCCCGGCCGGTCGCCGCACGCTTTCCTTCCCCAAATCCGCGCGCCTGCTGCGGCGCAGCGAGTTCGCCGCGCTCAAGCAGCGCGGTCGGGGTTTCGTCGACGGTCCGCTCGCCGCGTGTTGGATCCCGCGCCCCGCCGAGCCGACCCGGCCGGGAATGGCGCGGTGCGCCGCGCGGGTTGGAATTACCGTGTCGTCCAAGGTGGGAGAGGCGGTGGTCCGGAACCGGGTGAAGCGGCGCCTGCGCGAGGCGATCCGGCACGAGCTGCACCAGCTCCCCCCCGTCGACCTGGTGCTGGTCGCCCGCTCGTCCGCGACCCGCGCCACCGTGGCCGAGCTGCGCGCGTGGGTCCGCCGCGCCGGCAGCCGGATCGAAGCCGACCGGGGGACCCGGCCGTGATCGTTCCGGGCAGCACCGCCACGGACTCCACACCCGCCGCGGGCGCCGGGGCGTCCGGCGCACGGGACGGCGCGTCCCCCGCCCCGACCGTCCTGTTCCACGTGGAACGTCTTCCGATCCAGCGCTGGACCGCGTCGTCCCAGGCTCGTGTCCCTGCGTGGCCGGCGGCCTCCTGGGTCCGCCGCGCGGCCGCGCCGGACGGCGTCGCCGGCGCGAGCAAGCCTCCTCGCCCGCCGCTCGCGAACGGCCCGCTCCGCTCCGCGCCCGGCTGGCGGGCCGTCCTGGCCTGGCCGCTGCTCGGGCTGCTGTGGATCTACCGCCGCCTCGTCTCCCCCGCCCTCCCGCCGGCCTGCCGATACCACCCGAGCTGCTCGCAGTACGCGGTGGAGGCCATCATCGTCCACGGTCCCCTCCGCGGGGCCTGGCTCGGTGCCCGCCGCCTGCTGCGCTGCCACCCCTGGGCGCCCGGGGGGCCCGATCCGGTCCCGCCGGCGCGCGTCCGCCCCGATGCCGAACGAGTGACCCGATGAAAGACTCGAATCAGCGCCTCCTTCTCACCGTGGTCCTCTGCATGGCCGTGGCACTCGTCTGGAGCCTGGTCTTCCAGCCGAAGCAGGAGCAACGGCCCGCCTCGCCACCGGCCGCCACCCAGCCGGTGCCCGCGCCGGTTCCGGCGTCTCCTCCCACCTCGGCCCCAGCGCCGGGTGCGCCGGGCGGCGGAGCTCCACGTGGAGCTCCTGCGCCGCGACCGCCCGCGCGGACCGCGTCGCTCGACTCGGAGAGACTACACGTGGTGGTCACCTCCGAGGGCGCTGCGCTCCAGTCGGTCCAGCTCAAGGGCGAGAAGTTCCGGCGCCGCAAGCCGGGGTCGTCCGAGGTCAGCCAGGTGGATCTGGTCGCGCCCCAGCCCGGCCTGCCGCTGCCCCTCTCCACCTCTTTGCGCGACGGCGGCGGCGCCGACCTCGTCCCGGCCGACACCGCCTACGAGATGGTCCGGCACGACGGGCGCTCCGCCACCTTCCGCGTCGTCGCGGGCGGCGTGACGGTCCTCAAGACGTTCACGCTCGACCCGCGGCTCTACCGGCTGGATCTCGGCGTCGAGCTGCGGTCCGAGGCCCAGCTCTCGGGGCAGCTCGCCGTCCTCTCCACCGGCCACGGCGAGGCGCCGTCGGGCGGGTTCTTCACCGGCCACACCAACAGTCCCGCGCGGCCGATCTGCAAGGCGAGAGGCAAGGGTCCAGAGCGGGTCTCCGTGGGCGACAAGCACTCCGCCTGGGACGGGCCCGGTCCGGCCGACTTCGCCGGCATCGACGAGCAGTACTTCATCGGCGCGGTGGTGCCGCCGGCGGCGTCGACGGCGAGCTGCCACATCGAGGCGAAGCCCGACGGGGCGCTGCTGGCGACGCTCGCCGTGCCCGTCTCGGTCCCCCCCGGAGGCTCTGCGGCGGCGCCCTTCGTCGTCTATGCCGGCCCCAAGGACACCGACGAGTTGGGTGCGGTCGCCCCCGTCCTGAAGGAGTCGGTCGACTTGGGCTTCTGGGCGGTGATCGTGAACGTGCTGCTGGCGGTGATGAAGTTCTTCTACCGGGTCGTGCCGCCGCACAACTGGGGCATCGCCATCATCCTGCTCACCGTGGCGGTGAAGGTGCTGACCTTCCCGCTGCAGCACAAGTCGATGAGGAGCATGCAGGAGATGCAGAAGCTCCAGCCGCAGATCGAGGAGATGAAGAAGAAGTACGCCGGCGACCAGCAGCGGCAGAACCTCGAGCAGATGAAGCTGTTCAAGGAGCACGGGGTGAATCCCATGGGCAGCTGCCTGCCCATGATCATCCAGATGCCCATCTGGCTCGCGCTCTACCAGACGCTGCAGGTCTCGGTGGAGCTGTACAACTCGGTGTTCATCCCGGGCTGGCTGAACGATCTCACCGCCAAGGATCCCTACTACGTCCTGCCGATCGCGATGGGCATCACGATGGTGCTGACGCAGGTCCTCACGCCCACGCCCATGTCCAATCCGCAGCAGAAGTACATGGGATACGCGATGAGCGTCTTCTTCTCGTTCCTGATGCTCAACCTGCCCTCCGGGCTCACCCTCTACATCTTCGTCAACAACGTGCTCTCCATCCTGCAGCAGATCTGGCTGCGCAGGGCGATGCGCCCGCCTCCCGCGAGCAGCCAGACCCTGGCCGTCACGCCCCGTCGCGCATGAGCGCAAGGGCCCGGCCGGGGAAGCCGCGCCGCAATCCGCTGCTCGGAGCGGCGGTGCTCAAGGCGCTCCTGCGCCGGCGCGCGGGCGACGACCTGGACAAGACGAAGGCGCTGTACGGGGGGATCCTCCGCGATCTCGGGCTGACCGACGAGCAGGTGGACAGGTACCTCGTCGAGCACGCCGAGGAGGTCGAGGAGGCCATCCGCGGCCACGGCCGGCGCGGCAGCTGATCTTAGTCCACCCGGCCCGGGACCGGAGGCGCGATGCGGACGTTCCACGTGGAACAGCGACCCCGGCGGGGCCGGTCCGGGCGCGACCCTCCCGCGGGAGCAATAGCGTGAAGGGCCGACGGCAGGCGCCGGGGAGGGGAAGCTCGCGCGGGAGCGGGAACCGGCCGGGCCAGCCGAGGACTGCCTCGCGCCCGTCTCTGCCCGGCGGAGCCGGCCGGGAAGGAGAGCGCCGGGCCGATCTGTTGGCGAGGAGCGTGGAACCTCAGCACCTCCGCTTGCTCGAAGAAGGCGCCGCGGCGATCAGGCTCCGGCTCGACCGGGAGCAGGTGGCCCTGCTCTTACGGCACGTCGACCTGCTGCTGCGCTGGAACAGGTCCATCAATCTCACCTCCATCACCGATCCGGCCGAGGTGGTGGAGAAACACGTGATCGACTCCCTCGCGCTCGCGCCGCTGGTCCCCGCCGGCACCTTGCTGGACGCCGGGACGGGGGCGGGCTTCCCGGGAGTGCCCCTGCGCATCGCCCGCCCCGATCTGGAGGTGGTGCTGGTCGACTCCGTGCAGAAGAAGGTGGCGTTCCTCAAGAGCGTGCTGGCCGAGCTGCGGCTCCCGGGGGCGCGCGCGGTCGCCGTCAGGCTGCGAGGGGATCCGGCGGGCGAGCACCTTCCCCGGGTGAACGCGGCGGTGTCCCGGGCGGTTGCCGAGCCGGGGGCCTGGCTCGCGCTGGCGGAGCCGTACGTGCTCCCGGGCGGGCTCGCCTTCTGCATGCTCGGGCCGTCGGACCCCGTGCCCGAGAGGCACGGCGACCTGGTCCTGCGGCGGGAGCTCGGGTACCGGCTTCCGTTCTCCCGCGCCGAGCGCCGGCTCGCCGTCTTCCAGCGGAAGCCCTGAACGGCGACGGTCGGGGCTCCTTACGGAGGGGCCGCGCGCCGGGCCCGGCGGGACTCTGCTTCCCGCGCGGCGTGTTCCACGTGGAACGCAACCTTGCGCGGCGGCCGAGGCGCGTGATACTGGCGCGAGCGACCGACCGTGCGGTGAAAGGGGACATGGCGCTCGTCCTGGCGATCGCAAACCAGAAGGGCGGCGTGGGGAAGACCACCACGGCGGTCAACCTGGCTGCATCGCTGGCGGTTTCCGAGCGCCGCGTGCTGCTGGTCGACCTCGATCCGCAGGCGAACGCCACGAGCGGCGTCGGCGTGGCACGCGACTCCTCGGACAGGCCCTCCATCTACCACGCGCTCCTCGGCGAGGCGCCGGCCCGGGCCGCGATCCGTCCCACCGGCATCGAGAGGCTCTCGCTCTTGCCGT
>WNGG01001663.1_pt1 | contig 46482 bp, 49 predicted proteins | sample 5400661 | NCBI WGS metagenome assembly WNGG01 (sample SAMN13153372, study PRJNA577476) | soil metagenome | isolation source: 100 cm soil or saprolite under Garry oak tree replicate 1 | place: USA:California | collected 2016-06-15 | reverse complement strand
GGCTGACGTTTGGGCCTGGCGGGAGCGGCTGACGTTTGGGCCTGGCGGGAGCGGCTGGCGTTTGGGCCTGGCGGGAGCGGCTGACGTTTGGGCCTGGCGGAGCTGATCAGCGAACTTGAGCTGCCGGAGTTCGATGTCACCGGTTCCGGGCTGGCCGGCGACGCCTGCCACGAGCGGCTCGCCGAGGCAGGCAAGCCCGGTCGGCTGGTCAGGTCGCCGATCGCGTATCCGGCGGCCGGCACCGCCGGCTGCGCGCTGGTAGCCTCGGCGTTCACGCCGCGACCGGGGGCGAGTTCGTGTTGTGGTCCGCCCGGCGGCGCGCTGGCCGAGAGGGGATGCGGCGATGTCCTTCCAGGGATGGCCGGAAGCGGCACTGGACTTCTTCGAGGACCTGGAGCGCGACAACACCAAGGCCTACTGGACCGCGAACCGGTCGGTCTACGACGAGGCCGTGCTCGAGCCCATGGCGCAACTCACCGACGAGCTGGCCGCCGACTTCGGGCCGGCGAAGATCTTCCGGCCGCACCGCGACATCCGGTTCAGCGCGGACAAGTCGCCGTACCGGACCGAGATCGGCGCGGCCGTCGGTTCCGCCTACATCCGGCTGTCGGCGGCCGGCCTGGCGGCGGGCAACGGCATGTTCCACCTGGCCCCCGACCAGCTGACCCGGTACCGGCAGGGCGCGGCGGACGACGTCAGCGGCGCCGAGCTGGCCCGGATCACCGCCGCGCTCGCCGGCCAGAACATCACCCTGATCGGCCACGAGGTACTCAAGTCGGCGCCCCGCGGCTACCCGGCCGATCATCCGCGGATCGAGTTGCTCAGGCACAAGGGCCTGGCCGCGTTCCGCGAGTGGCCGGTCGAGGCCTGGCTGGGCACGCCGGCCGCCGCCGATCGGATCAGGGAGTTCCTGGTAGCCTCCCGGCCGCTGACGGCCTGGCTGGACGAGCACGTCGGCCCATCGGCCGCCTGAGCGACGTCGTGCCCGACGAGCACTTCACCGAGCTCGTGTCGGACCGGGTCGCGCTGCGCCGGTTCACGCCCGCCGACCTCGGTACCTTCGTGGCCTACCGGTCGGACCCCGACGTGGCCCGTTATCAGAGCTGGGACGCGCCCTACCCGCTGGCCGAGGGCGAGCGGATGATCTCGGATCTGCGCCACCTGCATCCCGACACAGCAGGCCAGTGGTTTCAGTTCGCGATGATCTTGCGTTCGACCAATGAACTTATCGGCGACTGCGCGTCGGGCACGGATGCCGACGACCCGCGCCAGGCCGAGATCGGGTTCACGCTCCGCCCCCAGTTCCAGGGGCGCGGCTATGCCACCGAGGGCGCCCGCGCGCTGCTCGGCTACCTGTTCGGCGCGCGCGGCAAGCACCGGGTGACGGCCGGCTGCGACCCGAGGAACGCGGCGTCCGCGCGGGTGCTCGAGCGGCTCGGCATGCGCCGCGAGGGCCGCCTGCGCGAGAGCATGTGGGCCAAGGGCGAATGGGCCGACGAGTTCCGCTACGCCATTCTCGACGTCGAGTGGACCGATCGGAGGTAGCCGCCGAACCGCTCGTCGACCTGCTCGCCGGTCAGGCCGAAGTCGCCGACCGCGTACCGGTGGGCCGGAACAGCGGTCCGCCCCGCGCTTCCCGCCGCTCCCCCGGACGCTCCGCCCGCCTGCACCGCCCGCATCGCGTCGGCGGCCGCGCCGCTCAGCGCCAGCCCGAAGTACCCGCGCACCGACTCGACCGTGCCGACCGGGTCGGCCACGAAGTCGTCGTACCCCACGTCGCAGATCCTGGCCGGCTTCCGGTGGCCGTACACCAGCGAGCCGGACACCCAGCCGCTGGCGGACAAGATCGGAGCGCTGAACGCGTTCGCCGATAAGGTCATCGCGAAGGTGAAGAACTGACGGCTTGACGGGCGCGAGCGAACACCAGAAACCGCGCGAACTCCCGAACGCGAGCGAACATCGAGGCGGGCGAACACCGTGACGCGGGCGAACTCCCAAACGCGCGCGATCTGGCGCGCCGGTCGCAGGCGGCGGTCCGCGCGAAGGACCGCGAGGCGCGGCTGAGCCTGTTCGCGCCCGACGCCATTGCGGCCGACCCGATCGGGCCCTCGCCGCTCGACCCGGCCGGCGGCGGGCACCGCGGGCTGGCCGCGATCGCCGCGTTCTACCACACCGTGATCGCGCCGAACGAGCAGATCAGCTTCGAGATCGAGCGGTCCTACCTGTGCGGTGACGAGGTGGCCGACGTCGGCGTCATCCGCACGAAGCTGCCCGGCGGGCGCCACGTCGTCGTGGTCCGGGGCGTCTACACCTGCCGCGGCGACGGCGCAGGAAGGCTGGCCGCGCTCCGGGCCTACTGGGAGTTCGACGCCGCAGAGATCATCGAGCCGGACAAGTCCCAGGCACCGGGCGAACCCCAGGCACCGGGCGAACCCCAGGCACCGGGCGGGCGCTAGCCGCCTGAGCCGCTACGAGTTCGGGCACATCGCGTTCAGCTCGGAGACCGTCGCCTTGGACGTGTCCTTCAGCCCGCCGAGCGCCGTGATGATCGCCTGGACCTGCGTGGCAGACGGGTTGGCCGACAGGCCGGTCGCCGCCTTCTTGACCTTCTTCACGGCGGCAGAGAGCTGGCTGATCTGGCTCGAGAACGTGCTGCTGCCCTCGCCCTTCACCGCGGCCAGCTGGGTTTGGATGTTGGTCAGGTCGGTCCTGATCTTCCCGGCCGAACCGGCGTTCAGCTGGAGGTGCGTCAGGTTCTCCAGGGACGTGCGCAGCGGGGCGACGTGCTTGCACGTGCCCTGGTTCGCCATCGGCGATCCGGAGTGCGCCGACGGACCGGTCGCGCGCGGGGCGGCGGTGCCGCCCGAGCTGCTGTTCGTGGCCGAACTGCATGCGGCAAGCATCGCCACGACACCCGCGATCAGGGTGGCGGCCGCCATCCTGACCGGCTTGACCTGCGACTGCATAACCATTCGGCCATGCTCCCCGCGCATCACGATCCAAACGTCACCCCTGCCGGGCGAGATCACGGCCAGGCGAAACGCCGGGAACAAGAGCTAGAACCAAACTCGCCCGAGTCACCCCAGTCGACCGTAGTCGCCCGAACTACCGGAATTAGCCGTGCTAGTCGTCGTCGGCCGGCCAGCGCGGTTACGCTGCCGGGGCGGACGGAGCACGGAGGAGGAAGCACGGAGGAGGAAGCACGGATGCCAGCAGGCTCGTACTCGGCCCTGTCCCACCTGGAGTGCGCGAGATGCGGCGACCGTCACGACGCCGCCCGCGTGCAGGGCACCTGCGCGTGCGGATCGCCGCTGCTTGCCCGCTACGACACCGACCGGGCAGCGGCCGCGGTCAGCCCGGCCGAGATCGCCGCTCGCCCGCCCGACCTGTGGCGGTATCACGAACTGCTCCCGGTAGGCAGCGCCGGCCGGGTGGTGAGCCTGGGCGAGGGCATGACGCCGCTGCTGGCCCTGCCGCGGATCGGCCGGGCGCTCGGCGTCCCTGGGTTGCTGATGAAGGACGAGAGCCTCATCCCGACGGGCACGTTCAAGGCGCGCGGCGCCGCGGTCGGCGTGTCACGCGCGGCTGAGCTCGGCGTGACGGGTGTGGCCATGCCGACCAACGGGAACGCCGGGGCCGCCTGGGCGGTCTACGCCGCGCGGGCCGGGATGCGCAGCCTGATCGTGATGCCGACCGCGGCCCCGGCCATCACCAGGGCCGAGTGCGCGGCCGCCGGCGCCGAGCTTTACCTGGTCGACGGGCTGATCGGGGATGCGGGCAGGCTGGTCGGCACCGCGCTGGCTGACCGGCCCGGTTACCAGAACGTGGCCACGCTGCGGGAGCCCTACCGGGTGGAGGGCAAGAAGACGATTGGCCTGGAGATCGCCGAGCAGCTCGGCTGGCATCCGCCCGACGTGATCGTCTATCCGGCCGGCGGCGGCGTCGGGATCATCGGCATCTACAAGGCCATGCTCGAGCTGCGCGACCTCAGCTGGATTCGCGGCGAGCTGCCACGGCTGGTGGCCGTCCAGGCCAGCGGCTGCGCGCCGGTCGTGGCGGCGTTCGCGCGCGGCGCCAGGGCTTGCGAGCCGTGGCCGGATGCCAGGACCGTGGCCTTCGGCCTAACCGTGCCCAAGCCGCTCGGCGACTTCCTCGTGCTTGCCGCCCTCTACGGGACCGGGGGGACCGCGGTCGCCGTCGACGACGAGGCGCTGCTGGCCGATCAGCGGGAGGTGGCGCGGCTGGAAGGGTGCTTCATCTGCCCCGAGGGCGCCGCCTGCTTCAGCGCCGTACGCAAGCTCCGCGAGTCAGGCTGGCTGTCAGAAGACGAGCGGGTGGTCGTGCTGAACACCGGCGCGGGCCTGAAGTACCCGCAGACGGTCACGGTCGACGCCCCGGTGCTCGCGCCCGGCGTCAGAGGCGGGTTCAGTTAGGGTGTTCGCACCGGCAGCCGCTGCGGGAAGGCAGCGACATGATCGATGACCCGTACGACCTCGCGCGCTTCGCCGCCGCCCAGGACGCGGGCGGGAGCTACCGGCGCGCCGTCGCCGAACTCCGGGCCGGCCGCAAGGCCAGCCACTGGATGTGGTTCGTGTTCCCGCAGATCGCGGGCCTCGGCCAGAGCGCTGCGTCGCGGCTTTACGCGATCTCCTCGCTGGCCGAGGCCAGGGCCTACCTCGAGCATCGCACGCTCGGCCCGCGCCTGCGCGAGTGCGCGGGCATCCTCGCCGGGCTCCCCGGCCGCAGCGCCGAGCAGGTCTTCGGCAGCATCGACGCGATGAAGCTGCGCTCGTCGATGACGCTATTTCACCGGGCGGCCCCGGACGAGCCGCTGTTCGGCCAGGTGCTCGCCAAGTACTTCGACGGCCTGGCCGACCCGGCTACCGACCGCCTGATCTGACCATATACGCGGCGACAGCCCAGCGCCGGCCAGCGGGCGCACGGCTCTGGTTCTCGCCGGCACGTCGGCCTGCCCGCCCGCGTCAGGCGTCCTGGCGCCGTCGATCTGGTCGAAGTCGCCGTAGCCGTTGCTGGTGCCGCCGCCGCCCGACCACTGCCACATCAGCGCGGTGGCGTCCGAGCCGTGCTGCCCGCCGAAGAAGTGCGCGCACGTCGACGTGGACTTCAGGCACCAGGCCGACGGGTGATGAGTGAGGCTGCTCGTTTCGGCGGTGTAGGTCCACTCGTACAGGCCGGGGATCTTTGAGGCGCTGCCCGGGCCGAAGATGGCGGTCCAGACGGGCGGCGCGGAGTAGACGCCCGGCTTGTAGCCGGAGTGCGCGGTCAGGTAGGCGGCGAAGCCGTCGAGGACGCCGCGGTCGATGTCAGGGGCGATGTGCTGGGTCTTGACCTGTCCGCTGCACGGCGAGGTGTAGACGGCGTTCCACCCGTTGTCCGGTGCCGGGGTGAACCGGGGCGCGTTCCCCGGCAGCTCGACGTCCATCCAGACCACCGGGTAGTTCTCCGCGCCGCGCATGTCGGCCAGCGCGCGCGCCGCCTGCCGCTGGCCCCACTGCTTCGCCTCGGCCACCGTCCCGTCGTAGCTCGGGTCGACGCCCGGCCCGGCCATGAACCAGTACGCGGCGGTGCCCACGCCCATGCGGGAGGTCGAGAAGTTGGTGGCCGCCTGGCTGGCGTCCGTGGCCGACCAGACCAGCTCGCCACCGCAGCCCTGCCAGTGCGCCCAGTTCCCGGTCATGCCGATGTACCCGCCGTAGTTGCCCCCGATCACCGGCTCCTTGTACGGGCCCGTGCCGGTGACCGGCATCGTGAAGCTGTCGGTCCCGTACCAGAACCCCGGCGGCGAGTCGCCGGCGGCGACCACCTGGACTCCGCGCGCCGCCGCGGCACCGCGGGCCGCCGACCCAGCGACCGCCGCGACGGTCCCGCGGGTCGCGGGCCGGGCGGGACCCTGACCCGCCGCCGCGAGCGGCAGCAAGAACGCCGCCGCTCCGACGGCCTTGACCAGCCGGGACAGCCACGGACGGCTGCCGGTCCACCCGGATCCAGACATGTCCGTTGCCTCCTGAGCCTCAATGCGAGCTTAGGCGAGCAGACGAGCGCCGCGATCATCATCGCCGCAGGTCGGCGCCCTGCCAGCCGTAGGAGCGCAGGACCGAGGCGAGCACGCCATCCCACCGAGCCGGTTCTAGCCCGAAGACCTTCTGTGCCGCCGAGGAGTCCATCACGAAGTCCTCGCTGAACTGGTATCTGGTCTCCCCAAGCTCGCGCATCAGCGGCGAGATCAGGCCCGCCGCGCGGATCACGACGGCCGGCACCGCGCGCACCGGGACGGGTGCCACGCCGGCCACGCGGGCGAGGTCGCCCACCGCGTCGCGCTGCGTGCGCGGCGGCTCCGAGGGGGCGTGCCAGGCCCGGCCCCAGGCCCTGGGGTCGCTGCCGGCGACCACGGCCAGCCGCACCGCGTCCTGGGTGCAGGTCCAGGTGTGCAGCCGGTCGGTCCGGCCGAGCACGGACACCGCCTTGCCGCGCAGCACGTTCGGAACGACCCGGTCGCCCAGCACGCTCTGCGCACCGGGCCCGACGTAGTCGCTCGAGCGGACCTCGACGACCCTGGCCCGGCCCGCCTGGTGGGCGGCCAGCGCGTCGCGCCACATCCGGGCCCGCACGGCACCCTTCCTGCCGGTGGCCGCGAGCGCGGTGTCCTCGGTCATCGGGCGGGCGGTGTCGTAGCCGTCGGTGCCCTGCGAGGCGCGGGCCGGCCCGCAGCCGTACAGGTTCGAGATCGTGACGAGCACCGCGCCGCTGCGCTCGGCGGCCCCGAGCAGGGACGCCGCGATCGGCGGCCACAGCGCGGGCCACCGATGGTACGGCGGGTTGGCGCAGTTGTAGATGGCGGCGGCGTCCTGGGTCAGCTCTGTCATGGCCGCCGCGTCGGCGGCGTCGGCGGCGACGCGCTCGGCGCCGGTGCCGTCCGGGCCCGATCCCGACCTGGTGACGACCAGGACGCGGCGGTCCTGGCCGGCCAGCGCCCGCGCGATGCCGCTGCCGATCGCACCGGCGCCGACGACGACATGCAGTTCGCGTGAGTCCCCGGCACCGCGGCCGGTCTGGTTGTGGTTCATCTCTCGCTCCTCCGCGTGAGGCGCTCGCAGTTGCGAGCAGCGCTCTCACTAAGTCCAGCATGCGGCGGGGCAGGCCTGCTTGTCAAGAGCACTGCTCTGTTTTGTTGCCCCTGCTCTTGTTCTGTGGCAGGATGCGAGCATGCCCAGCAGCAACGGAGCAGCCAGGCCATGCGGAACGCCTGGTGAGGGAGGCCGCCCAGGCAGCGCCGCGCGGTCGGTGCCGAGGACCGCGCGCGAACGGGCGCGCGCCGAGATCACCAGGGAGATTCTCGACGCGGGCCGACGGCACCTGGCAACGGAAGGCGCGGCCGCGCTGAGCCTGCGGGCCGTCGCCCGTGACCTCGGCATGGCCTCGTCGGCGGTCTACCGCTACGTCGCGAGCCGCGACGACCTGCTGACCAGGCTGATCATCGACGCCTACAACTCGCTCGGCGCGGCGGCCGAGGCCGCAGAGGCCGCCGTAGAGCGCGCCGACCTGGCCGGCCGCTGGTCGGTGATATGCCAGGCGGTCAGGGGCTGGGCGCTGGCCAACCCGAACGAGTACGCGCTGATCTACGGGTCGCCGGTGCCCGGGTACGTCGCGCCGGCCGACACGATCGGCCCGGCCAGCCGGGTCACGGACCTGCTGGTACAGATCGTGGCGGATGCCTCCGCGCGCGGAATCGAGATACCGGCACCGGCATGCGCCGCGGTCGGCCCGGCTGGCCGGGCGGCGCTCGCTCCGGTCCGCGCGGCGCTGCCCGCCGAGGTTGCCGACGCGGCGATCCAGGCCGGCCTGATGGTTTGGGCCGGGCTGCTCGGGACCGTGTCGCTGGAGTTGTTCGGGCAGTTCGAGAACGTGATCGGCACCAGGCCAGGCGACCGCGACGCCTACTTCGCCGAGTGCGTCACGCGCTGGGCCGCCCAGCTCGGGATCGGCTAGGCATTCAGGCCACCGCCCGGCGGCCAGCGTCGCGTCCCGGCCAGGCCCAGCCAGGCCCAGCCAGGTCCTGGCGGCCGCGGGCTGGCAAACTGCCTGGGTGGCCTTCCCCGCAGACGCCTCCCGCCAGGCCCTGCTGCGCCGCGGGTTCGCGCTGGAGTACGTGACGCTGAGCTGGAACGTGGTCGGCATCGTCGTGCTCGGGTACGCGGCGATCACCGCCAGGTCGGTCGCGCTGGCCGGGTTCGGGCTGGACTCGCTGATCGAGATCGGCGCCTCCACCGTCGTCATCTGGGAGCTGTCCGGCACCGGCATCGACCGGCAGCGGCGGGCACTGCGGCTGATCGGCGTGGCGTTCGCGGCGCTCGCCGCCTACCTGGCCGTCCAGTCGACCTGGGTCCTGGTGGCCGGATACCGGCCGCGGCACTCCGTGACCGGCATCGCCTGGACCGCGATCACCGCGGCGGTCATGTTCGCGCTCGCCTACGGCAAGGCCCGCACCGGCAAGGCACTCGGCAACCCGGTCCTGTCCACCGAGGGCCGGGTCACGCTGGTCGACGGCATCCTGGCGACCGCCGTCCTGGCCGGCCTGCTGCTCAACGCTCTCGCCGGCTGGTGGCAGGCCGACCCGGCGGCGGGGTACGTCCTCGTCTACTACGCAGCCAGGGAGTGCCGCCGCATCTTCCGCGAGGAGCACGCCCGGCCAGGGTGAGGTCGTCCGGCTCGCCGGGCATCGCCGTCACCCGTCGAGCAGGTCGCGCGCGATCCCGGCGAGCAGCGCGAGCTTGGCCCGCTGGGCCTGCGGGGTGATCGCGTTGCCCGCGGCCGACGTGGCGAACCCGCACTGCGGGCTGACCGCCAGCCGGCCGGCCCCGACCAGGCTTGCCGCCTGCCGGACCCGGTCCGCGATCTCGGCGGCCGGCTCGACCCGCGAGGTCTTCGTCGTCACCAGGCCGAGCACGATGGTCTTGTCGTCGGGCACCAGCCGCAGCGGGTCGAACGTGCCTGACCGCTCGTCGTCATACTCCAGCAGCAGCCGGTCCGCGTGCACCCCGCCGAAGACCGGAGCGGCGATCGGCTCGTACCCGCCGGCCACCAGCCAGCGGCTGAGCTGGTTGCCGCGGCACAGGTGGAAGCCGAAGGTCGCGGGCCGCCCGGCGTCGATCACCGCGTTGTCCAGCTCGATCCCGTAAGACAGCCAGCGCCCGACCGGCCAGCCGCGCGCCTCGTAGAACTCCCGCCAGGCGGGGTCGACTAGCAGCGGGTAGTGCGGGGCGTCCAGCTGGACGTAGCCGCAGCCCAGCCGGACCAGCTCGGCGACCTCGTCGCGCATGATCTCGACGACGTCGGCCATGAACGCGTCCAGGCTCGGGTAGGCCCCCGTCGACCGGTCGGGCGACCAGAGGTTCGCGAACAGCGTCGGACTGGGCAGCGTGACCTTGATCTGCCGGTTCGTGCACGCACGCAGGAACGTGAACTCCTCCGCGGCCAGGTTGCGCCGCTTGCGCAGCCGCGCGGTCACGGCCAGCTCCGGCGGCCTGGCGACGGTCGCGTCGCCCACGTCGTCGGAGTGCCAGCTGCCCCAGAGCCAGGCATCGAGGCTGACCCCGCTGAACCCGTCGCACGCGGCGGCGAGCTCGGCCTGGAACGACTCGCGGCGCATCTCCCCATCGCCCACGACCGGCAGGTCAAGCTCATCCTGGAGCGCCACGGCCTCGCGCACCGCCCGGTCCTCTGCCGCCTTGAGCTCGCCGGGTGGCATTGCCACGGCCGCGAAGGCGGCCCTGGCGTCGAGCAGGTACTGCGGGCGCAGCAGGCTCCCGACGTGCTCGACCCGCGCTGTGACCGTCACATGACCAGTCTCCCATCGTGAGCACACCGCTTCTCCACGGAACCTTCACATCGCTCTGGCCTAGCTGGGCTCTTGGCACCGAATGCGTGCCGTCGCATGTGCTGTTTGCCGTACCAGTCGATCTCGGGGGAGCGCGGTCATGAGCCAGCCATCGACCGACGACCTGCGCGAGCAGGTCAGGGCGCCTGTCCTGTGCGCAGGCGACGCAGGCTACGACGAGGCACGCGCCGTTCACAACGGCATGTTCGACAAGCACCCGAAGGCGGTGATCCTCGCCCAGCAGGTCGCCGACGTCATCGGCGGGGTGAACTTCGCCCGCGACGCGGACATGGAGCTCGCGATCAAGGGCGGCGGCCACAGCGCGCCAGGATTCGGCACCACAGAGGGGGGCTTGCTAATCGACCTCGCCCAGATGCGCGACGTGCACGTCGACCCAGCCGCCCGCACGGCCCGCGTCGGAGGCGGTGCGACCTGGGGAGACTTCAACTACGCGACCCACGCGTACGGCCTGGCGACCACCGGCGGCATCGTGTCAACCACCGGGGTCGGGGGCCTGACCCTCGGCGGAGGCATCGGCTACCTGGCCAGGTCGTGCGGCCTGACTGTGGACAACCTGCGGTCGGCGGAGGTCGTCACCGCGGACGGCAAGGTGCTGACCGCGAGCGAGGACGACAACCCCGCGCTGTTCTGGGCGCTCCGCGGCGGCGGCGGCAACTTCGGCGTCGTCACCACCTTCGAGTTCGACCTGCAGCCGGTCACCGACATCTACGCGGGGATCTTCTTCTACGAGCTCGACCACGCGGCCGACCTGCTGCGGTTCTTCCGCGAGTTCATCCCGGCCGCGCCCAGGGCCTATGGCGCCTTCCCGGCGTTCCAGATCGCGCCGCCGCTTCCGTTCGTACCGCCGGAGCGGGTGGGCGACACGTTCTGCGCCGCGGTGGTGCACTGGTCGGGGCCGATCGCCGAGGGCGAGCAGGCGATGGCGCCGTTCCGCGCGGTCGCGCCGGTCGTCGCCGAGATGGCCGGACCGATGCCGTACCCGGCGCTGAACTCCGCGTTCGACGCGCTGTTCCCCAAGGGCATCCGCAGCTACTGGAAGGGCAGCTTCGTCAGCGAGCTGGCCGACGAGGCGATCGAGCAGCACGTCAAGCACGGTGCCCAGGTGCCCGAGGTGAGCGCCACCATGCACCTGTACCCGATCGACGGCGCCTGCCACGACGTCGGCGCCGACGAGACGGCCTTCGCGTACCGGAACGCCACGTTCGCGCCGGTCATCCTCGCGGCCTGGCAGGACAGGGCGCTGGACGAGGAGCGGATCGCCTGGGTGCGCGACTACCACACGGCGATCGAGCCGTACTCCGAGCCCGGCGGCTACATCAACTTCATGGACGCCGACGACGGCGCGCGGATCAGGGACAACTACCGCGGTCACTACGACACGCTCGCCGAGATCAAGCGCAGCTACGATCCGGGCAACCTGTTCCGCCTGAACCAGAACATTCAGCCGGCCACCTGACCGGCGGCACGGCCGGGCGCGCCGGCGGCACGGCCGGGCGCGCCGGCGGCCGGCCCGTCCCCGCCCGGCCTTTCGAAGGCGGCGGCGAAGAGGTAGGTGGTGGCCAGGCTGCGGTAGGGCCGCCAGCGTTCTGCGATGTCCAGCACCTCGTCGGGTGCGGGCAGGTGGTCGAGCCGGTAGGCGGCGCGCACCGCCTTGCGCAGTGCCAGGTCGCCGGGCAGCACGACGTCCTCGCGGTCCAGGGCGATGATCAGCACGCCCTGGGCGGTCCAGGGGCCGATCCCGGGGATCTCGGTGAGCAGGGCGATGATCTCCTCGTCGCCGAGCCCGCCGATCGCCTCGGCGTCCAGGCGGCCGTCGGTCAGCCGCTCGGCCACGTCCCGCAGCGTGCCGATCTTGCGCCAGGACAGGCCGGCCTGCCGCAGGTCGGCAGGGTCGGCGGCGAGCAGCCGGCCCGGTGCCGGCAGCGAGCCGCCGAACAGGTCCTGGACGCGGTCAAGCGTCCGCCTCGTCGCCCGCACGGAAAGCTGCTGGCCGGCCACCTGGAACAGCAGCGCGCCGAAGAAGTCCATCGCCGGCAGCTCGGCCAGCCAGGCGCGCGGGTCGAAGCCGGGCTGCTCGTCGATCAGCCTGGCCAGCACGGGATCGGCGGCGCGCAGGCGGCGGCGGGCACGCCGCAGCCACTGCGCGTGGTCGGGCCGCTGGGGAGTGTTCATCTTCATCATCATGCCCCGAGTGACGGCTCGGGAGGGGCCAGGTCGGCGGCGGGGTGCGAGACCGAGCCCGGCGGTTCAGCTCGCTACCGAGGCGAGCAGCTCGGCGCGGGCCGCGTCGACCGCGGCGATTATCGCCCCGCGCAGCACCGGCTTGCCGCTGACCGCGGTCGGGACCACCCGCGGCTTGGCCGGGCTGATCCGGCCTACCTCGGCCGCGACCCGGCCGGCCAGCGCGACGCCGCCGGCCCGCCCGACCTCGCCGCCGAGCACGACCAGGCCGGGATCGAGCACCACAGAGACGGCGGCCACCCCGAGCGCGACCCGGCCCGCCAGCTCGGCCAGGAACTCCGCCACGCCCCGGCCGGCCCCCGCCGCGACGGCCGCTCGCACCGCCGCGGCCGCCGTCGGCGCCGCGAACCCGTAGCTGGCCGCCAGCGGCAGCACCGCCTGCGCGCCGACCAGGGACTGGAACGCGCCGGTGGCGGGATGCGTGATGTCCTGCGGCAGCGGCACCCCGGCACCGGCAGGTAACCGATCTCGCCGGCCGCCCCGCGACGAGTTCAACCTGTCGCTGTACATCTACGACAAGGCGTTCCAGTTCCCGCCGGGCTACGGCCTGGGCGGCGCGCTCGCGCTGATCTTCACGCTGATCCTGCTGGTGGTGACGGTCGGCTATGTCCGCGCCTCGGTCCGGCAGGGAGCCCTCACGTGACCGGGCCGGCCGGCCGCGCCATCGCGGTGAAGAGAGTCAAGAGCACCAGCTTGAACGGGATCGGCGTGCTGGTCGCCCTGGTCATGCTGTTCCCGATCGCGTGGATGGTCTCCACCGCGTTCAAGCCGTCGCAGGAGATCTTCTCGCTGACCCCGCAGCTGACGCCGACGCACCCCACGCTCGGCAACTTCTCCGAGGTGATCGGCGGACAGGTATCCGGGATCGGTTCGGTGTGGCTGTTCTTCCGCAACAGCCTCGCCGTAACACTGGCGACCGTGCTGCTCGCCTCCCTGGTCTCGCTGCTCGCCTCGGTCGCGGTCGCGAGGTTCAGGTTCAGGCTCCGGGCCTCGGTCCTGGTCATGCTGCTGATCGTGCAGATGATCCCGGCCAGGCCCTGATCATCGCGCTGTTCCTCGACTTCAACCGGCTGGGCCTGCTGGCGACGGTGCCGAAGGAACTCGAGGAGGCCGCGGCGATCGACGGGGCAAGCGCGCCGACGATCTTCTGGCGGATCCTGTTCCCGCTGGTCAAGCCCGGCCTGGTCGCGACGAGCATCGTCACGTTCATCACGGCATACAACGAGTTCATCGTCGCGCTGACCTTCCTCGCCCAGGCGCACTCGACCTACACGCTGCCGACCAGGAGGTCCGCGCCGTCGTCGCGGCGGCGGCCGGCCGGCCGCTGCTGATCGTGGTCAGGGACGCGCACCGGTATCCCGCGGCCCGTGCGGTCGTCGGCGCGCTGCTTGCCGTCCGGCCCGACGCGACCGTGGTCGAGATGGGTCTGCCGGTCTGGCGGCCCCAGGCACGGACATATCTCGCTACATTTGGTGCGACACGTGCAAGTAGCCTGGCGGCCGCGGAGATACTCGGCCTGATCCCGGCCCGGACACAAGAGGTGAGCGCCCATGGGCCAGATCGTCCTTGACCACGTCACCAAGGTCTATCCCGGCAACGTGAAGGGGATCGACGACCTGAGCCTGGACATCGCGGACGGCGAGTTCATGGTCCTGGTCGGCCCGTCCGGCTGCGGCAAGTCGACCGCGCTGCGCTCGATCGCCGGGCTGGAGGAGATCACCTCGGGCTCGATCTCGATCGGCGCCCAGGTCGTCAACGACCTGCCGCCCAAGGACCGCGACATCGCGATGGTCTTCCAGAACTACGCGCTGTACCCGCACATGACGGTCGAGCAGAACCTGGCCTTCGGCCTGCAGCAGCGCAAGACCCCGAAGGACCAGATCAGGCGCAGGGTCGGCGAGGTCGCCGCGCTGCTCGGCCTCGAGGAGTACCTCAAGCGCAAGCCGGCCGCCCTGTCCGGCGGCCAGCGCCAGCGGGTCGCGATGGGACGCGCGATCGTGCGCGAGCCCAAGGCGTTCCTGATGGACGAGCCGCTGTCGAACCTGGACGCCAAGCTCCGCGTGTCGATGCGCGCCTCGCTCTCGCAGCTGCACGAGCGACTCGGCGTCACCACCGTCTACGTGACCCACGACCAGGTCGAGGCGATGACGCTCGGGCAGCGGGTCTGCGTCATGCGCGACGGCAGGATCCAGCAGGCCGACACCCCGCAGGCGCTGTTCAACGCGCCGGTCAACCTGTTCGTCGCCGGCTTCATGGGATCGCCGGCGATGAACTTCGCCGACGCCAGGCTGGTCCGCGACGACGGCCCGGCGGTGGTGTTCGCCGGCTACCGGCTGCCGGTATCCGAGACGCTCCTGGCGGCCAGGCCCGCCATCGCCGACTACTTCGGCCGCGAGGTGATCGTTGGCATCAGGCCGTCGGACTTCGAGGACGGCGACCTCGCCGAGGCGGCGTGGCCGCGGATCGCCGCGAAGGCCGACGTGACGGAGGCGCTCGGCAGCGAGGTGCACGTGCTGTTCCGGATCGACGCCCCGCCGGTCAGGCACGCGGCGCTCGGCGACGCCGCGGTCGGTGACGGCGAGGAGGACGCGCTGCCGCTGGCCGCCGGGAAGTCGCTGTGGACCGCCCGGGTCGCCGCGCGCAGCCGGATCGCCCCAGGTAGCACGGTCGAGCTCGCCCTCGACCCGGCCAACCTGCAGTTCTTCGACGCCGACTCCGGCCTGTCGATCGGCCACCCGCAGGCCCTCGCGGCCTGACCCGCTCCGCCAGGCCGCCGAACCCCGGCGGCCTGCTCGGCCGGCAGAACGGTCAAAGCGGGCAGACAAGCCACCGGCGGGCCATCGGACGGGCTGCCAGCGGGGCGCGCGGCATTTGCCGGCGGCGGGGCCGCTCCCGTATCCTGTTCTCATGCAACGTTTGTCGTGCTTGGCCTGGTGGCTGTCCTAGGACGGCCGACCGCAGCACGCGCGACGAGGGCCGTCCGGCGGGACGGCCCGTTTCTTTTCTTTCAACGGGCTCGCAGCCGGACTGTCCGTTCCCGGCGAGAAGGAGAGTCCCGTGAGTCAAACCCGCACCACCGCTATTCCCGTCCGCCAGCAGGCGGATCCCGACGGATCCGCCTCCCTGCTCGCCGCGCGACGACGCAGCGCCGAACTCGAGGCGCTCATCGCCGCCGACGCGGGGCGGTTCAGGATCCTGACCGGCGACCGGCCGACCGGCCCGCTGCATCTCGGCCACTACTTCGGCACGCTGGCGAGCCGGGTCAGGCTGCAGCAGGCGGGCGTGCAGCTGCTGGTGCTCATCGCCGACTACCAGGTGCTCACCGACCGCGACGTCGCCGACCGGCTCGGCGAGCGGGCCGAGGGACTCGTCGCGGACTACCTGGCCGCCGGGATCGACCCGGACGCGGCGACGATCTTCGCGCACAGCGCGGTGCCCGCGCTCAACCAGCTGATGCTGCCGTTCCTTTCCCTGGTGTCGGTGACCGAGCTGCGCAGAAACCCGACGGTCAAGGAGGAGATCGCGCTGTCCAGGCGGCGGGCGGTCAGCGGCCTGATGTTCACCTATCCGGTGCACCAGGCGGCCGACATCCTGTTCTGCAAGGCCAACCTGGTCCCCGTCGGGAAGGACCAGCTGCCGCATCTGCAGATCACCCGGGCGATCGCCCGGCGCTTCAACGAGCGGTACGCCGCGGGGTCTGCGTTCTTCCCGATCCCCGACCCGCTGCTGTCCGCGGCCCCCAGCCTGCTCGGCACCGACGGCGCGAAGATGAGCAAGAGCCGCGGGAACGCGATCGCGCTGGCGGCCACGGCCGACGAGACGGCGCGGCTGGTCAAGGGGGCCAAGACCGACGCCAGGTGCGACATCAGCTACGAGCCCGATGCCAGGCCCGAGGTGTCCAGCCTCGTCCTGCTGGCCGCGCTGTGCCAGGGCCGCGAGCCCGAGCAGGTCGCGGCGGAGATCGGCGCCCGAGGATCGGCCGAGCTGAAGCGCGTGGTCACCGAGTCGGTCAACGAGCTGCTGCGCCCGCTGCGAGCCAGGCGGGCAGAGCTGGCCGCCGACCCTGGCTTCCTGCGCCAGGTGCTGCGCGAGGGCAATGTCAGGGCGGCGGCGATCGCGTCGCGCACCCTGACCGAGGTGCATGCCCTGATGGGGATGGGGTGAGCCGACGGCCGGGCCGGCCACGCGGGGAGGGCGCGCACAGGCATCCGCCGGTCAACGCCTTCGCCACCGCGTCGCCACCGCCATAGTAGTTACGTAGAGTAGTCACAGTGGGCGGGCGGATACGCCCCCCGGCACGGAAAGACGCGTGAGCAGCAGCGGAGGCAGATGCTGACACCGACGAACTCGGCCGGCGCGCAAGAGCGCGGAAGGCCGAGCCAGCTTGCCGATGGCTGACCGCGCGCCAGGACCGGCCATGAAGGACCGGAAAATCCCAGGTCAGCGAGGTGCCGGGAGCGCAGGCGGGGTCATCATGGCGATCCTGGCCGCCTCGGCCGACGGCTTGCTGGCCGTCGATGATCGCGGCATCGTCAGGTTGTGCAACATTGCGGCCGAGGAACTGCTCGGCCGATCGCCTGGGGAGCTGGTCGGCACTCGGCTCGACTGGGACACCGTCCCCGGTCAGGCCTGCGAGATTGAACTCACGGTAGCCGACGGGACAGATCGGGTGCTCGACGTGCGCGCCACGGAGACGATCGTCGACGGCGAGCGTCTCCGGGTCGCGGCGCTGCGCGACGTGACTCACCGCAGGCTGTCAGAACGCGCGCTCCAGGCGGCACTGGAGCGGCAGAGCGCGGCGCTGTCGGTCGCGGCGCACGAGCTGCACAGCCCGCTGGCCGCGATCAGCGTGCTGGCCGACCTGCTGGCCGATCGGCAGCTCACCATGGCGCACCCAGAGCGCGCCAAGGTAGCCGGGCGCATCGCCGAGCTTGCCAGCCGGCTGCAGGTGCTCATGCGCAGGCTGCTCACCAGCGCACAGATCGAAGCGGGCGGCTCCCGCGCCGAGCCTGAGCAGGTCAGCGTGCTCGAGGTGATCATCGAGCAGCTTGCCGTCGCCGAGACCGAGCCCGGCGCGATCACGGTGCGGTGCAGCCCAGGTCTCACCGTCGTCGCCGACCGCGCCGAGTTCGCCATGATGCTGGCCAACTACATCGACAACGCCCGGGCCTATGCCACGCCACCGATCGAGGTCAGGGCCGCGCAGCGGGACGGCTGGGCGGAAATCCAGGTGGCCGACCACGGGCCCGGCGTGCCTGAGTCCTTCGCACCCCGGCTCTTTGAGCGATTCGCCAGGGCCCCGCAGCTACGGCACAAGGCAGAGGGCGTCGGCCTCGGCCTGTGGATCGTCAGGACCTTCGCGCAGGCCAACGGCGGCGACGCCTGGTATCAGCCAGGCGAGCACGGCGGCTCGTCGTTCTTGCTGCGCCTTCCGCTGGTCCGTTGCGTGCCGGCGGGCGCCCGGTGACCGGGGAGGCCGGATGACCGCGGTCCTGGTGGTTGAGGATCAGCAGGTGCTCGCCTCGGCGCTCGAGATCGCGATCGGAGCTCAGCCCGACCTCGACTGCGTCGGCGCCGCGGGCACGGTTGACGAAGCGCTCGCGCGGATGGCCGCGAGCAGGCCGGACGTCGTCCTGATGGACATCGAGCTGCCTGGTGCGGACGGCATCGTGGGAACCCGCCGTATCAAGGCGGCCTACCCCGACGTCAGGGTCCTGATCCTCACCGCCGGCGCCACCCCGGGCCGGCTGGCCGATGCCGCCGCCGCCGGGGCCGGCGGCTTTCTCGGCAAGGACAGCGCGTTGCCGGACATTCTGGCCGCCATCAGGAACCCGATGCCGGGAAAGATGGTGATCGAGGGCACCGCGCTCAGCGAGCTGCTCACCGAACGGCCGGCCGCCGTCGCCGCCGGCACCGCCGACACCGATCTGGCCAGGTTCACCGGGCGGGAGCGGGAAGTGCTCGCGCTGATGGGCGAGGGGCTCGATCCGGCCGCGATCGCCGAACGCCTGGTGGTGAGCGTCCACACGGCCCGCGGTCATGTGAAGAACGTGATGATGAAGCTGGGAGCGCACACCCAGCTCGAGGCGGTTGTGCTGGCGACCAGGACAGGGCTGCTGCCTCCGACACCCGGATCGGATACCGCTCATAGACGGACGTATCGCCCATACCGGCATCAGGGTCCGGCCTAGATAGGGGCCGAAGACGGACCATCTAAGGGTCGCCATGTCCGCGGCGCGGCCGTACTGTCGCATTGTGCGACCGGATCCACGCACGCGGCGGCTCTCAGACGCTCAGCGGTGCCCAGGCTACGGGGGACTGCGGCACCCGGCGGCATGAGGGCGGCCAGGCACTGGCGGGCCGGGGTTGCCGCCGCCACGTCCGCGTGGCGCGCCCGAGCGCGGGCACGCTGAACGTGGGTTCGGCGGCTTGCCTGGCGGTACGGGGGTACGCCAGGGACCTCGGCCCGCCGGGCTCGTCTCGAGGTCACGCCCCGGTCAGGGCGTCGAGCTCGGCTTGCAGCAGCGCGACCAGGCCGTCAAGGTCACGGTGAGCGTCCCGATCGGCGATGGCAACCACGGCGAGCGACCCGGCGTAGGAGAGCACCGCGAAGCTCAGCGTCACGTTGCCCGTCACGAGGGTGATCGGGATGAGGTCGGCGATGACCGCGCCCGCGAATCTCTGCGGTTCGTCCGGCCCGCGCAGGTTCGTGACGAAGACGTTGACCATCCGCTGGTGGTTGATGAACCACTTCAGCAGGCCGAGTACGGCCAGGATCCCGAACGCCGGACGGAGCAGGCCGGCCGAGGCGCCCCGGTCCTGCGTCTTGCGCGCCCTGGTGAGCGCGGAGATCCGCGCCAGCTGCTCGCCGCGCTCGCCGCCGGTCGGCAGCCGCACTGGCATGACGCCGACGACGTTGCCGAGCAGCGCGGGCCCCGCCGGGGCCCGGCCGGCGACCATCACCGAGGCGACAAGGTTGTCCAGCCGCTCGTCTTGCCGGGCGAGATAGGAGCGCAGAGCGCGGGCCACGGCCGTGAGCACCACGTCGTTGACTGTCGCCGCGTGGGCGTGCGCGGTCGCGCGCATCAGGCCGAGATCGGCACGGGCCACCGTGGCGCGCCGGCCCGTGCCCGTTGCCCTGTTCAACGTCGTCCTGACCGGCCGGACCACGCCACGAGGGTTGAGTTCGGCAAATGCGGGCCGCAACCTCCGCAGCACGGCTGCCGGGTGCGCCAGCGCCGTCAGCCGCGACCCGAGCGCGTCGACGGCGAGCTGGCGGCGGGTCGGCGCCGGCCCCGGGAAGGTTACTTCCGCCGGAACCACGACGCCGTCGACCAGGCTGGCCAGGACGGCCAGCCCGCCGATCCCGTCGGCGAGCACGTGATGGAACACGACGACGACCGCCGAACGCGAGCCGGCCAGGCCGGTCACGAGGGTCGCCGACCACAACGGCCTGGACCAGGGCAGCGGCCTGGTCACGGTCGATACCGCGGTTTCCAGCAGCGCGGCCTCGTCGCCCGGCGGCGCGCATGTGACCGCCCGCACGTGGGAGCCGATATCGAAGGCCTGGTCATCCGCCCAGAACGGGCGGCCCCGGCCGGCCGGCGTCCTGACCAGCCGCTGGCGGAGCCGCGGCACCGCGGCGATCCGCTCCGCTAGCAGGGCGGTCACCGCGGCCAGGTCGAGCTCGGCGCCGGCCCCGAGCAGCAGGATCGCGCCGACTTGCATGGGAACCGGCCCGACGTCGTTGGTGAGGATCATCATGTCCTCGGCGCTGGCCCGCTCGATCGCCGGCCTGCGGGCGAACGCTGGCCGCGCTATCCGTGCTCGCCGCATCGCGATGCGCTCCACGCCTCACTCGGCGACCGACAGCGCCTTGCGCGGGTGACTCCCGTCGACGTAGCCGACGAACGGCGGGTAGATGTTGTAGCCGAGCAGTTCCTGCAGCCGCTCGGGCAGCTGCCTGACCGTGCTGCGGGGAACCGCCAGGCAGTGGTTCTCCTGGGGCCGCAGCCAGGCCGCGGCGTACTCCAGGATCACGCCGAGCCGCGGCCTGCTCGTGCGGTTAGCACCGCCGCCGTGCCAGAGGCTGCCGAGATAGAACATGGCCGAACCTGGTGCCATGGTGGCGACGCTGACCGGGTCGTCGCCGGCCGGCGTCCGGTCGCCTTCCCAGCGGTGGCTGCCGGCGATGAACCTGGTAGCGCCGTTCTCCTCGGTGAACTCGTCGAGCGGCCACATCGTGTTGACCACGACCGGCGGATGAGGCCGCGGGATCGGGTAGATCATGTCGTCGGTGTGCAGTACCTGCGCGTTCTCCCCCGGCCCGATCCTGATCCCCACCGGTGCGCTGAGCTGGCAGTGCCCGAGCACCCTGTCCAGCACCTCGAGCAACATCGGGTGAACGGCGGCCTGGTCGAACGTCCTGGTCTTGGCGAACAGCGCGTAGATCCGCTGGGTCGAATACCCCTCGAAGGCGTTGCGGCCGGTCCTGGTCGCCTCGAGCACGCGGCCCAGGTCCGCGCGCGCGGCCTGCACGTCGGCATCGGACATCATGCCGGACACCACCACGTAGCCGTCGTCGACCAGCCGCCGCGCGACGTCCTCGCCGGTGCAGGTCGCGGCCGGGATCGTCCGGATCGCCGGGATCGCCGGGATCGCCGCCATCACCGCGCCCCCAGCCGCCGGCCCCGGGCGCCGCCCGCCGACTTGACCGCGCCCGCCGACCTGACTGCGCCCGCCGCCCGCCAGGAGAGCAGCGACCAGCGGGACAGGCCGGAAAGGACCGAGGCGAAGCTCAGCACGGAGCCAACGGACAACACCGACGCGAGCGACCCGGCCGACCCGATCGACAAGATGGAGCCCGACGACCCGATCGACAGGATCGAGCCGCTCGAGCCGATCGACAGGATCGAGCCGCTGGACCCGAGGCTCAGTATCGATCTGGCCGAGCCCGCCGAGCGTGCTGATCCGGCTTCAGGTCGCATGCGGGCATTCTCGCAGCGTTGGCCGGCCCGCACCAGCCGCGCACGGCTCCCCGCTGCCCACCGGGCATCGGCCGCACGGTCCGCCGGTGTCGTTCGGGGTGCGCGGCCGGCTTAGCATGGCCGCCCAGGGAAGTGCTCGTGGCGAGGAGGGCCAGCACGTGGATCCGGTGTGGGCGCTCCGGCAGATCGCGTTCCAGCTTGAGCGGGCCGGCGCGCCGACCTACCGCGTGCCCGCCGAGGTCATCACGCAGGCGGCCGCGGGCCAGCAGCCGGACTATTTGACCAGGCTCCTGGGCGAGTCCGAGCCTGCGCAGCACACCGCCATGCGCGCCGCGCTGCGCGGCGACTGCCATACCCACTCGGACTGGTCCGACGGCGGCAGCCCGCCGAGGGAGATGGCCGAGGCGGCCCGCGACCTCGGTCACGAGTGGATCGCGCTGACGGATCACTCGCCCAGGCTCACGGTGGCCAGCGGGCTGTCCGCTGAGCGGCTGAGCGACCAGCTTGAGCTGGTCGGCCGGCTCAACGCCGAGCTTGAGCCGTTCCGCATCCTGACCGGGATCGAGGTCGACATCCTCGAGGATGGCTCCCTGGACCAGCGCGACGACCTGCTCGAGCGGCTGGACGTCGTGGTCGCCAGCGTCCACTCGAAGCTACGGATGCCGGCCGACCAGATGACCGAGCGGATGGTTGCCGCCGTGTCCAGCCCGCACGTAGACGTGCTCGGGCATTGCACAGGCAGGCTCATCGCCGGGCGCGGCCGGCCGGAGTCGCAGTTCGACGCAGAGCGCGTGTTCGCCGCCTGCCGCGAGCACGGCGTCGCGGTGGAGGTCAACTGCCGCCCCGAGCGGCAGGATCCGCCCGACCGGCTGCTGCGCGTGGCGGCCGACATGGGCTGCCTGTTCGCCATCGACACCGACGCGCACGCGCCTGGGCAGCTCGACTGGCTCGGCAGCGGCTGCGCGCGGGCCGAGGCGGCGGGCATCGATCCCGGCCGGGTGATCAACACGCGCAGCGCGGGCGCCGTGACCGCACGGCAGGCCGGGTAAGCCGGAACCGGCTCTCTGCCCGCGCGTCCGAGCGGCCGACTGCCCGCGCGTCCGAGCGGCCGACTGCCCGCGGCCGAGCGCGGGCGAGCGGAAACTGCCGCCTAGTCCCAGCGCCGAGCGTTCTCCTCGGTCAGCGCCCCGGACTCGTCCGGTATCACGCAGAACAGCATCCCAGCCGGGTCGCTCATCACCCACCACGCGTGCACCTGGAACTCCCGCTTGGCGCCGAGCGCCTCGAGCCTGGCAACCTCGGCCGCGAGGTCGTCGGTGTGGATGTCGACATGGACACGGGAGTGGCCGACGCCGATCCGCTGGACGAGCAGGCCGAGGTCGCGGCCGGGCAGATCGGCGCCGTGGTACTCGGGATAGCGCTCGTAACGCGTGAGCTCCTGGCCCGTCAACCCCTGCCAGAACACCAGCTCCTCGTCGTGGACGTCCGCGGGCACGTCTATGACGATCTTGCTCAACCGACTGTAATGGGTCACGGCACCCCACTGTACTCACGGCCTGGCCAGGACTCCCGGGCCACAGCAGGCATCAGGGTGCGCGGTGGCGAGCCGACGTCACCGCAGTCCATGATTGCCATATGCCGCGCGAGCACGAGACGGTCCGCAGCCCAGGGAGGCGGGCCTGAGCCCCGGGCCGCTGGCCCTGGTCGGCAGCGGCGAGTACCTGCCCGTCATGACCGACGTCGAAGGCCTGCTGCTCACGGGCCGTCAGCCCAGGTACGTGCAGCTCCCGACGGCGGCGGCTCCCGAGGGCGACCACAGCCTGCGGCGCTGGCTCGACCTCGGGGCCGCCCAGGCCAAGCGGCTCGGCGTGGAGCAGGTTCCGGTCGTGGTGCGGGACCGCGCCGAGGCGGACTCCCCCGGCCTGGCCGGGCTGATCGACGGCGCCGGGCTGATATACCTGTCCGGCGGCAGCCCCACCTACCTGGCCAAGACCCTGCGCGGCACCGCGGTGTGGGCGGCCATTCTCGCCGCGTGGCGGTCGGGATCGGCACTGGCCGGCTGCTCGGCCGGCGCCATGGCGCTGACCGGGTGGGTTCCCGCGATGCGTGCCCTGCGCCGCGAGCCAGACCCCGGTCTCGGCCTGCTGCCAGGGCTGCGGGTGCTGCCGCACTTCGACAAGATGCTCGGCTGGGTACCCGACCTGTTGACCAGGGCGCTGCTGCATCCCCCGGCGGGGACCACGGTGCTGGGGATCGACGAGGACACGGCGATCGTCGACCTGAGCGGCGCGGGGCACATCTGGCAGGTGCACGGCCGGCAGCAGGTGTGGACGATCGCCGACGGGCCTCGGCACGGTCATCCGGCCGGCACGACGCTGCGCACGCCCTGAGTCCTGGTCGGCCGCAAGCCCGGTCGCCCGCGTAACCCGGCCGACGCAAAACAGCTTGCCTGTAACAAGCGCGGCGCTGACCCGGACTGGCAAGACCGAATCGCCGACGGGCTTGGTCGCGTGCTGCTCGCGCGAAGCGACCCAGGCGGTTTCCTGGCTTCCCCTGTGTGCGAGCACGGGTGCCGGACCCGCACTCACTGCCGGTAAGGACCCAAGCACCTGGAGTAGGTTTGTTCAGTGCATATGTTCCAATTTTGGCGATAAGCGGCCTCGTCATGGTCGTCCTGGCGATGCTGAAGGGTGGCCAAACCAACGGGGTGCGAGCTTTCAACGGCGTGTTGGGCGCCGCATTCCAGGCCAGACTTTCCCTGCATCGATGTACCATCGCTGCCCTCCACCCCGGAGCTTCCTGAACAGCGATGTGCCATCGACGCCCGCCGGCGAACACCCGTGGCACATCGACGTTCGCCGGCTGGCGGGCTGGCGAACAGCGGTGGCACATCGACGTTCGCGGGCATGGGGCGGCGGGGCTGGGGTCGCGGGCTAGCCCGCGGCGAGGGCGGCGATCGCGAGGGCGGCGACCTCGGGCCGGGCGGACAGGCTCTCACTCCAGGCGACCGGCCAGGTGGACAGCTTCGCGACACCGTCCGGGACGGCCCGTGCACCAAGACGTGCTGGCCGTTGATCGCGCTTGCGTGGAAGAAGGGCAGCGCGGGATCGCGTGCCGAAGAACCCGGTTGGCCGGGGCCCGGCCGAGCCGATACCTTGCGTGCCGTGGAGATTCGAGAGTTCGCCGAGACCGACTGGCCGCAGGTCTGGCCGATCGTGCGAGATGTGGTCCGGGCGCGGGACACGTTCCCCTATGACCCGGCGATGACCGCCGAGCAGGCCAGGGATACCTGGGCCGAGCCGCCGCCCGGCCTGACGGTGGTGGCGACCGAGGCCGTCCGGGTGCTGGGGACCGCCAAGATGGGTCCCAACAAGGCGGGACCCGGATCGCACATCGCGACCGCGAGCTTCATGGTCGCCGGCGACGCGAGAGGCAAGGGCGTGGGCACCTCCCTGTGCCGATTCGCGCTTGACTGGGCGCGGGAACGGGGGTACGCGGGGATGCAGTTCAACGCCGTGGTCGAGACGAACCGATCGGCCGTCGCACTCTACCGCCGACTCGGCTTCGAGCTGATCGGGACCGTGCCTGGCGCCTTCGAACACCCGGAGCACGGCCGGGTCGGCCTGCACATCATGTACTGCGCGTTCTAGGGTCCAGATTCCGGCCGTGCCTGACTACGCGTTGATCGCCGCCGAGTTCGCGCTCGGCCGGCCGGGCGCGGTAACCGCACTGGCCGGCGGCGGCCCTGGCGTGGTGAAGCTGACCACCGCCGGCGGCGACGTCAAGCCGTGCCGAGACCGAACCAGCGCCGAACTCTACGACCGCGTCGCCGTGGTGCTCGGAGCGGCCGGCATCCGGCAGGCCCTTCCCCGGCGGACGGTGACCGGCCCTGCGGTCTCCTCGTCCGGCCACGCTGTTCAGGAGTTCCTGCCCGGCCAGATCAGCCTGCGGCCGACCGCGGCCCAGACCGCCGCGACTATGCGGCACGTCGCCGAGTACCACACCGCGCTGGCGCAGGTGCGCCCCCCGGCCGCGCTGCGGGTCGCCGACAGCATCTGGAAGCGGCTCGCCAGCGCCGAGTACCTCGTGCGGGCAATGCCAGGACTGCTGCGCGACCCCGGACCACCGCTCGACGCCGGACCACCGCCCGACGCCGGACCACCGCGCGATCCTGAACCACCGCGCGACCCCGGACCCTGGCCGGAACCGGAAAGGCCGCGGGACTGCGGAAACGTGATCGCGGTCGCGCTCGGCCGGCTGGCCGACGCGCTGCCGCTGCTGCGTCGGCTCCCGGCCCAGCTCGTCCACGGCGACATCGGGCCGGACAACGTTCTCATGGACGGCGACCGGGTCGTCGCGATCATCGACTTCACCGCGCACGAGCAACCCTTCCTGTTCGCCCTGTGCACGGCGGTGTACTGGTATCACGTCTACGGCCACGACGACCTCGACTTCGGCGCCGTCGCGGCGAGCCTCGCCGCGGCGCGGGCGGCCCGGCCCTGGACAGAACTCGAGGCCGCGGCGTGGCCGGCGATGCTGATCCGCGAGTCGCTGCGCAGGCTGGCGACCACGCTGGCCGTCGCCCGGGCGGCCGGTACCGCGGCGGATCCGGCGGCAGCGGCGAGCCGTTACCTTGCCGTCCGGTCGGTCATCCTGGCATGGCCCGAGCTGACCGGCCTGGCCCTGAGCCGGGCGGGTCGGCGCCGAGCGAAGCCCTGATCAGCGCCCCGGCCTCGACCCAGTCCCGCGCGTGGGTGCCGTAGCCGGGAACGGGCTCACGCTGCGGGCCGAAGAAATAGTGATGATCAACGTACCCGCGGATGGCGGTGTGGACCTCAGGATGATCATCCACGAAGTGGGTCAGACTGAGCTGCTCGCAGTGGATGCGCTTGTCAGGGCGCGTCAGGCAGAACCTGACGTGGTCCGGCGGAAGGCCGGTCCGCCGGTAGAAGTCATGTCCGCCGAGCCAGCGCAGTGTCCTGGCCTGCACCCGCGGCCCGCACTTGGAGACCAGCCAGATCCGCCCGGCGAACAGGTCGACTAGGCGCGAGATCGCCGCTACCGACCCCGCCATCTCCGGGGTGGCCAGCATGACGGCCTCGCTGCCCTGGAAGAACGCGGTGTCCCCGCCGCCAGGATGCGCGGGCCCGTTGATGATCACGCGCCCGATGTCGACTCCGAGCCTGGCCTCACTGCCGCGTGCGGGCATGCTCATGACACTAGGATGCCGCACCGGCCGCGCCCTCGGCACCGCGACAATCGGCTTGGCCAGCCCGCCGTCGGCCACGATGATGGGTTCATGAATGTTGTGGAGATCAACATCGGGCCAAGCGAAGCGCTCGCCCCCGTCGAGTCCGTTGCCGCCATCGCGGGCAAGGGACTCAAGGGCGACCGTCAGTTCTGCGAGCACGGCGCGCGACCCGGCGAGGCGCTGACCCTGATCGAGGCGGAGGCGCTCGAGGACGTCGGCCTCACCGGCGGCCAGTCCCGCCGCCAGGTGGTAGTGCGCGGCGTGCGGCTGAACGACCTGGTCGGCAAGCGCTTCCTGGTCGGTGACGTCGAGTGCCTCGGCGTCAAGCTCTGCGAGCCGTGCCAGCACCTGCAGGAGATGACCAGGCCAGGCATCATCAAGGACCTGATCCACCGGGCCGGGCTCAACGCGGACGTCCTGACCGACGGCCAGATCAGCGTGGGCGACCAGATCTCCGCCGCCAACTAGTGGGTCCAGGGATCGACCCGGCTTTCCGGGGTGGGTCCCGGGATCGACCCGGTCTCCGCACCACCCCGCCGCCAGCTCGCCGGGCACGCTGGCCGGCTAGACGGTGCCGCAGGCCTCGTGCTCGGCGAGAACCTCGTCGATGACGTGCTTGTTCGCGATCGCATCCTGCGGATCGTTGTCCAGGGCGTCAACGAGCACGATCAGTGCCTTCCACAGCGCCCAGCCGCGGCCCCGTGCCCACGTGGCCTCGTCGAAGGGCAGCAGCGACCTGAACACCCGGCGGGCCTCGCCGGACAGGAACGTCCACGCGATCGCCGTGTCGCAGGCGGGGTCGCCCACGCCAGAGGAACCGAAGTCGATCACAGCGTGCAGGCGGCCGCCGCGGACAAGCAGGTTCCCGCTGGCGATGTCGCCGTGCACCCAGACCGGAGTCCCCCGCCATGTCGCGCGCAGCGCCGCCGCCCACGCCCGCGTCGCGCACCCGGCGTCGACCTCGCTGCCGAGCGCCGCGATCGCCGCCCTGGCCTCGCCGTCATAGACGGTCAGCGGGCCGCCACGGAAGAAGTTGTGGTCTCCGGGCGGCGGGCCGCCCCGCGCGTCGATCCGGTACAGCGCGGTCATGAACCCGGCCAGGTCGGCCGCGAAGGCGACCTGATCGGTGACCCGCTCGGCGGTCGCGGTGTCGCCGTCGAGCCAGCGGTAGACCGACCACGGCCTGCCGAACCCGCACCCAGGGGCGCCCTTCGCCAGCGGCTGCGGGATGGGCAGCGGCAGGCGCGGGGCGAGCACGGGCAGCCAACGGTGCTCCTTGTCGACCTGAAGCGCGTACTGGTCGCCGCTGGGCAACCGCACGGACATGTCCTCGCCCAGGCGGAACGTGGTGTTGTCCCAGCCGTCGAGCGCCACGGGCCTGACGGCGAGTCCCGCCCACTGCGGAAACTGCGCGGCGATCAGCCGCGATACGAGATCCGCCGTGATGGCCGCCTTGTCCACCCGCGCATGTTGCCACAGCTGGCCAGTATCCGGCCTGTCATTTTCCGGCCGCCCCGGCCGCGCGCACTCAGGCGATGACGACGCGGATGCCTGCCCCGGTGAGCCGCGCCTCCTGGTCGGCGTCGATGCCGGCGTCGGTTACCAGCACGTCCACCTCGCTGGCCGCGCAGATCCTCGCGAAGGCCCGCCGCCCGGCCTTGGACGAGTCGGCCGCGACGATCACCCGGTCGGCCCGCTGCGTCATCAGCCGGTTGATGCTGGCCTCGCCCTCGTGGTGCGCCGTGGCTCCCGCCTCCGCGCCGATCCCGTCGACTCCGAGGACCGCGACGTCCAGCGCGACCTGCTCGAGCACGCCCGTTGCCAGCGGCCCGGTCAGCTCGTAGGACTGCGGCCGCGCCACTCCCCCGGTGACCACGATCTTGATGTTCTGCCGCACGGCGAGCTCGGCGGCGATGTTCAGCGCGTTGGTCACCACGGTCAGCGCCGGCGCGAGCGGGTCGCCAGACTGGAGGTCGGCGCGGACCGCCAGCGCCCTGGCGACCTCGGTGGTGGTCGTGCCGCCGTTCAGCCCGGCGACCTGGCCGGGGCGGATCATGGCCGCGGCCACGGCGGCGATCTTGTGCTTCTCTGTCGGGTGCCGCTCGGTCTTGTACCGCAGCGGCAGGTCGTAGGTGACCCCGCGGGCGACCGCGCCGCCGCGGATCCTGGTCAGCATCTGCTGGGCGGCCAGGTCGTCGAAATCGCGCCGTACCGTGGCCGCGGAGACGCCGAGCGCGGTCGCCGCCCGCTCCACGGTGACCTGGCCGTCCGCGGCGAGCAGTTCCAGCAGGTCGTTCAGCCGCCTGTACCGGCTCATCAGCCCGCCACCTGCGGGGGGTTCCGGGGGGTCGTCCCCCCGGGCCAGCACTGCAGCACGCCGAGCAACCTCGTGACCTCGGCCGCGACCGCGTCCCGGCCGGCCGCGCCGTACCTGCGCGGGTCGACCAGCCGCTCGTCGGCAGCCAGCCGGTCCCGCACGGCGGCGGTGAACACCTTGTTCAGCTGCGTGGCGATGTTGATCTTCGTCATCCCGGCCATGATCGCCTTGCCGAGCGAGGCGTCGGGGACACCGGACGACCCGTGCAGCACGAGCGGCACCGCGACCGGCACCCGCGCCCTGATCTGCCTGATCAGGTCGAAATCGAGCACGGCATCCCTGGTGAGCATCGCGTGCGAGCTGCCGACGGCGACGGCCAGCGCGTCGACCCCGGTCGCCGTCACGTAGGCCGCCGCGTCGTCCGGCCTGGTCCGCACGCCAGCGGCGTGCACGCCGTTCTTCCCGCCGATCTCACCAAGCTCCGCCTCGACCCAGATGCCGCGCCGATGGCACCAGGCGGCGAGCTCGGCGGTGGCCGCGACGTTGGCCGCGTGGTCCAGGGCCGACGCGTCGAACATCACCGACCCGACGCCGGCCGCGGCGGCAGCACGGACCAGGTCGGCGCCGGTCGCGTGGTCCAGGTGCACGGCGACCGGCACCGCGGCCGCGCTGGCCATGGCCAGCGCGGCGAGCGCGATCGGCTCGAGGGCGCCGTGATACTTCACGCAGTTCTCGCTGATCTGGAGCACTACCGGCAGGCCGGCCGCCTCCGCGCCCGAGACGATCGCCTCGGCGTGCTCGAGCCCGATCAGGTTGAACGCGCCGACGCCACGGCCCTCGGCCCGGGCCGCCGCGATGATCTCCGCCGTGCCGGCCGCCGGCATCAGCCACCCTCCCGCGTCGGCATCAGCCACGCTCCCGCGCCGACGCGGCCCCGATGACCTGGACCGTCGTGACCAGGCGCTCGTAGTCCGCCAGCGCGAACTCGCCGGCCACCGGCGTGACCGCCGACGCGGTGCCGAGCGCGACCGCGTGCCGCAGCATGGCCGGCCAGTCATGGCCGCGCGCCAGCGAGTCGGCGAGCCCGGCCACGACGGCGTCGCCGGCGCCGGTCGGGTTCCCGGCCACGGGCCCTGGCGGCCGCGCGTGCCAGGTGCCGTCGGGTCCGACGGCGAGCAGCCCGTGCGGCCCGAGCGAGACCACGACGGCTCCGGCCCCCAGGGCGACCAGCCCGCGCGCGGCCGCCTCGACCGCGGGCAGGTCGGGGGTGTCCGTCCTGCCGGCGGTGCGCAGCCCGTGCCCGGCGGCCGTCTCGAGCTCGGCCAGGTTGGGCTTGACCAGCGCCGGGCCGGCCGCCGCGCCGCTGGCCAGAATGTCGCCGCTGGCGTCGAGTATCGCCGGAACCCCGGCCACGGCGGCCGCCGCGATCAGCCCGGCGTAGCTGTCCGGCGGGACGCCGGGGGGCAGGCTGCCCGACAGGACGACCGCCGCGGCCGGCGCCAGTGAGTTTTCATACGTAACGAAAAACTGCTGGTACTCGGGCGCGGAAACGGCCGGCCCCGGCTCGTTGAACAACGCCGTCTGCCCGGTCACGCTGTCCGCGACCGCGAATGTCCGCCTGGTCTCCCCCGCGATCGGCGTCAGCTCGGCCACGATCCCGGTGCCGTCCAGGCCGTCGAGCAGCGCCCGGCCGGTCAGCCCGCCGGCCAGCCCGGTCAGCGTCACGGGCTGGCCCAGGGCCCGCAGCGTGCGCGCCACGTTCAGCCCCTTGCCGCCGGCCCTGGCATGGGTGGCGAACGGGCGGTTGGCGCCGGCCCAGTCAGCCCCGGCAACGTGGTGCGTGATGTCCAGCGCCGGGTTGAGCGCGACGACCAGGATCATCGCGCCCGATCCGCCGGTCCGGCCGGGCCTGCCGGCCCGGCCGGACCGGCCCCGTCCAGGATCACGGACCTGGTCAGGTTGCGCGGCCGGTCCGGGTCCAGGCCAGCGGCGCGCGCGATCGCCACCGCGACCCGCTGCGCACGGACCAGCTCGGCGAGCGGGTGCTCGCCGGCCTGCCACATCCGCCCGCCGGCCGCCTCGACCTGGGCGGCCAGGCCATCCGGTGCCTGCCCGAGCATCCACACGACGCTGCCAGGACCGGTCACCGCGATCGGGCCGTGCCTGAATTCCATCGCCGGGTACGCCTCGCTCCACATCCCGGCCGACTCGCGCAGCTTCAGCGCGGCCTCGCTGGCCAGCCCGCAGGTCCAGCCGGTACCGAGGAAGGTGAACTGCCGGCCGCCGGTCAGCGCGACGGGCAGCGGGCCGGCCAGCACGCGCTCCGCCGCCTCGGCGGCCGGCTCGATGTCGGCGCCCAGGTGCGCGAGCAGCAGCGCCAGCTCGGTCGTGGCGAACCTGGTCTGCACGACCGACTCCTCGTCGGCGAAGTCGAGCGCGATCACGGCGTCGGCCGACGCGGCGATCGGCGTGTCCGCATCGGCGGTGATCGCGACGGTCGGCTGCGCGGAGCCGGCCGAGGCGAGCAGCCGCAGCACTTCCGTGGTCGTTCCTGAGCGCGAGAGCGCGATCAGCCGGTCGTACCGGCGGCCGGCCGGCATCTCGGACGCCGCGAACGCGTCGGTCTCGCCCAGGCCGGCCGCCTCCCTGGCCACCGCGTAGGACTGGGCGATGAACCACGACGTGCCGCAGCCGACGACGGCCACCCGCTCCCCCTCGGCCGGCAACAGACCGGTCACGCCGGGCTGCATCGCCGCCGCCTGCCGCCAGCATTCCGGCTGCGACGCGATCTCCGACTCGGTGCGGCCGGCGTGGGCCTGCCGCACGCGAGCCTGCGGGTCGGTCGCGTTATCGGTCATCGGTCCTTGCCCCCATCAGTCAGGTCCCGGTCAGCCCGGTCGCGGCGACCGAGCGGACGAAGTACCGCTGAGCCAGCAAGAAGACGAGCAGCATCGGGATCAGGCTCATCATGTTGCCGGCCATCAGCAGCGTCCACTGCGTGGAGTGCGCTCCCTGGAACGTGGCCAGCCCGAGCGGCAGCGTCATCGCGCCCGTCGAGTTGATCGCGATCAGCGGCCACAGGAAGTTGTTCCACGAGTCGAGGAAGGTCAGCGCGGCCAGCGTGGCCATGGCCGGCGCCGACAGCGGCAGCACGATCCGCAGCAGTACGGTCAGCCTGCTCGCGCCGTCGACCCGCGCGGCCTCCTCGTACTCGATCGGCAGCGTGCGGAAGAACTGGCGCAGGAAGAACACTCCGAACGCGGTCGCGGCGTTCGGCACGATCAGCGACCCGATATGGCCGATCCCGGCCCCGGCCAGCAGGTGCACGCCGATCCACTTGGTGATGATGAACTGCGGGATCATCGTCACCTGGAACGGCACCATCAGCGTGGTCATGATCAGGACGAAGAGGAGACCGCGGCCGAGGAACCTGAACCTGGCGAACGCGTACCCCGCGCCCGCGCAGAACACCAGGTTGCTCACCACGGTGGTCACCGCGACGACAGCGCTGTTCCAGAAGAACCGCCCGAACGGCGCGGCCCGCAGCGCGTCGGGGTAGTTGGTGAACCGCAGCACGTGCGGGGTCAGGTCGGGCGGGAACCGCAGCGCCTCCGACGATGTCTCGACCGAGGTGACGATCATCCAGAAGAACGGGAAGATCAAGATGATCGTCGCCGGCACCAGCACGAGGTGCCACGGGCTGAACGGCAGCGGCCAGCGCCGCCGCTTACGGACGACTCCCGGCACCGGCGAGGGAACCGGTGCCGTGGCCTTGGCCAGGTCGACCGTGCGGCCCCCGCTCGGTGCCAGCCGGGGGGACGACCCCCCGAGCCCCCCGCTCATGACCGGTAGTAGGTGAAGCGGCGGCCGACCCTGAACTGGATCGCCGTCGCCACCAGGATCACGAGGAACAGCAGGTACGCGATCGCCGAGGCGTAGCCGGCGTTGAAGAACTGGAAGGCCTGGACGTACAGGTAGTACACGACCACGGTGGTCGCGCCGAGCGGGCCGCCCTGGGTGGACAGGTAGACCTCGTCGAACAGCTGCAGCGCGTTGATCGTCAGCCAGACCGCCAGGAACAGCGAGGCCGGGCTGAGCAGCGGCAGCGTGACCCGGCGGAACGTCGCCCAGCGGCCGGCGCCGTCGATGGCCGCCGCCTCGGTCAGCTCCTTCGGCACGCCCTGCAGCGCGGCCAGGTAGATGACCACGGCGAACCCGGTCCAGCCCCAGATCGTCATCGTCACGATGACGAAGAGCGCCTGCGACGGGTCGTTGAGGAACTGCTGCTGCGGCAGGCCGGCCAGGCTGAACGCGTAGTTGACGATCCCGTAGGAGGGGTCGAAGAGCCAGATGAAGACCAGCGCCTCGCTGATCGTCGAGATGGCCATGGTCGCGTAGGCGGCCGTGCGGTAGAGCCACATGAACCGAAGCTGCCTGTTCATCGCGACCGCGAGGAACAGGCCGACGATCATCGTCCCGGGCACGAACAGCGCGGTGTACACGATCGTGTGCTCGGTCGCCGACAGCACCGCGGGGTCGTGCACGAGCTGCCGGTAGTTCTTCAGGCCGACGAACGGCGTTTTCGGGGACAGCAGGTTGTTGCGCTGGAACGACATGATCAGCGACCAGACGATCGGGACGGCGCCGAACAGCAGGATGATCACGGCCGCGGGCGTGACGAAGGTCCAGCCGGTCACGGACTCCGAGCGAGCCAGGCGCCTGCCCCGTCCGCCGCTGGCCTGCCCGGCCGGCGGCCTCCGGCCGCCGGTCACCGTGCTCACCGCCACCTCAGCCGCCGGAGCCGGCCAGGATCGCGTTCACCTTCGCGGCCGCCTGGTCGAGCGCGGCCTTCGGCTCGGACTTGTCCAGCAGGACCGACACGATCATCGTGCCGAGCACCTGGGAGATCTGCGGGTACGTCGGGATCTGCGGCCTGGCCTGCCTGACGTTGCCGAGGTTGGAGATGAAGGTATCCACCCCGGGCAGGGCCGCGTTCATCTGGCCGGTGAATCCGGGGGCCTTGGCGACGGACGCCCGGATCGGAAGGTCGCCGCTCGCCAGCGAGAAGGCCTTAGCCTGGGGCGTCGCGGTCAGCCAGAGCAGGAACTTCTCCGCGGTGCTCACGTGCGCCGCGCCGTTGTTGAAGACCACCCAGTTATCCGGGCCCGCGATCGTCTGGTGCCCGCCGCCCGTTGCCGGGTACTGCGGCATCACCTGCACGCCGTAGTGCACGTTCGGGAAGCTGGACAGGTCCCACGGCCCGGTGACGACCATCCCGATCTTGCCCGAGTTGAACAGGTTGCCGTAGGCCGAGTCGGCGGGGTCCAGGTACATCGAGTGGTCGGTGACCGCCATGGTCCGCAGCGTGTCCAGCGACGCGAGGCCGGCCGGCGAGTCGAACGCCGCCTTCGTGTTGGACGGGTTGAGAATCTGGCCGCCGGCCTCCCAGAGCAGCACCTCCCAGTGCCACACCGTGTCTTCGGATCCCGGGGTCACGTAGGCGGTGCCGTACTGCTTCTGCGCGGAATTGGTCAGCGCCTTGGCGTCGGCCTGGAACTGCGCCCAGGTCCAGTCGGGCGACGGCGGCGTGAGGCCGGCCTGGGCGAACAGGGTCTTGTTGTAGACGACCGCGAGGTTGTCCACCAAGGCGGGGATGCCGATCACCTTCCCGTTGACGGTCGCCACGTCGCGCTCGCCGACCCAGAAGTCGTTCCAGTCCACCGACGGCTTGCTGACGACCTTGGTCAGGTTGACGACCTGCGGGATCTTGGCCACGTTCGGCGCCCACGAGCCGTACAGGTAGGCGATGTCGGGCTGCGTTCCGCCGCGCACGGCGGCCAGCACCTTCTGCAGCGTGTTGTCGTTGTTGACCTGCAGGACGCTGATCTTGACGCCCGGATTGGCCTTCTCGTAGACCGAGACCAGGTGCGTGAACTCCTTCTGCTCGGCGCCGGTGTAGCCCTCCCAGATCGAGATGGACTTGCCGGACCCCGACTCGCCGCTGCCGGCGCCGCAGGCTCCCAGTCCGAGCACGGCCAGGGCGCAGGCGGTCAGGGCCGAGACGGTACGCACGGCCCGCAGGTGATGTGATCCCATCGGTGGCCTTCTTCACGCTGTCGCAGGGAACAACCCAGGTGGAACGGACATGCGGTGTTTGAGGCATATCTTGGGCGTCCGCAGCGCACCCTGTCAATCACGGACCAATCACAGTTGCGCAGACGGACCGCAGGTCACGAGGACCCGTCCAGAGCGATGCTGCGTGCTCTTGCACGAATCCGGTCGTAATGGAACACTTTCGAGCTGTGGTCAAGATCGCGTTCATCGGCGCAGGCAGCATCGAGTTCACCCGCAACGTCGTCACAGACCTGTGCGGCTTCACCGAGTTCGGGGGTGAGCTGCAGCTTGCGCTGCACGACATCAGCCCCGAGCGGCTGAACTTCGCGGACCGGCTGGTCAGGCAGATCGTCGCCCAGTCCGGCTCGGCGATGACGGTCAGCGCCTCGCTGGACCGCGAGGACGCGCTGGCGGGCGCCAGCTACGTGATCAACGAGATCCAGGTCGGCGGCTACGCCGCGACCCGGCTGGACTTCGACATCCCGGCCCGGTACGGGCTGCGCCAGACGATCGCGGACACGCTCGGCATCGGCGGGATCTTCCGCGGGCTGCGCACGATCCCGGTCGCCGTCTCGCTCGCCGAGGACATGCTGCGGCACTGCCCGGACGCGTACCTGCTGAACTACACCAACCCGATGGCGATGCTGCCGTGGGCGGTCTACGAGGGAACCAGCTTCTCCCGGATCTTCGGGCTCTGCCACTCGGTGCGGGACACTCACGCGTTCCTGGCCGGGCTGGTCGGCCTCGACCCGGCCGAGGTCACCTTCCTCACCGCAGGCTTCAACCATCAGGCGTTCGTGCTCAGGTTCGAGCACAACGGCACCTCGCTGTACCCGAAGCTGGCCGAGGTGATCGAGGCCGACCCGGAGCTGCGGCGGCGGGTCAGGGTCGAGATCTTCCGCCGGTTCGGCTACTTCCCGACCGAGTCGAGCGAGCACTCGGCCGAGTACGTGCCGTGGTTCATGCGGCACGACTCCCAGGTCGAGCGGTTCCGGATCTTCGTCGGCGACTACCTGGCCCGCTCGGAGGAGAACCTGCGCGAGCTCGACGAGCTGAGCGGGCAGCTGGACGCCGGCGAGCCGCTCGCGCTCGAGCCGACTCACGAGCTGGCCTCGCAGTTCATCTACTCGACCGAGACCGGAACCGAGCAGGAGATCTACGTCAACGTGCGCAACGGCGGGCTGATCGAGAACCTGCCGGCCAGTGCCTGCGTCGAGGTGCCGTGCGGCCTGGGCCACGGCGAGCCACGGCCCAGGCCGGTCGGCGCGCTTCCGGCGCAGCTTGCCGCGCTGAACCGGACGTTCCTCAACGTGGTCGAGCTGACGGTCCTGGCGGCGCTGACCGGCAGCGGGGACCACGTCTACCAGGCGGCGCTGCTCGACCCCAACGCGGCCGCCACGCTGACCACCGACCAGACCGTGGCGCTCTGCGACGACCTGCTCGACGCGCACGCCGCGCTGCTGCCCCCGGCCCTTCGCCGCTGAGCCGATCGAGTACGGTGCCGCCTGGCCGGGCAGATACTGCTGCGTGCCCCTGTACGTCGGAACCTCGGGCTGGCAGTACCGGCACTGGCGCGGCGTGCTCTACCCGCCCGGCGTGCCGCAGCGGTGCTGGCTCGAGCACTACGCGGAGCGGTACGCCACGGTGGAGAACGACGGCACGTTCTACCGGCTGCCCGCGGCCGAGACCTTCGCCGGCTGGCAGGCCAGGACGCCGCCCGACTTCGTGATGGCGATCAAGGCGAGCCGCTACCTCACCCACATCAGGCGGCTGCGCGATCCCGCCGAGCCGGTCGAGCGGCTGCTGCGGGCGGCCGCCGGCCTCGGTCCGCGGCTCGGGCCCGTGCTGCTCCAGCTTCCGCCGAACCTCTTCGCCGACGCTTGCCGGCTGGATGCCTGCCTGGCGCAGTTCGCCACGTCCGACCCCGGCGGCAACGTCCGCGTCGCGGTGGAGCCCCGGCACTCGTCCTGGTGGTCCGAGGAGATCAGGCAGGTGCTCACCGACCACGACGCGGCGCTGTGCTGGGCGGACCGCGGCGGCCGGCCAGTCACGCCGCTGTGGCGCACCGCGGGCTGGGGCTACGTCAGGTTCCACGAGGGCCAGGCCCAGCCCTGGCCCAGGTACGGCACCCGGACGCTGCGCTCCTGGCTGGACCGGATCATCGCGTCCTGGGCCGACCAGGCGCCGGTCTTCGTCTACTTCAACAATGACCAGCACGGGGCGGCCATCGCCGACTCGGCTGCGTTCGCCGGCCTGGCCCGCCAGGCCGGGCGCACGGTGACCAGGACGCCGACCACGCCGCCCAGGCCGGACTGAGCGCGGGACGGCGGTGGTTACCCGGCGAACGTGACGTAGAGCAGGTAGCCGTTCAGCCCGATGACCAGCGCCGCGATGGCGCTCGTGCCGACGCTGGTCAGCCGGCGGTTCACCAGCGGCCCCATGATGTCGGCGCGGCCGGTCAGCAGCGCCAGCGGCACCAGCGCGAACGGGATGCCGAAGGACAGCACGACCTGGGAGACGACCAGGCTTCCGGTGGCCGGCAGCCCGGCCCAGAGAATAACGAGCGCGGGCAGCATGGTCAGCGCCCGCCGGACCAGGAGCGGGATCCGGCGGCCGGCGAACCCCTGCATCACTACCTGTCCCGCGTAGGTGCCCACGCTCGACGACGACAGGCCGGACGCGAGCAGCGCGACCGCGAACGCGAGCGCGGCGCCGCCGCCGACCACCCGGCCAAGGGCGGAGTGCGCCGCCGTGATAGCGTCCGCGCCGGCCGGCCCGGCACGGTGAAACAGCGCCGCCGCGACGAAGAGCATCGCGAGGTTGATCACTCCGGCGGCGCCGAGCGCGACGACCACGTCAAGCCGGGCGAAGCCGAGCAGTTCCCGGCGCTCGGCGTCGTCGCGGCAGGCGACCCGCGACTTCGTCAGGGCCGAGTGCAGGTAGACCGCATGCGGCATCACGGTCGCGCCGACGATCCCGGTCACGATGAGCAGGCTGCCCGGTCCGGCCAGGCTCGGCGCCAGCCCGGCGGCGATTCCCGGCGGCGAGGCCCCGACCACCGCGAGGTCGTAGGCGAAGCCGAGCAGCACGATTCCGAGCAGGGCCGCGATCGCGAGCTCGAACCGCCGGTAGCCGCGCTGCTCCAGCCCCAGGATCGCGAACGCGACGACCGCGGTGATCAGCCCGGCCGGCAGCAGAGGCACCCCGAAGAGCAGGTTGAGCCCGATCGCGGCGCCGACGACCTCCGCCAGGTCGGTGGCCATCGCGATCAGCTCGGCCTGGAGCCACAGCCCGAGCGTGACCGCGCGGGGCAGCCGGTCCCTGCACAGCTCGGGCAGGTCACGCCCGGTGGCGATGCCGACCTTGGCCGACAGGTACTGCACCAGCATGGCCATCAGGTTCGCCGCCACGATCGCCCAGGCCAGCGCGTAGCCGGAGGTGGCGCCGGCCGAGAAGTTGGTCGCGAAGTTGCCGGGGTCGATGTAGGCGACCGCGGCGACGAACGCCGGCCCGAGCAGCGCCGCGCCACCGCGCACCCGGCCCCGCGCGCGCAGCAGCCGCAGCGCGCTCGGCGCGGCCACCAACTCGGCGGCCTGGCTCCCGGCCAGCCCGGCGGGTGGCGCGAGAATCGGCCGCGCGACCGAATCCGCGGCCACCGGGAGCCTCAGCCGACCGACGGGCCGAGCCCGAGCGACTGCGGGGTGCTCGCGTCGGGTGACGGCTGGTTCAGGCCCTCGTCCAGCGGCCCGAACTCCGTCATCAGCGCGGGGCTGCCGCCCCACGGCGTCTGCTCCTCGGCGATCAGGGTGCTGGTCGTGAGCAGCAGGCCGGCCACCGAGGCGCCGTTCTGCAGCGCCGAGCGTGCGACCCGCAGCGGGTCGATGATGCCCATCTCGATCATGTTCCCGAAGCGGCCGGCCAGCGCGTCGAATCCCTCATCCCGGCCGAGCTCTGCCATCTTCGCGACGACTTCCTGGCCCAGGTAGCCGGCGTTGCTGGCGATCAGGTAGGCGGGCTCGGCCAGAACCCGCCGCACGATCTCCACCCCGGTCGCGTGGTCGCCGGAGACGTCCAGGTCGTCCAGGGCAGGCTCGGCGTGCAGCAGCGCGGCACCGCCGCCTGCCACGATCCCCTCGGCCATCGCGGCCCTTGTCGCCGACAGCGCGTCCTCGACCCTGTGCTGCAGTTCCTTCAGCTCGGCGTCGGTCGGCGCGCCGACCCTGATCATGGCGACCTTGCCGGTCAGCGCCCCGATCCGCTCGGTGAGCACGTCCTCGTCGATCCCGAACGTGGCCCGCTCGAGCTCGGCGCGCAGCTGCGTCACCCGGAACTCGACCGCCTGCGGCGAGCCCGCGCCGCCGACGATCGCGGTCCGGTCGGCGGTGACCCTGACCTGAGCGGCCCGGCCAAGCTGGCCTGTGGTCATCGTCTCGAGCGAGAATCCGGAGTGCCTGGACAGCACCGCGCCGCCGGTGATCGCCGCGATGTCCTCGAGCTTGTGCAGGCGACGGTCGCCGAAACCGGGAGCGCGCACCGCGACGCACTGGAAGATGCCGTTGACGTGATTGTGCACCAGCATGCTCAGCGCCGTACCCTCGACCGACTCGGCGACGATGACCAGCGGGCGAGGCTCCCGCATGATCTTGTCGAGCAGCGGCATGAGCTGCTGCACCTTGGTGATCTTCTCGCTGCACAGCAGGATGTAGGGATCGGCGACGACCGCCTCAAGGGCCGCCGGGTTGGTCACCATGTACGGCGACAGGTAGCCGTTGTCGAACTCGAAACCCTCGATGAAGTCGACGGTCATGCCGTGCACCGCCGACTCCTCCACGGTGACGGTGCCGCCGTCGCCAACCGTGTGCAGCGCCTTCGCGATCACCGTCCCGACCTTGTCGTCGTCGTTGGCCGAGATCGCGGCGACCCGGCAGTAGTCGTTCTCGGTGGCCACCGGATAGGCCACTTCCTGCAGCCGGGCGACCAGCCGGCCCACCGCCAGGTCGATACCGCGCTTGACCAGCACCGGGTTCGCGCCGGCGCCGACGGCCTTGTTGCCCTCCCTGACGATCGCCTGGGCGATCACCGTCGCCGTCGTGGTGCCGTCGCCGACGATGTCGTTGGTCTTGATCGCCGCCTCCTTGACCAGCTGCGCCCCCATGTTCTCAAACTGGTTCTTCAGGTGGATCTCCCTGGCGATGGTCACGCCGTCGTTGGTGACCACGGGCGAGCCGGTGAGCTTCTCCAGGATGACGTTGCGCCCCTTCGGCCCGAGCGTGGACTTTACCGCCTCGGCCAGCTTGTCGACGCCGGCCATCAGCAGCTCGCGCGCTTCATCGCTGAAACGCAGTTCCTTGGCCATCGGCCCTCCTGTGGCGTGCGAGTGTACGGACCTGGCGGCAGCGGCGGGCGGCTAGGGAACGAGGATGGCTCGCCCCCGCACCCGGCCGGCGTCGAGATCGGCGAAGGCGTCCGCCGCCGCTTCCATCGGGTACGTCCTGGTGTGCAGCGTGACCCGGCCGGCCTGGGCCAGCACCATCAGCTCGGCGAGGTCGTTGTATGTCCCGACGATGTTGCCGATGATGTTGCGCTCGGTGGAGATGATGTCCAGCGTCGGTATCTGCAGCTGGCCGCCGTAGCCGATCACGAAGTACGAGCCGGCCCGCCCGGTCATCGCGAACCCGTCCTGCTCGGCGCCCTGCTCGGCCACGAAGTCCAGAACCACCTCGGCGCCTGCTCCGCCGGTCAGCTCCATGACCGCGCCGACCTGGCTGCCGTCGCCGACTACGGTGTGGTGCGCGCCGAGCTGTTCGGCGAGCTTGAGCGCGTCCGGGTTGCGGTCCACGACGATGATCCGGGTCGCGGTGAGCGCGGCGAGGCACTGGACGCCGATGTGGCCGAGGCCGCCCGCGCCGATGACCACGCAGGTCGTACCGGGATACAGCAGCGGGATGGCCTTGCGCACCGCGTGGTAGGCCGTGATGCCGGCGTCCGCGAGCGCGGCCACGTCGGCCGGCCCGGTCTGCGGATCCAGCTTGACGCAGGCCCGGGCCGAAGTGCGCAGGTACTCGGCCATGCCGCCGTCGCGGGACAGGCCGGGAAACTCGGCGGCGACGCAGTGCATGTCGTCGCCGGCCCGGCAGGCACGGCACAGCCCGCACGTGGGGGTCGGGTGCAAGATCACCGTGTCGCCGACGGCCACGTTCGTGACCCCTGAGCCGACCTCGTGCACCCAGCCGGCGTTCTCGTGCCCGAGGATGTAGGGCAGCGGCGTGCCCATCGCGGCGTCCCACTGGCCCTCGATGATGTGCAGGTCGGTGCGGCAGACGCCGGCACCGCCGATCTTCACGATCACATCGAGCGGTCCGTCGATGGCCGGCTCAGGGACCTCGTCGACCACCGGCTGTGCGTGGAAAGCGTGCAAACGGACGGCCTTCACTGTCCCTCCTCGCCTAGTGCTGACGTGCTGAGTAGGCCCTCCGGCTCCGTCAGGCCGTACCGGTGCCGCAGCATGCCCCGGCAGATGCCGGTGTTCGCCTCGATGCTGACCCGCGTGGTGTGCGCCCGGCGCAGGTGCAGCGGTACGGCATCCGCCCCCACCGGCTCTCCGGTGACCGGGTCGAGCACGAGCGCCGACGCGTCATCGGCGCGCAGGCCGAGCTCCGCCCTGCGCGCACGCAGCCGGACGAGCTCCGCGGACGGCGGTACCTGGCCTATCGTCATCGCCGCCAGCGCCTGCGGGTCGGCACCGGCTGCCACCAGAGACCGGCACAACGCGTCTGTGCCGGCCATGACGGCCTTGCGCAGGAAGTCGGCGCGCAACTGGTCGAGATCGCTGGTCGCCTCGCCATCGAAGGACGCCATGAACCCCGCTCTGGCTGCCACGCCGCCATTGATGGCGTCGGCGGCGAAGTGGTCTTCCAGCACCACCTCCGTCGTGCGCACTCCCGGCACGGCCGACACCGCGTCGTAGGCGTCGGCCACCATCAGGAACGCGAAGTTGGGCGCGCAGAAGTACGTCGGCAGCCGCAACCTGACCTGCGCGTCCCCGTCCGGTGAGACGGCGGCTGAGGCCACGAAGCCCAGCGAGGTGATCGGCTCGTCGAGCTCCGGGTCGCGCACCGCCTCCAGTACGGCGAGCAGCCGCGACGGGGTCGCAGCTGAAGTTGTCATGCTCCCGAGACCAGCTGGGCGTCGTCCTGGGCCGCAGGAGTGCCCTGAGCGGCGTCGAGCTGGCACTCGGCCGGCACGTCGATGCCGTACAGCCGGGCCGCGTTCAGGCCGAGGATCTTCTTCTTGGTGGCCGTGTTCACCCGCGGGTAGTCAGAGAACTCCTCCGAGTCCGGATAGTCCCAGTCGACGAAGCCCTCGATCTGCCAGCGAGGCTCCCAGATGGCGTAGTCGCTGCCGAAGGTCATCTTGTCCTCGCCGACCCAGAACAGCAGCTCGCCCATGACCTTGGCGAAGAACCTCGGCCTGGCGTGCATGAGCGCGCCGATGGCCACCGCGAGGCCGGCGTGGACATTGGGCTCCTGCGTCGCCATGAAGCAGAAGTCCTCGATCCTGGGCAGCCCGACATGCTCGACGATGAAGTTCAGCTCGGGGAAGTCCGTCGCGACGTGGTCCACGTCGGAGACGTCGAAGGCATCCTTGTCCAGCGGCCAGATCGTGGGGCCCTTGTGCACGTGGATGTTCTTGATCCCCAGTTCCTGGCATGCCGCCAGATACCGGTACGCCCCTGGGTCGGTGAGCTTCCAGCCGCGCGATGCGTTGTTCCACTCCGCGGTGTAGAGCTTGCAGCCCTGTGACCCGTAGCGCGCCACGTTCTCCCTGAGCACCCGCAGGCCCTCGTCGCCGTCCCTGGGGTCCCACCGGGTGTTGTAGCGGAACTTGCCCGGGTGCCGCTCGCCCATGACCGCGTTGCGCTCGGTGGTGTTGAAGCCCTCCTTGTACCACTCCTTGAGATAGGTGGGCTGGAAGATCGCCACGTCCACGTAACCGTTCTCGAAGACGTCCTTCATCAGGTCATCCTCTGAGTACTTCTGGAAGTGCTCGATCGTCCAGTGCGTCTGCGGCGGGCCGAGCCCCTGGTAGGCGTGGAAGCACTCGATCCAGCCCTTGGCGTACTGCTCCGCGCCAGGGACCCAGTTGTCCGGCGCCGCGTTCCAGTAGTGCATGTGGCTGTCGACCACGAAGTACTTCTCGCCGTTCTTTTCGTACACCGTTCCTCCTCGCGGGCCGAATCGGGTGTGCTTCCAGCCGACAGCTAATGTGACGCGGGCGTCAAGTCGAAGCCGAGGTATTCCGCGGCGTCTTCCGGATTGGCGAACATGATCGTCCGGTCATCGGTGTGGATCATCCGGCCGTAGTGGGTGGACATGTTCTCCTCGAACTCGGCCGAGTCGAAGAATCCCGGCTCCTCGCCGAGCGCCTCGGAGACCTCGTCGTAGACGACGTCCATCCGGCCGACCGCGTCGACCCTGATCATGGAGGGCAGCGGCGTGACGGTGACGTTGGACTCGGTGCTCATGACCTGCGCCACTACCGCACCGACCTGGTTGTTCATGAGGGTGAATCCGCATCTGTTTGATGCGGTGCTGTCGGACTTGAACGGGCTTTCCGTTGTCTTGAACGTGGTCACTGCGCCAGCTCCTTCGGTGCTTCGAGGGCAAGGTCAGACAGGATGCCCCTGAACCGGTGCTTGGCCGCGTCCAGGCCATCCTCGAAGCGTGGCGGCTTGGAGTCGGGCTGCGACCAGATCGGCTGGAGCGTCCGGGCTGCCGTGATCACGCGGGGCACCCACGCCGACAGCCACTGCTGCAGGATGGCCGTGTTGTGATCGGCGAACTCGCGGTCGTGAGTGAGCAGCTCGAACATCGCCGTCGTGTACCGCAGGTCGCGCTCGGCGTAGTCGTACTCGGCCGCGCCGATGATCGTCGGCGTGACGAAGTCGCCGTTGCGCGGGGCCGCGTGCTGGACCAGGCGGCTGCGGAAGAGCTCGCCGAGCAGCGGCTCGAAGACCACGTTCGCCGCGAAGATCGCCTCGCACCAGTCGTCGACGGCGGTCAGCCCCTCGGCGGTCTCCCTGACGCCCTGCCACGCGGGGTCGCTGTTCCACGCCGCTATGTGCGCCGCGCCGTCGAAGCCGGGGATCTCCTCGCTCAGCGTGAGGTTGTACAGCGCCAGGTCCTGCGCGGCCCTGATCCGGTGCATGCTGTTCACCGAGATCGCGTTGTTGTGCATGTTCGTCGGCGCCCGGCGGTTGGCGTTGGCGAACAGGTACAGGCCGAGGCCGTGGTCGACGTGCATCCAGGCGCCGACGTTGTGCTCGACGAACCGCACCCAGTTCGGGTTCCACTGCTCGAACGCCTTCGCCTGCCTGGCGGCCTCGATGTTCTGGTTGACCTGCCGCACGACGTTGGAGTTGTAGCGGTAGAGGGTGAGCTCCCACTCCTCGTTCGGGTCGCGGAACTCGTGCCAGCCGAGCGCGGGCCAGTCGTAGCCCTTGCCGCCCGAGCCCGGATAGCGCTCGGGTTCGGGCCGGTCCGAGCCCCAGGCCTTGAGCACCGTCCAGTCCAGCGGGTAGCCGCCCCGGCCGTCGGCGAAGCCGTACAGCCAGCCCTGGCTGAGGTAGTGCCGCGGGTCGGGCTGGACCTCTACGGTCACATCCTCGTAGTGGCTCTGCTTGCGCTTCTTCGGCGTGAAGTAGTTGAACCTGCGCGCGTCAGAGTCAGGGAAGACCTTGGCCCCGGCCTCTGCGTCGGTGAAAACGGGCTTCGGCAAGCTGCGTTCTTCGGTGTCTGTCATGAGATCTGCCTCCTCATTCCTGCGGGTCAGCGGTCGTCGTGAACTTGTCGTAGTAGATGCGCTTTTCCTCGACGCCCGCTGACGCGAGCATCGGGATGGCGGCCTCGACCATCGGGGGCGGCCCGCAGACGTAAGCGTGCGCGCCCCTGAGTTCTCCGGCCAGCCGCCGGACCACGTCGGTGATCAGGCCGACCTCGCCCTCCCAGTCATCGGCCGCGGCCGGCTCGGACAGCGCGGGCACGTACCTGAAGCTCGGCAGGGACTCCTCGAGTGCGCGCAGTTCCTGCTCGAAGCACAGGTCCCGGCGCTGCCGGGCGCCGTAGTAGTAGGCCGCGCACCTGGCGATACCGCGCTCGGCCATCGAGCGGAGCAGCGAAAGGATCGGCGCCATCCCGGCACCCCCGCCGACGAAGACCAGGTCGGAGTCCTGACCCTCGCGCAGCGTGAACACCCCGAACGGACCGCTGAGCTCGAGCCGGTCGCCGACCGCGACCCGCGTGTCGAGGAAGTGCGAGAAGAGCCCGTCCGGGTAGACCTTGATGACGAACTCGAGCCGGCCGCCCTGCATGCTCGAGGTGTTCGCCATCGAGAACGACCGGCTCTGCGTGGTGCCGGGGACGGCGATGTCGACGTACTGCCCGGGGAAGAACTTGATCTCCCGCGGCTCGATCAGGCGCAGCACCAGGTGCCGCATGTCGTGGGTGACCGGCTCGTTGGCGACGACCTCGGCGACGGCCTCGACGATCGGCAGCCCGGAGCGGATCATGTCCTCGTCGTAGTTGAGCAGCTCGATCGTGACGTCCTCGTAGGCGTGCGCGCGGCACAGAAGGGTGTAGCCTTCCTCCCGCTCGTAGTCGGGCAGCGCGAACGTCGAGTACTTGTCGAGCTCGATGTCCTCGCCGTCGAGGACGAACGACTTGCAGGAGGAGCACTGCCCTTCCTTGCAGCCGTGCATGAGCATGATCCCCTGCTCGGCGGCGGCGCGCAGGATCGTCTGCTCCTCGGCTACCTCGATCTCGATGCCGACCGGCTCGAAGCGCACGACGTGCTTGTCAGCCATGACTCCCTCGGACGTGGGCTGCGGACTGCAGGCGCCGACGGCGGCGCCGGCCACGGGCTAGCCGGGAACGAGCGGCGAAGGAAGGCCAGCGGGAGAGAGGCACCGACCGCCGCGGCCCTCCTTCAGCTCGCTCGTCAACCGCTGCTCAGGCCTCGGCAGGCGCCGGCCGGCCGGCCGGGCCGCCGCGGATGTAGTTCGCGTGGAACGCCGCCCGCTCCTCCGGGGTCATCTCGTTGAGCAGCACGTTCGGGCTCTGCACCGGGCCCATCCGGCGCAGGTGGTCCAGCGTCCACATCTTCTTCGGGTCCAGGTTCAGATGCGGCTGGGCGACCAGCGTCTTGCCGTCGTCGCGCACGTAGCCCATGTCGGAGACCACGTCGGCCCAGTTCCAGCCGTGGTAGAGGGTCTCCCACTCGCGCTTGCCGATCAGCTGCCCCATGTTCGGGGTGGCCCTGCCCTGGTAGGTCGGCCGGAAGGCGGTCGTGTCGGTCCACCGGCAGACTTCGTGGCAGTAGGTACGCACCTGGCCTTCGACCTCGTCGATGACCATGTCCTCGCGGACCAGGCACGGCACCATGCAGGTCCAGCACCGGTGCGGGTACGCGTAGTCGACGTCCTCGGCGACGATGGGGTGGTGCCCGTTCGGCATCGACAGCCGGTTGTAGTTCTCCCACCACTTGCCGTACTTGTCGTACCAGCCCGGGTACTTGTACTCGAACCACTCGAAGTCCTTGTCGGTCATCGGGTCGATCCGCCAGTAGTTCGCCAGCCAGCCGGTGGCGAAGAACTGCGCGA